>FMSI01003979.1_pt1 | contig 21531 bp, 20 predicted proteins | sample 1504471 | NCBI WGS metagenome assembly FMSI01 (sample SAMEA4475357, study PRJEB15587) | soil metagenome | biome: Soil; feature: Field | place: India | collected 2015-03-11 | depth 0 m
CACGATCGGATCTTGGATGGCTCGGTCCAGAGTATCCAACACGCCCTCTTGGGGATGCACGCGCACCGTGGGCACAACAGTGTCCGGACCGTGGCGCAATTCCGGCCCCACAGTGCCTGGAGTCTCCGTGGCAGCGGGCAGAGGCAGGCCGCCTTTCTCTTGCGGCTGACCGCGGTCACAACCGTGTTGAGCAGACGAGGCACAACTCGTTACGCTCCCAAGGGAACGCGAGTTCGGGGACGCGATCTTTCGCGCCAATCCGGGGAATAGCGGCTCATGCCTGCGCGGCGCAGATGACGCTCGGCTTTATGGAGTTGATCCCTGTCGGATAGACAGGGGGGCAGCAAACAGGAGCTCAGACGCTCCTTGCAGTCGCGGCAATCGCCGAATTCCATCAGGTCCTCCTGGGACATGAGCTAAAGCACGGACTATGGCGTGGGCACGTGAGAGGTTAGGAAAGCCTGATCGGCGACACAGCGCGGCGATTACTGGGTGATAGCCGACCAGTCATAAGTTGCAAGGCGACATGCCGCGCCTCAGGGTTGCGGGACAAGGTCACGGGGGTTGTGAATCTTCCAGTGGCCGTCTTCGTAGACGAGACGGAACATGTAGGTCGAGACACGTGGGCCAAGGCGTTGGACCACGATGACGGACGCCTGATCGCCGCGAATTTCGGGCTCGTCGATTTGGAGAATCTCGATGCGGCTACCAACTTCCTTAGCAACCTGGACCACAGCGGCGAACTCGTCAAACGACTCCCCCTCGTTCGTCGCGCGGGAGTGCATGAGCCAGGCTTCGCCGGCACGGCCGTGGTAGATGGCATCGAGGTACCGGGTGACGACGAAGCGAATTTCATCGGCTGGGTTGGCGAAGGGCGTGGGGGTTGGTGCGGGAGCGGGACGAGAACACGCCAGGAGCGCGAGTGCAAAGAACAGAAGGGGCATAGACCAACGGTGCATGGCAGATCTCCCGTGCCTTCGACGAAGCGCTGAGGCAAGGATAGCGAGCAGCTCTTGACATGGTCAACCACCGTGTATAAGATATGAACAACTTCGAGCCATTCCCGCGTCTCAGCGGGTCCTTACGGAGTGTGGAGGAGGGTACCGTAATGGCCGTGGCTGTGTCGCGTCGGCAGTTCCTCAAGGTCGGCGGCGCGGCAGCCGGGACGGCAGCGGGGGCATTGCTCGGGCTGGGGGTGGACCTGCGGCCGAAGCAGGTACGTGCCCAACAGCTGCGCATTAAAGATGCGCAGGTTTATCCGAGTGTCTGCCCGTACTGCGCGGTCGGCTGCGGCACGTTGGTGCACGTCGTGAACGGGCAGATTGTGAACATCGAGGGGAACCCGAAGAGCCCAGTCAACAAGGGGAACCTCTGCCCGAAAGGGGCGGCGATCTACCAGCTCCACGTGAACCCGAACCGGCTGACCAAGGTATTGTATCGCAAGCCATACGGGACACAGTGGGAGGTTGTCGATCTCGAGTGGGCAATGGACCGCGTCGCGGAGCTAGTCAAGAAGACGCGAGATGAGACGTTTGTGGAGACTCTGCCCAACGGCAAGCGGGTAATGCATACGACCGCCATCTTTGCTTTGGGTGGGGCAACAATCGACAATGAGTGGAATCACATTCACCAGAAGCTGATGCGCGGCCTGGGGATTGTGCGGATAGAAAACCAGGCGCGGATATGACACAGCTCAACTGTCCCCGGTCTGGGGACTCGGCTTGGGCGTGGTGGTTCGACCACCTTCCCAGGAGACTTGGTCAATGCTGATCTGATTATCATTATGGGCTCGAACATGGCGGAGAATCACCCGGTGGCGTATCGCTACGTCGCCGAGGCAAAGCGCCGTGGAGCCAAGCTGATTAGCATTGACCCGCGCTTTACTCGCTCGTCGGCCATGGCGGACCTTTATGTCCCACTGCGCTCAGGGACAGATATCGCCTTCCTCGGTGGTCTGATCCGCTACATGATTGAAAATGAGAAATATTTCAAGGACTACGTGGTCAACTACACCAACGCGGCCACGATCATACGCGATGACTTCCAAGACACTGAGGATCTCGAGGGGGTCTTCTCTGGGCTCAAAGAGGCGCCACAGGGGACCTTCCAAAAGTATGTCTACGACAACGCAACGTGGCAGTACAAGCGAACGGCCGCATGGGATGCGGCCAAGGCGCGTGAGGAAGCGCTCAAGGCAGCGACCTTCGCGGAGATGATCCAGAAGATGGTGCCGCCACCGGCAGAGAAAGACCCAACGCTGCAGCACCCGCGGACGGTGTTCCAGATCGTGCGGCGCCACTTCTCGCGCTACACGCCGGAGATGGTGGAACAGATCTGCGGCACGCCGAAGGAGCTATTCCTCAAAGTTGCCGAAATGCTGGCTGCCAACTCCGGTCCGGAGAAGACGACGACCTTCGTCTATGCCATGGGTTGGACTCAGCATACCTATGGCGTGCAAAACATTGGCGCTGCCGCGCTGCTGCAGCTGCTCTTGGGCAACATGGGACGGCCAGGAGGCGGCATCCTGGCACTGCGTGGGCATGCCACGATTCAGGGATCGACCGATATTCCGACGTTGCATCACTCGATCCAAGGTTATATGCCCCATCCAGATGCGCGCCGTACTCACGACACGCTGCGGGACTACATTTTGACTGAAACGCGTCCAACAAGCTACTGGGCCAACTTACCCAAGTTCATGGTGAGCTATCTGAAGTCGATGTATGGGGATGCGGCCAAGCCAGAAAATGACTTCGGCTATGACTGGCATCCGAAGATCAACGGTGACTACTCATTCATGGCTAGCTTCCATGCGATGGCGCGTGGGGAGATAAAGGGTGCGTTCTTCTTCGGTCAGAACCCAGCAACGTCGATTAATGCCAGCCTGATTCGCCGTGCGTTGGCGAACCTGGACTGGATGGTGGTGAAGGACAACTTTGAGATCGAGACTGCCGCGTTCTGGTACAAGTCGCCGGAGGTGCAGAGCGGCGAGCTCAAGCCCGAGCAGATCAAGACGGAGGTCTTCCTCTTCCCCTCGGCCCAGGTCGCCGAAATTGAGGGGACCTTCACCAACACGGCACGGTGGATTCAGTTCCATGAGAAGGCTGCCGACCCACCAGGGGACTGCCGGTCGGACGCCTGGTTCACGCACCAGTTGGCCTTGCGGCTGAAGAAGCTGTACGCCGACTCGACCCTGCCGCGTGACGAAGGGTTCAAGAACCTCACGTGGGACTATGACTATGAACCCGGCAAGTACCCGACGAATACGCGGATTCAGGGTGAGCCGGATGTGATGAAGATCTGGCGTGAGATCAATGGGTTCAAGACCGACACCGGCGAGCTCCTCAAGGGGTTCGGTGACCTCAAGGATGACGGCTCAACGACCTGTGCCTCCTGGATCTATTGCGGAGCCTACCCAGAGGAAGGGAAGTTCCTGCCGGCCAACCGCAATCCAGATCCTGATGACAAACCAGGGACGCACCTTGGTTGGGGTTTTGCCTGGCCAGCCAACCGGCGCATTCTCTACAACCGTGCCTCGGCCGATCCGAATGGGAATCCGTGGTCGGAGCGCAAGAAGCTGATCTGGTGGGACGCGGGGCAGAAGAAGTGGGTCGGCTACGATGTGCCTGACTTCCCCGCCACGAAGGCACCCGACACGCCGGCCAAGCCAGGTGCGACTGGCCTGGATGCTCACGACGGGAAGAGCCCGTTCATCATGATGGCCGATGGAAAAGGCTGGCTCTTCGTGCCGGTCGGGTTGCAGGATGGGCCGTTGCCCACCCACTACGAGCCGATGGAGTCGCCGGTGCCCAACTTGCTCTATCCGAAATGGCAGAACAATCCGATTGCCAAGATCTATGAGCATGAGCGCAATCAGCTGGCTTCGGTTGGAGATCCACAATTCCCGATCGTACTCACGACCTACCGGCTGACCGAGCATCACCTGGCTGGCGGCATGAGCCGCTGGCTGCCGTGGCTGGCCGAGCTGCAACCGGAGCTCTTCGTCGAGATCAGTCCGGAGTTGGCGGCCGAGAAGGGGATCAAGAACCTCGATTTGGTGCGCATCAGCTCCAAGCGGGGCACGATTGTCGCAAAGGCACTGGTGACGCCGCGGCTGCGCCCGTTGACGATCAACGGGAAGACCGTGCATCAGATCGGGATGCCCTGGCACTGGGGCTTCATGGGAATCGCCGTCGGGGATGTCGTCAATGATCTTGGTGCCTGGGTGGCAGACCCCAACGTGCAGATTCACGAGATGAAGGCACTCCTGGTCAACGTCGAGAAGGCGCAGTAGTGGGAGTGGAGGAGACCCAGGGCGGCCAATCCCGGTCGCCCTGGGAGTCTCTGGGGGAGATGAGCCATGGCGGAACCGATGGGCTTCTTCACCGATACCTCAGTCTGTATTGGCTGCAAGGCCTGTGAGGTGGCGTGCAAAGCCTGGAACCAGCTCCCAGCCCGCAATGGCGGCAAGGTTCAGCTGAGTGGAATCTCGTACGACAACACAGTATCGCTGAGCGGTATTCAGTGGCGGCACGTGAAATTCATTGAGGATTTCTCGCCAGACCGTTCCACAGGGCGCTGGCTGATGATGAGCGATGTGTGTAAGCACTGTGTGCAGGCAGCCTGCCTGGAGGTCTGCCCAACGGGTGCGATTATTCGTACCGAGTTCGATACGGTGGTGATCCAGCAGGATGTCTGCAACGGTTGCCGGGCCTGCATCTCAGCGTGTCCCTTTGGGGTGATCGAGATCAATCCCGAGACGAACACAGCGATGAAGTGCACGCTCTGCTATGACCGGCTGCAGGCGGGAATGGTTCCGGCGTGTGCTCAAGCTTGTCCAACGCAGTCGATTCAGTTCGGTCCGATCTCAGAACTCCGACAGCGGGCCCAGCAGCGGCTCGAGCAATTGCACGCGGCTGGTGTGACGCAGGCGCGTCTCTACGGTCATGATGAGTCGATCTTGGGTGGGCTGAACTCCTTCTATTTGCTGCTTGATGAGCCGGAGAAGTACGGTTTGCCATCGAATCCCCAGCTTCCTTCGGCCCGGGTGCCGGCTTCAGCGACACTGTCGACGGCCGCGGCAGTTGCGTTGGGTCTTCTCGGACTTGTCGGGTTGCGGAAGCAGCGTATGGATCAAATGGCTGCTGAAGCACAGCGAGAGAAGCCGCAGGAGTAAGGTGGGGGGCGAAGATGCCGGACACAATGTACTCTGTCTCTCCGCATTGGGGGTGGTATGCGGTTGTTGAGTTCTTTGTCGCGGGCCTAGCAGGTACAGCTGCAGGGATCGCTGCTCTCCTATGGTTGTTTGGGCGACGACCGGGTGATCGTTGGGTAGCACGCTGGGGTTTTGGTATTGCGACGGCTGGTAGCCTTGTATCTGGTCTGTTGTTAATTCTGGATCTGAAACGACCGGACCGGTTTTGGCATATGCTGATCATGTCGAAGACATTTTTGCCAACATTTGCGAAATGGTGGTCCGTCATGGCCCTGGGGGCCTGGGCTCTGTTCATCTTTGGAGCGACATCGTTTTTGCTTTTCGTTGGCAGTCTGGCGCAGACGGGCAGAATCCCGAGAAGTCTTGCATTCTTGGCAAACAAGCCCGTGGGGACGATTCTTGCCTTGGCATCCGGTTTATCTGGGACCTTCTATGCCGGTTATAAGGGTGTACTGCTGAACGCCACGAATCGACCTCTCTGGGGCGATACAACGTGGCTTGGGGCCCTACTGTTTGCCTCCGGAATGGCCTCGGCGAGTGCGGTTTTGCTGCTCCTGTCTCGATCCAAAGCCCCCGAATCGGCTCAGTGGTTGCATCAGCTCCTCTTTGGAGCGTTGGCAGTGACGTTGGTGGTTTCTCTTGGGATGCTTTTCACTCTGGATAGTGAGGTGCGACGTCTTGTTCTCGGCAATGTTTACGGCGTCATTTTGGCCGTGGCACTGGGGTTAGGAGTGGTGGCTCCGCTTGTCATTGCCGGCCGTCCCCAGTTGGCTGGGCGCTACGCCGCGGTGACTTTGACTGTATTAGCTGTCACCGGTGCATTTCTGCTGCGCGTTGCCGTGATTCTCTCATCGGAGGCAGCGTAACATGACATGGTATGCCATCCCGCTAAACAGTCGTCGCGCACTCCGCTATACCATATTGCTGCTGTTAAGTATTGTCGTGCTTGCAGGCTGTAGTCCGGAGGCGAGTCGCACACGGGGTGGTGGCCCCGGAGGGGACATTGGCAACCGAACGACAGAGGTACAGCTCCATCCGGGCGGACCGAAGATCATTTACTTCAACACGCCCAAGGAAGGGGCAGCGAGCGAACTTGCTGGGATGCCGGTTGAATGAGCGTGGTCGTGGATCGTCTTGAAGCGCTGGCGGAGCGGGATGAGGTCCTGGCGCCGCTAGCACGTTTGTATGCCTGTGTCTTACGGCAGGTGACCGCGCCGGAGAGTCAACTTTTTGCGCAACTCCTTCGCGCACAACCACCGCAGCCGAGCGCCAGCGTCCCGTTGCTCCATGAGCAAACGCTTGCGGTCGATGTGGGACAGGCAGCGCGGCTGCTGCAGGAGATGAGTCGTGTATTGGTTCACCATGGCCTGCCAGCAAGTGAGGAGCTGGCCGAAGCTATTACGAGTGGCCGACTAGTGGCTCTCGAACTGATTCGGGCAGGTGTCCAGGCTCATACGGAGTCGCTGGAGCAGCTCGCCCTGAACACGAGCCTCCCGGATCCGCTCGTGCGGGTGATGGCCCATATGACGGCAATGGCTGTGCTCTCGGTTCTGGGCCGATCTGTTGAGACGACCGCACTCGAGGGCTGGTGGGCTGGCTATTGCCCGGTCTGTGCAGCCTGGCCGACAGTAGCCGAGTTTCGTGGCCTCGAGCGTGACCGGTGGCTCCGGTGTGGGCGATGTGGGACAGGCTGGCGCTATCCACACCAGCAATGCCCGTTTTGTGGGAATGGTGATCACCGAACGCTTCGCTACTTCGCGGAAGAAGGAAAGCAGGACTCACAGCGAGTCGAAGTGTGTGAGGAATGTCGCGGCTACGTGAAGACTTTTGCGACACTCGGCGCGTGGAGCCACGGCGAGGTGTTGCTGCAGGATCTGGTGACGGTTGAGTTTGATATCGCGGCACAGGAACGCGAGTACCGGCGTCCGGAAGGGCTCGGTTTTCCACTGGCTGTCCAGATCGTGACTCGCGAGCTCACGGCCTAAGAGCAGACGACAAGACAACCAATCACACGCGAAACGTCAGATGATGGCTCTCGTCTCGATGCACGGGAGCTGGTGGGTACGATGCGTCGGCGCATACGAGCCTGAGGAGAAGAGCATCACGTCGGCGGTAGGCTCGTCTGTGCAGCACTGTTGCGGTCTATTGCCGAGAGAGGATGCCGGGAAAGGAAGGCCACAATGCAGCAGGCGTTTGACCCGGCGCAGTTGGTGCGGCCAGCAATCTTTTGCCGAGCCTTGCTTGCCGCAATGGAGGCGAGTGAGGGTCGGCGCAAGAAGCGGAAGCGAGATCAGACACCGGACAAGCTGGGGCAGGAGCTGAAGCGCTGGATATTGGAGCAGGCAATCGCAGCGGATCCAACGCCGGAGGCGTTTGAGGGGTGGCTGCTCCAGCTTGTCTTAGAAACACCAGGGAGTGGGGGGATCCGGGCCATGTGCCAGGAGGTATGGATGGAATACCAGCTGGCACAAAACGACCCCGATTTCCGTGCTTGGTTGGCACTCGGCGCTCCCAGCGCTGATAAACAGCGAGGTTGATACGTGTTAGGTTTCGCGTTGTTTGTGCCCCAGCTGTTGCCTCGGTAGACTGTCGTCGGGCAAAGCAAAGAAGAAGTCGGTATTCAATCAGTACCGCTTCGGTTCCCGAGAGGCCGGCTGGAATAGGGGCCAAGCCGTGCGGGCGTTTGTTCTGGCACACGTGGTTTGCCCCTTATCTGCATCCGGTGCTCTGATGCACATGGTCTTTGGCGCATGAGCATAACGGGAGACATTCGACAACACTGTCAGTAAGGGAGAATCACCCCAGCCTGTTCTACCCCTTCGACAGCTCTGCCCTACGCTCACGGCTCGCGAGAGCACTGAGTTGCTTGTTCTAGTCTCGTGGGTGAGGAACGCGTCTACATTCTGCACTTCAAGACTAGCTATGCTGACTCGAGGGGACAGGAAGAAGCTGGGACGGTTTACAATGGATAGCTTTCTTCTTCCAAGAGCAGGAGGCATCTGACAAGGCACCAAGACCGGGAGTCCCGCCCGGTGATCTTAGGCGGGACTCTGTTGCGGTACCGGCTGTCTCTTAGCCGCTTACAAGAACAGGAGGCCAGCCACGACGCTCACTGCTGCCACGACGACTGCCATCAAGGCAGGCACCCGCCAGTCGCGCAGCGCTGCTCCGTAGATTAAGAGGCTGGGTAAACTCACTGCCGGGAGCGTGAGCAGGAGCGCGGCAGCTGGACCAGTGAGCCCCTGCTCAATCAGTGGTGCCGCGATCGCAAGCTCTGTCCAAGTTGGAATCATGAAGAGAACGCCTACAAGTACCGCAAAGAGGACCGTCGCGGGCGTATTCCCACCTCCAAGCGCAGTCAGGATAGGTGCAGCCCAGCCAACCACAGTCGCAGCGATGAGCAGCATGGGCACTGCAACTCGTCCGATGATCCACGCCATCATAAGCCAGGCGGAAACCAACTCAGACGGCGTTTCGATACGGCGCTGCTGCACATATCGTTCGAACGAAAACAAGCGCATCACACTTTCGAGCCAACGCAGCCCGCGATAGCCCGCCTCCCCAACAACAACTGGTGGACGACGCCTCACGGCAACGGTGACAAGCCAGGTACCAAAAACGGCCAGAAGGACCCCGCCGCCGATCCGTAGGAGTGCAAAGTCTGTTGGTAGCAACGTTGCAGCCAAGAACAGTGTGGTCGCGTTGAGCAGCGGTGCTGCGACGACAAAGGCGAGTGAGGCATTGAGCGACGCACCACCCCGGTAGAGGCTCGCTCCGATTGGCCCAGCACAGCAGGAGCAGAAGGGGAAGGCGAGCGCGCTGACGCTCCCAGCGAAATGGGCTCGAAGTCCGGTAAGACTGAGCAACCGCTTGAGTTTCTGGCTTGTGCAAAGCAACACAACAAACAGTGCACCAAGCAGGATACCCAATATGGTTGCATGCCAGACGACAAGGAGAAAATTGATCGCTTCGCCGAATGGGCGAAGCCAACTCGGTAACGCGTCGACAGCAAAGGTCTTGGCGATACCAGCCTGGCCAGCGGTAGCAACGCGCTCGGCCTGGACAATACGGTAGACGAAAAGATCGATAATGAGTGCGCTCATCAAAAGTACTGCCAACACAGTGCGGGCACGGCGGAGCTCGGTCACTGTGAGACCTGTCTCCGCAGCGCGCAGCAGACGGAAGGTAAGCCAACTAACGAGGAGTGCGAGCACTAGGATCCCAAAGTGCCATGGCGTATAGTAGAGGAACGCCGATGGTGAACCGAGTTTCTGATACGATGTCGGGTCGAGGAGGAATGCCCGGCGCATATCAACAACGGTTGCGAGAATCAGCAGGACGCTTCCAAAGAAGGCTGCCAGCGCGAGGCCGAATTCCATCAGCGAACGTTGGACGACGGCAGATGGCTGCCGCGGAAACGCTCCACTCATCGAGATCTTCCTCCGATACTTGAGCAACAAAGGCTCTTGACGCCTGCTGAAACAGGCCAGCCAGCACTCGGACGTGGCAGCGGCTGACGCTTCGTCACGCCCTGGATGCAGAGTCGAGTTCTTTCAGCAGCGACCGCACCGGCCGCCAGCGGAGGATCAGGGGCCACGGGGGACACTTGGCCCGGCGTCCTGAACGAGGAGCCGAGAGACGTCCAGAGGGTGGCTCATCAGCCGTCGGGCACACACGACCATGACTGCACGCCTTTTGGACAAACTCCTTTGCGAACTGTACTCGGGTTGAGCCAGAGTGCCAATCTGGTCGTCTGGATGGCCACTCATCACCCGGTGACCCTCTCTGGAGGGAATGCCTTCTCTACGCTTGTTGTGGATTGGGCCCTGGTGGATGGGCACTACAGCGGTGGTCTCCAAGGTGAGTCAGGGAGTAGAGACAAGACAGCGCTTGCGCCTTGCCTGGCGAACACACCACAAGGCTGGGGCTGGAAAGCGAGCTTGGACAGAGCGTGCTGCGAACTGTGCGGCCTTGTCGCTGGCCGTTGCGCGACGGTGGTTGTCCTGGAATCGGGTGGGTAAATGCACGAGAAGCAAACGCGTCGCGACAACGTATCACTTCAATCACGAGCGGCCGGGGTACTGGACAACTCCCTGACGAACCTGTGCGAAGACGGTGAGCTGGTGCGGCTGCAGGCGCGTGGGTGAGAGGATATGCCAGACTGAGATACCACGCGCAGCGAGCGCATCGGCGATAAGGCTCCGATGACAGCGCCACGGCACCGCTTCAGCACAGAGCAGAGCGAGTGGCCCCTCGTGTCTCGCCACCTGGAGAAGTTCCTCGAGCGCAGCAGTAAAGACAGGAGTCTGCATGTAATCGGCGAAGCCACGGAAGCCGGCGTTGACCCAGCCTGTATTGGGCGAATCAGGCCGCGGTCGGCGCCGACCGCCGAGAGCGGGGCAGTGCCGATAACTCATGCCGTGCTCTGGCAACTGCTGGGCAAGGAGTTCACGGTTGAACTGCGGATTCCGGCGTGAGTGCGGGAACCGCCGCACGTCCACCAGACAGCGAATCCCATACGCGCGGAGCAGAGCCAGAAATTCCTCCAAGGAGCGATTGGAGTGGCCAATGGTGAAGATCTGGACGTTCGACATCATGCTCAGTCTTGCATCGAGGATGAATCGGCTGCCTGCACTCGACGGATGGCGAAGAACCCTCGGCCGTGTGAGAATCCCGAGAGTCATCACCTGCCCTACTGTACCACCTGTGGATCAGCTCCAGCCCGGCAAGGTCTCGTGGTGCGTACAGACGTACCACAGGATCCGAAGGGTGAGCAGATCTCGCCTGCACCGCGGGAGTCGTGTCCGGCGCTTTGCCCTCACCGTGACGGTTTGCCGGTCTGCTGCAACCGCCGAGCAGCATCCTCCACTGCCGCAAGGATACGGAGGTACGAGCCGCAGCGGCAGAGATTACCGGCGAGGTAAGCCGCGGCCTCCTCAGGGGTAGGAGTGGGATTTTCCGTGAGCAATGCTACGACACTCAAGATCATCCCTGGCGTACAGTAGCTGCACTGAAAAGCCTGCTGCGCGAGGAACGCTTCCTGAACGGGATGGAGCGTGCCGTTCGGGCCAACCAGTCCTTCCAGCGTCGTCACCTGGGCGTCATCTGCGAGACTCGTAAGCAGCAGGCAGCTAGAAACAGGACGTCCGTCAACAAGCACAGTGCACGCACCGCAGATGCCGATACCACAGGTTTCCCGCACGCTGGTTAGCCCAAGGCGATCACGCAAGGTTTCGAGAAGGGTCTCGTCGCAGAGGACCGAAAGTTCGTGGTACTCACCATTGACGGCCAGGCGAACGACCTGTCCCATCAGGATGCCTCCTGCCGAGTGGCGCGCAGGGCACGTAACACACGTTCGGGAGTCAGCGGTAATTCAGTGAGGCAAGCGCCGATGGCCCGCGCGACGGCGTTGCCGATGGCCGCGGGGACGGGCGGCAGAGCGGTTTCACCAAGCCCATGCACCTCGGCTCCGGGACACTCCAAGAGGTCGTGTGAGAGTGTTGCCGGAAGATCGAGAAACGAGGGGATGAGATAGTCCGAGAGATTCGTCGTGAGCGGCTGTCCCTCGTCGTAGACGAGCTCCTCGAAGAGCGCGCTACCGAGTCCCATGATCATACTGCCTTCGTTTTGCAATGCTGCCGTGAGTTGATTGACCACGCGGCCAGCATAGACTGCAGCATGAAGTCGCAGAATGCGTACTTGCCCTGTCTCTGGATCAACCTCGACTTCGGCACCTGCCGCTCCTTGATGCCAGTGTGAGGAAGCAATGCCGTGTCCCGTTTCGGGATCGAGTCCACCTTCGTTCTTAAAGACGGCGTGTTCTTGCAGTTCGTCGCTTCCCGTCGCAGTGACGAGCTCACCCCAGCTCACACAGCGCTCCGGCACACCGCGGACACAAACCGCTCCAGGGAGAAGCTCGAGGTCCTCCGGCGCGACCTCAAGACGCTCTGCTGCGAGCTCGCGAAGGCGCCGAGCGAGCTGCTCTGCGGCTTGGCGGACTGCGTTGCCCATCATGTAGGTTGAGCGACTTGAGGTGGTGCGGTTATCGAATGGAGTGCGATCGGTATCCGGATCGACGACACGGACAGTCGTGTAGGGTATTTTGAGTGGCTCCGCCGCGAGCTGTGCCAGCACGGTACGGGCACCTTGGCCGAGTTCGACAGTCGAGGAATAGACCGTAACACGTCCGGCGCGGTCGACACCGACACGAGCCTCCGAGCGGCTCGGTGTTGTCATCCCTTTCATCACGACAGCAAGCCCTTTGGCCCGGAGGCGACCCTCGGGCGATCGCTCACAGGAACCTTGTTCCCAGTGGAGTGCGCGAGCGACCGCCTCTAGGCATTCGCGGAAGTGAACATCGTGCAGCGTCTCGCCGGTCGCGAACTGCTCACCATCATGAAGGAGATTGCGTAGGCGAAACTCGAGCGGATCGAGCCCGAGCGCGTCAGCAGCGATGTCCATCATGCGCTCCGAGGCCCAGACAACCTCAGTCACGGCGTAGCCGCGGAAAGCACCGGCAGGCGGGAGATTGGTATAGACGCAGTAGGAGTCCACCGCCACATGTGGGATGCGATATGGGCCCACACTGCCGAAGCCGCCTTTGCGTGCGACATCCGGGCCGCAATCAGCATAGGCTCCGGTACTCCAGTACGCCTGCACCCGCTTGGCCGTGATGCGACCGTCACGTGTAAGGCCAAGGCGGATCGTGACGACCGTCGCGTGGCGAGTGAGCGTCACAAACTCCTCGTAGCGATCGAGCACAAGCTTGACAGGACGACCAGTTAGGTAGGCAAGGACTGCCACCTGGGGCTCAATGCGCGGGAAGACCTTGCAGCCGAAGGAGCCTCCCATTGGGGGTACAATGACGCGTACCTGTTCTGGGGCAAGCCCGAAGAGTTGGGCAAGGATCTGACGGGTGTTAAAGGGCGTCTGGGTGCCGCTGATGACCACCAGACGTCCATCTTCCCAGTAGGCGAGTGCAGCATGCGGCTCCATTGCCACGTGCTGCGCAGCCGGCACGCGGAACGTCTCTTCGAGCACGAGGTCGGCCTCGGTGAAACCACGCTCAACGTCACCAGTGTAGAGCCGGAAATGGTTACAGCAGTTGGTCCCGAAGATCGGTCGCAGACCGAAGTAAACGGCATGGCCGCGATGCGGCTCTTCGGGGCGGAGCTCGTGGATCAGCGGCGCGTCTGGTCGCAGCGCCTCAATCGGGTCGAAGACTGCAGGCAGCGGATCGTACTCGACGACGACCCGGGCAGCGGCCTCGCGAGCCGCACGCGCGTTCTCCGCAGCGACGAGTGCAACCATGTCGCCGACGTAACGGACGCGCTCGTGCGCGAGCACGGGTTGGTCTTCGATCTGGGGACCGTAGACAGGGCGCAAGTTCGGGATGCGAGCGAGGTCAGCAGCAGTCACAACGGCGACGACGCCCGGCACCGTCCAGGCTCCACTCGTATCGACGCGGCGGAGACGGCCGTGCGGTATGGTACTCCGCACGACCGCAGCGTGCAGCATCCCAGGAACGCTCACGTCCTGGCTCAAGCAGATGCGAGCGGTCACGCGCTCCCGTGCATCGATCATGCCGAACGTTGTGCGACCGCTCACCCTATCTCCTCCCGTCAGCGCGAGCCGCAAGCATCGAGATCAGGTTGCATTGGTTCGGTACGCGAAGAGCAGCACAACCCAGCAGGAGCAGGGAAGGAGGAAGTCTCGACCCACGAGTGGCAATGCACCATAGAGAGCGTAACGCTTGCGCCGGCAACGCAGCAGAGCTGTCGCGCGAAACAGTCCCACTTCGCTACCGCGTCAGGTGAGACAGACCGTGCCGCGGCGTACGGGGCAGCGACACTGCCAACGAAATCCCACCGGGCCACGTGCCACCACGTCATCCCTTGTCCTTGCTGAGCGCACCGGACACGAGAATCGGCGGTTCCGCGATCGGTGGGTGAGGACGCGAGGACCACGAGCGGCCGGCCGCGGTCAGATGTGCTGCAACGACCCACGCCGTCAGGCCGATCCGCTGCGACCGGTTGCGGCCGACCGCTCGTCATCTTGGCACCCTCCGCTTCAGCTCAGGATCTCTACGACGCCAGCTGAGCCGTTGACGCGGATCCGCTGGCCCGTACGGATCACCTGCGTCGCAACGCTCGTGCCGACGACTGCCGGGATACCGAACTCGCGCGACACGACCGCAGGGTGCGAGAGTTGTCCACCGGAATCGGTCACCAAGCCAGCGATCTTGGTGAAGGCGACCACCCAAGCTGGGTTGGTCATGCGGCAGACCAGAATCTCGCCACCTTTGAGCGCGTCGACATCCTCGAGCGTGTGGGCGACGAAGGCGGTGCCTTCGATTACCCCTGCCGAGGCTGGAATTCCCTCGATCCGTTGAGTGACCTCACGCGGCTTGAGCGAGTCGAAGAACTTCTGAGGATATCCCCAGAGTGTCTTATAAGGCTCCTGGAAGAGTGCCCACTCGCTGGCCGTGCCAATCCACTCACGCGGGCGGATAGAGAATGCGCGCTCACGTGCCTCACGACGCTGGCGAACCAGTTCCTTGGCGTTCGGCAGGTTGGAGGGTTCGGCAGCGAGGACGCGGAGTTCATGGTAGCGGAGGAAGAGCACGTCGTCCGGCTGGTCGAGGAGGCCCGCCTCCACCAGGCGTCGTCCGATCGCCAGGAGAACATAGCGCATGCGGGCAAATGTACCCTGGTCGATATAGAAGTGATGGTCAGGAGTGAGTGGCATCATCTGGAGGACGCGGTGAAGGGCCGCCTCAACGCGTTCGCGTCCACGGACGTCACCCGGCGGGATCTTGCTGAGGAGCTCCTGGATAGCAGCATCGCGATCCTGACGGAGGCGCTGAATGGCCTCTGGATAGGAATAGTCCGTCTGGAGATACCCTTGGATCGCGGCGATGATCGGGGCGGGATTCTCGTACCAGGTCGGGTAGATATACTCGTGGCTGAAAAGCGCCTTATGACCGAACTCCCGCTTATACTCGTCGAGCCAGCGCAGGAACTCACGGCCCTCGGCCGTCTTCTCGAGTTCGGCGAGGATTTCGGCCGGCGTCTCTTTGCTGAAGGCTTCGGTAAGCACGACGTTGCGCTTGACTCGCTCCTTCGCTTCCCAGAGCGCGTGGACAGCGTCCCAGTTGCGGTCACTATCCGAGACCATGATCCGCTCGAGCAGGGTGGAATCGACGTCGCCGATGACCTCACGCACGGCGGTCTGGAAGTCGAGAGAAGCTTGGAACTGCGAGAGGTTGAGGATCCAGTGGATCCGCCAGTGACGCTCTTGGATGTCGATTGCATCCTCCAAGAGGACCATGAGTTCGGGGAGCGAAGCCGTCTCATAGGGGAAGGAATCGAGATAGGCAAAGTTCCGCTCAATCTCTGGGCGGAGCCGCTCCTGCCACCATTCCAGGCCTTTCTCGGCATAGACGCGCATGACCATACTGTAGTAGGGCGCGATCTCTTGCGCCTCTTTGGGATCGCGCGGGACAACAGCGGTATAGAGATAGCCGTTGACAAGCTTCGCCTTCCAGTCAACGCCAAACGGTGCACCAAACCGACGATAGAGATAAGCACAGGTTGCCCACCAACCGCCGAGTTCGAAGAACATCGGGGAGAGTGGGTTCGGGCAGTGGAGGTCATCCCACCACCAGAAAAGCTGCTTCTCCTCCTCACTGGCCCATTCGACGGGGAAGGACTCATCACCAAAGAAGGTCACGGGGAGCTGGACTTCCGGTCGTTCCTGGGCCATGGTTTCCCTCCTCTCCGCGCAGCAAGACAGCGGATCAACCCTCACTCTGGCTCAACGAGCTCGTAGAACTCTGGCACGCGACTCTCGAGCATCGGGACGACCGTCCCAAGAATCTTCTCCTGAAAGTACGGGGTCGCCTTGTGTGCCTCGTAGTCCTCACGACTCCGGTATTGCTCGTAGAGCAAGAACTTGCGCGGATCATCTTGTGACCGATTGACGTAATAGACCAAGCAGCCGGGCTCCGACCGTGAGAGCGTGACCATCTCTTTCAAGATGGCTGCGATCTCGTCGGCCTTTCCTTCCTTGGCGTAGTAGTGGGCGACGACAACGAACGGCATCGGACACTCCTCCTTCCTTCCCTTCCGCACACGCTGCTCATGACGCAGGCTGACGCACCACGCGGTTGCGCAGCACGCCGATCCCTTCCACCTCCAATTCGACGACGTCGCCAGGCTTCAGGTAGCGGCCGAGTTCAAGCCCACAGCCGTTGGTCACCGTACCCGAACCCCAGAGCTCGCCTGGGTAGATGGTCTCGCTCTGCGAGACGTGCGCAATGAGTTGGGCAAACGAGAAGTGCATCCCCGCGCTCGATCCTTCTGACCACACCTCGCCGTTGACGCGCGCCACCATGCGCAGGTTTGTCACGTCGAGTTCGTCGGGAGTGACCAGGAAGGGGCCAATGGCGTTGCCAGTATCGAAATCCTTCCCCTTGCTCGGCCCCATCCCGATCGGAGCCTCACGCATTTGCTGGTCACGCGCACTGAAGTCGTTGAAGATGGTGAAACCAGCGATGTACCGGTGTGCCTCCGCAACCGGAATATCCTTGCCGCGCCGGCCGATCACCATTCCGAGTTCGAGCTCGAAGTCAAATTGCTGTGTGTAATGCGGCATCACCACGTCCGCGTCGGGGCCGACGACCGTCTCGGGATCCCCTTTGTAGTAGGCTGGCACCTCGTACCAGGCTGGCGGAATTTCGCCGCCACGGCCAAGGGCACGGCTCGCATTGCGCATGTGCCCTTCAAAGGTGAGGAAATCCCGGATCACCCGCGGGCGCGGCAGCGGCGCGAGAAGACGAACTTCCTCGAGTCGATACCGCGTGCGTCTCCCGAACGCTTCTTCGACGCGGAGTCCCTCCTCGATCGCCCGAGCTGCTGCTTCCCATCCGAGTGTCCCATGACCCAGAAAGGCAACCATATCGTCTGGCAAGAGCAGCGCAGCCAGCCGCTCGGCCTCACAGCCAGGATCGGTTCGTGCGAGGTAGGCGGAATAGGCGACCTGGAGATCGACAAGCCAACCATCGGCCAAAGCGCCAATCCGGCGAATGGCACCGGCCGGGCTCGGTACCGCAAACGTGGCGAGCTTCATGCGTCCATACTCCCTCCCTGCTGGCGGTAAAGTCCGGCGCGCTGTGCAGCCAGACGCAGCGCACGAGCAACGAACACTCTGACCATCTCACGGCGGTACCAGGCACTGGCCCGGAGATCGGAGACTGTCTCGACAGCTCCAGCATATGCGCTGGCGAGCATGGTGACGAGTTCCTCATCAAGTGGGAGTCCACGAGCGTGTTCGAGCACCGACGGTACGCGCTGCGGACGATCGCCGGCTGCACCGACGACAAGGTCGATTGCCGCGATGCGTCCTGCGTCATCGGGCAAGACGACAGCCGCCACTCCCAGAGCAGGACGATCCTCGTGCGAACGGGTGCGGAACTTGAGATAAGCCACACCAGCTCGTGGTGGCAGCGGCGGTACTCGGACCGCCGTGACGAGCTCGTCCGGCGCACGCGCGGTCTGGTAAGCCCCGAGGACAAAATCGGCCACCGGTACGAGGCGACGCCCGCGTCGGCTCAGGAGTTCAACCGAGGCGCCGAGGGCGGCCAAGACCGTCGGTGGATCGGAAGCCGGGTCAGCTTCACAGAGATTGCCGACCAGCGTCGCTTGTTCGCGCACGCGTACGTTCGCCACTTCGGCAAGCGTCTCCGCAAGGACAGGCGAATGCGAACGGACAAGCGGCGAGCGCTCGACCGCGCGGTGTGTGACCGACGCTCCGATGACGAGATCACCAGTCGGTTCGACGGCCATGCGGCCGAGTTCCGGAACTCTTCGCAGGTGAACGAGCAGGCGCGGACGGATGAGTCCATGGCGGAGTGTCAGCGTGACCCAAATTCCTCCAGCGACAGGTACGGCATCCTCCCCTGAACTAGCGAGCAGCGCCAGCACCTCATCGAGCACCGTAGGAGCGACGACCGCGCAGTCCATCATCGGCTGCCTCCGGATCGACCGTCCACTGGAGCAGAGGCAGCGGCCACCGTTTGCTCTTGCAGCCGGGCCAGTGCAGCGCGGAGGAGCGGCTCCGCAAGCTCGCGGGCTCGGGGGATCCTGATCCGCTCCGCCATATAGCGGAAATGGACGGCAACGAGCTCGGGCGTGAAGCCCTGCTCACCGGTAAGCCCACGGCCGATGAAGCGATCAACGTTGACCTCGAGGAAGCTGAGTGAGTCGGCCGCCTGCAGCAGGTCAGCTTCCGGCCAGCCTCCCCACTCATGCACTGCCACAAGATCGCGTACGGCCTCGACAAGGGCAGGGTCGGCCTCCTGTTCGGTCAGCCACGCAGCAACGATGCGTGCCGAACGCTTCTGGTGCTGCTCCTCATAGAGGCGATCAGGGATACCGCGCTGCACATTGAGCCGCGGAGAATCAGGCCCTGGGAAGTGGCGTTCCATATCATGGGTCAGCGCCGCCAACCGAAGCGCCAGGCTTGCCTGCGGCTCCAGGATAAAGAGCCAGTCGAGTGTCCGGCGCAAGTGCTCGGCGTTCCAGTACGGAGCGATCCACTGGTGTGCTCGATCGAGCAGCTCGCGATCGGTCGGCATTGGCCGCTCCTGTCCTCAGACGAGCGTTGTGATCGGACGACTCTGCAAGAGAAACAGCTGCCCTTCGGCGATTGCCCACTCGACGTCTTGTGGCGCAGCAAAGAACGCTTCGACCTGCTCCGCCAGCGCGCAGAGTGCGGCGAGTTCCTGCTCGTCGAGCACGCGGGCACGTTGCCGATGCTCAGGCACAGATACCGTGATCAGTCCACCCTGCTCAGCTCGCACGAGCATCTGCGACTTGAGCGGGATCAAGGAACGGAGTAGCTGGCGGCTCCGTCGGTCGAGTTCATAATGGTCGGGCGTAACCTCACCGGAGACGAGCGACTCGCCGAAGCCCCAGACCGCCTCAACCACAAGCACATCGCGTCGCCGCTGGACGGGATCAGCCGTGAAGAGCACGCCCGCTTTCTCCGGCACGACGAGCTGTTGAACGACAACAGCGAAGGCGAGGTCGTCGAGCGACCCCTTGCGAGCACGATAGAAAAGGGCGCGCGGGCCGAAGAGGGATGCCCAGCAATCGCGGATGCGCTCCAGCACAGCATCGATCCCGCGCACATCGAGGAACGTTTCCTGCTGACCGGCAAAGGACGCTTGATGGGAATCCTCCGCCACCGCACTGGAGCGGACCGCCACAGGGATCGGTTCACCGTGGCCGAGTTCAGCATAGGCGCCCGCGACCGCTGCATCGAGCTCCAGTGGGATCGGTTGGCTCGTGATAAGCTGCTGGAGCTCCGCCGCGATAGCCTCCAGCTGGTGCCGCTGGCCCGGATCAAGTTGCCGAAGCAGTGCGCGGATGGTCGCGTCAAGTCCTGTCGCTTCCAGGAACGCCGCGAAAGCGGCACTGGTGACGACGAAGCCTGGCGGGACGGGAAGACCCGCAGTTGCCAGACGAGCCAGACTCGCCCCTTTGCCACCGGCCTGCGTGACGTCGGCACAGGCGGGATCGTCAAACCAGCGGACAAGCGCAGCCGTGGCAGCCCTCCTCATGGGAACTACTCCTCGACAATGGCGACTGCACGCACCGGGGCTGCGGTCGTCCCAACCCATTTGATGGGGAAGGCCGCAACCTTAAACCCATAGGGACGCGGGATCTGATCAAAGTTCGTCATATTCTCGATGTGGTAGTACTCGCGTTCCCGCATAACGAGATGGGCTTCCCAGAACTGCTTGCGCTCGAACATGGCCCAGACGGGTGGATCGAAGGTGATGGCATCGATTCCCATCACCTTGATTCCCTGGTCGATGAGCCAGAGCGTTGCCTCACGGGTCATGCCGCAGTGATCGGTGAGGTAGCGCTGCTCGTTCTGATACGCACCGGCACCCGTCCAGATGAGGACAATGTCGAGTGGCTTGAGGCGGTAACCGATCTTGTCAAGTGCTTCTTGGAGTTCAGCAGCAGTGATCCCAGAGCCTTTCTCCTTGTGGCGGAAGTCGAGGAGGACACCGTCCGAATAGCAGTACTCGAGAGGGATACCCTCCGGCCCGGGGGCCTCGGCGACGAGATGTTTCCGGGCATCAATATGCGTGCCGACGTGATCGTTGAGTTGCAGGCGGTAGCTGGCTGTGAGCCACGTCGCGCCATACTGAGCAGCACCGATCCGCTCGGCAAACTCCTCCCACGACTCGTGCATCTCGATCTTGGGAGGTGGGACACGCGGAAAGGTGATCATGTCGTTGTGCACCGGCATGGAGAGATCGATCAGACGAACACCCACTGAACTGCTCCCTTCTGACTACTCGCTTTGGCAAAACATTGACGGCTCAACGCTCCTGGTCAGCGCTCTGCTCTCGAGACAGTGCTTCGTAGACCCAGCGTCCCGGCTCCTCAATATGACGGCGCATCACCGCTTCTGCGAGGTCAGGATTGCGCGTACGCAACGCTTCCAAGATGGGTTCGTGACGTGCGGCAAGCCCCTCGATTGCCCGACGGTGAATAGAGAAGGTGAGAAAGGTGGTGGTTGCCAGACTCAGACTTGTCCAGAACTGTTGGAGGAGGCGGTTCCCGGACGCCTCGACGATGATACGGTGGAAGGCGATGTCAGCCTCGATCGCCGTCGCCTCGTCGCCGAACTCGGTCGCCTCGCGCATGCGGTCGAGTTGTTCCTCGAGGGCGAGGAGCTGCTCGGTAGTGATGCGCGTCGCAGCGGCACGGGCCGCAACACCCTCGATCGCGGCGCGAATGGGATAGATCTGGACAAGTTCTTCGTGGGTGAAGGCGCGGACACGTGTACCACGGAAGGGTTCGCTGGTGACGAAACCGAGCAGCTCGAGATCCCGCAGCGCCTCGCGGACCGGCGTTTGGCTAACACCGAGCTCCTGGGCGATGCGCGTCTCGACAATGCGGTCACCAGGGGCGAGGCGGCGACGGAGGATCGCGTCGATCAGGTACTCCTTGATCTCTTCGCGGAGAACGCGGCGGACGATTGGCTTCGGAAGCAGTTGATCGCGGTTGCGTGACCTGGGATCCGACATCGACGGCCTCACATTTCCTTCGAGAATCGATTCTATAGGATGATACTACTTCCACTCCCGCAGGCTGTCAAGCACCACACTGCTGAGCCTTGCTTCCCTTTCCCCCAGTTTCACGCAGTAAGCGACTGCTCGGTGCCCCGGCCCCTCGACAGCTGGTCACCGGATCGGAGGGCGGTGAGGATGCGCAGCGCCGCGTACAGATGCGACC
>FMSI01063800.1_pt1 | contig 21382 bp, 17 predicted proteins | sample 1504471 | NCBI WGS metagenome assembly FMSI01 (sample SAMEA4475357, study PRJEB15587) | soil metagenome | biome: Soil; feature: Field | place: India | collected 2015-03-11 | depth 0 m
CGAGCCCCCCTTTTTTATTTCTCTATATCTCTCCTTAGAATTCGAACCTGATTCCGAGCCTTGCAATCCTGGGATCCATAATGGATGTGTGCTGACCAAAGTAAACAGTCTTCCCAGCAACTGTAGTTGACCTGCTGGATTGAGCCCAAACTCCAGTAGCGGTATTTGCATTGAGGACATTGAAGATATCCACAAAGAGCCCGAGCTTTCTTCCACCAAGGATGTTGAAAGATTTTTCAACTCTGAGGTCAAAAATCTTCAAAGGAGGAAGCTTCCTTGAACCTCTCTTCTCAGCAAAGATTGTGACTACTCCCTGAGGAAGGGAGAGACCAAGATCAAGGCTTCTAATCTGTCTTGTCCACCTTGTCCCATCAAGGTATCTGTAATAACCACTAATGTTGATTCCCCATGGACCCTGCCAGAGCCCTTGAAGTTTGAACTGATGTTTTCTTTCCAGTGGAAATTCTCCGTAGGCATTGATGTGGACATTGGGGTTATTGTAGTATCCTGTTCCTGTCCAGCTATCGTCAAAATCTGTTCCGATAAGACCTCGTGAATGGGCATAGACATAAGAAGCCATCATCATCCATCTGTCGGAAAATCTCTTGTTCAGAGTTACCTCAACGCCGTCATAATCTCTATTAGCTCCGGGAGGATTTGTATAATAATTTCTTGCAAGGACTGCGGTATTCTTCATTCTCCAGAAGGTTACGGTCTTTCCATCAAATGGGTCAACAACATTGACAGGCTCATAGTTTGTCCAGACTGTGAAAATGTCAGCTCCTGCCTTTAGTTTGTCAAAATCAAGAGCTGTTAGGTCCACGCTTTCCATGAGGTTCCTATCCCACTTCCTTATGTATCTGACACCAAGACTAAGGTCTCTGATTATCTCCCTTTCAACTCCTACAGTTAATTCATCAAGATAAGGAGATTTTACATCTGGGTCCATTTTGTCATTGGCAGTAGAAGAAGGTGAATAGAGAGTGCCTCTGGGAGTAAAATCAGGATTCAGCCTATATCTATAAACGATAAAACTATTGGGATTAACTGTTACAAACCACTGGAGGATGTTTGCTATATAGTATCTTCCAAAACTTGCCTTAAATACTGTCTTTCCATCTCCAAAAATGTCATAGTTCAATCCAATCCTTGGAGAAATGGTGTTCCATATAATAGGTTTGAATGCCTTTGTAACTCTCGGGTCACAAACTATTCCAAGAATTGTAATCGGGCTTCTGTTCTGTCCCTGTTCTGGAATTATTCCTTCCTGATGCTCAAATCTTAATCCAAGATTGAGGGTGAGTCTTTCAGTTGGATTCCATGTATCCTGGAGGAATGCGCCAATATAAAGTTTCTGGTCCTCTCTCTTGAAATTATCATAGTGGATAACATAGTCAGGAGTAGTTCCTCTCATGTAGAAGAATGGACCAAGACCAGTTTTAGGATCGTAGTTACTTCTCCATCTTCTTGAATCCCATGAGAACTCTCCTTCAAGTCCGGCCTTGAACTCATGTCTTCCAAGCCAGTTGTCAGCAAACAACGTCGCATCTGTTAGAGCCTGTGCTCTGTTCCTTGTGTAGATATCATCGTATCCGTAGCTTCCCCATTCTCTGCTGGTATTTTGGTCAATATACCATGGAGAAGCATTTTTCGCCATAAGATTCAGCTCATAATCTAAGAAGGCAACTTTGAAATTCATGAAGAGATTGGGTCCAAAAAGTTTTGTCCACTGGAAATTACCTGTGTGGATTGGGGTTGTCTGTTTCCATGTTACATCTTCAGTCCTATAAGCAGATGCTGCCCTGTGATTTCTTCTAAGATCAAAGAAGTTATAGGAAATAACAATTCTATCGTTGGAAGTTGCCTGATATGTAAACTTAATGTATGGATAAACATCAAAACGGTCAACAGGTGTGTTTGCAGGCTGTTTGTCATAGGGATATCCTCTAACATACTCTTGAAACTTAAGCATTGAAAGGTTCGTGAAGAACCAGATTTTGTCTTTTATTATGGGACCACCAAGAGTGATTCCAGGCTCTATCTCATAGTCAAACCCGCCTTTTTGTCCTTCAAAGATAGTCCCCTTTGTATTGTCTGCCTGCATTTTCAGTTTTAAAGCTTTAATCTCATCATCTCTGTAATAGGTGCTAAGAGTTCCCTTAAACTGATTACCTCCTGACTTTGTAACAACATTTATCATCGCTCCCCTGACACTTCCATACTCTGGAGGAAGACCCGCTGTCTGGACAGAAAGTTCTTCCATTATGTCAAGGCTGAAACTTCCTGCCTGAGTTCCAGTAACAGGGTCAGTGATATTAACTCCATCAAGGGCATAAACATTATCTCTAACCGAGCTTCCATGCGCAGTATCACCTGTTACACCAGGAACCATATTGAAAAATGTTCCGAGAGTTCTGGTAGCTGGAATGCTCTGTAGGAATTCTGTTGTAAGGTTTCGGACAAGGGTTGTCCTCTGCCTGTCAACTGTGGGAGATTGTCCTGTAACAACTATGCTCTCCTGAATTGGAGAAAGCTCAAGAGAGACATCAAGGGTTGTTGTTACTCCAACACTCACCCTTATCCCTTCTCTGACAAGGGTCTTAAATCCTGGCATTTCAAAGGTTACAGTATAAACTCCTGGTGGGAGAGCGGGGAATCTGAAATGCCCATCCTCACTTGTAGCGGCTGTCATCTGAGGAAGAATCAAAGCAGGTGATTTGATTGTTATTGAAACGCCAGGAATAGCATTCCCCTCAGTATCGGTAACTCTACCGTTGAGGGTTCCTGTCTGGGTTATCTGGGAGAAAGATACACCCAGAAGAAAAAGAACCATAATTGAGATTAAAAATACTCTCTTCATAAAACCTCCTTATAAAATTTAACTTACCTAAAACACAATTGCCATTACCATTTTTATTTTTTATCGTCCTCTATCTATCACCTCCTATCACTTCGCTTTATAAATTATATACGTAATCTTTTTATTAAGGTTTGACGCCTTCTCAAAACCTTTCATAATAGAATAAAAAAATATATTCAAGAAGCGTGCCAGAATTGCTCAAAATGGAAATTGGCTTTAGAAAAAGAATTTACTTTTCCATGCATTTAGACATTGTTCAAAATTTTGAATCTTTGTTCAAAAAATTGAACAGCATTCGAAAATTTGAATTGTAATTTTCAATTTGTATTGAAAAGAAAAAAAACAAAAATGTTAATATATTCTTTCAAAATAAATGCTTCAAATAATTATTTCCTCTTTAATTTCTTATCTAATTGGAAGTATTTCTCCTTCTTATATACTTGGGAAATTACTTAAAGGCATAGATATAAAGGAAACATGGAGATGGAAATGCAGGGACAGTGAACACCTATAGGGTCCTGTGGCTCGTTCCTGCTGTATTTACTGCAATTTTTGATCTCTCAAAAGGCTTAATTGCTTTTTTTATTTCATCAAAATTTTTAAAATTAGATGGTTTTATCCTCTCAATTCCAATTATATTTTCTGTTCTCGGTCATGTCTTTCCCTTTTATCTTAATTTTCGAGGAGGACAGAGAGCTGGAACATCAACAGGAATTCTTCTTTGCTTCCTGTCATTTCAGATAAAAAATGGCGTCTTTCCTCTTGATTCTCTCCCGATTCTTTTAGTCCTGGTTCTTGTCTCTGCTTATGTTGCAAGAAAGGATGAGTTTGTGGGAATCTTTATTTTACCAATTTTCCTTTTCTTGAATATTTATTTTGGAAGAGACTCAATTAACTTTTTTTACATTTCCCTTGTTACTATTTATCTCATAGGGGTTCAGCTCCACAATATATTAAGATACAAATTTTACAAACTTCAAGAGAAAAAGGATGTTATATGGTGGAGAGTTTTCTTAAGACCTCTTGCGATGCTCTTTGTCTTAATAGATTTTTATTGTGGAGGAAAAACCTCCCTTATACTCATTTGGTGTAGTGACAATGTTTTTCCTTTTCACTGATATTTCAAGACTTTCTCACAGAAAGGTTGAGAAATTCATGTTTTCAGATTTAAAATATATTTTTAAAAAGAGCGAGGAAGGTAAATTCTCCTCTATGACCCTTTTCCTTCTTGCATCCTTTGCAATTTTTCTAATCTTCCCTCGAAACATATCTTATTTAGCTTTTACATTTCTTGTTTTTGGAGATATGCTTTCAAAAATATATGGAATGAGATTTGGTAGGAAAAAACTGGTGGGAGAGAGGACCCTTGAAGGAACTCTCTCCTATTTAAGCGGCTCTCTTGGGTCTGGATACATTATTTCTCTATTAATGAAAATTGATATTAAAATTCTTGTATTGGGTGCAATCCTTGCATCCCTTACAGAACTTGTCTCTCTTGGAATTGATGATAATTTCGGCGTTGGACTAATAAGCGGGATTGGAATGTCAGCTTTCAGATATTTTAGAATAATTTAATAAATGGGCGATAAAAGCGAGACAAGCTAATAGCTTTCCGCTGACAGCTCACAGCAAACAGCTAAGCAAAAGAATGGGATTTCAAAACAATTGTAAGTATTTCCAAACCCCTCTCCCCATTAGCCCTAGCCCATGTTCCGCATAATGCCTACGAGTTTTGTCCAGAAATTGTCTATCTAAGCCCATAGCCATAAAGTACAGAATTAAAATGCAAATTTTAAATTGCAGATTTCAAATTGATTAACTGTAGTTTTCAAAGATTATACGATAATATGAACGGGTTTCTCTCCCGCTTTGCATTTTTAAATTTTCAATTTTAAATTTCCATTGAGCCCTTTAATTTTGTGCGAGTTTCCAAAAATTGTGCAAAATTTAGGCTAGATCTTGGAGCTACTTTATTTAAATTTAAATTTGCAAGACATGCAAGACTTGCAAGACGGATAAATAGAGCTTTACTGATAGCTGTGAGCTATTGGATGTCCGAGCTTTGCTTTTTATTTTTCCCCAGCTTTCTTTTCAATATCTCCTCTGCATTTTTGAGAGATGTCTCAGTTATATTTGCACCTACCATCATCCTTGCAATTTCATTGACCCTGTTTTCCCATTCAAGCTCTTCAAGCTTTGTAAAGGTCCTTCCCTTTTCCACAACTTTATAAATTTTATAATGATTTTCAGCAAAACTTGCTATCTGGGGGAGGTGGGTTATACATATCACCTGGTGCTTGACTGCAATTTTTTTCAGTCTTTCACCAACAGATTCTGCAACAGCTCCTCCTATTCCTGAATCGATCTCATCAAAAATCAGAATCTTAGGATTCTCCTTCCCCCTTCCCACAGATTTTATTGCAAGCATGATTCTTGAAAGTTCTCCTCCTGATGCAATTTTCCTCATGGGTCTGGGTTCCTCTCCAGGGTTAGGAGAGATATAAAATTCGCAAGAGTCCATCCCATTTGCTCCTCTTTTTTCAGAACTCACTCTATCAAGTTTCACGAAAAATCGAGATTTTTCCATTCCAAGAAATGAAAGCTCCTTTTCTATCTCTTTCTGAAGGATCTTCCCCTTCTCCTCCCTTTTTCTTGAAAGCTCATCAGCGAGTCTCTCATATTCTTTCTCAAGATTCTCAATTTCTCTGTTCAGTGTCTCAAGCCTCTCCTCAGATGACAAAAGAGTTTCCTTCTCTCTCTTTGCAGACTCAAGGGAATCAAGAATATCTTTTATGCTCGAACCCCATTTCTTCTTAAGTTTTTCAATTGTATGGATTCTCTCTTCTATTTTTTCGAGTTTCGCAGGATTGACTTCAATTCCATCTCTGAACTCAGAAAGAGCTCTTCCCAGGTCATCCGTTGTAAGAGAGAATTCTTCAATATTTTTTAGATAATTGGAAAATTGGGGTTCAAATTTTGAAAGGTCTCCCAATTTCTTACTTAAAATTTTGAGAAGAGAGCTTATTGAACGCTCTCCCGAATAACATATTTCAAGGGCAGATTCTGCATCAGAGAATATTTTTTCAGCATTAACAAGTTTGAAACGCTCCTTTTCAAGCTCTTCATCCTCTCCAATTCTAAGATTTGCACTCTCTATCTCTTTTATTTGATAATCAAGAAAATCGAGTCTCTGGGCTCTTTCCCTTTCCTTTTTTTCAATTTCTTCCTTTTCCTTCTTAAGTTCCTGAAGTTTATTCCATATTTTCCCTACCGCATCTCTTAAGGGAGTAAGATTCCCGAAAGAGTCAAGATAATCGAGCTGATATCCTGTATCAAGGAGAAAAATATGGTCATTCTGACCAAATATATCGAAAAGCTTTTCCCCAAGACTTTTTAAAACCGAAAGAGGGACAGGGGAACCATTGAAATAAATTCTACCCTTGCCTGAAACAGGGATTTCCCTTCTCAGAATTATTTCATTGTTTTCCCAGGGAAAAGATGGAAATTCATTTTTTAAGGATTCATCCTCAATTTCAATAACTGTACTGATTTCTGCTTTCTTCTCCCCTGTTCTAACCATATCAGGGTCTGCCCTTTCTCCAAATATAAGCCTGATTCCATCCATTATTATTGACTTTCCCGCTCCTGTCTCCCCTGTGAATATGTTAAATCCCTTTTCAAGCTCAACCTCAAGGTCCTCAATAATTGCAAGATTTTTTATTTTCAAATACTTTAACATAATTTTAATTTTTCAAGATTTTTTCCTTTTAGTCAATATGTTGATTTATTTTAATTTAAAAATGTTTTATAATTTTCTATTGAAATGAAAACTAATATGGAAGCCATAGAAAGCCTACCCACCGTAGAAAAACTTTTAAAAATAATGGAAATATTGAGGAGCCCTGAAGGTTGCCAGTGGGACAGGGAACAAACAGAGGAGAGCTTAACAGAATTTATAATAGAAGAGGCATGGGAGCTTGTTGATGCTATAAAGAGGGGGGACCAGGATGAGATTAAAAAGGAGCTTGGAGATTTTCTTCTCCAGGTTATATTCATCTGCCAGATAAAAAAAGAAAAAGGAGAGTTTGATTTTTACGATGTTATTGAATCCACAGTCAAAAAATTAATTGAGAGGCACCCCCATGTTTTCGGAGAAAAGAAAATGGGTTCCTCAAACGAGGTTCTTGAAAACTGGGAAAACTTTAAAAAAAACGAAAGAGAAGGACTTCTTTCCAATCTCTCGGAAAATCTACCCTCCCTTCTCTCAGCCTATAAAATAACAACAATTGTATCAAGGGTTGGTTTTGATTTTGAATCAGCATCATCAGCCCTGTCAAAAATTGAAGAGGAGCTTTCAGAGCTTAGGAAGGCTGTAGAAAGGAAAGATAAAGAAAAAATTGAGGATGAGATAGGAGATATTCTCTTTTCCATTGTAAATTTTTCCCGTCTTTCGGGTATAAACCCTGAAATTGCTTTGAAAAAAACCAATGAAAAATTCAAAAGAAGATTTGAATATATTGAAAGAAGATTGAAGGAGGAAGGGAAAAGCTTGAAGGAATCAAATCTTGAAGAAATGGACAGGTTGTGGGAGGAATCCAAGGAGGCAGAAAATGAATAAGGATTTTGAATTAATAAAGAAATGGCAGAAGGATAGTGTCTATTTCAGATTTTTTGTAGTAGCGGTTATGCTTGTTTCCATACCCTTATTCAAGAAGATAAATCATATAGGAATAATCGCAGGCGTTATTATTTTGATTTTTTACAACACTTATATTTTCATGGCACTCAGAAAAAACAAATTTAGAGAGTGGATGAATTCTTTTCTTGTTTTTATGGACATGTTAGTTATGAGCATCGGCATATATTCTACAGGAGGGATTGAGAGCCCCTTATATCATCTTTATTACCTTTCGTTTCTCGATTCTTTTATACTGCTCTACTCCCGCCAAATTTTTCCAACCCTTGTTGGTATAATATCTTTATACTCTATTGCCTGTTTCAAAGATCTGCTATCTCCATCATCATGGAATGCATTCGCAACAAGACTTATCTTCTTTTTTATAATTGCGAGTGCATGTTTTGTGTATTCTGCTTTTGAAAAGGAGAGGATAAAGGTAAAGGAGAAAACAATTGAAAGGGAAAAGAGTTTTTCTACTCGTCTCAAACTCCTCTGGGATGTTGTTTCTCAAATAATGCCAATTGAAGAGACTGAGAAATTATTCGAAAATATAACAGAACTTGTCCACAAATCTCTCGGATATCCGTATGTTTCTGTAATGATTTTTGACGAAGAAAAGAACGGGCTTGTTTTCAAAAAAGGTTCTGGAGAATGGAGTGGTCTAACTCCACCAGGTTTTGTTCAGAAGATTTCGGAAGGACTTATCGGGAAATGCTTCAGGGAGGGAAGGACAATTCTTGTAAATGATGTTTCAAAAGACCCTGATTACATTGCTCCCTATCTGAGTCATACGAAATCAGAACTAAATGTGCCAATAAAGACAGAAACAGAGATTCTCGGAGTTCTTAATATTCAAAGTAATAGAATAAATGAATTTGATCAGGAGGATGTCATTCTTCTGGAAACTCTCGGGGATATCCTCAAAATAATAATCGAGAATGCCTATTTATACAGAGAGTTAAAGAATACATGCGATGAACTTACAGAAGCCCAGGAAAAAATAGTTCTGACAGAGAAACTTCAGCTTATTGATGAAATTTCCGAGGAAGTTGCCCACAATTTCCACAATATTTTTTCAGTTATAAAAGGGAGGATGGAGCTGATTTTTCTTAAAGACCCCCCTCCTGAAATTAAAAAGGATATAGATGAAATAAAAAAGGCTGTGGATTCTGGTATTAAAATTGTAGAGAACTTTTGTAGAATTATTGAGGAAAGCAAGGAAGTCTTCAAGAACGTCGATGGCTCTGAAATTATAGAGGAAGCTCTACGGTCATGCGATAATTACTTGAAAAGCAGGTCTTTCATTTCTGATGTTAAAATAGAAAAGATTTTCAACCATAATAAATTGATTTATGGAAATAGAGAACTTCTGACCCAGGCTTTCTTCAATGTTATTCTAAATTCCTTTGAAGCCATGAAGGGAGAAGGGATTCTTAAAATTGAAACAAAGGATTTTGACAATTTTGTAGAAGTCAGAATAAGAGATACTGGAGTAGGCATGGGAGAGGATACCAAGAAGAGAATCTTCCAGCCTTTTTTCTCAACAAAAAAGCAGAAGAAGGAATTTTTCGGACTTTACAATACCTACAAGATAATAAAATTTCATAAAGGAGAACTTGATATAATCTCTGAAAAGGGGAAAGGGACAACTGTAATAATGAGAATACCATCACTTCCTCTGTCTTAGCAATATTTAATAATGTTTGAAATAAAAAATAAAATAATTTTGATTGATGAGGAGGATTTATGATTACTCTTGAGGAATTTAAAAAGGTTGAATTGGTTGTTGGAGAGGTAATTCAGGCTGAAAGAGTTCCTGGAGCTGAAAAACTTCTCAGACTTGTTGTGGATATTGGGAATGAGAAGAGAAATCTCGTTGCTGGAATTGCAAAGGAATATCTACCTGAGACTTTGATTGGCAAAAAATTAATAATAGTAAAAAATCTCCAACCCGCAGTTATAAGAGGAATTGAATCAAACGGGATGATCCTTGCTGCAGATGTCGGAGGAAAGGCGGTTATTCCCTTCTTTGACAGAAATGTTCCCAATGGCTCAATTGTCAGGTAAGAAAATTAAAAAAGAAAATTGCAAATTTCAAAATGTAAAATTCAAAGTTTCACATTTATGCAGGTTTTTGAATCATTTTTATATTTTTCATTTTGCATTTTGCATTGAAATTTAGTCTGGAAAAACTAAATTGTTTTAAGGAGGTTTTATGAAAAGGCTTATTTTCCCGCTAATTTTCTTTCTTATTCTTTCCCCGTTCATTCTCGGGGAAGGATTTTCAGGTAAAGTCAAAAGTTTCACCCTTTCAAACGGGATGAGGTTCTTTATCCTTGAAAGACATCAGGTTTCGACATTTGCAGGAATGATAATGGTTAAAGTAGGAAGTGTGGATGAGGGAAAAGGTGAGACAGGGATTGCCCATTTCTTCGAACACATGGCTTTCAAGGGAACACCGGTGATTGGTTCAAAAGATTGGGAGAAAGAAAAGGTTATCCTTGATGAAATGGATAAAATAGGCGATGAGCTTGCGAAGGAATACTCTAAAGGCAAATTAGCAGACAGCAAGAAAATTGCGGATCTGATAGCTGAACTGTCTAAATTACAAAATGAACACAGAAAATTTGTGTTTAAAGATGAGATTGACAAGATTTACTCTGAAAATGGTGGTGAATTTTTAAATGCAAGCACAAGCAATGACACTACCCAATACTTTGTAATGCTACCTTCCAACAGACTCGAACTATGGTTCCTTATCGAATCAGAAAGATTCAAATACCCTTCCTTCAGAGAATTCTATTCAGAACGAGATGTTGTTTGTGAGGAAAGGAGAATGTATGAAGATAATAATCCTGATGGCTTCCTTGATGAAGAATTTTACAATGTTGCTTTTATCCTTCATCCCTATCGTCATTCAGTTGTTGGACACATGGAAGATCTTCTAACATTAACAAAAGACAAAGCTTTGAACTTTTACAAAAGATTTTATATCCCTAACAACATGGTTGCAGGAATTGTAGGAGATGTAAAATTTGAAGAAGTGAAAAGGCTTGCGGAAGAATATTTTGGAGACATCCCTTCAGGACCAGAACCTCCGAGACCTGAGTTTATTGAACCTCCTCAGAAAGGAGAAAGGAGAGTAACTGTTAAGTTTGAAGCAGAGCCGAGAATTAAAATTGGTTTCCATGCTCCATCATGGTTTGAAAAGGACAACATTGTTCTCGAAGTGATAAGCTATATTCTCAGCAGAGGAGATTCATCACGACTCAGGAGAGACCTTATTGTAAATAGGAAAATGGCACTTAATATTGTAACATATCTAAATGACCCTGGGGTTAGATACCCATCTCTATTTTCAATTTACTGCCTTCCAAGACACCCCCATACACCAGAGGAACTTGAAAAAGCAATCTATGAACATCTCGAAAAGCTTAAAACTGAACCTGTTCCGAAAGAAGAAATTGAAAAAGTTGTTAATCAGGCTGAGGCTTCTCTTTACAGATCCATCGGATTTGCTGAGAATGTCTTTCTTGCCATGAGACTTTTGAGAAATATCTTGCTCTTTAACGATATAGATGCTGATTTCAAGAGAGTTGCTGAGATGAGGAAGATAACTCCTCAAGATATTATGGATGTTGCTAAAAAATATTTCAGTGAGAATAACAGGACTGTTGGTATTTTGTTAAGGAAAGAAAAGGTTAAATAATTTTATGGAGAGGAAAAAATGAAAAGAGAATTAAAATTTTTTGTTTTGTTTCTGATATTCTCAATTTTGTTTTCTGTTCCTTCTTATTCTCAGAAAGACCCAAAGCAATTAAAATTCAAAGACCTTGTATTCAAACCTGTTAAACCAGATTTTATAAAAATCAAAAAGGGAATTGACCTCTATCACAAAGTGGACAATGAGAATCCGACAATCAGTGTATTGTTGATTTTAAAAACAGGAAGTTTACAGGACCCGAAAGGGAAAGAAGGTCTTGCATCCATAACATTCCGATTGATGAAGAGTGGAACGACTAAGAACTTCCCACCCGAGAAACTTGAAGAAAAGCTTGACTATCTTGGCTCATCAATTGTAATGTCTCCAGGAACAGAATTCTCATCAATAAGATTATGGGCATTGAAAAAGAACTTTGAAGAAACCTGGAAAATTCTTACGGATATTATTTATAACCCTTCTTTTGATAAAGAGAGATTTGATGTTGAAAAGAAAAGAGAGCTCGAATCAATTAGAAGAAGATGGGACAATCCAATGATTACTGGAAGGCTTCTATTTTCGGAGCTTGCTTATGGAAAGGATTTTCCTGATGTAAGAAGAACGACAACAGAAAGTATCAATCAAATAACCCTTGATGATGTGAAAAAGTTTTACGAAGATAACATTAAGAATCTTGAGCTTACAATTGCTCTTGCAGGAGATTTTGAGCTGAAAAAAATTCTTCCCATTCTGAAAGATAGTTTTAAAAACTGGAAAGGGAACCCTTCAAAGAAACTTGCTCTGCCAAAAGCTTCTCTTGCTTCAAAACCTGGTGTTTACATAATAAATAAGGAAGACATGACCCAAGCAGTAATATGCATGGGGCATCTTGGAATTAACAGACTTGACCCTGAAAATGTTGAAATAAATGTTCTGAATTTTATATATGGGACAGGAGGATTTAATTCAAGATTGATGAGAGAGGTTCGTTCCCACAAGGGACTTGCTTACTCAACATATGGTATGGTTGGAGCAGGAAGGGACCTCGGCACATTTTTCAACTTCTGCATGACAAAAAATCAATCTGTTGGAGAAGCTATTTCCACTATGAAAGAGATAATGGTGGATATAATTAAAAATCCTGTTAGTTCTGAAGAGATTGAACTAGCAAAGAAATACGAGCAGAACTCCTTTGTTCACAGGTTTGGCTCTGCAATTGCTGTTCTTAACGAATTTATCTCCCTAAAACTTCAAGGTTTTCCTGACAATTATCTTGAAACTTATATTCCAAGAATTATGAAAGTCAATGAAAATAAAGTTCTTGAAATGGCAAAGAGAACAATCCATCCAGAGGATCTTGTGATTCTTGTGGTTGGGAAAAAAGTAGAAATTGAAAACCAGCTCAAAACTCTTAATCTTGGCGAAGTAAAGGAGTTACCACTTCCAAAAGAGTAAAAGCTAATCTATCTTAAAAAGCCAGACATCACATTCAATAAAACTTTTGTGAAGTAGTAAATTGAAATTGTCTTTCAGGTAGTTTGTAAATTCAGGGCTTGGAACTCTGTGAGCTCTAATAAACCATAGATACTCTTGTTGTCTATCCGAAATAATTCTTTCAAATTTTTGAATATCTTCTTTCTCACCCAAAATATATTCAACACCTTTGTCAAAACCTCTTTTTCTGAAATAATAATTCAGATGTTCTTTGCTCCACGCATATCCGAGTATCAAAGAATTATCAAGAAGATTGTAGTTGTCAACAATAAAGTAGACAGCTTCTCGGAACTGTTCCTTGTAAGGTTTTGAATAATAATTCATTACAAAAAAAAGATGAAAAATAGAAAATGCAAATAGAAAAAAAATTATAAAAGTTTTAAAAATTGCTTTTATTTTTAGCTGGGTGATGGAACGGGAAAGGAGAAGATAAGCAGGCGGAAGAGAGATTATAATATTCCTTATGGTTATGACTGGTGTTGAAACTAAAGATTTTATAAATGTTATTAGAAAAGGCAAAATTAGCCAGAGAATTAAAAGGAAAGTATAAAAAGAAAATCCAATTTTTAATTCTCTTTTTTCTTTAAGATTTTTAATAAAATTTATTAAGGGATAGAAAAAATAAAGAATCAAAACTAAAGGGAAAAGGATTTTTGATTTGTTAAAGAAATGATAGATAAAAGAAATTGTTCGGAGCACCCATTCTTTCTTTATCCAGATATCTTCCCTGCCGAATTGCTCAAGCATTGAAGGGATCCATGGAATATAAAGAATAAGAATTATTGTGTACAAAAAAAGGAAAGTCAGAATCTTTTTTCTTCTGAAAAACATTAAAAATGTTCCGATACTTTGGAGAACAACAAAAAGAAGACCGAAGTAGTGAAGATAGCATGTTATGGTTGAGAATAAAACAAAGAAAAAAGAATTGATAAGGTCGATTTCCCCTTTCCTGAACTCTTCAAGAACAATAATCCAGAAATAGAAGGAGAGCATAGAGAACAGAAGAAGAAAAGAGTAAGCTCTTGCTTCCTGACTGTAGTAAATTGGAAACCACAAAATTGCCATCAGAGCTGCTGAAATTAGTCCTTCCCATTCTGAATAAATTTTCCTTCCAATTAAATAAATAAAAAGTATTGAAACTATTCCCGCAATTGCGGATGGAAATCTCAGCCAGAACTCCGAATCTCCGAGAAATCCAATAACAAAATAAAGCAAAATTTGATAACCAGGAGGATGGACATCAGAACGAGCTAAAGATAGAACTTTATTAAGACTATCCTGATTGCTCCTCTCCCAGCTTGCAAGCTCATCATTCCAGAGGGATTCCTTTTCGATTTTATAAAACCTGAGAAATGAACCAAAAATAATTATAAGAATAAGAATCGAAAGTCTGAGTGTTTTATATTCTCTTTCCCTCATAAAAATTTCTTTAATAAATATTCTTTCACGGTTTCCATCTTCTTTCTATATTTTGATTTTATAATTCTGAGTCTCTCTTTTTTATAATCATGAAAAACAGGAACTCCATAAGACTTATCTGTAAACCATAAAGACTCCAGCTTTCTTCCCTTAATAAAAATTCCAATTCTGTAAAAATCCCTTTCAATTTCATTCTTTGGAACTTTCACAAAAAATGAATCATGGGAATTTTCATTGAGATTATCAAAAACATAACTTTTTTTGTCTGATTTAAAAACCACAAATATTTTACTCTCCCTTTCCTCATGCCCGGAGATTTTTGCCATTCCTTTTATCTCAATTGTTTGAGCATCTTCTTTCAAATCAATTTTATAATCAATTCTTTTGCTGGCATGAAATGTAAAGGAGAGAGTATCTTTTAGTGGATACTCAACAAGAAAAAAAGGCCTTTTTGGCACATTTCTTTTTTTGCACTCAATCTTGTAAAGCTCACCATAAAAATTTGAAATTTTCAATCCGCTTTTTTTAAAAGTAGATAGATATTTTGATTTCACAAAATATACATTTCTTCCTGCAGGAATGTTCCTTCTAAAATGTAAAGAATAAAGGGGATAATTGTCACAAAGATAAATTCTGATCTCTTCAATGGAATTGCAGAACTCGACATTGGCATTCTTCTCTCTGTATTTTCCTTCTCCAATAAGAAAGTATAAAAGAAATTCGTATGTCCTGTAATCCGTGGTTAATATGATTGAATCATTATCAATCTTTGTAAGAATTTCTTTTGCCCTTCTATCTCTCTCAAAATCCCTGCACTTTTTTATAAAAGGGTAATTAATTGAAAAAAATAACATGGGAATTATTGCTCCACAAAAGGTTTTAAAAACCAATTTTTTTTCAAAGAATTTTTTTGAAATCCATTCAATTCCTTTACCCATTAAAACCCAAAGGACAAAATATGAAGGTAAATAATAAATATAAACATCCCCAATCTCGTAATTGAGTCCTAAAATTATATTTCCTAAGATAGAAAGAAAGAAGAAAATTTTTATCTCCTTTTTAAATCTAAAGAAACCAAGAAATGGAATGGGAATGAGGAAAAGAAATTCTCTGAAAAGATAGTAGATAAACCTCGGCAAAGAATAGATGAGAATCTCCTCAATGGAAAAACTGAAAAATTTTGACTTAAACCAACCGCCTGTAACAAACCAGAAAAAAGATTTAAAATTTTCAATTGGCATTTCAGCATATATTGAGGATTTGTTCCTTAAAAATATATAAGAATATTGTAGAGCCCCTAATATTATAAAAGAGGCAACAATCAAAATCTTCTTCCAATCAAAAAAGAGCTTCCTATCTGTAATCAATGTTAAGTAAAAAATGGCTGGTAGGAGAGTTATCATTGAAAGATGATTTCCAAAGGAGAGGGAATATATTAAGCATCCATAAATTAGAAATTTATCCTTCTTTTTAAGATGCCATTTTAAAAAGAAATAGATTGTTAAAGCAAAAAATAAAATATTCAAAGTGTAAACTTCAGCATAGATTGATTGGGACCAAAGGGTAAAAGTTAAAGAGAATGTAATGGTTGTTATAAAGGATGATAATTTTCCTATTCCAAGCAGTAAAAGAATCCTAAAAAGAAAGAAAGAAGCTAATATTGAAAAAATTGAAGATAGCAGATTCGCTTTAAAGGCAAGACTTCCAAAAGGGAAGATTTTCCCAAAGATATGGTTTAAAATTAAATAGTTAGGGTAACCAGGAGGATGAATGATTCCTAAAATTTTACCTGCAAACTGGAATTTTGCAGTATCTCCTGAAAAATCTCTACCATCATTAATAGTTGAAAGATAAAATATTCCTATTGTCAGGACGAGAATCAATGAAAGCAGAAATGTTTTTTTCATGAAATCCTTCAGCAAAAAAACATTTTATACTTTGCAAGAGTTTTGAAGTAAAGTCAATCATTAAATATCGTTGTAAATCTCAAACTCAATGGGAAGTGGCCTTCTTGAAATTTCTGCAATCTCTTTTTCTTTAAATTCAATCCAGAAATGTATTAGATCCTCAGTAAAAACATCTCCCTGAAAAAGGAATTTGTAATCATTCCTGAGAGAATTTATAGCCTCTGAAAGTGAGAATGGAAGTGACTTATACTCTCCTTTTTCAGGACCAAACCCTGAAGAAATTGGATCTATTTTATTCAAAATACCATCCAATCCTGCAAGAAGCTGTGCTGTCATTGCAAGGTAAATATTGCATGTTGCATCCGGTGGTCTGTATTCAATTCTCATGGTAATCGGGGATGTATTTTTTGGAATTCTAATTGCAGCTGTTCTATTGGCAACATCAAAAAATGCCCTCGTCGGGGCTTCAAAGCCTGGAACTAATCTTTTATAAGAGTTTGTGGATGGATTTGTGAAGGCGGAGAGAGCAAATGAGTGATAAAGGAGACCGCCAATGTAGTAAAGACCTGTTTCACTTAATCCCATAAAACCATCAGGGTCATAAAAAATAGACTTTCCCTCTTTCACCAGATACTGGTGAAAATGGAGTCCATTTCCCGCTTCATTATATAGAGGTTTTGGAAGGAAAGAAACGAATTTGCCAAATTTCTTTGAAACATTTCTCACAAAGTATTTAACCATCATCCCCCAGTCACCAGACTTTACCATTTCATGGTGCCCCACTTCAATCTCCTCCTGCCCAGGGGCTCCCACCTCATGGTGATGATACTTTATGGAAATACCACTTTCCGAAAGCAATCTAACAATCTCTTCTCTAATCTCATAATATCTGTCATACGGCTGGATAGCATGGTAACCACCTTTGAGCTTTATTGACCACGATATTTCCGGATTCCCATCTGTCCTTGCCTCAAAAGAACTTATTTTAACAAATGTGTTCATTGGAGAGTTTGAAAAATCAAGATTATCAAATATGTAAAATTCGTATTCCGGTCCCCAGATACTTTTTTCTGCTATTCCAGTACTTAAAAGATACTCCTCCGCCTTTTTCGCAATGAAGCGCGGGTCTTTTCTGAAAGGTTTTTTACTGCCAGAATCAGAGATGTAACATATAAGACTGAGGGTTTTTTCTCCACAGAATGGATCGAGAAAAGCTGTTTCAGGGTCTGGAATAAGGTTCATATCACCTTCCTCAACTCCTCTGAATCCAGGAAAATTGGAACTGTCAAATCCAACCCCCTTTTCAAAAAGCTCTTCGGTAAGGAGCTCTGATGGAATTGTTACATGATGCCATCTTCCAGGAAGGTCGCAAAATTTTAAATCAACAGCTTTAATATTTTCTTTCTCAATTAATTTTAAAATTTTCTCTATCAATTATTCCTCCTTCAAAAAAGTTCAAATATTTATTATATCAGATTTTAAGGCATGCGGGGAAAAATGGATTTGTTCCTCAAACTATAGTATATTTTTTCTAAAATTATAATATTGGAGCAAAGAAATGAAGAAAATAGAAGATTTAATATTCAGTTTTCAAAAGAGAGAATTAACCGAGCACTATTTATATAAAAAACTCTCAAAATTTGCGAACGATGAAAACAAGAAAATCCTTGAGAGGATCGCAGATGACGAGCTCAATCATTATCAGAAATGGAAAGGATATTCAAATAAAGATTTAAGACCTAACAACTTTATAATATCTTTCTACTCTTTAATTTTTAGAGTCTTTGGCTTGACCTTCACAATTAAAATTATGGAGAGGAACGAAGAAAAAGCACAGAAAAATTACTTCTTACTTCTTGAAAGACTTCCGGAAGTTAAAACAATTCTGGAGGAGGAAGAGGAGCACGAAAAGGAACTTATATCCATGATAAATGAAGAAAGGCTCCATTATATAGGCGCAATGGTTCTTGGAGTGAACGATGCTCTTGTTGAGTTAACAGGGGCTCTTGCAGGTCTTTCTTTTGCTCTCCAGAAAACTCAGGTAGTGGGAATAGCTGGTCTAATAACAGGAATATCCGCATCCCTTTCCATGATGTCATCGGAATATTTATCTAAGAAATCAGAAGGGGATAATAATCCTTTTAAAGCATCCATTTATACTGGTATTGCTTATATTATTGCAGTTTTTCTTCTTGTCCTACCTTTCTTTATCTTAAAGAAATATTTAATTGCATTACTTTTTTCTTTAATAAATGTTGTAATCATAATATTAATTTTTACATTTTTCGTCTCAGTAACAAAAGAGCTCAATTTTAAGAAGAGATTTCTTGAAATGATTGCAATCAGTTTCGGAGTTGCACTTATTTCCTTCTTGATAGGTCTTGGATTGAGAAATATAATTGGAATAGATTTTTAAAAATTTTAAGGAGGTTATGAAATGGAGGAGAAAAAATATTATGAGCTACCGAAAATTCATTTTGACTACAAAGAGCTTGAACCATACCTTTCGGAAGAGCAGGTAAAAATACATCATCAGAAGCATCATCAGGCATATGTTAATGGAGCCAATTCAATTCTCCAAAAACTTGAAAAAGCAAGAAAAGAAGGATTGGAAATTGATATGAAAGGAACATTAAAAGATCTTTCCTTTAACATTGGCGGACATGTCTTTCATTCTTTATTCTGGGGAAATCTTGCTCCCGCAGGAAAAGGAGGTTCACCTGATGGAGTGCTCCTCCAGACCCTTGAAAAGGAGTTTGGAAGCTTTGAAAGATTCAAAAAGGAATTCACCCAGTCTGCATTGAGTGTCGAGGGCTCTGGTTGGTCAGCTTTGAGTTATTGCAAACTTACCCAGAGACCGATTATTATGCAAATTGAAAAACATAATGTAAATGTATATCCCATGTTCAGAATTTTAATGATTGTGGATGTTTTTGAACACGCCTACTACATTGACTACAAAAACGACAGGGCTAAATTCCTTGAAGCATTCTGGAACATTGTTAACTGGAACGAGGTTTTAAAAAGATTGGAGCAGATATTAAAATAGTGTAAAATTTAGTCATGCGAGATGTAAGCGAAAAAAATAGCACAAAAAGGAGTGCCATTGCGGAAGCGATTGTAAAGGTAAAAGAAGAAACAATAAAAGCAATAAAAGAAGGAAGGAGCCCAAAAGGAAATCCTGTTGAGGTAGCAAAAATTGCTGGTATCCTTTCAGCAAAGAAAACATCTGAAATTATCCCATACTGCCACCCTGTTCCCGTTGACTGGGTAAATATAGAAATTGAGCTTAAAGAAAATGAAATTCACATAAGGTCAGAAATTAAGGCTTTCTGGAAAACAGGGGTTGAGATGGAAGCCCTCCTTTCTGTAGCAATCTCAGCTCTTACAGTATACGATATGCTAAAACCAATCGACACATCCATGGTTATAAGCTCCATAAAACTCCTTGAAAAGAAAGGAGGAAAGAGCGACTTCTCATTGAAAAAATGAAATCGCAAAGGGACTATCTTTATTCTGTATTTTTTGTTTTAATTCTTACATCGATTCTATTTCTCAAAAACTTTTTTCTTTCAGTAAGAATTAAGGACGGAATTGGAACCCTCTGGATTGACTATGCGGGATTATTTTTTATTCTCATTTCTCTTCTCCTCCTTTCAAAATCCCTGATTTTAGCTCTCTCTTTCTTTCTTCTTATAAATATATTTGACTCATTGATGCTATTCTCAAATCGCATTTATTATAGATATTTTAGAGACTACATAACTTTTGATGTTTTCTCTCTTGCACAAAACATTCCCTTTACGTGGAAAAACATTGTAAATATAGTAAAATTTAAAGACATTTTAGTCTTTATTGACCTACCTTTTTTAATTCCTATTTCAATATTTCTTGTTAAAAAAATAAAACTTTTTTTAAAAAGGTGCTGGATATTGGCTGTTCTTTCTCTTTTAATTGGAATATCTCTCTCCGCAATAAACCTTCTCCTTCTTCACAAAACCCTTCCCTATGTTATAACTTTCAGATATGGTTCCTCAATGTTATTCAACTCAATGAGTATCCACAATTTCTACATTTTAAATATCTTTCAGGAGGCAATTAAAAAGGAAAAGATAGATTTTACTCAATCCCCTTTTCCTTCTGAGTTAATTTCAAACCAAGAATTGGATGCTAAATTTAAAATTGGTAAGAAGCTATGGAACATTATAATTGTCGAATTTGAATCATTGGGATCTGAAATAATTGGGAAAAAGATAGATGGGCAAGAAATAACCCCAACCCTCAACAGACTTTCTGAAAAGGGAATTTATTTTAAAAACTTTTATTCTCAGGCTCTCGCATGTAGTGGAACTCTTGATGTTGAACTTTCTACCCTTTCCTCCCTTTACCCAGGTTCTAATTCTCCTTATGCAATAAAATATGCCAACAAAATTCCCTTTACCCTTCCCCGATTTTTAAAAAATCATGGATATAGAACAATGTTTTTCCATGCCAACAGGGGAGACTTTTATAGAAGAAGCACGGTAATGAGAATATTCGGATTCGACAGACTTTATTTTGCAGATTATTTCAACTCCTATGAAAGAAAACATAGAGGAACTGATGATTATCCATTCTTCATGGAATGTGCAGAGGTTATAAAAAATTCCTCACAACCATTTTTCGCCTACATTGTAAACCTCTCCTCCCACACTCCCTTTGACTTTCCAAAAGGTGAGAAACCTGATCTAAAAATAGAGAATCCATCTATTGACGAAACTACTCAAAAATATTGTCAAATCTTCAATTATGTGGATAGAGCTTTTAAAGCCTTCCTCGAAGAGCTATCAAAAAACTCATTTATTAAAAATACAATTTTTATTCTTTTTGGCGATCACACAATGACAATCCAGGAAAGTAAGGAAGGGGAAATTGGAGTAATAAATCGAGCAATAAAAAACAAAGTTCCCCTTATAATTTTCATTCCTGATTCAGATGGGGGTATAGTAGATGAACCAGCAAGTCATGTGGACATAACTCCTACAATTTTATCAATTCTTGGACTTAAATCTGATGCAATTCTTCTTGGAAGGAATCTACTCTCTGGAAAGGAAGAAGGTTTTGCTCTCATTCACAGGAATCCTATTGTTCTTGTAAAGAAAGAAAATGTTTTCTGGGGCTTCCTCGACAAAGGTTTTTCCAGATGCCTCAATCAATGTTCCCAAAAGGAGCTCTCAGGTGCAAATAAATATCTTGAGATTCTTAAATATTCAGAATTTATTTTAAAGAAGTGATTCCCTTCTGAAAGGAGAAACAAGCTAATTGCATCATATAAAGATCTATAT
>FMSI01019198.1_pt1 | contig 21348 bp, 17 predicted proteins | sample 1504471 | NCBI WGS metagenome assembly FMSI01 (sample SAMEA4475357, study PRJEB15587) | soil metagenome | biome: Soil; feature: Field | place: India | collected 2015-03-11 | depth 0 m
GGTGCGCTACCAGGCTGCGCTACACCCCGTGGCTTTGAGATAATCAATATGTTATCATAAGTATCGATTTACTACAATTGAGCTTGCACTCACGCCGTGATTAGATAGAGCGTCAAGGAGACTTTGTAGACGGTGAGTAAAAAGAGAGTTGAGACAAAAAGGCCACTCACTAAACGTCAAATATCCAAGTGGCAGCGTGAACGGCGAATACAGCGTATAGCAATAAGCGTAGGTGTCTTTTTCTTCGTTTCCATAGTGGGGTGGATTGCTTATGGGTACTACACTGAACAGGTGAAACCTCTGAGACAGCCAGCAGTACGCGTAAATGACGCTGTTTTTGACATGGGCTACTATGTCAAGGTGCTTGACATCCTTAGCCAGGGGCAGGAGCCTGCGGCAATCACGTCCGCAGCAGATACTGCCATTCGATTTATCGCTCAAGCTGAGCTGATAAGACAAAAGGCGGCTGATTTGGGTGTTGGTATTACTACAGACGAAGTCAGCAATGAGCTAAATAGTCTTGGATTACCTGATGCCAAGATATACAGAGATGTTGTTGCCGCTCGAATCCTAACAAGCAAATTAATCAAAGACTATTTTGAACCTAAAGTCCCGGCTGCGTGTGAGCAGGCAAAGGTGTACGCCATGTTCTTGGAAAGCAAAAAGGTAGCTGAGGAGGCAAGAGAGAGGCTTCAGGCTGGCGACGATTTTGCTTTTTTGGCCGAGAAGGGCTCTAGAGAGGCAATGACCAAGGAGAGGAAAGGCGACTTGGGCTGGCTCCCGAAAGGTTTCACCGACAAATTGTTTGGAGAACTCGGCAATTCTAAACTTGAAGAGATCGTTTTTAGCCTTGACCCTGGAATGGTTAGTGAACCAGTATACGATGATTCTGTGACAAAGAAGATAGGTTACTGGGTTCTAAAGGTGGTCGAAAAAGATACAGCCAAAGGATCTCACGTCTTAGGCATGTTGTTGAGCACTTGGGATGAAGCAGCAGATATAAAAGTCAGGCTGGAAGCTGGTGAGGATTTCAGTGACTTGGCCAAAAAATATTCGCAACACCTAGGCAGCAAGGAGCAAGGTGGTGATTTAGGCTGGACACGAGGTGGTGAATTTCGCAACAGGCTTATTGCAGCATTTGCCGAGCCGCTAGAGCCTGGTGGCATAAGTAAACCGGTGACTGATGAATCTGTACAGACCAAGGGTGGTTACTGGCTGGTAAAGGTTGAGCAGAGAGACCCTAACCGGCAGCTAGATGAGAAGTTAAGAGAAGCTCTAGTATTTAAACTTTTCCAGGACTGGGTTAATGAGCTGTTACAGAATAGTATGTTGGAAAATTATCTCACTGAAGAAGATAAGGCATGGGCAGTATCTCAAGTGCTGAGAAGCAGGAGATAGTACATGGTTAAGGAAAGCATTGGCATAGGCTTAATGGGTTTGGGTGTAATTGGAGGTGGTGTAGCTAAAGTTTTGCTATCCAAATCTAATATGTTGGCCAGAGAAGCCGGCAGCCAATTAGTGTTAAGAAAGGTCTTGGAGAAAGATTTAAATAAGCATGGTTCACTTGGAATTGATCGTGGTATTTTTACTACTGAGTTTGAGGAGCTGGTTAACCATCCTGAGTTGGATATCGTTGTTGAGCTTATAGGTGGTGAGTATCCCGCTTTACAATTTATAAGGGAGGCGTTATCTCGTGGTAAACATGTTGTCACCGCTAACAAGGAGGTTATATCCAAGCATTGGAGCGAGCTTTTGACTATAGCCCGCGAGCATAAGGTGTCGCTTCGCTTTGAAGCAAGCGTGGGTGGAGGTATACCGTTGATTGCTCCGTTCCAAGAAGACCTGGTGGCTAATGAAATTTCTGCTATCTACGCTATCGTTAACGGTACTACTAACTACATTTTGACTCAAATGGCTAAGGAAAGGGTGGACTTTTCAGCGGCCCTGAAAAAGGCCCAGGAGTTAGGCTATGCTGAGGCTGATCCTTCTAAGGACATAGAGGGAGTCGATGCTGCGTATAAGCTGGCTATTCTGGCAACCATTGCTTTTGGAACCGAGATTAAGCCCGATAGTGTGTACCACGAAGGGATTTCAAGACTCCAAGCTCGTGATTTCCGTTACGCGAGTGAACTTGATTATGCAATAAAGCTTCTAGCCATTGCCAAACGAGTGGGAAACTTTGTTGAGGCTCGTGTGCATCCTGTGTTTATACCCGAAGATTCTTTGCTGGCCAAAGTGGACGGGGTTTATAATGCTATTCATGTAGAGGGGGACTTAATAGGCAAGGTTATTTTTTATGGTGAAGGCGCGGGCCCACGGGCAACTTCAAGTGCTGTCGTTTCTGATATTGTCAAGATAGCTCAGAACATTAATAGGGGTATAACTAACCCGCCTAGATTACCCTTTGATAGCGGATTGAATGTAAAGCCGATGGATGAAATAGAGACGCGATACTATATAAGGATGAGCGTTGATGACCGGGCAGGTGTTCTAGCTCAAATCTCAAAAATTTTAGGCGATCACGCCATCAGTATTTCCTCGGTGATTCAGAAAGAGACGGATTTATCTGCTCAGACGGCTGAAATTGTCATAATGACTCATCCAGCTAAGGAAAAGGCGGTTCAGCAAGCGTTAAAAGAAACTGAATGCCTACCTGTGGTCAAGGAAATTAGCAATTTCGTAAGGGTGGAAGCTTAAAAAGAGCATATGAAGCGCGGCGTCTTATACAGATATCGTGATTTTCTGCCCGTCACATCAGCTACACCTCTGATAACATTAGGTGAGGGCGATACTCCGCTTGTTAGGTCTGTTGCTTTGGAGAAAGAGCTTGGCTGTGGCGAACTATATTTCAAGCTCGAAGGCTGTAACCCCACCGGCTCGTTTAAAGACCGTGGCATGGTTGTAGCTATGGCCAAGGCTGTGGAGGGTGGTAGTCGAAGTGTAATATGTGCCTCTACAGGCAATACCAGCGCATCAGCCGCTGCCTATGGTGCCCGCTTTGGACTAGATGTAATTGTCATTGTGCCGAAAGGAAAGATTGCTTTAGGTAAATTAGCACAGGCTCTTGCTTATGGTGCTAAAATCATTGCCATAAAGGGCAACTTCGATAAAGCTCTCAATATAGTACGATGCTTAGTCAAAAAACATCCGGTAACATTAGTGAATTCATTAAATCCAAATCGTATTGAGGGTCAGAAGACAGCGGCTTTTGAGATTGTTGACGATTTGGGTGATGCTCCAGATTATTTGTTTATCCCTGTGGGCAATGCTGGAAATATCACTGCCTATTGGAAAGGTTTTGTAGAGTACAAACAGGCTTGCAAGGCAAAACTGACTCCAATGATGATGGGATTTCAGGCTGAAGGGGCGGCACCTATAGTTAAAGGCAAACCTGTCAAAAGGCCAAAGACGATAGCTACGGCGATTCGTATAGGCAATCCTGCCAGCTGGCAGGGGGCAGTAGCTGCACGTGACCAATCCGGTGGGTCCATTGGCTGCGTTAGCGATGATGAGATCCTAGCTGCGTATAAGCTTCTGGCGCGGAAAGAGGGCATTTTCGGTGAACCAGCTTCGGCGGCCTCAGTGGCTGGGCTTATTAAAATGGTTAATCAGGGATTAAAGCTAGCGGGCAGAAAGGTAGTATGCGTCATTACAGGTACTGGGTTAAAAGACCCTAATCTTCCAGCCAAGTTTGCGGAACCTGTGCCAGAGTTACCCGGTGATGTAAGAATGGTAGAACAAGCTTTAGGTTGGTGTTAATGTTCAGCGATTTACGCACCAAAGGCCAAAAGGAATTAACAAATGCCTAAAATAATCACGGAGAGCATCGGCAAATTTTATCAGCACTATCCGAAGGTAGCGACTATCGTCACAGCCTGTGCCGGGGACAAGAAGAACGCTATGGCAGTAGCCTGGCACACTGCCCTTTCATTTACCCCGCCTCTCTATGGGATAGCTATAGCACCGAAACGGTTTACTTACCGGCTTATCCTGGAAAGCAAGCAATTTGGCGTTAACTTTGTACCTTTTGAGACTGCCGAGCTTATAGCTTCGGTGGGTGGCAGTGGTGGCGAAGCGGTGGATAAGTTCCAAAGATTTAGAATTGCCGAGACCAAGCCTTCAAAAACAAGGGTGCCAATACTAGCGGATGCTTACGCGGCCTATGAGTGCGAGCTCGTGGACAACAAGACCTACGGTGACCATATCTGGGTGGTAGGCAAAATTGTAGCTGTACATTTTCTTGCAGAAGTCTTCACTACCGATGATACGTTGAATCTATCTAGGGTAAATCCTGCCCTTTATCTGGGTGCAGAGCTTTATGTGACTGCCAGCGCTGACTCCGTTCGGTCGCTAAAGCGTGAGATTTATGGCAAGCGTTAGTGGAAAAGCAGCGAAAAGAGGAGGCAATATTGGTTGACATAAACAAAATTAGGGCAGCTGTGTATTCTATAATTGAAGCTATTGGTGAAAACCCAGAGAGAGAAGGTTTGAAGGATACCCCACAACGCATAGCTGATATGTATGTTGAGCTTTTTTCAGGTCTTGATGTGGATGCTAGGGCAGAACTTAGCGTGGGTTTTGAGGTGGGGCATCGTGAGATGGTGATACTCAAGGACATTCCCTTCTATTCGATGTGCGAGCATCATCTTTTACCCTTTTATGGGGTGGCTCACGTAGGCTATATACCGAATGATGAAGGACGAGTCGTTGGGGTTAGCAAACTGGCGCGTGTCGTTGAGATATTTGCCAAGCGCCCCCAGTTACAGGAAAGGATGACGACACAGATTGCAGATGCCATCCTGGAAGCCCTTCAGCCGGACGGTGTGGCTGTGGTTATTCAAGCGGAACATTTGTGCATGACTATGCGGGGTATTAAGAAGCCAGGAAGTAACGTCGTTACTTCTGCAACCAGAGGGCTCTTCCGTAGTAGAGCGGCTACCCGGGCTGAGTTTCTATCCCTAGTCCAGGGCAAGTAACGTTCACTCGTGACGCAGCGATTCAATCGGGTCAAGTCTAGCAGCTCTGTAAGCGGGATAAATGCCCGAAGCCAGTCCAACAAAAATTGCTACTGAAACAGCAATTATCACTATATCAGCTGACATAGGAGCCTGAACTGGGTATGGTCCCAGTTGCACTCCGGTAATTAACCAAGCTCCTATGGAGGCTAGGGTGAGTCCGATTATACCTCCAGATAGGCTTAACATAGCTGCCTCGACCAGGAACTGACGCAAAATATCACCGCGTTTTGCACCAACAGCTTTACGTATACCTATCTCACGGGTACGTTCAGTCACCGAAACTAGCATTATATTCATGATACCTATACCTCCGACGATGAGAGAGATAGCGCCAACACTGGCGATAAACACCTGAAAAATGCCAAGCACCTGATTCATACGGTTAAGGATTTCCTGCATATCAATAACAGTGAAATCATCGTCTTTCCCCTCCCTGATATTATGACGCTGTCTCAGGATGGAGGTGATCTGCTCTCGGGCAGCATCTATCTCGTCAGTGCTCACTGCTCGCACAGCGATGGTCTGTACGGGTCTTCCTCTAGGGGTTGTTTGACCCAGAATTCTTGACTGCATGGTAGTTAACGGGATTATTATGAAATCGTCTGCAGCAGCCAAAAAGGCCCCCTTTTTTTTCAAAACGCCTACTACTTCAAACTTAGTCCCGCTTATTCTAATCGTCTCTCCCAAGGGATTTTTTGTACCAAAAAGATCCGAGGCCGTCTTGTTTCCTAATACGGCAACATTTGCTCTACGAATGATATCTTCATCAGTAATGAACCGTCCGGTAGCGACCGGATAATCTATAATCTTCGCAATTTCAGGAGTAGTACCCATTACATTGACGGTGCTATTTTCGTTCCCGTAGACAGCCCTAAGCATTTTTTCGATCATAGGGGCAACTACATCTACAGATGGGGCCCGGTTGGGATCAACCAGAGCTTGAGCGTCTTCAAGTGTCAGACTACCAGCAGCTCCGGACAATCCCTGAGTCATGGTAGTGGCACTTGTGATATAGATTGCGTTTGCTCCCATAGCCTCAAAAACAGCGGTGACATTTGCCTTGTGCCCTCTGCCGAAGGATACCAGAAAGACAACGGCGCTGACGCCAATTATGATACCAAGAATGGTCAGCGCTGAACGCATCTTGTTATTGTACAGCGTCTGCCATGCGGTGACTATGCTTTCCCAGAGGTTCATATTCTTCCAGTGAGTTAGTTAATTTCCATTCAGTCGATTGATGTTATTCGTGGCGTAATGATTCAATTGGGTCAAGGCGGGCCGCCCGATATGCTGGGTATATGCCAGAAACTAGACCGATAAAGATTGACACTGAGAGGGCAACAATGGCGATATCAACGGACATAGGAGCGTTGACGGAGTAGTCCCCCAACTTCGCTCCTGTGACTGATAGGCAACCCAGCCAGGCCAGCATCAGCCCTATGGCACCACCGGAAAGGCTTAGCATAGCTGATTCGACGAGAAACTGGCTCAAGATATCACGCCTTTTTGCACCAACTGCTTTACGAATGCCGATCTCTCGGATGCGCTCAGTTACGGACACCAGCATTATATTCATAATCCCAATGCCACCAACTACCAGTGAGATGGCCCCAACGCTTCCGATGAAAACTCGAAAAATACCCAGCACCTGATTCATACGATTTATGATTTCCCGCAAATCAACGATACGGAAATCATCATCCTCACCTTCTCTAATATGATGGCGTTGTCGTAGAATTGCGGCAACCTGCTGTTTGGCAGCATCCACCTCCTCGGTAGTTCTTGCTTGAATGCCGATGGTTTGCACAGGCCGTCCTCTAACGCTTGTCTCCGTTACAATTCTTGACTGATAGGTTGACAAAGGAATCATCACGAAATCGTCCGGCTGCCCGAACATGCTGCCTCTCTCTTCGATAACACCGATGATGTCAAATTTACGTCCATTTATACGTATCGATTTGCCTACAGGGCTCTCTTTGCCGAAAAGGTCTTTAGCAGAGTCGCTTCCTAGTACGGCAACTGTTGCTTTTTTTAGAATGTCGCGGTGGGATATAAAGGTACCCTCAGCTACAGGATAGCTAGCAATACGTGCTATATCAGGGGTGACACCCAATAGCCGAAGAAGGTGCTTCTCGTTGCCGTAGGCGACATTTGCCCTGGTACTAGTCATGGGAGCTACTATAGCCACTGACGGAGCCCGCTGGCGATCCATTAGAGCTTCAGCATCCTCAAGAGTCAATTTCCCGCTGCTGCCTGATGCAACTGCCCGGCTACCAGTGTGGCCGGTGCTGAGTTCGGTAACATAAAGCGCATTAGCCCCCATTTGCTGAAAGATGGCTGTGATATTAGCCTGATGCCCTCTGCCGAAAGATACGACAAAAACTACAGCGCTGATGCCGATAACAATACCGAGTATAGTTAGAGAAGACCTTAGCTTATTACTATATATAGCTTGCCATGAGCTGATTATGCTCTCCCAGAAGCTCATCTTCTCCTCTCACCGACTATCTGACCATCCCTGAGATAAATGGTCCGGCGTGTATATGCGGCAATATCCTCCTCATGGGTAACAAGTACGATGGTAATGCCACGTTGATTCAGTTTTTGTAGCAAGGTCATAATACCCTTGCTTGTCTGAGTATCCAGATTACCGGTAGGTTCGTCAGCTAAAATGATTGACGGGTTATTAACTATAGCCCTGGCGATAGCTACCCTCTGTTGCTCGCCACCGGACAGCTCTGTAGGCCTATGGTTAGCCCGGTCAGCCAACCCTACTGCCTCGAGGGCAGCCATGGCGCGCTGACGCTTGTTTCTTACGCTGCTGTAGACCAGCGGTAATTCTACATTAGCTACAGCCGTAGCTCGTGGTAACAGGTTAAAAGATTGAAAAACAAAACCTATCTTCTTGTTCCTTATTTCCGCCAGTTCATCGTCTTTCAAACGGCTGACATCTGTACCATCTAACCTGTAGGTTCCAGCAGTTGGTCTATCCAGACAGCCAAACAAGTTCATCAACGTGGATTTCCCTGAGCCGGATGGGCCCATTATGGACACCATTTCTCCTGCCTCAATTTTACAGGTTACTCCATTTAATGCTACCACCTGCACATTCCCTAGCTTATATACTTTTACTATATTCTCTACATAAATCATTTGTGTTGTTTATTAAAAAATTTATGAGGTATTTGTGCCCGTATCTTGCCTAAAGCTGCTCGGTCAACGGCCCGGACGCTTTTTTGCACTTTCTGCTGCAGGCATTATCAATACCTTTTCCCCTTCGCTGAGGCCGGATATGACCTCGGCAAATTGATAATCTCGAATGCCTAAATCGACCTGCCTTCTCTCAGGCTGTTTGGTAGTATCATCCTTCACCACAAGCACGAAGGTGCCCGTAGGTGTTTCTATGATAGCATCTTTAGGTATCAGCAGTACGTTGTTTCTTTCTGCCACAATTATATCCGCTGTGGCTGTCAACCCTCCCTTCAGCTCTATATCTGTGGGGTCAAGTGCTATGGTGACGGCAAACTCGACGACACCAGCCATTTGGGTGCCAAATGGTGAAATGAAAGTTACCCTGCCCGTAAACTCTTTGTCTGGCATTGCATCTATTGTTATGATAGCCTTCTGCCCTACCTTTACCTTAAAAATATCTATCTCGTCTATCATACCCTCCAGTTTGACGGTACTAGTATCGACGAGGTGAACAGCGGTCACCGTGGAATAATCGAAGGACGAAAGCTGGTCAGACTCTTTGACACCGACTCTAACTACAGTGCCATCGAATGGCGCCAGGATCTCTGTTTTCATGAGTTCCTTTTTAGCCCTGTCCAATTCTTTCTGGGCCAGTTGCAGCTTGAGATTGTAGGCTCTTAAAGCTTTAAGGTTGACGCCACTTCTGAAGATAAGCTCGTCATTCTCAAGTATCGTACGGCTCATTTCCACATCATGTTGAGCCATGCGCAATAATGTTGCCAACTCGAGGTCGTTACAGGTTTCCTTTTCTTTACAATCCTGCAGTACTCGCAGGCTTTCTTCGACCTGTCGCAGCCAGCTAAGTGCAGTCGAGGTATCAGGATAGGGCAGTGACATTAAGCCTGTTGCACCTTCCCTGCTGCCCTGGGTAGTTAGCTGCTGGCAACACTCACCGATTCTCTGGGAAACCCTAATCCTGCCGCTCAGGCTTTTGACCAGAAGATGGGTCTCCTTTAGGCGTGACTGTGCAATATCCAACTTGGTCATGGCATCATCATAGCTACCGTGCTGTATCAGAGTTTGTATTTCGGCTAATCTTACTAGGTCCTGCTCGAGAAGTTGAATTGCCTTGGATATGTCGGGGTAGTTTTCTACAGGTGTACCCAGTAGCTCATCGTATCCTTGCAAAGACATGGCTATCTCTGGCACGTTGAACATTTTGTAGCTTGCCTCAAGGTCATGCATGGCTAGACGTAGTTCATGTGCGGCCTCTTTATATTTGCCCTGGCTGAGAAATTTCTGTACCCTTCCCAACTCCTCTTGAGCCTGTTCAACGCGGAAAACACTGCTGGTATCGGGATAAAACTTCGGGTAGCCCATCAGCGCCGGGTGTATTTTTTCTAAGAGCTCGTTCATGGCCAGTTCCACATTGTACTGTGCTGAAGCTACAGCGAGTTTGTGAGTGGCATCATCCAGTTTGGCTAACAGTGCACCCTCTTTGACTTTCTGACCTTCCTCAACAAATACCTCTTTCACTGTTCCAGGCGTGCCGAAGCGGAGCTTGGCTTCACGCGGCATAACCAGATTACCATCGGCGGTCACGGTCAAAACTAAGTCTCCCCGTTCTGCCAGGGTTATCTGTCTGGCAGCCTCCGTCTTCTTCTCTGCAGGACGGCAACCAACAAAGCCCATTGTCAACACCGTTATAAGCAGTAAAGTAGCAATTATCGGTATATTTTTCATGTGAACTCAAGCCTCCATTTTTGTAAACATGATGGCAGATTACTACTCAGTTCTTGTCTGGAAAAACAGTATGGTGTCAAGTACATTCCCTAAGACTACAGGCATCAGCGATACTGCAGTAGTCCTTAGAAAATCAGCGGCGTCAGGTGCAGTCAATTGTATTATCCTATTTCAGCCCAGTTTTTGCCTATTTTGATATCTATTTTTAATGGCACTTCAAGCTTTACAGCTTCAGGCATTATATCGCCGACCAGCGTTTTCATCAAGTCTATCTCCTCAGGAGGCACTTCGAAGAGGAGCTCATCATGAACTTGGAGGATCATTTTGCTCTTTAATTTTCGTTGCTGTATTGCGCGGTGTAGATTGACCATGGCGATTTTGATTATGTCAGCAGATGTACCTTGCACTGGCATGTTTATAGCCATCCGTTCAGCAGCCTCTCTTACTGTCCTATTTGGTGAGTTGATTTCAGGAATATAGCGCCTCCTGCCCAAAAGCGTCTGCACGTACCCCAGTTCTCTGGCCTGGTTCTTGGTTTTTTCAACGTATTCTTTAACCTTGGGATATTTCTCAAAATAAGCACTTATGAACTGTGCAGCTTCGTCTCGGCTTAAGCCAGTGGCTTGCTCAAGTCCATAATCGCTCATACCGTATATAACGCCGAAGTTCACTGTTTTAGCCACACGCCGCATCTCCGGAGTCACTTTATCAGGTGTAACATTGAAGACGCGAGAGGCAGTAGCAGTATGTACGTCTTCATCTCTGAGAAAGGTGGCGATAAGCTGCGGGTCCTGTGAGATATGGGCTAATACTCTGAGATCGATTTGTGAATAGTCAGCTGATAGGAGGTACCATCCTGATACAGCGATAATAGCCTGTCTTATCTTGCCCCCCAGTTCGCCTCTTACTGGTATGTTTTGCAAGTTAGGTTCGCTGGAAGATAGTCTGCCAGTTGTCGTGCCTGTCTGATTAAAGCTAGTATGGAGCCTGCCTGTTTTGGGGTTTACTAAAGCAGGTAAGGTATCAGTGTAGGTGGACTTTAACTTGGCAAGCTGACGGTATTGCAGGACGAGTTCAACTATAGGATGAGTTCCTTTTAGTTCTTCCAGGGCTGAGGCTTCTGTTGAATAACCGCTTTTTGTCTTGCGCGACTTTGGGAGTTTTAGATGTTCATAAAGAACGTGGGAGAGTTGTTGTGACGAGTTTAAGTTGAACTTATAGCCAAGACTATTGTAAATTTCAGTCTCCAGCCTGAGCATCTCCCTTCCCAGATTATGTGACATCTCTCGCAGCAAATCAGTATCTAAGGCCACTCCGTTTCTTTCCATGGATGCTAAGACAGGGATTAGCGGCATTTCCACTTCATAAAAAAGCCTCCAGAGCCCTTCTTTTTTAAGCTCACTCTCCAGCACACTTTTGAGGCTCAGAGTTATATCAGCGTCGGCACAAGCGTAACTGGCAACTTGTTCTATTGTGGCCATCGCCATTGAGAGCTGTTTAGGTCCTGTACCGATTATATCGGTAATTGGCGTCATCTCTATCCCAAGTTTTTTAAAAGCTAGTGCCTTGAGGTTTAATGGCTTTTCACCTAAAAGGTAGGCAGCAATCATAGTGTCGAAGGCTAAGTTTTCCAGGTTTATTCCGCGTTCAGCCAGCACCAGTATGTCAAATTTGCCGTTATGGGCTATTTTGGCAATCTTGTTATCTTCGAGTATGGACTTCAGCTTAGCTATAACTTGCGATAGCGGTAGCTGGGCACTTTGGCTTAACCCCCGATGGCCTATAGGTATGTAATAAGCTTCACCTGGCAATGCTGAGATGGCAATACCCACGAGGTCTGTCAACATGGCTTCTTTGCCAGATGTTTCCACATCTATGGCAAATTCTTTAACAGTTGATACTTTGTCAATGAGTTTGTCCAGCGCTTGCTCCGTATTTACTATCCGGTATTTTCTTTCAGGTGCAGCCTGCTTGGAGACTGGTACTGGCGTTGCCTGTCCTACTTCTTCTGGCAGCCTGGAGAGTAGCTGCACGAAGCCGAGTTCGCGAAAGAGCTCCACCACTCGTTGGCGGTCGTAAGAGCTTACTTGGCAATTAACCAGGTTCAATGTAACAGGCACATTGGTCACTATAGCTGCAAGTTCCTTATTTTGAAAAACTTGAGCTTTGTGCTCAACAAGTGAAGTGCGTAGCTTATCAGGCTTCACGTGATCAATATTTTCATAAATTCCCTCAAGGCTACTGAATTGCTGCAGTAGTTTAGCGGCTGTTTTTTCGCCAATGCCAGGAATGCCAGGTATATTGTCCGATGGGTCGCCAATTAGCGCTTTGAAGTCGGCAAGCTGTTTTGGAGATACGCCGTACTTTCGTTTGACAGCTGCCTCGTCATAGATTACTGTATCACTAAAGGTGCGTCTGGGTGACATTACCTTTGTGCTTGGCGACACAACTTGGAGAACATCATTATCTCCGGTAACGATAATAACATCCATGCCCTGCTGACCAGCTTGCTGACTGAGAGTACCTAGGACGTCATCGGCCTCATAACCATCTATTTCGAAAGTAGGTATATGGAATGCTTTAGCCAACTGATGAACTCGTAGTATCTGGCTCACAAGCTCATCAGGAATTTTAGGGCGCTGAGCTTTATAGGACTCAAATTTTTCGTGCCTAAAGGTAGGGGCAGGACGGTCGAAGGCAATGGCCCAATGAGTGGGCTTGATTTCGTTTAGTACTTTCAACAACATGCTAGCGAAGCCCTGGACGGCGTTAATCATTTCCCCAGTTTTGGATATTGTCAGCGGAGGAAGTGCATGGAAGGCACGGTGTACTAAGGCATTTCCGTCAAAAAGCAACAGCAATGGCTTGATCTTACTCATAGCTCAAAAAATTTTGATGGTTAAATTAACCATATTTTTCACTATTACGCCTTGGGTATGTGTTTTTGTTGTGAACACAAAGCGGGCTAAAGCCTTTGACACCGCCTGTGGTAAGGACCTTGTGAATAATCCCTTGTTCGAGTTCATTATATACCAAGTTGACATGCGTGGTATACTAAAAGTTAACGAATAGAGGTGTAACAATGAAAGTAAGACATTTTCTTTCCGTGGCCGATTTGAATGCTGTCGAGCTGGAGAGAATCATTGATAAGGCGATAGGACTGAAGCGAGCACAAATGCCCCAGTCTTTGCATGATAAGGTTCTTGTTCTTGTTTTTGAAAAACCTTCATTGAGGACACGGGTTAGTTTTGAAGTGGCGATACGCCACTTGGGGGGTTATAGTTTTTATCTATCGCCTGATGAAATAGGTCTGGGCAAGCGGGAGCCGGTCGCTGACATAGCTAGAGTGCTTAGCCGTTACGTAGATGGTATTATAGCGCGCACCTTTTCGCACAAAACTCTAGAAGAATTAGCAAATTACTCAACCGTGCCGGTAATAAATGCTCTTTCTGATTATGAACATCCATGTCAAGCGCTGGCTGATATGGTGACAATTCGAGAGAAGAAAGGTAGGCTAAAGGGCATAACCGTAGCTTATGTTGGAGATGGCAATAATGTGGCCCATAGCTTGCTTTTAGCAGCTGCGCTTACAGGGGCAAACATGCAAATGGCCTCGCCCTTCGGCTATGCAGTGAGCGGAGCGATATTAAAGATGGCTAAAACGTTTGCAGCCCAGAGTGGAGGCCGGATTCTTATAACTGAAAAACCACAAGAGGCAGTCAGAGATGCTGATGTAGTTTATACTGATGTCTGGACAAGCATGGGACAGGAAGCCGAAGCTGAAAAGCGCCGCAATGCCTTCGCGAAGTATCAAGTAGACGCTGATCTGTTGTCTTTAGCCAAGAATGATGTCATCTTAATGCACCCCATGCCGGCTCATCACGGGGAAGAAGTTGCAGTTGGGCTCATTGATAGCCCCTGTTCAGTAGTATTTGACCAGGCCGAGAACAGACTTCACCTGCAAAAAGCATTGCTGGCTGAGCTATTTAGCGCTGCTGAAAGGATTGATACAAAGCAAAATTCTAAAGCTTGATATGTTACTGCGCTGCAGTTTGGCCCGGCTCTGTATGTCCGCTGAAGAACAGCGCCTTAAATGGTGGCACTGCTTTAAAAATTGTTTAAAAATTGAATATATGATTGTATCACTGACTGAGAGGTTGTCTTGCAAAGGTGTTGAGTAATGAGGCCGATTATAGCTATAGTGGGCAGAGCTAATGTGGGCAAGTCAACATTATTCAATCGTCTAGTGGGGAAACCTGTAGCCATTGTTGAAGACTTTCCGGGAACAACTCGTGACCGAGTCTTTGCTGATGTTTGCTGGCAGGGGCGTGAAGTAATTTTGGTTGATACCGGTGGCCTGGAGACAAGACCGGCTACCTCCATGGCCCAGAAGATTAAAATGCAGGTGGAAGCAGCGATTGCTGAAGCAGACATCATTATTTTTCTGATGGATATACGGGATGGTGTCATTACTACGGATGAGGAAATCGCTGACCTGCTGCGTAGCTGCAATAAACCAGTTGTTTTGGCTGCTAACAAAGCTGATAATGACAGGTTGGAGAGTCAGATAGCTGATTTCTATCGGTTGGGCATTGGCACTCCACTTGCTATAAGCGCCAAGCACGGACGGGGCATAAACAGCCTATTGCAGGCAGTGGCATCTTTTCTACCAGAACCTTCACCAGTTTCTGTCGCTCCCGAAAGGCCCAAACTGGCTATTGTAGGACGACCTAATGTTGGAAAATCAATGTTGCTGAATAGAATAGTCGGTGAGGAGAGGGCCATTGTTGACCAAATCCCTGGAACAACACGAGATGCTATAGATACTATTTTTATTCATGGAGGACGTGAGGTGGTGTTAATTGATACCGCTGGTATCAGGCGACGCGGCCGCATTGATTCAGGAGTGGAGTACTATAGCGTAATCCGAGCATTGCGTGCAATCAGCTGTTGCGATGTTGCCCTGCTGGTTACTGATGCCACCGAATTTATCACTGCCCAGGATGTACATATCGCTGGCTATATAAAGGAAGCCGATAAGGGTATGGTGCTTGTCATTAACAAGTGCGACCTTGTCACTGAGCAAGCTAAGGAGGCGTACGCTGAGCAAATCGAAGAGCGGCTAAAATTTATGTCTCATGCCCCTGTCCTTTATGTCTCGGCAAAATTTGGGCATAATATAGATAAGGTAATACCTAAAGCCCTGGAAGTATGGCAGGAGAGGCAAAAGCAATTGCCTGATACTGTGATAGACAGACTAATTAAACAGGCGGTAGTGTCCCAGACGCCACCGCGGAAAGGCTTTAGACGTTTGGAAGTCATTCGTGCCTATCAGGCCGGTGTTAATCCACCAAGTTTTGTTTTTCTGGTTAACGACCCGAAACTTATGCACTTTTCATATCAGCGTTATCTGGAGAATAAGTTCCGGCAAACTTTTGGATTTTACGGCACACCGTTGAGACTTCTTTTTAAGAAAGTGCCATCAAAGCGATTTAAGGAAGTGGGAGGTGAAAAGACATGATAGAGGGTAAGTTCATACTAGCCGCAGCGATTGGTTATCTACTTGGGGCTATTCCGTTTGCCCTTATAATCAGTAAGCGGATGGCCGGAATTGATATTTCCAGGCACGGCAGCGGTAATATCGGGAGCACTAACGTGTTGCGGGTGCTAGGTCTAAAGGCGGGGGTCATTGTTATTGTTCTGGACTTGGCCAAGGCGATTGTACCAGTTATGCTGTCTAAATTCATAATAGGTGATAGCCTGTTGTCATTAGGTGGTTTATCGCTTAACTGGCAATGGGGTCAGGTCTTGACTGCCCTTATGGTGATGGTGGGTCATAACTGGTCAGTCTATATAAAATTCCGGGGCGGTAAAGGTGTGGCTGCTTACTATGGCGCCTGGTTTGCAATCTGGCCTGTAGCGGCTCTGTTTGGAGGTTTGATTCTGATTGTGACAGTACTGCTAAGTAGATACATGTCGCTTGGTTCCATTCTTAGCTCATTAGGCATACTTTGCTTATTTATAGTGCTGACTTTGGTATTTGAGTTCCCTCCCGTCTACCTGGTTTACAGCCTTGTAGCTGCTGCACTCATTGTCTATCAGCATCGCAGCAACATAATCCGGTTGCAAGCTGGCACGGAGGCCAAGCTTGGTGATAAGAAGGGCATGATAGACCTATGACCGGCGTTTGATAACTTCGACCATGTCAAAAGTCGCTATTATTGGTGCTACTACCTGGGGTAATACCCTGGGTAGACTATTGGCACACAAAGGGATCGAAATCAGCATCTGGGCGAGGACTGAAGCTAAAGCTGAGGAATTGAGGCGGAAACAGCAGGACGACTTATCCTTAAAAACAATTTCCAATCATCTGTCCTTTACCAGTGATATCGGTACTGCCTTGCATTCAGCGCAATTTGTAATCTATGCGGTACCAGCTCAGCGCCTGCGCCAAAACGTGAGGCTTATTAATTCCCACTTAGAAGCTTCTATGATTCAGGTAAGTGCAGCTAAAGGGCTGGAAGCAACGACTGGCAAGAGGATGTCAGAAGTGATAGCGGAAGAAGCTCTCAAAGTACCGGCGAGGCAAATTTGTGCTCTCTCGGGGCCAAATCTTTCCGGGGAGATATGCCTCGGCTTACCGGCTACTTCAGTGATAGCTGGTCAAGATATTGGGGTTGTCAGAAAGGTGCAGGAATTATTCGATTCGCCTAACTTTTCCGTCTTTGTCAGCGATGATATTGTTGGTGTTGAATTGTGTGGTGCCTTGAAGAATGTTATAGCTTTAGGTGCTGGAATGTTAGATGGTTTGGAATTGGGCAATAATGCCAAGGCCGCGTTTATCGTATTGGGCTGGAAAGAGGTTGTTGCATTGGGAATGGCTCTGGGTGCAAAGCAGGATACCTTTTATGGGCTGGCTGGCTTGGGGGACTTGATAGCCACAGGTAACAGCTCACTGAGTCGTAACCACTATGTTGGTTATGAACTGGCAAAAGGGCGTTCTCTGAATGATATAATCGCATCAATGCTAAATGTTGCCGAGGGGGTTGATACCACTGTGGCAGCCCATTATCTAGTGAATAGGCTGGGCTTAAAAGCGCCGATTATCGATTTGATATACAGGGTGCTATTTGAGTCCATATCACCGTCTGAAATAGTAACACGGTTTAAAGATGGACTAAAGCCGGAATCAATGGTCTAGGTCTCTGGTGGATATGTTCTCAGTTTTCTCGATTGACCTTATGTTTGTCATCTTTTAGAATCTCAGCTTTAGGCAGAACTTTGGCTAATTCTTCGAAGAGCCGGCGTTGATTTGAGTCCAAAGATTCAGGAGTTACCACTCGAATTAAGACTAGTTGGTCTCCTCTCCCCCTGCCATTGAGATGGGGCACCCCTTTACCTTTGAGGTGAAATACTTTACCAGTCTGAGTCCCAGGGGGTATTTTAAGTATTGTTTTGCCGTTCAACAATGGCACTTCCACTTCGTCTCCAAGAGCTGCTTGAGCAAAATTTATTGGCAACTCATAAACGATGTCAATGCCTTTGCGGATAAATAACTTGTGAGGTTTTATAGAAACGTTTATATAAACGTCACCCGGTGGCCCACCATATTTTCCAGCATCACCTTCGCCACTTAAACGGATCTGGTGGTTTTCGTCTATACCCGGTGGAATAGTAGCTATGAGCTTTCGTTTTACCTTTTCCTTACCGCTACCTTTGCACTGGCGGCAAGGCTGGGTAATAACTGATCCTTCGCCATGACATTGTGGACAGGTGGTACTGTGAACAAAACGACCGAAAAGGCTTGGCTGAATCCGGCGTATTTGGCCGCTACCATTACAGTTTGGGCATTTTTGAGGATTTGTCCCGGGGTGGCTACCGATACCATGACATAGAGAACAGTTTTCTACGCGCCAAATCTCGAATTGCTTATCTGTACCGAACACAGCTTCTTCAAAAGATATGATGAGGTTGGTTCGAATGTCAGCCCCTTTTTGGGGGATGCGGTGTTGGGGTCTTGTGCTTGTAGCGCCAAAGAAAGCATCAAAGATGTCCCCAAGACCGCCAAAGGTAAAATCTTCAAAACCAAACAAATCCGAAGTAGATACACGGCCATAGCGGTCGTAGTAGGCTCGCTTTCTGGCATCGGAGAGAACTTCATATGCCTCATTTATTTCCTTAAACCTATCTTCAGCGCTTGCCTCTTTGTTGTGGTCAGGATGATATTTGAAAGCTAACTTGCGGAAGGCTTTCTTAATTTGTTCGTCAGTTGCGTTTCTGGGCACCCCCAAAATCTCATAATAGTCCTTGCTAATTGACATGAAAAACAAACCTCAATTGTCCAGTATATCCGATAAATTAATTCTTAATCAAATTTTGAATTGGAAAATGTTCAGTAGTTGTAATACTGCACTTGTTTTGAAGATGCATAGCACCGTGTTGTGGATAGCCTCGTTACTTTGGCTGGCGTTGACTCGAAGAAAAGATGGAAAAGGAAAGCATAAAGCCCCAGCTCGCCTCGACGGCCTTCAGACTTGACAGGATAGCGGAAAAATGCTTATAATATCAACCAACTGAATATCGTAAAGGCTGGGAACAGGACTAGTAGGCTTTGAAGCGGGGCTACAGAGAGTCAGGTTAGGTGAAAGCTGATGCCAGCGCAAAAGCTGAATGGCCCTGGGAGCCGCAAACCAAAAGGTTAAAAACCGAGTAGGCTTTGACGCAGAGGGTAGCGTTATCATAACCCAGGGTATCGCTTTAGGTTAATAAAGCTGTACCTGAATGAGATGGCCTATAAAAGGCCAACAAGGGTGGCACCGCGAAGGTTTAGCCTCTCGCCCCTTGGGCGAGGGGCTTTTTATTTCTGGGACTATCAAAGGAGGTTCTGAAATGCTAGCTATATCACGAATGTGGCCCCTTGTGGGCCAAAGAGAAGCTTTGTTCTATGCCGAAATCGAGACAGTTTAAAAATGAACTAATAAGGAGGAGCAAAAGTGAAAGACACTAAGGTCGTCTTAACAGAAAAGGAAATGCCTACAACTTGGTATAATATTCTGCCTGACTTGCCGAAGCCATTACCACCGTTGCTGCACCCGGTTACAGGGGAGCCGACAATCCTGCCACCGCCACTGTTCCCATCAGGAGTAAGGGAACAGGAGTTCAGCAAAGAACGTTACATTGAAATCCCAGACGAGGTGCTGGATATTTACAAATTGTATCGCCCCACCCCTTTAATTCGTGCCTACCGCCTGGAGAAGGCGCTGGATACCCCAGCGAAAATTTTCTATAAATATGAGGGAGTAAGTCCAGCTGGTAGCCATAAGCTCAACACTGCTGTGGCTCAGGCTTATTATGGCAAAAAGGATGGCATAAAGCGCTTCACTACTGAGACAGGTGCTGGCCAATGGGGCAGTGCTCTATCACTGGGTTGCGCTTTCTTTGGACTGGAGCTCAAGGTGTACATGGTCAAGGTAAGCTATAACCAGAAACCATACCGCCGTATCTTGATGGAGACATGGGGAGCCAAATGTGTTCCCAGCCCCAGTCAGGATACTGAAATAGGGCGCAAAATCCTGGCTGAAGACCCAAATTCCCCGGGCAGTCTGGCCATTGCCATTAGCGAGGCAATAGAGGATGCTTTCAGTCGCGAGGATACATACTACTCAATAGGCAGCGTTATCAACTCGGTCTTGCTTCACCAGACAATAATAGGCCAGGAAGCGAAAAAGCAGATGGAGAAGGCAGGCATATATCCGGATATCATTGTTGGCTGCATCGGCGGCGGTAGCAACTTCGCCGGTATGTTCTTACCTTTTGTAAAGGATAAAATTGAAGGTAAGAAACCGAAGTTGCGTATTATAAACGTGGAGCCAGCGGCCTGCCCCAGCGTGACCAAGGGAGTTTATACATGGGACTATGGCGATGTTTGTGGCATGGCCCCGATAGTTAAAATGTATACACTAGGTCATACATTTATGCCGCCAGCGATTCATGCCGGTGGGCTTCGCTACCATGGCATGGCCCCGATAATTTGCCACCTTCATAGATTAGGTTTTGTGGAGGCTAAAGCAGTACCCCAGGTGGCAACTTTCCAAGCTGGCGTCCAATTTGCTCGCTCTGAAGGCATTATCCCAGCCCCGGAGCCAAACCATGCTATCAGAGTGGCCATAGACGAGGCTTTGACTTGCAAGCAATCGGGCGAGAGCAAGACTATCCTTATAGCGCTAAGCGGGCATGGTCATTTTGATTTGGCAGCTTATGACGAGTATCTTAATGGGAAACTTCAGGATTACGAATATCCTGAAGAGAAAGTCAAAGAGGCCTTGGCCCATTTGCCTAAGGTAACGTACGCCGAAGCATAAGTTTTCAAAGCTGCCTGCATTTCCCCCTCATCTCATGCTGTTTAGATGATGAGGGGGAAATGCTCTATTATGCAGTATCGGCAATAAATTCAAAAATGCCAATTTGACGTTTAAGATAATCTGACTTGTTTTGCAGACACGGATTCGTTCGCATTTAGAATTTTAAACGTCGATTTTGCTAATCACAAGCTAATCCTCATATTTTCGTAAGCAACATCAATACTAATTCCCAGTTGACGACCTATTTCTTTCACCTCTTGTTCTACCTCCCTCCGAAAATGCAGTGGTATATGGATAACAACGACCCGCGGCAAAAAACCCTTTATTTGGCAAAATCGTATGAGTTCCTCTTTAAGAAGCTGAGCTGAAAGATGCCCCACCGTTGTAAGAAAATTTTGGACTGCATTGATGCCAGAAACTTCGATTAAGAGCAATTGCGGTGATATTTGTTGCCAGCATGATGCCAAACCAGGGCCGGTGTCACCAGTGTAAAACAAGCTTTTACCATCTTTAGATATGACCCAATAACCTACAGAAGGCACTGAATGATTTACGGGCACTGGTAATATATCGTAGTCGTTTATAGTGTACCTTTCGAGTGGCTTGATGGCTATCGGTCGAAGGAAAGGTTTATCCTTTGACGGCCATTTGGAGAAGTCGGCATACATTTTACCATCGAGAAGGCAGAAATTAACTATGTCCAAGGTTTGGCCCAAGGCGTATATTTCAACAGGAGTGGAAAACATAGCGCCGTTGGCCCCAAAAGTAACCAAGTCGCGGGTATGGTCAAAGTGATGGTGACTAAGGAGGATAGCCCTTATCTTTTGTTGTTCCTGCAATGAGAGGCTTGAGGTAAGACTACCAGCATCTAGGGCCAGTACATCATCAATTAGAATTGATACCATCCTTTGTCCCTGTGCTTCAGTGCTATGTGCACCTAAAATCCGAACTTCCATTTGCACGCCTCCATCACAAATTCATTTCGGTGTGAGCTATAGGTCTTTAACCATACATTATGCTGAAACTTTCCGTAT
>FMSI01031083.1_pt1 | contig 21338 bp, 10 predicted proteins | sample 1504471 | NCBI WGS metagenome assembly FMSI01 (sample SAMEA4475357, study PRJEB15587) | soil metagenome | biome: Soil; feature: Field | place: India | collected 2015-03-11 | depth 0 m
TTTTTTCTTTTTTGCTTGCGCCGAACCAGCCCCATGTTTAAAAAGCAAAAAATTCTTCGCGCTCACAACAAAAAATAACCGTAAAGACGTCATGAAAAAAAACACCTTCCGTAACGGGGTTTTCTCGCACTGGCGTAAAGCAATGATCATTGCTCTGGTGGCACAATTGGGGATACTGCCAACGGTGTTTTCCCAACAAACCGCCGGGTCAGACGAAGAACAACCAACTGAACTTAAACCGGTTATCGTCACCGGCACATATTTGGCGTCCGAAGACGCAGCCGGGACTCTGACGATAACCCCCATCGAGCTGGCACAGCCTCAAAACGTAGGCTACCCCACAGTAGCCGACGTTTTGCGTACCAAAGCTGTGCAGTACGCAGGTGGTACAGGGGTGGTGAATCCCGGGTTCGGCAACGGCGGGGACGGCAGTGCACAGGTTTCGCTGCGTGGTTTGCCGCCGGACGCAACCTTGCTGCTCGTAAACGGTCGGCGTACCAGTTCATCCGATCTTAATCTGATACCCGAGGCCGCAATTGAGCGAATCGAAATCCTCAATGACGGCGCATCTGCCGTGTACGGGTCGGACGCAGTCGCGGGTGTGGTAAATATAATCCTAAAAGAGGAGTACAGCGGCGTAAAACTAGGCTCGTACTATCTGAACACCACCGAGACCGATATCAGTGATTGGAAACTAAACGTACTGGCGGGCACAACTACAGAGAAAAGCAAGTTTGTAGCCTCGCTCGAGTACGCCAAGGCAAATGCACAGATGAGTGTAGATCGGGATCGGTCAAGGCCGTTACCGTTCCAGACTTCTCAGACATCAAATCCAGGCCGGTTCGTGCGCGCCGGTTCACTTCCTTCGGATCAGATCGCGCTGCGATGGAGTCTGGTACCGCAGAATACTCGCGGCTTGACCAATGCAAGCCAAATCCCCACCGGGTTTGACCCTATAGCAGTTGTAACTGTGCCCGCGGGCAGCAACCGAGTTGCATACCGCAATTACATGGAGCAACAACTCAACGCAGCTCTACCGGCTGATTCACCCGTCCGGTATGGCAACACGCCAGCGTTGTTACCGGGGTTCTCTGAAGGTTTCCCTTATGGCGTTTACACGGTTGGTTATCGTCCACACGAGAAATACGCCGGTTATTTCTCGGCACAACATAAAATCTTCGATGAAAACCTGGAGGGCTTTATGAGCGGTTACTACGCGGCAAACAGCTCAATGAATCAACTTGCGCCCTCACCATTGAGCGGGTTCATCGTCCAGCCATCAAACTATTGGTATCAACAAATCTTTCCTGCGGCAGCCAGTAACGGTGTCCCTATGACAGTGGCATATCGCCCAGTTGAAGCCGGTCCACGAATAACCTACACAGACTTCGAGAACATTCATGTTGTGCCCGGTTTAAGGGGACGCATTGGTGAAAGCTCATGGCATTGGGAAACAGGATTCCTTTTTGACCGAACTGAGGTCGATGAAACACAAACCGGTGGTATTCTTACCGAAGTATATTCGGCACTGCTTGCGGACCCGACTACAAATGCATGGAATCCATTCGGTTATACGCCCATCGGCGGGACAAGCGTCGTCAACCCGCAGTCTACTGTTGAAAGCATGGTAGCGTCAGCCACTACCAAGTCGGTCGCAACAGCATTGGGCTGGGACGCAAGAGTTAACGGGGACATTGTCAAGCTGCCCGGGGGATATTTGTCAGGTGCCGCCGGCATCGAGTACCGCCGGGAAAAGCTCGATTTTGAACCTGATTATGCAATCCAAAACCAAGCCGTGTTCCCGTTTAACCAGCAACTCCCACTGCATGCGGTACGGGATAGTATGGGTTACTTCGGTGAATTGCTCATACCGGTTGTAGGCGAGGACATGAACGTACCAGCTGTTAGCTCACTGTCGTTTTCAGCGGCAGCACGGTATGAAGACTTCTCCGATGTTGGTGACACGGGACTAAAGCCACGCTTCAGTTTCCGGTGGCAGCCAATCAATAGACAAGTCACGATCCGTGGTTCGTATGCGGAGGGGTTCATCGCACCCAGTTTCTGGGACCTTTACCAACAACCCGGCCAAGACTTCATTGAAGTATACAATCCATATACCGGACTTCGTGAACAGCCGGAAAATGCAGTATTGGTGATCGGTAATCCAAACCTCAAACCAATCGAAGCGGAGAGCTGGATGATTGGCTGCGTAATCGAGCCGGAAGCACTCAAAGGGTTGTCATTTGCATTTTACTACTACCGGATCAAACAAACTGGCATACCGTTTGCGAGCGCACAGTACATCGTAAATCAATGGTATAACTATAACCCGTCAGATCCGAGAGACCCGACCAACCCGTTTGGTCCCGATGCAACGCCTAGCCCACAAAACCCGCTGGGTGCTCAGGTTGAGCTAAACGAGTTGGATGAAATCAGCCAAATCCGAAATGTCGGCCCCATTAACTCTGGCACGCGTCTTACCGATGGCATTGACTTGTTGGCTAGTTACAGGTGGGAAACTGACATTGGCGCCTTCACACTGGCCGGTCAAGCCACACGAATCCTCACGTTCGAACAAGAGGACTTCCCTGGTGCCGGTTCAATTGATTATCTAGGCAAATACTGGGGCCCCGGTGCAGCTCTTAGTGACGTAAGCTTCCCAGAATGGCGTGCCAACATTACACTCACATACGAGTACAAACGTTGGACCGCTGCAGTAGCATGGAACTACGTTTCTAGTTACGAAGAAGACCCAACTCAGCAAAACTGGCAGGGTGGAGATTCGTACTCGCGCGATGTTGGCGACTACTACACGTTTGACCTGCGCGTCGGTTTCAAGATACCCAAGATCGAGGCCGATTTAATGGCCGGTATCAACAATATATTTGACGAACCGCCGCCACTGGTGGAGAGCAGTTTCGAGAATGCTTACGATCGCCGCGTTGGCGACATTCGTGGTCGGATGTGGTTCGTGTCACTGACCAAAGAGTTCTAAGTATGGCATAGGTCTCCTCTCAGAAAGGCCGGCGCCGCGTGCTCGCGGCCCGGCCTTTTTGCTTTTAACGGGGTTTTTTCAAGTTATAAGAGGCCGGTCCATATAGGCTGCTTTTCGTGGGAAAACACTGCTTATTCGCGCCTGATCATTCAGAAACGATCATTACTACCCGACAAGCCGCCAAGTACAAACGGTAAACGCTTATCCAAATCGGTTCAGGCGGGCCGATGTAAAAGGCACGCTTGCGGTGCATGTGGCCCTGGCACATATTAACGTTGGCTGTGTATGAAAAACTTTGTCCGCAAATTAATGCCAAAATGTATGGCGCTTTGTGCGTGCGTACTCGCAGCGGGAATTTGTTCCGGCGGTGAGACAATGTGTGCTCCAACCAAAAAGCCGGCCAAAAAAGAAAAGGTAAAACCTGTACTTCAAGAAAAGGCACAGGCCCGGCAAGCCAATTCGAAGCTGGTTGAAGTAACAGGCTCCAGACTCAAATACAGAGTCAGAGATGGCGAAGAAAAAACTGCCACGCCGTTGACTGTGACGGTGCTCGACCCGAAATCGCCCATCAACAGGGGTTACGCCAGCCCACTTGAAATGCTCACCAAAGTGCCATCTGTTTACCGGGGCCGATAGCCGCCAACATTGCATCAACGAAAAATCAGCGTTTGCTTTACTGTTTTGGCGCACATCTAGGCGCGGTATAGTCAAGTCTTAATGATAGCTTGCTGAAATGGCATCAATCGTAATTGCCTGGGTGTGGCCAAGCACAGCCGTGCCCGTCACACGCAAAGCCTGCGCCTGCGGAATACCCACCTGGCGGATGCCGCTCCCACCAACACCTCCTGGCCCAACACGCGCTGCGATCCCTGCGGCTTCTTCACCGCACTGCGCCTCAGCCACAGGCTCGACCAACAGTTGGCCGGTGAAAATGACAGGTTGGTTTAATGCACGGTTCGTGCCGGTTACACGGAAGAAATAGTTCTGGACTGGTGCACCTACAAAAGGCTCATGCGCTGTCTGCGCATTGACACTGCCTGAGCCAGACGCTTTGCCGGGCGCGCCAAATCCACCGAATGCAACCTGGTCACGAACTGCACCGCTCACTGTGCCAGTCACGTTTGTCAAGATGCCGCCGCGCAAAAGTTGAATCGGCTCTGCCGGTTGGACAAAGCCCGTGTAAGCTGAGCCGTCCTCGTCAACGACATTTAATACCGCGCCGCGCTGTTCGATCTTGAACGTATTCAATATCTGGGCCGAGACCGTTTGGCCCGGCGCTGCACCAGGCGGTACCTGGACAGCCACATTCCTGAACGCCAACACTGTTGTATCCAGGACGCCTTCCGTAACTACGCCTGATGGTTGAATTTGGTCGGGCTGTAACGCAACAATTGCCGAGGTAGCTCTTGCTTCAGAATCCGAGGGCGTTAGCGTGAACGTTGCTTCTCCGCCAAGTCCGTGCCCACCTGTAATCACAATGCCAAGGTCCCGGCTCACAGTCATGGTCGCTTCAAGCTTGTCCTGTTTTGACTTTTCACCTGGCCACATACCGTTCACCGCAGAGACCTGCGCCCCCGAGAAGGTCGGCACGGCTGGCGTCAGGCTTTCAGCCTGTAATGGCAACTCTGGCGCTTTAAATGAGTCTGTAGTGCGGCTCTTTGCAGGGGCAATTTCTTGGGTGGCTGTCTGGGCAGGTACCTGCTGAGCCGATCTTACATATGCCAGCTCGGCTTGCTCGGACCCGACTTCCGCAGGCGGGTGCATTGAAACAAGCGCAATGAGCAACAACGCCGCTGCACAGCTTGCAATGGCAAGCTTACCCCAGTGCGCAGCAACAAACTGCTCTAGCCAGCTACGGCCTTCAGCCGGTTCACTGCCAAACTGGCGCGCAACCTCCGCCTGCAACTGCTGCCGCATTGCGAGGCCCAGCTCAGGCGGTTCGCCCGCATCACGCTTGCGTTTCTGCGCGTATGCGCGCAACAGCCTTTCAATTTTACGCTCAGGTTCAGTCGCCATGCTTCTGTGGTTGTTGGACGGAAACCACGTTATTTTGCCCTTCTGCGCCTAGCCGGCGCACAATCTGTTCAAGCCTCTCAAGGCACCGGCTCAAGCGCGAACTGACTGTCTTAACATTCAAATTTAGCACACGGCCAATTTCTTCGTAGCTCAGCTCGCCGAAATATCGCAATTGGACAAGCTCGCGACACGGTTCACCCAGCTCGTCAAGCGCACGGTCAATCATGGCGGCTTGCTCGGCACTCATTAAGATCTCGTCCGGCCCGGGCGCATTCGATGGCGGGTCAAGCGCAATGCCTGTGTCTGCATCTTCAACACCAAGCGGTTCGTGTCGTTTGCCAGCGCCGCGTTTGGCAGCATGTTGACGCTCGCGATAATCACGCGCTTTGTTTGTTGCAATCCGGAACAGCCAGCTCTGAAACCTGCATTGCCCTTTGAAACTGCGCATGTGCCTCACAACCGCCAGAAAAGTTTCTTGGCAAATTTCTCCGACGTCTTCAGGTGTGAAATTGTACCCGAGCTGGAATATGAACCGCCATGCAGATGCGTAATGCGTCTCGAACAGCTTGTCCCAGGCAGCCTGTTCACCTCTGCGGCACCGCGCAAGCAACCGAGCTTCCGCTTCAGAGTCCATGCTCAGCCAATACTCTAGCAGGTTAACCTGTACTCGTCAGCCGGTTTTATCTCAAATACAGCGGAGCGTGCCTTAAAGATTTTCCGTCTAATCGAGATATGAGCGGCAAAAGCGCGGCCTGCGATGTTTCGCAGCCTTTTGCAGTGCCCGATCCAGAATCCGGCGGCACCGGGGGTGCTTGCGAGCCGTTTTTCTATTGTCCGACACGAACCTTGCAACACTCCGCTCGACCCATGCCGGTTAACAACCCAAGTCAAAACTATTCGCATCAAACGGTGTTAAAACGAATATGAGCAAGCAGATAAACCACCTGATTCGACTGCTCCGATGCAGTTTGTTGCTCACAACAATCTTCGGGCTGGCCCGGCCCGCACTCCTCGCGGACCCGGTGTTGGTGCCCTCAGGGTTAATTGCATGGTGGCGAGCCGATGGCAACGCACTCGACGCTGTCGGTGCTCATCATGGCATGGCATTGTACGGCATCAAATTCGGCCCGGGTAAGGTGGGGCGTGCCTTCGACTTTGATGGCGCAAGTAAAAACCGCATAAGTGTGCCGGATAGTCCACAGTTTAATCTGACACAGGCGCTGACAATTGAAGGCTGGATTTACCCCAGACAATACACCGGCATGGTGTTGTTTCGTGGCGATACCAGACCGGGTTTTGACCCGTACTATTTGCAGCTTATGGATGGGCATATCGTGTTTTCGTTCGACACCCCGCAAAACCAACGGGTTAGCCTCGCTGCGCCAATCCAGCTTAACCAGTGGCAACACGTTGCGGCAACCTTGGGGCGGCAGGGTAATATGCGCATTTACATCAACGGCGCGTTGGCTGCACAAACAAACACTGCGCTACGGCCTTTGGGCGAACTGGACCCTGCATCCGAACCTGCCATCGGCATAGGCAATCACGGGGGTACAGCTTACGATTGCCCGTTCAACGGGTTGATAGATGAAATTGCGCTTTACGCACGTGCACTTACACCGCCCGAAATCAAAGCCATCTACGACGCTGGCAGTGCTGGTAAACGACTCGATACAGCCGTAACACGCGCACAAGCGCAAGCCGCACTGAAGCAAATCAACTACCTCGCTCAACTGTCCGATACTGAAGCACGAGTTACAGCCGACCTCACCCTCGAAGCAACGTCCAAAGCCGAAGCCGTGTTAGACCTGTTCAGTGGCGAGGTTGCATTGGTGCCGCCGATGAATCTGCCATCTGCTGTCCGTATCGAACGCGACGGAAATCAATACCGCCTGTTCGTCGACCAGCCCGGCAAATACCAGCTTAAACTTGATCTGTTAGCCAAAATCGCCCGAGCCGAGCCGTGGAACCGCATCGAGTTCAGGGGCCCGCCTGCCGTTATTGCATCAGTTACAGCGCAGGCAACCGGGCGCGACATCGAATTGCAATTGCTAGGCGGTACCGTGCTCGAGACCCGCCAAACCGGCGACTCGGTCCGGCTGACTGGGTTCCTCGGCGCAGACCGCACAGTTGCGTTGCGCTGGCAATCCAGAGCTGCCGAGGTCGCGCGGAAACCACTCGTAACGGCCGAAACAATTGCCACGGCTTCAATTACCCCCACTGTTATCAAATTCGGTACTCAACTCAAGTTCGACATCCTCCAAGGCAAACTGCCCAAGCTCGCCATTGCACTGCCCGCTGCGCACGCACTGACGCGCGTTGCAGGCGACCAGATTCGTGACTGGCAGCTTACCAACGATGGTAACCGCCAAGTCCTCAACATCGAGTTCATTCGCCCGTTGGAAAAAGCGTATCAGCTCACAATTTCCACTGAGCAGACCTTCGAAACCACACCATTGGACGTCGTGCTTGAGTTGCCTCAACCGCTCGAGATCGAACGCGAGACAGGTGCGCTTGCTGTTACAGCCGAAGACGTGCTGGTCCAGATCGGCACCGCCACCGGTCTGCGCCGGGTCAATGCAGCCGAAGGCACACTGGCAGCGTTCAGATTCAGCGACCGACCAGTTGCGCTTCCGCTCAGGCTTAATCGTATCGAGCCTGTCATTGCCGTGGCAGACCGCGTCGGCATCAAACTCGAGGAAACAAGGCTGCTTGTATCACATGCACTGACCTTAACAATCGAAAAAGCCGGGGTTTATGGCCTCGAGCTGACGCCGCACCAGACCATGACAGTAACAGATGTACGGGGCAACGGCGTCGAAGACTGGAAGTTGGCGGATGGCAAGCTCCGCGTGAGTTTCGCAAACCGCGTGCTTGGCACGCGCAGATTGGACGTACAACTCGAACAACCACTGAAACAGTTCCCGAACCAGATCCTGATCCGTCCATTGTCTGTGACTGGTGCATCAAAGCAAACTGCCCAAATCGGCGCTGCCTCCGCCCCAGGCATACAGCTCAAGACCGCCGACTTGATCGGCCTGCGCGAGGTGCCGATCGGCACGTTGCGAATGCAGCGTGCTGCCGGCGTCTTACCGGCAGAATCCGAAACTGCCACCGCGACACCAGCGGGACGCACTGACGAATTACTCGCGTTTATTGCCGAGCATGGCGACTGGGAACTCGCCCTTGGCTGCGAACGGCTGGTGCCGCGCATTGTGGCAGACGTGTTCAATCTGGTCACAATTGGCGACGGGCTTGTAGGCGGCAGTGCAACTATTCGCTACGGCATCATCAACCAGGGCGTGCAGCAGTTCAGGGTCAAACTGCCTGGTCACCTGAAAAACATCGAGTTTGTTGGCGCGTATATCCGGCGCAAAGAACAAGCAGATGAAGTTTGGACCATCACTTTGCAGGACAAGGTTTGGGCCGGGTACACGCTGGTTATCACTTACGATTTCCAGTTCGATCCGCGCGGGGGCACGTTGCCAATCGGCGGTGTCCACACGCTTGATACCGAACGCGAGACCGGCTCGGTTGCCATCACAACCGCAGCAAACCTCGAGCTGAACGTCAAAACCGCCTCCGAACTGCTGCGCAGGATTGACGAAGCCGACCTGGCTGCTGCGGATCGCGCGCTTATCACGCGGCCCGTACTGCTCGCTTACCGATACACTGGGGGCGATTACACGCTTGCGCTCGAGGTCAAGCGCTATGACGAAGTGCACGTACTGTCGGCTGTGGCTGACCGCACGCAACTGACGACCGTCCTGACCGAAGCAGGCGAACTGCTCACTCAAGCATCGTTCATGGTCAAGAACAATGACAAACAGTATCAGCGGTTCAAACTGCCCGAAGGCGCCACATTCTGGAGCTGTTACGTGGACAATCAACCTGCAAAACCCGAGCGGGATGGCAACTGGTTGCTCGTGCCGCTGCCACGCGCAGCAGATCGCGATAAGCCGTTCGCGGTTGATATTGTGTACGCGGAAAACAAAGGCGCATTGAAGGGTTTAACCGGCAAAAGGCTACGCCTCTGTGCGCCGGTAACCGACGTGCCAAACACATATGCCGAATGGCAACTGTACGTGCCGAGTGCATTCAGACTGGCAAGCTTCGGCGGCAACATGACGGTCGTACGTGGCACAGTTTATACGCTGCGTGATGCATGGCGTGCGTTCATCGAGTTTTACGCAGACTTCATTCGCCGTGGCGGCGGTGCGTTGCTCATTGTCGTGGGAGTGATGCTGCTAATAATTGCGTTGGTGCTTGCCGCGTGGCGACGCGGATTCAAAACGCTGGTCACATGGTTGTGTGTGCTGGGTTTGATTGTGCTCATGGCGGCGATGCTCTTGCCGAGCCTCGCAGTCTCAAAGAAAAAGGCGATGGGCATTAGCGCAACTAGCAACCTGCGCCAGCTCTCAGGCGCATTAGAGCAATTCGCGCTCGAAAATGCCGGCCGTACACCAGCATCGCCGGATGAACTCAAAGCGTACTTGGGCAGGTCAGGCGCCGAGCGCGCGCTAATTGACCCGCGCTCGGGCCTGCCGTTTGTGTATGTTGGGGCCGGCGTGCCCCGCGACATGCTCAGGGGCGATTCAGTGGTTGCATACTCGCCGACTGACGAGGGCGGCCGGCTTGTCCTGTTTGCAGACGGCAGGGTCGAAACCGTCAGCCGCCAACGGTTTGATGAACTTGCCCGGCGCGGGTTCACGGTATTCTCAACCGAAGAGCAAAAAACACTGACAGTGCAGGATGCAACGATTCGGGCTGCGGCACAAGTTCCACGTCAGCCTACATTCGACCACCGCATCGTCGGTTACGTAGAAAGCTCCTTACCAGGGGAATTACCAAAGCCATCTGCCGTTGCTGAACCTGGCGGGTTTGGTGGCGCTACACCCGCATTTGCAACGCCTTTGCCCACCGCGGCTGGTATCCGGCCAATCAGAATTGACATCCCACGAGCCGGCCAAGCGCTTATGTTTACCAAGGTGCTTAACGTCCACCAAGAACCGCTCTGGATTCAGGCCAAGGTTGGCGAGTTGAAAACATTCCGCCAGATGCGTGCGCTCGCTCAGGTGTGCGTTTTTGTGGTCGGACTGTTCTTAATCCTGTGGTACTGGCGCCGTGTGCCGCGGCGCAGCCTGCCAATCACAATTGGAGTTGCCATGATGTTGGGCGCTGTTGCTGACCTGTTGATAGAATGGCGCACACTGCACATTGCGTTCATCATAATTGTACCGGTGGCAAGCCTGGCACTCATTTTCTGGCTGCTCCGGATGCTTTGGCGCCGCACCGTGCCTCCAGAAGGCTCGGCCGGCCACGTGCCTCCAAATGCGCCAACAGCCACACCGCCTGCAGTTGCCATTCTCACACTGTTACTCGGTGCTTCAACAGCGCAGGGGGCTGCCCTGTCTGCGCCAGACATGACCACCGCGTCGGCCGCATCGGTTCTCGAAGCCAAATACACAGGCACTGTCAATGAACGCGTCGCGCAATTGGATGCCACACTCCGTGTTGCCGCAACAAGCCCAAATCAGCAACTCATGCTGTTCGGTGACGAAGTCGCGGTGCAACAGTTCTCAGCTTCATCGAAAGACGCAAAGCTTGTCCGGCAAGGACCGAATGTGCTCGTGTTGCTGCCGCGAAAGGGGCAAACAACATTGCACCTGAAACTGCTTGTGAATGTTGGCGGCGACGCAACCAAACGGTCTCTTGCATTCAAGATACCCGATGCGCTTACCAGCTTTGTGTCTCTGGACGTTGATAGTCCCGAGGTTGAAATCGAGCTGCCGACGGCGGTGTGGTCAAAGCGCACTGCTGCAGGCCAACAAACGCGCATCGAGGCGTTGTTCGGCGCCAGCCAACGGGTTGAAATGATCTGGACACCGCGTATCAAACGCGCCGCAGAAATTGCTGCCACAGTGTTTTGCCAGAACACAGCCGTTTTGACCTTTGGCGCCGGCGTGATGAACACACGTGCAGTGCTCGAGTACCAAATTGCGCAAGGCGAACTGCGCCAGCTCCGCGTGCGTCTGCCGGCTTTACACCGGCTGTTGCGTGTTGAAGGCGAGTCTATCCGGTCATGGGAAGTTAAGGACGACGCCGGCCCGATACTGGTTGTTGAGCTACTTAAGGGGTTCACAACTGCGTATCGGCTTGGCGTTGAAACCGAAACGTCACTGGGCCCATTGCCGGCGACTGTGAATGTGGAAATACCGCATGCGCTTGATGTCAAACGCGAGACCGGGCATGTGGGTTTACGCGCAGAAGATGAGCTTGAGCTAAGCATTCGCAGCGCCGCAGACCTGCAACGCGTGGACACGACCGAATTTGCACGTGTGCTCGGCCATGAACCGCCGGGTGTGTTTAATGCGTTCAGGTTTTTGAAACCCGAGTTTGCGTTGCATGTGAGCGCGGCGGCTGTTCAGCCCCAAATCGAAGCACAGGTGCATAATCATGTTACGGTTGGTGCCGAGCAGCTCAGTATTGCGGCTGCAGTCAATTACACAATCAAACGCGCAGGTGTGTTTGTGCTCGGGCTCGCGTTGCCGGACGGGTACAGCGTCGAGACGGTGAGCGGCGGCAAGATTTTGCAATGGACCGAGCGTACCGTTGAAGGCACGCCCGTACTCGAAATCACGCTCAACGAACGTACCGCTGGCGCTTATATGTTGCGTGTGGGCATGGTCCGGCACCTCAAAGAGTTGCCGCATGCGCTGCCGGTCGGCGGTGTGCATCCGCTGGATGCGCAAAAGCTGACTGGGTTTGTGTCCGTTTCTGCCGATCAAGGGGTGGCATTGAAGACGGCCGATTTCAGTGGCCTGACAGAGATACCGGTTGCTGTGCTCGAAAGCAGTGTTGGAGTTGCAGCCGCCACGATCAGTCCAACCGGACAGCGTATCCCGATTTCCGGCAGTGCACTATCATTCAAATACATCGCCACCGAGCCTGTGGCGCGTGCGCCGTGGCAACTTACAGTTCAAACAGAACTGCTCGAGCCGTGGGTCCGGGCCGAAGTTGCAAACACCTTCACCGTAAGCGAGTCACTTGTTAACTGCCGCGCGCTTGTGCGGTACGATATTCAAAATGCGCCTACCAAACAGTTGGCCGTCCAGGTGCCTGCCTCCGCCAAAAACGTCCAGATCTCAGGACCAAATATCCGGCGCCGCGATAACAACGGCACACTGTGGCAGGTCGAGTTACAAACCAAAACACGCGGTGTTTACACGCTCACCGTTACCTGGGAACAGCCGCGTGATGCCAGATCGGGCACAATTGAACTGCAAGGTGTCACCGTACACGGTGTCGAGCGCCAAACCGGGTTTGTGGCGCTTGCAGCTCGTCCGCCATTGCAGGTTACCCCAAAAACAGCAGCAGACCTGCTTCAGCTCGACACTCGTGACTGGCCGGACTGGGCCGGTCAAGCACCTGAAGGCGTGGTGCTTGTCTACCGGTACTTGCTGCCCGGGTACAAGCTTGTGCTGGGGGTGGACCAGTTCAAAGAAGCCGAGGTGTTACAGGCGTTGGTTGACAATATGCATCTGACAACTGTTGTCGCCGATGACGGTCAGGTGGTAACGCTGATGACGCTGGCGGTCCGCAACAATGCTCGGCAGTTCGTCGAGATCGAGTTGCCAGACAAATCAACCAACGTGTGGTCGGCCTTGGTAGCCGGCCGCGCTGTGCGCCCAAGCGTGCGCGCAAACAAATTGCTTGTACCGCTGGAGCGTTCCGGCGCCGATGGCGCGCCCGTAACAATCGAGCTGGTGTACACAGCGACAAACCGCTGGCCAACACGGCGCGGCCAGGTAACCTTCCACTCGCCAATGCTGGACATGCCGGTCAAAGCCGCGCGTTGGGACCTGTATTTGCCCCCTGACTACGCGTACTCCGACTTTGACGGCTCGATGAAACCCGAGCCTGTGCATCGGCCCGAGCACACGATTTTTTCGCTGGCCGACTACGTTCAGCAGGAATCTCAAAGACGCGCAGCCGTCGAGCTCAGGGTGAAATCCGAACTCGGCACCGCAAAACAGAAGCTTGCCAAGGGCAGTGTGGATGAGGCTTACAAGGATTACGAGCGTGCGCAGCAAGCATACGGCGAATTGGGTGGGCGCGAACTAAAAGACTTTGGGGTTGAATTGCGCCGTGCACAGGTTAGCAACCTGTTGGAAGAACAACGCAGGTTCGTGGTCGCCAATGTTGCACCGGCGCAATTGCCAGAGCAGACCCGGCAACAGGACGTCACATACGAAGCCACTGTCGCCGAGGCGCAACTAACGAAACTGCAGCAGGCGCAGCAAGCCGCAGCCGCACGCGTGTTACCGTTGCGCGTGACCATGCCAACGCACGGCCTACGCCTCAGCTTCAGCCAGATACTGCAAACCCAACCGGGTAAACCAATGACAATCGAGTTCACCGCTGTTAACACCAAGTCGGCCGACTGGTTTGGCCGGATTTTGGTTTATTCAGGTTGTTTTCTTGTCCTGTGGCTGCTGGTGGCAGCAGTTGCAAAACGCCCTGCCGGCAGCAGCGAAACCGTTTGAACGCGCTGCTCACCACAAGGCACACTGCGGAAAGAAGCGGCCAGCGTGGTACCTATGCACCAGCCGCTTGTGCGTCGCTCCGGAATATGCGGTTTCTGCACACGAAGACATCCAGCCTCGGTACACGAGCTTAGTCTGACCTAAATTCCTAACATGCACACGATTGCACTGAGCACACGCTCAAGAGCTTGTTCCGGGAACGGCATTATTCGACTGACTATCCGCGCGTTGTCACCCTTCGCCATTCCAATCACATTCACTACGGAGCCCCGACGCAACCAAAGGCGGTTTTGGGAACGCTACTTCGCATTTGCCACCACTAATTTCAACTGTCTTATGTGCGACAACGCTCATGTTGCGGCACCGGCAATCGGAAAAAGGTGCCTTCAGCAATTCCTCACCACAAAAGCATGAAGATGCGCTGTTCAACCATCAACAGAACAATCGAAAGCCACCGAACGCGTACAATTTTTTGTAGTGCCTAAAGCACAGCATTTGGCGACTGGCGAGTGCTCAGACCCAAAATCTTCAAGTCGAAGCAATAAAATACCACCAACAATCGAACTCCTGCCGTTGGCGGTTTTTTCGTGCGGCAGCGCCAACAGGTCGGATATCCTGCCGCAACGAAACGGCGATACTGCAGCCCCAGCGTCTCTAAAGAGACGGCCCAGATGCATGCTGGCTGAAATCCAAATAGCTGGTTTTGAAAATGGCGCCTGATTTGGTTATGCAATTCGAGTTTGCAACGGCTAGACAAATTGTTTTTGGCGAAGGCGCAGTAAATCAACTACCTGCGCTTGCCGGTGGCCTTGGCACGCGTGCGCTTGTTGTAACCGGACGAAGCCCAGAGCGCGCAGTGCACGTGCTTGATCTGCTCAAGAAAACGGATGGGGTACTGTCTGTGACCACATGCTCTGTTTCGGGTGAGCCAACGGTGGACTGGGTCGAACACCAGGTTGATACTGCGCGAAAGGCGGGTTGCGACCTTGTGATCGGGTTTGGAGGAGGCAGCGCAATTGACGCTGCCAAGGCAATTGCGGCGATGCTCACCAACGATGGCGCGGTGCTAGACTATCTGGAAGTGATTGGCAGGGGTAAACCGTTGACAAAACCTCCCGTGCCGTTCATCGCGATCCCAACCACAGCAGGCACAGGCGCCGAGGTAACACGCAATGCAGTGCTGCTGTCGCCAGTGCACAAGGTCAAGGTGAGCCTGCGGAGCAGGCTGTTGTTGGCGCGCATTGCGTTGGTTGACCCGACACTCACTTACGGGTTACCCCCTGCGCTGACCGCCGCAACCGGCATGGACGCGCTCACGCAACTGATCGAGGCGTACGTCTCCTGCCGCGCAAATCCGATGACAGACGCGCTATGCGCCGACGGTATTCAGCGTGCCGCGCGCTCTTTGCGTGCAGCAGTCGAGCATGGCAAAAATGCAACCGCACGCTTGGACATGGCCCTGGCCAGCATGTTCAGCGGTATTGCACTTGCAAATGCTGGTTTGGGCGCCGTGCACGGGTTTGCAGGTGTGATCGGCGGCATGTTCGGCGCGCCACATGGCGCAGTGTGTGCAGTGTTACTACCGCATGTTATTGCGACTAATGTGCGCGCGTTGCAGGCACGTGCACCCGGTGCCGATGCACTGCGCAAATACAATGAAGTTGGGCGATTGTTGACGGGGCGACCCACTGCGACTGCAACCGACGCTTGCCACTGGGTTGCAGAGCTTGTGCGCGCGCTTGGCATCCAGCGGCTGGGCGCGCACGGCGTTTGCGAGGCACACATGGCCGACATCGTTCAACAGGCAGCTAAAGCAAGCAGTATGAAAGGCAACCCAATTGTACTCACACCGGACGAGATGACGGAAATCGTCCGCGCCGCAATTTGAAAGGGAACCGGAACGCTGGGCAACCAAGCTAAGCCATTCAGATAAACACACAGTTGCTGTGGCTGGCCGTACGCGAGCTTCACATTGCGCGGCGTGTTTACCAGAGCAAGTTCACCTGGCGCAGCGCGAAAATTGTGTAACTTTATGGTATCGTTGTGCCTCTTAAGCACTTGCCCGAACGGGCGCAATTAGACAAAAATTGCCGGAATGGCTGTTGTACGTAAGAAAACTTTGGGTTGGGCAGTCGCTGCCGCGATCGTACTAGGCGCGGCTGCGTACTGGTATTTTGCGCACGGACGCGAAAAGGAACCTGAATACCAGACTGCAGTTGTGGCGCGTGGCAGTCTAACGCAGGTTGTGACTGCCACGGGCCAGTTAAACCCAATGACAAACGTGACCGTCGGCAGTCAAATTTCCGGTATCATCCAGAAGATCTACGTTGACTTTAATTCGCCTGTTAAAGCCGGTCAGGTACTGGCTGAGCTTGACCCTGCAACTTACGAGCGTGCAGTTGCGCAAGCTGAAGCTGAGCTTGCAAGTGCTAAGGCGAACCTTGAGCTTGCCCAGGTCCAGGCCAAACGCGCTACGGAGCTTTTTAGAGATAACCTGATCTCGGCTGCCGAATTCGACACTGCAATGGCACAACTGCACCAGGCGGAGGCACAGGTCAAGATTCGACAAGCTGTGCTTGAAAACGCGCGTGTGAACTTGGGCCGGTGTACAATTTACGCGCCGATAGATGGAATCGTAATTTCCCGTAACGTAGATGTCGGACAAACAGTTGCGGCCAGCCTGCAAGCACCAACACTGTTCCAGATTGCGAACGACCTGACCCAAATGCAAATCAACGCAAATGTTGCCGAAGCAGACATTGGCAGTGTTGAAGTGGGCCAAGATGTCGACTTTACCGTTGACGCTTATCCATACCGTGTGTTCCACGGCAAAGTTAAGCAGGTCCGTAACTCGGCCGTTGTCGTCCAAAACGTCGTCACATACGACACCGTCATCGAGGTCAACAACCCGGACCTGAAGCTCAAGCCCGGTATGACCGCAAACGTCTCAATCATCACTGCGCACCGCGAAAATGTACTTAAAATCCCAAATGCAGCCCTCAGATTTCGCCCGCCTGAAACAACGAATGATTCACGGACAAATTCGTCTGGTTTACGTGCTGGCGGCCAGAGACAATTCGGTCCGCCGGGCGGGCCGCCGGCTGAAGGCGGCCGACCTAGCGCACGTGGCCGCGGCGAGCGCGCTTTTACGCGTACTGTTTACGTGCTAAGGACAAACTCACCCGCCGGCTCGCGCTCGACCAAACTCGAACCCGTCCAGGTCAAGATCGGCATAAGCGACGGTGTCACGACCGAAGTAATCGAAGGCCTCAACGAAGGCGACGTGGTTGTAACTGGGGTCGTCATAACCGAACCGTCCAGGACAGCATCCGCGCCGGCTCGGAATCCTTTCGGTGGCGGCGGGCCGGGGTTCCGCAGATTCTGATTGCCAACATTGGCTGGAGCAATCCACATGTCGGCTGACGAGCAAACTGCGCGCGGGCATGTTGCGAGCGTGCCTGAAGAAATCACGGGGCAACCACGCAGGGTAGTTGCCGGCAACATAAAATTGCGCGATGCCTTTGCATCGTTGCGTTATCGGAACTATCGCGTGTTTTTCTTCACGCAATTGATCTCGCTAACCGGCACATGGATGCAAAACACGGCGTTGAGCTGGCTGGTTTATCAACTGACCGGGTCAAAATTTTTGCTCGGCGCAGTTGCCGCAGTTGCTTCAGCGCCGATGCTGCTCTTTTCGGTCTGGGGCGGGTCAGTAGCCGACAGACACGCAAAACGTACCGTGTTGCTCTGCACGCAAAGTTGCATGATGCTGGTTGCATTTGTATTTGCGTGGTTGGTCTTGAGCCAGCGTATAACACCGACACACGTGTTGATTTTAACTGCGCTTGCGGGCACGGCAATGGCGTTCGACATGCCAGCAAGACAGGCTTTCATGATCGAGATAACCAGTAGGCAAGACCTGATGAACGCACTGTCGCTTAACAGCTCGGCTGTCAACGGCGCGCGGATCGTAGGGCCGGCAATCGCCGGCGTGCTGATGGCCAAAGCAGGCACTGCAATATGTTTTCTTCTGAACGCACTCAGTTTCATACCCGTCATAGCCGGGCTGCTACTTATGCGGCTGCCCGAGCTTGTCAAACCTCAAAGAAACGAATCTGCACTGCATCATGCACTCGAGGGGCTTGTGTATGTTGCCAGGCACGTGCGCGTTCGGCGACTTTTGTTGTTGTTTGGTGCAGTCGGCATATTCGGCTGGTCGTACTCGGTGCTCATGCCTGCATTTGCGGCGGATGTGTTGCGAATTGATGAAAGCAGGTTTGGTCTGTTGCTCGGTGCAAACGGAGTTGGCGCACTGCTAGGTGCACTCACAGTCGCCACATTCGGCACAAGGATTAAACCGCGATTGCTTGTGTTGGGCGGGCTGTGGCTGTTTTGCGCGATGCTGCTGGCGCTTTCGTGCACACGCAACTATGCTGTTGCGCTTGTCTGCCTTGCGGTTGGTGGTTGGGGTATGCTGATCTACTTTTCAACCACAAACACGCTGATCCAGACCGCCGTGACCGACAACCTGCGCGGTCGTGTAATGGGTATTTGGGCACTTGTATTTGGCGGCATGATGCCGCTGGGTGGCTTACAGGCCGGCACCGCTGCACAGTATCTGGGTGTGTCGCGGGTAATTGCCCTCGGGGCAACTGTCTGTGCAGCCTCTGCATTTGCCATGTGGCGACAAGTATGGCAAAGCGAAACCACCATGCTCAACGCAGCCCAAAGTTTTAACCAATGAAACCTGTCATCCAATTACACGACGTTCACAAGGTCTATCACACCGGCGAGGTCGAGGTACATGCGGTGCGTGGTGTAACACTGGATGTGTCTCAGGGCGAATTCGTGGCGATCATGGGCGCAAGTGGCTCTGGCAAGTCAACACTGATGAACTTGATCGGTTGCCTTGACAGACCCACAAAAGGTCGGTACTTGCTCGACGGCGTTGACGTCTCGACGCTCGACCGCGAGGCTCTTGCAGACATACGAAATCGCAAGATTGGCTTTGTCTTCCAAGGGTTTAATCTGTTGCCACGCACATCCGCACTTGAAAATGTTGAGCTGCCACTGCTGTATTCACACGAGCACACCCCAAAACACGAACGGCACGCCAGAGCAATGCACGCGCTTGAGACCGTCGGGATCGCAGACCGCGCTAAAGCGCATCCGAACCAGCTTTCAGGCGGGCAACAACAGCGCGTGGCCATCGCGCGTGCGCTTGTCAATCAACCTGCCATTGTGCTCGCAGATGAGCCGACCGGCAACCTCGACAGCCACACCAGCATCGAAATAATGGGCGTGTTCCAGAAACTCAACAACCAGGGCATCACAATTATCATGGTCACGCACGAGCTTGACATCGCCCGATATGCCAAGCGAAACGTCGTTCTGCGGGACGGCCGTATTGTTAGCGACACACAGGTGCGCGAGCGGCTCGACGCAGAACGTGCTATCCAGGAGTTGCGCGAGGCACAAAAAGCTGTTCAATTAACAACATGACACGCATCTTGGCCACAGTCAGAATCGCACTGCGCGCGTTACGCCGAAACAAACTGCGCACGGCGTTGACCATGCTCGGCATGATAATCGGTGTGGCAGCAGTAATAGCAATGGTTGGCATTGGCCAGGGCGCAAAGGCACAGGTCGAGTCCCAAATCGCAAGCATGGGACAGAACGTTATCCTCATCTTTTCGGGCAGCGTAACACGCAGCGGCATCCACACCGGCTGGGGCAGCGCAGGCACTTTAACCGTCGAAGATGCCGAGGCTATACAGCGCGAAGTACCAGGTGTGATTGGCGTAAGCCCCGAGGTGCGCAGCGGCAGTCAAATAGCCGCTGGTAACCAAAACTGGTTCACACAGGTCCTGGGTGAGTCACCAGACTACTTCCAAATCCGCCAATGGCCGATCGTTGAAGGCGCTGCTTTTACAGAACAAGACGTGCGCAGTGCAAACAAGGTGGCCGTCATAGGCAAAACAATTGCAGATCAATTGTTCCCAGGCGAAGACCCCTTGGGCCAGGTCATCCGAATACGAAATGTGCCGTTTGTGGTCGTGGGTGTGCTCGCGCCCAAGGGACTATCAATGATGGGGCAAGACCAGGACGACGTCATCATCATCCCTTACACCAGCGCAATGAAACGTGTGCAGGGGGTAACAACGCTGCGCTCCATACTCGTACAGGTTGCAAAACCAACCATGTTAATTACTGCACAGCAACAAATAACCGAACTGTTGCGGCAACGACACAAGATCGGCCCCGGTAAAGACGACGATTTTACCGTGCGCACGCAGCTTGAAATTGCAGAAATGGCAACTGCAACTGCACGTACAATGACAACGTTGCTAGGTGCAATTGCAAGCGTGTCGTTGATTGTTGGCGGCATCGGCATAATGAACATCATGCTGGTTAGCGTCACAGAACGAACACGTGAAATCGGCATTCGCATGGCAGTAGGCGCACGCAGCCGCGACATACTGTTACAGTTCCTGATTGAAGCTGTGACGTTAAGCGTCATTGGCGGGTTGATCGGCATCGGCCTTGGCATTGCTTCGTCGAACCTGCTCGCCTCAAAAATGAACTGGCCAACTTTAACCTCGCCAACTGCAGTCGTGGTTGCATTCGTATTTAGCGGTGCAGTTGGCATTTTCTTCGGCTTTTACCCGGCACGCAAAGCAGCCAGACTCGATCCAATCGAGGCGTTGCGCTACGAGTAGCCGCGGGGCACGCTCCGAAATTCGGCAGGGAAATGAAAGCCGAGATCTTGCCAACACACACACCGACCCTGTTCAGAAATGCAGTCGAGCACGCCGTCCGGTTGCTCAAAGCCGGTGAAATTGTCGCCCTGCCAACCGAAACCGTTTACGGGCTTGCCGCAAATGCACTTTCGGCCGTTGCAGTGGCGAAAATCTTCAAGGCAAAACGACGCCCGGCTAACAACCCAATCATCGTTCACGTCGCTGGCATAGCCATGGCACGCCGTTGCGTTGCAACATGGCCCGAGCGCGCGCAACAACTCGCAAAAGCATTTTGGCCAGGACCACTCACACTCGTGTTGCCAAAGTCAAAGATAATACCCGACATCGTAACTGCGGGGGGGCCAACCGTCGGCCTGCGTTGGCCGGCACACCGACTCATCCAAACCGTAATCCGAAAATGCGGATTCCCACTGGCCGCCCCAAGTGCAAATCCAGCCGGCCGACTTTCGCCTACCACAGCCCTCCATGTCAAAGACATGTTACGCCATAAGATACCACTGATCATTGACGGCGGCCCGGCAAGCATCGGCATTGAATCCACTGTACTAGACCTGACAACCGATCCACCAACAATCCTGCGCCCAGGCATGATCAATGCCGAATCACTCGAGGCCATCATCGGACCAGTGCGCTCGGTTCATGCTAAGGCTCCTGCTACTGGTGCAGGCGCACTGCGTAGTCCAGGCTTACTGCCCAGGCATTATGCACCCCGTGCGCGCCTCGTAGTCATGCGCTGGAAAAACCAGGCCGTCTTGAAATCGAAAATCGCCAGCTTCAAAACTGACCCATCTTACTGCCATGTAATTGCCCATACGCATGTGCCACACACTTTGCAACTCGGTGGAGTGTCAATTTTGCCGCGTGACCCGGCAGCATTTGCGCGTGCGTTGTATGCCGAACTACACAGAGCCGATGCCGCAGGAGCTAAATTGATCATAGTCGAATCACCACCAACACAACCCGCCTGGACAGCAATCACAGACAGATTAAGGCGAGCCGCCTCAGAATTTCCAGCAGGCC
>FMSI01062501.1_pt1 | contig 21319 bp, 16 predicted proteins | sample 1504471 | NCBI WGS metagenome assembly FMSI01 (sample SAMEA4475357, study PRJEB15587) | soil metagenome | biome: Soil; feature: Field | place: India | collected 2015-03-11 | depth 0 m
TATCCTTCTTCAGATTCTTGATGATGGAAGGTTAACAGACTCCAAAGGTAGGACAGTGGATTTTAGAAACACAGTTATTATTATGACATCCAACCTTGGTTCTCAACTAATTCAGTCCCTTATTTCCAATCCTGAACTAATGAAGCAAAAGGTCATGGAAACAGTTCGCTCCTATTTTAAACCCGAATTTTTAAATAGAATAGATGACATAATAATCTTCAAGCCTCTTTCAAAGGAAGTATTCTCAAAGATTCTTGATTTGAGACTGACAGAGGTTCAGAAAATTTTGCTCTCCAAGGATATAAAGCTTAAGTTCACCCCTGAGTTAAAGGAAAAAATTGCAGAGATGGGATACGATCCTCAGTATGGAGCAAGACCTCTCAAAAGGGTTATTCAGAAAACCATTCAGGATCCCCTTGCAATGGAGATTATATCAGGAAGAATCCGCGAAGGGAATTCAGTAAGGGTTGGATGGAATCCTTTCAGAGAGGAAGCAATGTTTGAGGTAATCAATGGAAAAGATTGAGGAAATTCTTATCAATGAGTTGAAAAATTTGATTTCAGAATTTAGGGGCGAACCCACATCCCTCTACCTTATTCCTGAACTTGTCCTCTCAGTAATTCATAAAGTTAACAATAAAATGACCCCTCTTATTGGTTACACCCAGCTCCTTATGAAGGATTCAGAGGGAGCAGCTCAGGAGAAACTAAAAAAGATTTACAACAGCGGCTCAATTGCGTCCTCAATTCTAAGTTCCCTTTTTGAATATCTAAAAACATTCCCATATCCAAAGAGAATGTGCGAACTTGGAGAATTTGTAAGAGAGATTGTGGAAAGTGATGAAAGGTTGAAAAACATAGATTTCAAACTCCTGGTAAATAAAACAATTACTCTTCCTATAAACAAAGTTCAGATGAAGGAAGTAATTAAGAAAATAATTGAAAATTCCCTGGAAGCTCTCGACAAGCCTGAAAAAAGGCTGGAAATAAATATTTATAAGGAAGAAAACAACGCAGTTATCGAATTCTGGGATAATGGAGAAGGAATAAATAGCGAGAATTTAAATAATGTATTTGAACCATTTTTTACTACAAAGGAAGGAAGGTCTGGTCTTGGTTTATCCTTTGTCCACGGAATTGTGAAGAATCATGGTGGAGATGCACGAGCAGAAAGTGAAAGAGGGAAATGGACAAAAATTACAATTTCCTTACCCATCAAACCATTTGATTGGAAGGAAGAGAAGATTGTTCTTCTTGCTCCTGAAAATAATTTATATGAAATTCTCTTTAAAATCTTAGAATCTGAATCAATAAAAGTAGATTGGAAAAAAGAAGAAAAGAATCTTGAAAATTACACTCATTTAATCCTTGATGAGGATTACAAAAATGCGGAAGAAATTCTTGAGCTGGCAGAAAAGCTGAATAAAAAGATAGTTTTTATTGGTAGCAAAGATAGAAAAGGAGTTATTTTTATAAGAAAACCAGCCACTCTGGTAAATATAATATCAAAATTGTATTTTTAGGAGGACTTATGAAGTACATTTACTTTTTTGCCAATGGAAAAGCTGAGGGAAACAAGGATATGAAAGATATCCTTGGAGGGAAGGGAGCTGGCCTTGCCGAAATGACAAATGCGGGTCTTCCTGTTCCACCTGGTTTTACCATATCCACCCGTGCATGTATAGAGTTTTATGAAAATGGGGAGAGAATAAGTGAAGAGCTGATAAGGCAGGTTAAGAATGCTATTAAAAAGCTTGAGGAGATAACCTCCAAAGAATTTGGCAGCAAAGATAATCCTTTACTTGTTTCTGTCCGTTCAGGGGCAAAGTTTTCAATGCCAGGGATGATGGATACAATACTCAATCTTGGACTGAATGATGAAACTGTTGAAGGGCTTGCCAAAAAAACTCAGAATAGAAAATTTGCCCTGGATTGTTATAGAAGATTCATACACATGTTTTCAGATGTAGTCCTTGGAATTCCTAAAAGATATTTTGAAGATATCCTTGATGAAATTAAAAAAGGGGAAGGACTTAAATATGATTATGAATTGGATCAAAAAAATCTTGAGGCGTTAATTTCAAGGTATAAGTCACTTGTTAAAGAAATGGCTGGTTTTGATTTCCCACAGGATGTTTATTTGCAATTAAAAATGGCAATTGAAGCTGTTTTTAAATCATGGAACAATGCGAGGGCAATAACATATAGAAAACTTTACAAGATCCCCCATAATTTAGGAACAGCAGTAAATGTTCAGACAATGGTTTTTGGAAATTTTGGTGAGAATTCTGGGACAGGAGTTGGCTTTACAAGAAATCCTGCAACAGGTGAGAAGGAATTTTATGGAGAATTTCTCGAGAATGCCCAGGGGGAAGATGTTGTTGCTGGGATAAGAACCCCAAAGCCGATATCAAAACTTAAGGAGATAATGCAGGAAGTATTTGAGCAACTGATAGAAATTGCTCAAAAACTTGAGACCCATTACAAGGACATGCAAGATTTTGAGTTCACAATAGAAGATGGAAAAGTTTATATGTTACAAACAAGGTCTGGTAAAAGAACGGGGCTTGCCAGTGTTAAGATTGCGGTTGACATGGTTGAGGAGGGACTGATAACAGAGGAGGAAGCACTGATTATGGTTGAGCCATCATCTTTGAATCAACTCCTCCATCCAATCTTTGATCCAAAGGAGAAATCCCAGTATAATCCTTCTGCTAAAGGTCTTCCCGCTTCTCCTGGAGCAGCATCGGGAAAGATTGCTTTTGATGCGGACAAGGCAGTGGAAATGGCAAAAAATGGACCTGTTATCCTTGTCAGAGGGGAAACTTCTCCTGACGACATTCACGGAATGAGCGCCTCCCATGGTTTCTTAACAGCAAGGGGGGGACTTACTTCCCATGCAGCAGTAGTTGGAAGGCAGATGGGTAAACCAGCAGTGGTTGGATGTTCAGCACTTATAATAAATGAAAAACAGGGATCCCTTGAAGTCGATGGCAAAGTATTGAAGGAAAATGATTGGATTTCCATAGATGGAAATACCGGAGAAGTTTTCCTTGCTAAAATTTCTACCCGTCCCTCTGAAATAATACAGGTCATAAACGGAGAAATGAAAAAAGAGGAATCAGAAATCTACAAATATTTTGAGAAAATCCTCAGCTGGGCTGATAAATTCAGAAGACTCGGTGTTAGGGCGAATGCCGACATTCCAAAGGATGCAAGGATAGCAAGGGCTTTTGGTGCAGAAGGAATAGGACTTTGCAGAACTGAGCACATGTTTTTTGCTAAGGATAGACTCCCAATAATGCAAAAAATGATAATGGCTAAAGATGAAAAGGAAAGGAGAGAAGTCCTTGAAAAACTTCTCCCCCTTCAGAGAGAAGATTTCTACGGTCTATTTAAAGAAATGGAAGGATTCCCCGTCACCATAAGAACCCTGGATCCTCCTCTTCACGAATTCTTACCCAAAAGAGAAGAGCTCATGGTAAAAATAGCTGTTCTCAAAGCAAAAGATAGGAAAAAGCATGCAAAGAAAATAAAGGAACTGGAGAAAATTCTTGCAAGGGTTGAGGAACTTCACGAATTCAATCCAATGCTTGGTCATAGAGGATGCAGGTTGGGAATAACATACCCTGAAATAACAGAAATGCAGGCAAGGGCTATTTTTGAAGCAGCTGCAAAAATAAAGAAAGAAGGGGAAAATGTTATCCCCGAGATAATGATACCTCTTACAACATCAAAATCAGAACTCCAGAATCAGAAGGAGATAATAGATAGAGTGGCTGAAGAGGTTATGAAAAAAGAAAATGTTAAAATACAGTATTCAGTGGGAACGATGATAGAAGTTCCAAGGGCTGCAATAACAGCTGATGAGATAGCAGAGATTGCTGAATTCTTCTCTTTCGGGACAAATGACCTCACACAGACCGTTTACGGAATTTCAAGGGATGACTCTGGTAGATTTACAAGGATCTATCTTGAAAGGGGAATATGGGAATTTGATCCATTCCAATCCCTTGACCCGAATGGTGTTGGGAAGATAATGGAACGGGCAGTAAAGGAAGGAAGAAAGAGAAGACCCGATTTAAAAGTTGGTATTTGTGGAGAGCACGGAGGAGATCCTGATTCAATAAAAATTTGCCACGAGATTGGCTTGAACTATGTAAGTGCCTCTCCCTTCAGAATCCCTGTTGCGAGACTATCAGCAGCAAGGTCTGCTATAATGGAACAAAAGAAAGTAGAAGAAGAGAAATAATCACAGGCTAACCCTTCTACTAAGGAGTCATAAATGAAAGAAAAAGAAAGGACTAATAATTTATTTTATTTAAAAAAAGGGATCCTCGTAACAGGAGCCTCCTCAGGGATAGGTTTTTCAATCTCCACTTATCTTGCAGAGAATGGATTTACAGTTTTTGCTACTGTGAGAAAAGAGTCTGATGAAGAAAGATTGAAAAGCCTTAATTTACCAGAGCTAATCCCTGTTTACCCCCTTGACCTGACAGAATTCTCTCATATTCAGCTTGCCTTAAAATTCGTCTCAGAAGAGATGAGGAAAAGAGGTATAAAGGGACTTTATGGGATTATAAACAATGCGGGAGGAGGGTTTATAGCTCCTGTAGAGCTTATGGATTTAGAAAAGTTTCGCCTTGAAATTGAAACAAGAATCTTAGGGCATTTGAGGCTTATCCAGACTTTTCTTCCAATGATAAGGGAGGTGAAAGGAAGAATAATCTGGATAACGACTCCCGCTCTTGTTCCCATACCATTTGTTTCAAGTATACATGCATGCGATTTTGCTGTTAATTGCCTTGCAAGAACTCTCAGGATTGAGCTGAGTCCCTGGAAGATTCCTGTAATAATGATCCGTTGCGGAGGAATAAAAACTCCTGCAGTGGAAAAATCGTACATTAAACTTGAAGAGTTTTTAAAGAATATTCCAGAGAACAACATATCTAAAACTTATTCCGAAATGCTAAAAAGGGAAATAGAAGATTTGAAAGAATTTGATAAAAGAAGAACAGAGCCTGTTGAAGTTGCAAAGACTGTCTTCAAAGCCCTCTCCGTCAAAAATCCTAAACGGCGTTACCAGGTTGGTTACATGTCAGATTTATCAGCTTTTCTTGAACTTTTCCCTCAATCATTTGTAGATTTTATAATGCTCAAAAGAACAAAGGCTTATTAATCAAAGAACAAAACTTAAAATAAAGTTCTCAATACCAGATTGAAACACCAACTAAAAGATGAAGTCCGCTGAGGTCAAATTTTTCAAATCCCTGAAAATCAGAAGAGAGGCTGTCCTTAAGGAAAACATACTTTGCCTCTCCAAAGAAGCCCACTGACCTGCTCATTCTCCACGAAATCCCACCACGAATGTTTGCACCCATTCCAGATGTGCTTGTCTGATAACTTCCTGAAAATACCTCCCATGTATCAAAGTCAACAAAGTCTCCTTCCTGAACATATTTCCAGAAATATATTCCAATACCTCCACCAAAATAAGGTGCAATTGGTCTGTGAGCTCCACCAGGATAAATCTTAAAGGAGCCTTCTATCGGAACAATGCTGAGGGACAGAGACTCATATATAGGAGAACCATCTTCGTATTCCCAATCTCTATAAGATGTCGTAATTTCCCTTGAGTAGGAACCAACTTCAAGAGAAAAAGACACATTCCTTTTTACAAAAACTTCCCATTCTAAAGAGACAAAACTTCCCTCAAAATCCTTCTTCTCGAGATAAAGATTCTCCCTGTTTATCTTCCAGAGGTCGCTATCCTGAGAAGGGCTGAACTGCCCGAGTTTTAACTTTAGTGAGTCCGAAAAAATAGGAGTTGAAATTAAAATAATTGATGCTAAAATTAGAAGTTTTTTCATGTCGCCTCCTTTCATATAAAATTTCTATCAAATTTGATGCCAGATTGAAATCCTTATAAATAAATGCTTTACATCCAGCAAGGTGTCATTTTTTAAGGTCAACTGTCCTTTTATAGGGGGAAAAAGGGTAGAGGAATGAGAAAAGTTTTGAGATTACTTCCTTAGAAGACGGAATAAAAGTGTGAAGAGAACAGAGAAAAAAATGCTAATAATAAAAGAAGTGGTCAGAGGGAAATAAAATGTAAAATTCTCCTTTTTTATTAAAATATCTCCGGGAAGTTTCCCAATTCTCAAAGAGCCCAAGAATCCAGCAAGAATCCCGAGAATGATAAAAAATAAACCTATTGTTAAAAAGATGAAAGAAAAAGACCTGAACATATTCAAAATAATATCACTTTTGCTATTTGGAAGTAAATACGCATACCTCTATTATTTTTTGTTAGTTCCGCAAGGGTTTTTCTCATCTAAATAATTTTAAATTTTTCATTTTGCTCGCACTCACAGGAGTTTTCATCTGAGAAGATGCCTTTGGAAGAATTGATTTTCCTTTTTGCCTTAGTTATAGGTTAAATGCTGGGTTCGGGCATTTCTATAGAAAATTTTGATAAGTTACATAAACTCGACAAACTCTTTAAACCAAAAAAACTCAATTAACTCTCAATCCTTTTCTGTTTTTATTCTTTATAAAGATCGTCGATTATTTCTTTGTATTTCTGGTCTATGACCCTTCTCTTTACTTTTAGAGTTGGTGTTATCTCTCCTCCTTCTATAGTGAATTCATTCTCCAGTAAAGCAATCTTCTTGATTTTCTCAAAAGGAGCAAGTCCAGGTGTCACCCTTTCAACCTCTTTAAGAATAAAATCAAGAATATCATTGTTCTTTGAAAGCTCGCTCCTTGTAGAGTAGCTTATTCCTGAGTTTTTTGCATACTCTTCCAGTTTTTCCCAGTTAGGAACAATCAAAGCGGAAACAAATTTCCTTTTATCTCCAATGCAAACAACCTGATTTACATAGGGAGATGTTTTTATCATGTTTTCAATGGGTTGAGGAGCAATGTTTTTTCCACCTGATGTAACGAGAAGTTCCTTCTTCCTATCTGTTATGTAAAGGAAACCATCTTCATCAATTCTTCCTATATCTCCTGTATGGAACCAACCATCTTTAATGACCTCTTTCGTTTCCTCTTCGTTTTTGTAGTATCCCATCATGACATTGGGACCTCTAACAAGTATCTCTCCATCCTCATCTATCGTAACTTTAACTCCAGGAAGAAGGAGCCCGACACTTCCAAATTTCAATTTTTCCTCAGTATTTACAGAGACAACAGGCGAAGTTTCCGTCAATCCATAACCTTCGAGAACTTTTATCCCAAATGCAAAGAAAAATTCCGCAATTTCCTTTGAGAGAGGGGCTCCCCCTGAAACAAAGAATCTTATTCTTCCTCCTGTCCTCGCCCTTATCTTTGAATATACAAGTTTATCTGCAATGCTTCTTTTAATTTTCAAAAAGAATGGAGCATTTTCTTTCTTGAGAATTTTTTCTCCATATTCCTTTCCTACCTTTACTGCCCAGTAAAAAATCTTCTGCCTCAAAGGTGGACTCGAAAGAACATTGTCCATTATTCTTGCATATATCTTTTCAAACAATCTTGGGACACCCACAACAATGGTAGGTCTTATTTCCATTAGATTCTCTCCCACAGTGTCAATACTTTCAGCATAGGCAACACTTGCGCCGAAATAGAGATAAGCGTATGTTACCATTCTTTCAAGAACATGGGCTAAAGGTAGGAATGAGAGGGTGGTGTCCTTTTCATTTATGTCCAGGATTTCCTTTACAGCAGTGACATTGCTAATTAAATTCCTGTGGCTCAGCATCACACCCTTTGGAACCCCTGTTGTTCCTGAGGTATAAATTATTGTCATGAGGTCATTCTCACTTCCTTCCTTCAGTTTTTTATCAAAAAGCTCAGGGAATTCTTTTTCATAATTTTTCCCCAGCTCTACTAGTTTTTTAAGGGTGATCACCTCTTCTGATGGAGGTTCATCCGCGAATGTGATGTAATACTTAACAGCTGGGAGAGAATCCTTTATCATCGCAAGTTTTTTCCACTGAATAATGTCCGAGAATATCACCATTGTTGAGTCTGAATTCTCTAAAATAAACTTTATCTGCTCAGGAACAAGGGTTGGGTAAATGGGGACAGTAACTCCTCCTGCAATTATTATGCTGATGTCAGAGAATGTCCATTCATATCTTGTCTCCGATAAAAGGGATACTTTATCAGAATTCTTCAATCCGAGAGCAAGAAGACCCAGGGTCATATACTTAACTTTATCATATAACTCATTTGTAGAAATGTTATGGTATTTTCCGTCCTTCTTGAACATTATGTGGTTCTCTTTGTTGAAAGAATGAGTTGAATGGTAAAAGAGGTCTTTAATGGTTTTTACTTCCATTCTTCCTCCTTTCTTATATTTTCAAATAAAATTTTATTAAAGGGGTGAAACCCCTTTAATTATTTATAAATCCAGAAGGACTATGAAGGAAGATTTTAGGCTTATTATTTCCGAAAGTAAATTATGACTGATTGCTGATGGCTGTGAAAGATGCGACTCTGTCCCCCTCTTCAAGGGATATGAGTTTAACTCCCTGAGCGTACCTCCCCATCGGTCTGATGGCTTCGGTCTTAATCTTGATGACCTTACCATTGTTAGTGGCAATAATTATATCATCATAATCAGAAATAGATGTCAAGCCACAAACTTTACCTGTTTTGGCTGTCACTCTAAGATTAATTATTCCCATCCCCCCTCTCCTCTGAGCCCTGTAATCACTGACAAGGGTTTTCTTACCATAACCCCTTTCTGTTACAGTGAATAAATATTTATGATCTTCAGAGACTGACTCCATACCTATTATCTCATCGTTCCCCTTCAATCTCATACTTTTGACACCCCTTGCACTTCTTCCCATATCCCTTACATCCTTCTCATTAAATCTAAGAACAATCCCATTGGCGGTTCCCACTATAATATCCATCTTACCATCGGTCTTTATACAGGCGAGAAGAGAATCATCAGAATCTATACCTATTGCAGTTGTCCCTGTGGAACGAGGATTTTTAAAAGCTGAAATGTGAGTCTTTTTTATAAATCCTTTCTTTGTAATCATTAAAAGGTAAGAATCTTCTGCCTGAAGGTCTCTAACAGAAACAACGGATTTAACATTCTCATCTTCCCTCAATTTTATAAGATTGGAGATGTGCTTCCCCCTACCCGCTGTTCCAACATCAGGTATGTCTAAAACCCTCAGCCAGTAAAGTCTTCCTTTGTCAGAAAGAAGAAGTAAATAGGAATGGGAAGAGGCAATAAATATTTCTGCAACCTCATCTTCCTCTTTAACCTTCATCCCCATCTTTCCCTTCCCACCTCTTCCCTGATATCTATAAGCAGAAAGAGGTGTTCTTTTAACATATCCCGATGAGGTGTATATAATTACATAATCCTCCTCAGGAATAGTGTCTTCAAGCCTAATCTCCTTATCCTCATGCTCAAGGATTTCTGTCCTTCTTCCATCTCCATAGGACTCTTTGAGCTTTAAAAGCTCCTCCTTTATTAAATTCATTATCAATCTTTCATCCTGAAGTATTGCCTTAAGTCTCTCTATTTCCTTTCTCAGCGATTCCTCCTCTTTTAATATTTTTTCCCTTTCGAGGTTTGTAAGTCTGCCCAGTTGCATTTCAAGGATTGCCTGAGCTTGAATCTTAGTGAGATGGAAATTCTTCATTAAAGATTGGGATGCTTCATCTGTATTCTTTGATTTTTTTATTATTTCAACAACTCTTTCTATATTATTTATGCAAACTATTAACCCCTGAAGAATGTGAACCCTTGCTTCTGCCTTCTCCTTGTCAAAAGTTAGTCTTTTTCTTACAATTTCCTTCCTTCTTAAAAGGAAGTACTGGAGGAGCTCTGACAGAGTGAAGAGCTTTGGCTGATTGTCTGTAACAGCCAAGAAAATTATTCCAAATGTTGTCTGAAGGGATGTGTGCTTGTAAAGATAATTCAAAATCACCTGCGGTGAAGAATCCTTTTTGAGCTCAAGGACAACCCTTATTCCATCCCTATCAGATTCATCCCTTATTTCTGAAACCCCTTCGAGTCCCTTTCCTCTCATCAGCTCTCCAATCTTTTCTAAAATTTTTGCCTTGCTGACCTGATAGGGGATCTCAGAAATTACAATATTTTCCTTGCCTGATTTTGTCTTTTCAATGAATGCTTTCGCCCTTATGGTTATAAGCCCCTTCCCTGTGCTATACGCTTCTTTAACACCCTCCTTCCCAATTATATATGCACCTGTCGGAAAATCTGGACCCTTTATGAAATTCATCAACTCGTCAACAGTTGCTTCAGGATTATCAATAAGATAAACAAGAGCATCTATTGCCTCGCCGAAATTGTGGGGTGGAATATTTGTAGCCATTCCAACTGCAATTCCCGCTGAACCATTGATAAGGAGTCCTGGAAATCTTGCGGGAAGGAAGAGAGGTTCCTTTAAAGTATTGTCGTAGTTTGATGTAAAAGGAACTGTATTTTTTTCTAACTCTTCAAGGAGTTCCTTTGATAGTTTCTCGAGCCTTACCTCTGTGTATCTCATCGCAGCAGGAGGGTCTCCATCCACTGAACCAAAGTTACCCTGTCCATCTATCAGAGGATATCTCATTGTGAAATCCTGAGCCATCCTCACAAGAGCATCGTAAACAGCTGCATCTCCATGGGGATGATATTTACCGATCACATCTCCAACAATCCTTGCTGACTTCTTGAAGGGTTTATCCCAAGTTGTGTTTGATTCCCACATTGCCCAGAGAATTCTTCTGTGAACAGGCTTTAGACCATCAAAGGCATCTGGCAAAGCCCTGCCAATGATTACGCTCATGGCGTAATCGAGATAGGACCTTTTCATTTCATCTTCAAGGCTAACAGGAACAAATCTTTCAGTTCTCTCTTCCATTTTTAGTATCCTTTGTTATTTCCTTTTTCACTCGTCTCGCCCATCTCGAATTTCTCGCTTTTCTCGCTCATTATATATCCAGATTCTTAGCCTCAAGAGCATTCTTCTCAATAAATTCCCTTCTTGGCTCAACCTCGTCACCCATCAGCAGTGAGAAAATCTGGTCAGCTTCATAAGCATCCTGAATCGTAACCTTTTTCAGAGCTCTTGTCTCAGGATTCATTGTTGTATCCCAGAGTTGTTGAGGATTCATCTCTCCAAGACCTTTGTAACGATGAATTGTTAAGCCCTTTTTTGTTTTTTCAAGGACTGCTTCCATAAGCTCAATATCGGAATTTAGAGCTAAAGTTTCTTTATCCATTAATAAATAGTAGGGAGGATTTTTAAGAGTGGAGAGTTGTTTTTCGAGACCCTTCAGATTTTGAAGTTCTGGAGAAACAATAAAGTCCCAGTCAACCTTTACTCTTTTTGCAGAACCATTGAGAATATAGGAGATTTCTATCTCATAAATCCCGTGCTCTTCATCCTCTACAACTTCACTCTTATATCCCTTTTCTTCAAGCCTTCTAACCAACTGGTTTATTTTCTCAAGGTTTGAAAAGTCGGATTCCTCAAGTTGCATGAGCTCAAGGAGGAGTGGATAATTAAAGCCTCTCCTTTCAAGAATCTGTAAATAGTTTCTTTTCAAAAGAAGGTTTCTTAATATTGATTTCAGTTCATTCCCCTCAATTATTTTTCCATTACCAATTTTTATTTTGCATTCCTTCCCTGCTCTGTTTATAAGATATTCCTCCATATCCTTTTCAGTGTTAAGATAAATCTCCTCATTTTTTGATTTTACCTTGTAAAGAGGTGGTAAAGCTATGTAGAGGTGACTTCTTTCAATCAGCTCTTTCATCTGTCTGTAGAAAAATGTCATTAAAAGAGTCCTTATATGGGAGCCATCCACATCAGCATCGGTCATTATTATAACCTTATGATATCTCAGGTTTTCTATCTTGAAATCCTCAGGTCCTATGCCAGTTCCGAGGGCTTGAATAATCAGTCTTATCTCATCATTAGTGAGAATTTTATCCCATCTTGCCTTTTCAACATTCAATATTTTCCCCTTTATTGGAAGGATTGCCTGAAAGCTCCTGTCTCTTCCCTGTTTTGCAGAACCTCCTGCCGACTCCCCTTCCACAATAAATATCTCAGCTTTCCTTGGATCCTTCTCCTGGCAATCGGCAAGCTTTCCTGGCAATGAGGAGACTTCCAGTCCACTCTTTTTCCTCGAAAGTTCCTTAGCCTTTCTTGCTGCTTCCCTTGCCCTTGCTGCTTCAATTATCTTCGCAAATATTTTTCTGGCAACTGAGGAATTCTCCTCAAGGAACTCTGTCATCTTTGAGTTTACAAGAGTCTCAACAATACCTTTTACCTCTGAATTTCCAAGCTTTGTTTTTGTCTGACCCTCGAACTGGGGTTCCATCACTTTCAGACTTATAACTGCACAGAGTCCCTCCCTAACATCTTCACCTTCAAGACTTTTAATATCCTTTAGAAGATTGTTAGATGTGGCATAATTATTGATGGCTCTTGTAAGCCCTGCTTTGAAGCCAATTAAATGGGTCCCACCCTCAGTTGTATTTATGCTATTTACAAATGTATAAATAGTTTCTGTATAACCCGTTGTATACTGGAGGGCAATCTCAACCTGAATATCCTCCTTATCTCCAGAAATATAAATTGGCTTGTCATGAACAACAGGCTTATTTCTTACCAGATATTCCACAAAGGAAACTATTCCACCCTCATGGTAGAATTCCCATTTCTTACCTGTTCTCTGGTCTTCAAGGATTATCCTTATTCCTCCATTGAGAAAAGATAGCTCTCTCAGGCGCTGTGAAAGATACTCATGATTAAATTCAATCTCTTCAAATATTTCAGGATCAGGCCAGAATGTAATTTTTGTTCCAGTTTTTGTTGTCTTTCCTATCTTTCTTAAATGAGTTACGGGATCCCCTCTCTCATAACTTTGAACCCATACCCCTCCATCTCTCCAGACTTCAAGCTCAAGTCTTTTTGAAAGAGCATTAACAACAGACACACCAACACCGTGAAGTCCTCCTGAGACCTTGTAGCTCTTTTTGTCAAATTTTCCTCCCGAATGGAGGGTTGTCAGAACTATCTCTGCAGCTGGTTTATTCTCTTCCTCAATTATATCAACAGGAATTCCTCTTCCGTTATCTATTACAGTTACGGAATTGTCGGGGTGAAGTACAACATTGATCTGCGTGCAATATCCGGCAAGAGCCTCGTCAATACTATTGTCTACAAGTTCATAAACGAGGTGATGCAACCCCGAAGAGCCCGTAGACCCAATATACATTGCGGGTCTCATTCGGACTCCCTCGAGCCCTTTGAGAACCTTTATCGAATCAGCTGTATAATCGCTGGAGCCATTATTTACTTGTATTTCCTTTTCTTCTTTCATCACACCGATTAAGATTATTATTATATCAAAAAAATAAAGAATTTAAAATATTTTTGAAATGAATTATTCGAAAACCTGGGCGAAAAATAATCTCTGGTTTCCATTATCTGAAGGGTAAAATATAAGAAAATTTTAAAAGAAAATTTATGGATATATAATTCTACCAGATTATTATTTTCCTTGGCTCTTTTCTGTCGAGTCTTTTAAGGCCTGCCTCATTTGCAAAGTTTATTGCATCCTCAAACTCTTTATAATTTATCCTTCTTGAAATAGAAATATGATCGAATGCTTTATAGCAGGGATAATACTGATCCATAATGTTGACATAAGTGTTTTTGGAAATCTCGTCAGCAATAAATCTCATTGCTTCCTTTGTTCCTGCAAGACCATTGGGAAGAACAAGATGTCGAACAAGAAGACCTCTCACAGCAACCCCATCTTCATTTATAACCAGATCCCCAACCTGTCTGTGCATCTCCTTTATTGCTTTTTTAACAATCTCTGGATAATCCTCAGCAGATGAAAATTTCTTTGCTGGCTCAGGATTCATATACTTTATATCGGGCATGTAAATATCAAAGATTCCATCAAGGAGTTGAAGGGCTTCAACAGAATCGTATCCACTGGAGTTGTAAACGAGAGGGATATCCAGCCCCATTTTGATTGCAATTTCAAGACCTTTGAGGATCTGAGGAACCTGGTGGGTAGGGGTTACAAAATTTATATTGTGACACCCCCTTTTCTGAAGAGAGACCATCATCCTTGCAAGCTCTTCAAAGGAGCATTCCTCCCCTTCCATAAGATGGGAAATTGTATAGTTCTGACAATAAATACAGAGAAGGTTGCACGATGTCAAAAATATTGTTCCTGAGCCATATCTTCCAACAAGGGGGGATTCTTCCCCGAAATGAGGATGAACACTTGAGACATATGGGAGAGAGCCTACTTTACAGGTTCCTTTTTCACCTTTCAGCCTGTTCTTTTTACAATTTCTTGGACAAAGATTGCAATTCTCAAGGATTGCCCATGCTTTCTCAATCCTTTCAATTAGACTCCCTTTCTCCTGTAGGAAAATGTAGGAAGGAGTAAATCTCTTCATATTCCAGAGCTCAATCTGCTCGCAAGCATTTGTGGGAGGCCTGCTTCAAGGATCTTGGATTGAGCTGTTGAAATATCGTAAGGTATTCTATGAATTGTTATAATTTTCTTTTTGGAATCATAAATAAGAAATGAAGATAAGGGATTTCCATCTCTTGGCTGACCAATTGAACCAGGGTTTATTAAGTATCGGTTCCCATCCTCTATCTTCAATCTGGATGGAAATTTACCAGGGTAAATTGTTTTTACATCATCATTTTTAAGAATGTGAATAGCAGGAAAATGAGTGTGCCCAAAAAAACATATTCTCGAATCGAAAATAGAAAAGGCTTCAAAAGCATCAAATTTGTTAAACATGTAGTAGTCTTCATCCCATGGCGAGCCATGGCATATGGTCATTTCCTCATTTATCTTTAAAGGACCCCTGTTAAGTTTTTTAATAAATTGAAGATTATCAGGTTTTATATTTTTTGAAGTCCACATAACTGCAAGAGCAGCAACAGGATTGAAGTAATCAAGACTTGTAAGTCCTGCAACAGCTTTATCATGATTTCCCCTCACGATGTAAAGAGGTGAAATTTTCTTAATCTCCTCTATCACCTCATTAGGATTTGCTCCATATCCAACGATGTCTCCAAGAAAAATGAATTGCTCGAATTTTCTATTTTTTATGAATTCAATCATAGCCTTGAGTGCTTCGAGGTTTGAATGAACATCACTGAAAATCAAATATCTCAAACCAAAATCTCCGCTTTATAAGAAGATCTTACAAGAGGACCAGAATGGACATGTTTAAAACCAAATCTCAAGGCAATCTTTTTTAATTTTTCAAACTCCTCTGGATGATAGAACCTTTCAACTGGAAGAAGGTTTTTTGAAGGGGTCAAATACTGCCCTATTGTTAGAATCTCACATCCAGTGCTGGAAATATCATAAAAGGTCTCAAAAATATCTTCGGGCTCTTCTCCTAAACCCACTATAATTCCTGATTTAGTCAAAAAACCCATATTGGAAAACCAGCTCAAAAGATTAAGTGAGGTATGATACTGTTTTGCATCTCTTCCAATTTTTCTGTATAACTTTCGCGGAACCTCAATATTATGGGATATAACATTGGGTTTGCAACCGGCAATGGTGAAAAAGGAATTCTTCCTTCCCTTGAAATCAGGAATTAAAACCTCTACTTTTGTTTTAGGAGAAAGTGTCTTTATATTTATAACTGTCTCTGCAAAGATAGAAGCACCTCCATCTTCAAGGTCATCCCTTGTAACAGATGTTATAACAGCATAATTTAATGCAAGGGCTAAAACTGCCTTCGCTACTCTCTCAGGCTCTTCTCGAGAGGGCTGTGAGGGGACTCCTTTTTTTACTGAACAAAATCCACATGCTCTTGTGCAGACATCACCGAGTATCAAAAAGGTAGCACTTCTCGAATTCCAGCACTCAAATATATTAGGACATCTTGCTTCTTCACAAACTGTATTTATCTTATTCTCTTTGAGAATCCTCCTTATTTCTACAAAATCTTCCTCTTCCCTTCTATTTATTTTTAGCCATTCGGGTTTTCTTTTCTCTTCCAATTATTTTAAATGCTCCTCTCAGATCAAAGTTCCATCTGTTCTCTCTTCATCCTTCTTCTCATTCTCTTTAGAGCCATTGCCTCCTTCATCCTTTTCCTCTCGCCCGGCTTCAGATAAACACTGTGTTTCTTAATCTCTTTGATAATGGCTTCCTGCTGAACCTTTCTCTTGAATCTCTTTAACGCGCTCTCAAAACTTTCACCATCTTGAATTATTACATGAGCCAACTCTTTTCACCTCCTTTCTGACTAATTTTGAAAGCTTTCCCAGCTTTAAATTAAAAAGAATCATTTATTATTCTATTAAGAAAGAAAAAAGATGTCAATCTCTGTAAGAAGCAAAATGATAAAGTCCTCTTTGAGCAAATAAAATGTCCTCTTTTGCTAAAATTAGATGCAACGGAGGACAGAAGGGAAGAGGAGATTGCCAAAATGAGGGAGAGAGAATTAAAGCATTTGGAAGTGATTTGAAAAGTTTTAGAGAAAAGAATGTCTCGAAAAGAGGCACCCTCGCTCCTTTCTCTTTTCTGAAGGCAGATAAGAAGACTCTGTAAGAGGATAAAGATTCACTGTGAGATTGCTATAGTTCACGGTCACAGAGGTAGACCCTAAAAGAGGAAATTTCTGAGGAATTTAAAGAGATGGTTATAGAGGTTGTAAAAGACAGGTATTATAACTTTGACCCAAAACTTGCCTCAGAAAGTGGATGATCGAAGAGCAAATATGGATACCGAAAAAACTGAGGCTAAAAGAAAGAATCCATAAATGAAGGAAGAGGAAGGAATGTTTTGGGGAGATGGAAATTCTAATTTGGAAGAGTTTAATTCTTTGATATAATAAAAAAGATGAAGAATTTTCTTTTTGGAAAGAATTGGAGGTAAAAATGTTCAGAACTTTAGGTCTTCCTGAAATCCTTATTATTCTTCTGATAGTCCTCCTCCTCTTTGGAGCTAAGAGACTCCCTGAGATTGGAAGAGGTCTTGGAGAGGGGATAAAGAGTTTCAAGAAAGCCCTTTCCGGTAAAGAAGAGAAAGAGGAAAAATCTGATCAGATATTGAAGAATTAATGGATCCTTTAATTTTAAAAAAGCTGGCAGAAGAACGGGAGATAGAAGAGGGTAAATTTAAATCCCATCTTGAGAAAATAGATAGATTCTTGTTAGACTTCAGAATTAATTCTGAAAATGTTTTAAATTCATTGAGAAGATTGAAGGAGGAGATTGAGTCGAAAAAAAAGAATGAATCCCAGTTTTTTCTCCCTCTTATCAATGGATTGGAGAAAATTTATGAAAATCAGAAAATCTTTTCCGATCTTGTTCAGGAAACACTACACTCCATTCTTTCAATGGTTGATGCAAAGGAGAGGGAATGGGATGCGCTTGGATCAAACCATGTTGGAATTCTTTTTGATTCCCTCAACTGGAAAATAGAAAATCTTAAAATTCAGAAGGAAAAAATTGAAGGTGCACTTCAGACATTTTTAAGCATAAAGAAAGAAATAGAGGAGTTCTCAACCCTTCTTAAGGCAAAAGAGAAGCCATCCCTTGAAGAGATAGAAAAATTTGAAAAAAGATTTGAAGATATTGGATATAGATTTTTCGAGGCAGGTTTCAGGGGGTGGGAAGAGGATATAAAGGAGAGACAGAAAGTCTATATTGATTATTTTAAAGGGCTGGAAAATGTCCTTGATTTTGGTTGTGGCAGAGGGGGATTTTTAGAGCTGTTGAGGGAGAATAAAATTGATGGTTATGGGATCGAAATAAATGATGAAATGGTTAGAATTTGCAGGGAGAAGGGTCTCAAATGCATAAATGAGGATATACTCCTCCATCTCTCATCTTTGAATGACGAGGCTCTCGGGGGATTCTTCTCCTCCCAAGTTGTTGAGCACCTTGAACCTGTCCTTTTAAGAAAAATTTTCGATATTCTTTATTTCAAGCTTAAAAAAGGTTCTTTTGCTATCATAGAAACAGTTAACCCAACTTCTCTTTACACCCTCTCAGATGTTTTCTGGAGAGATCCAACCCATAAAAATCCCGTCCATCCTGAAACTTTAAAATTCCTTATGGAGACATCTGGTTTCAGAGTTGATGAAATAAAGTATCTCTCCCCGACAAAAGAAGATTTGAAAGATATTCCTGAAGATACTGATGTCATGAGAAGAATCTCTTACAATTTTAAACTTCTCGAGAAAATTATCTTTGGATTTCAGGATTACGCAATTATCGCAAGAAAACCATGAGCTGGATAGGATTTGATATTGGTGGAACTGCCATAAAATCATGTATTCTTGATGAAGAAGAAAATATTAAAAAGGAAATAAGTGAACCGACCCCGAAGGATGCAAACTCTCTCAAAAATAAGATTTCTGAAATTTTCAAGAAATTCTCGTCCATTGAGAAGATATCTGGTACTGGAATAGGTATAGCAGGTTTCATAGATATGAAGGAATGGATATTGAGAAGATCTCCAAATATGAGATTTCTTGATGGTGTAAATCTTATTGATTTTTTCAGAGAGGCAATGGATGTCCCATTTACAGTAGATAACGATGCCAACATGGCAGCATGGGGTGAATTCAAAAAAGGAGTAGGTGTTGGAGTCAAAAATATGATCCATATTACCCTTGGGACAGGTATCGGCTCAGGTATAGTGATTAATGGAAATTTATTCCATGGCTCATCAGGACTTGGAGCAGAGTTTGGTCACACAGTTGTTAATCCCGATGGCCTTCCATGTAATTGTGGAGGAAAAGGTTGTGTGGAGACAGAGGCTTCTGCCTCAAAAATAGTAAAGAATTATCTTGAACTTTCAGGTAAAGGGGATAACTTAACATCTGAGGATGTATATTATCTTGCAAAGAATGGAGATTCTTTTGCTGTAGAAGCTTTCAGGCTTGCGGGATACTATCTTGGAATAGGACTTTCCAATTTAATAAATCTACTAAATCCTGAGCTCATAGTCATCGGTGGTGGAGTATCAGAAGCAGGAGAATTTATTATGAAGCCTGTTATGGAAGAAATTAAAAAAAGGGCAATAAAATTTTCCTTTGATAAAGTGAAGATTGTTTATGCTCAACTTGGGAATAAAGCGGGAATGCTGGGAGCAGGGCTCTGGGGAATTGAGAATATATTGAAGAAATAAAAAACCAGAGCAGCATACAAACCAAGGACTCACAGCTTTAATGGAAAGTGGCTAATTAATTTTGACTTTTAAAGGTTTATTCTGTAATCTTTTCTAATATGACAGGAATGGACAGCGAAAAAGCCAAAAAAAATGTAGTTTTAATAGTTGCGACTCTCTCATCCTTTCTGACCCCTTTCATGGGCTCATCCATTAATGTTGCTCTTCCGTCAATGGGGAGTGAATTCAAAATGAGCGCAATACTCCTTGCATGGGTTGCCACCGCTTATCTCCTTTCTGCATCAGTCTTTCTTGTTCCTGTGGGAAGGATAGCAGATATTTACGGAAGAAAGAAAATATTTCTGATTGGAATAACTATTTTTACTTTATCCTCCTTTCTTTCTGGTGTTGCCAGTTCTTCGTCTCAGATAATTATTTTTAGAATAATGCAAGGAATTGGCGGTTCAATGGTTCTGGGGACAGGAGTTGCTCTATTAACATCAACATTCCCTCCAGGAGAAAGGGGGAAAGCCCTTGGAATTAATTCCGCATCGGTTTATTTAGGGCTTTCCCTCGGACCTTTTATCGGAGGAATCCTTACCCAACATTTTGGATGGAGGAATGTCTTTTTGGTCAATATTCCCATAGGAATCTTCATAATATTCTTTGTTATGGGAAGATTAAAAGGAGAATGGGCTGGTGCAAAGGGCGAGAAATTTGATATTAAAGGCTCTCTAATTTATGGATTATCAATAATTTCGTTGATGTATGGCTTCTCCCGTCTTCCTTCAAGAACAGGCTTTTTGTTGATTTTTGCAGGGGTTGCAGGAATTATAATTTTCATAATTATAGGGTCCTCTTTGATCCATCCAGTCATGAATATAAAACTTTTTACCAACAGCAGAACCTTCGCTTTCTCAAATGTAGCAGCACTTATAAATTATTGTGCGACATCAGCGGTTGGTTTTCTTCTAAGTTTATATCTCCAGTATATTAAGGGGTTAACTCCAAGGGTTTCTGGGTCCATTCTTGTGGCTCAGCCAGTTGTAATGGCTCTATTCTCACCCTTTGCTGGAAGATTGTCAGATAAAATTGAACCAAGAGTTGTTGCATCTTTGGGGATGGGGATATCAGCTTTGGGTTTATCACTCCTAATTCCTTTGAATTTAAGCACATCAATTTACTACATTGTCTCTGTTCTTTTTATTCTGGGCTTCGGGTTTGCCCTTTTCTCCTCCCCCAATACAAATGCTGTTATGAGCTCAGTTGAAAAAAAGTTTTATGGAACCTCCTCAGGAATTCTTGCCACAATGAGACTTTTAGGACAGATGTTGAGTATGGGGATTGCTACTTTGATTTTTTCAACCTATAATTTAAGGGTTCAAATCACACCAAAGTATTACCCTGCATTCCTCCAGACCCTCAAGGTCTCCTTTTTAATTTTTTCTGGACTCTGCTTTCTTGGAATTTCTGCATCCCTTGCGAGGGGAGGAATCCACAATAGCAAATCCTGATTTCCAATTGACTCACTTGACAAAAATCTTTGTTGATAAGATATTAGTTTTTGATGGTGGATTTGGATTTTAAGATAAAAGAGAAAAAAGTTTTTAACTCCTATGTAATTCTTTCCCTTAAATCAGAGGAGAGATTCCCTGAGCCGAAACCGGGGCAATTCATAATGGTTAAGATTCCTTCCTTAGAGCTTATTCTCAGAAGGCCATTGTCAATTTTTAATTTTGACGGAAAGAAATTAGAAATCCTTTTTCAAGTATGCGGAAAGGGAACATTGACTCTGTCCAGGTTAAAAGAAGGAGAAATTTTAAAAATTCTTGGACCTCTTGGAAATGGATACAAATTTGAAAAATCAGGTATTCATCTTCTTGTTGGAGGCGGAAGAGGGATTGCTCCTCTCTTTTTTCTGTCAAAAGTATTTTTAAAAGAGAAAATAAAGTTTAAAATTCTTTATGGTGGGAGAAGTGTTCCGGACCTCGCAGCATTGAATTATTTCAAAAATGAAGGGATAGAGCCAATTATTACAACGGAGGACGGCTCAAAAGGTACAAAAGGATTGGTTACAGATCTCATTGAAAAAATTTTTACCTCAGAAAAAATTTCCTATATTTACGCCTGTGGACCGATGGAAATGATGAGGAAAGTTTTC
>FMSI01000930.1_pt1 | contig 21317 bp, 15 predicted proteins | sample 1504471 | NCBI WGS metagenome assembly FMSI01 (sample SAMEA4475357, study PRJEB15587) | soil metagenome | biome: Soil; feature: Field | place: India | collected 2015-03-11 | depth 0 m
CTACTGTCTCCAGAACTTCTCGCAGGTCCAGCGGCTCGCGCGTCAACCGCAACTGCCCTGCCTCGCTGCGCGCCAGGTCAAGTACGTCGCGAATCAAGCCGTCCAATTGCTGCGCGCTGGCCTGGATACGCTCAATATCCCGACGGTATGTCTCAGGCAACTTCCCCCTTTTTTTCGTTTGTAAAAGCATTTGACTCAGGCCGACAATCAAACTGAGGGGAGTGCGCAATTCGTGGCTGACCATGGAGAGGAAACGGCTTTTTAGCCGATTTGCCTCCTCCGCCAGCCGGCGGCCTTCCATCGCCTCTTGATACAAACGGGCGTTACGCAGCGCTTCCGCCAATTGCCAGACGATCGCGCCGCACAAATCCAGATTCTCCATGTCAAAGACGGCAAAACCTGCCCCTTCGGCTTCAACTTCCAATGGCAGTAGGACCAGGCTCAAAGGCGATGGATAGAGGTGAGGCAACGGGAACTCCAGGCTTGGGAAGCGGACGATCGTTTCCGGACCGGGAATGAGCCGCAGGTCACTCCAGGCCACCGCATCCGCGCCGGTCGACTCAAAGAAAGCAACGCCAAGACGCCGAATCCCTAGATGAGGCAAATGCTCCCCCAACACAGAAAAGATTTGCTCTTTATCGAGTGCCCGAAGCAGACGCGTGGTAAGCAGACTCAATTGGTCCGATTCCCACCGCCGCTCGGCGACAGTACGCCGGTACTGGCGTTGCGCGCTCTCGCTGACGATAATTCGAGCCTGATGAAGCAAGGTATCCGCATACTGTAGTTCTAACGCATCGGACCATTCCCCCAGGAACGCGGCAAGATTGCCGTTCAGCGCAGAAATGGCAGCTTGCCAGATGTGGACATCTTCTTCCAATTCTTCGGTAAATTGGAGCATCTCTTGCAATGCCAGGGCAAAAGGCGCCGAATCATGCATATCCAGGCTGCGCAGAAACGCCTCCACCAAAAGGCAGCAGCGCTCCTCTATGCTTTCCAGACTTTGCTGGGATTCGGCGTTTACAGCAGCCGCCATAGCTTTTCCAAGCCAGGAGTAGGTCACTACGCGATCCACACTTGCCGCTTCCGGAAAAGAGGTCGTTATGGCAGCCGGAATCACATTGTGAGGAGGACAACCACAAGACTGGCGTATCACCAATCGAGTTGGGACGCGAAGGATCTCTTCCTCCCCCTGCCGGCCTTCCAGACGCCCCAATAACAACTCAAAGGCACGGTAACCGCGCTCAAAGATGGAACAGTGAACAGTAGAGAGAGGCGGATCATGGAAAGCAGACTCGTATTGATCATCAAACCCAATGACGGCGACATCCTCCGGCACCCGCCGACCGACCTGTCGCAGCACCTGTATCGCGCCCAGCGCCGACTCATCATTGCTCGCCATCACCGCTGTAAGCTCCACGCCGGAGTCGAGAATCTGGCGCATGGCTTGCTGACCACCCTCAAAAATATGCAAGCCGTACGCAACTAGGTCGGGATTGGCAACCAAACCATATTCACGAACAGCCTCCCAGTAAGCTCGCAACCTATCCCCGCTATCACCCTGTGAGTCCATGGGTTGACCGGCAACGAAGGCAATGGCGCGATGACCATGCTCCACCAGATGGGCTATCGCCTGACGAATCCCCCCCTCATTATCCACCCCAACCGCAGGACCGCCATCCGCAGCGCCAACATAGACCACAGGATGCCCTGCATCCATCAACGAGCGAATATAGCGCGATCTCTCCTCAGAGTAGGAGAGGATGCACCACAATCAGCCCGTCGGTATTCCATGGGCCAACAGGCACAAAACTCGTATCCGGAGAGGGAACCGGCCAGGCAGGACGGGTAGCAGTAGGGCTAGTCGGCGCGCTGATGCCACAGGCCACTAATAGGTTGCATTGATAATCCCGGGCAGCGGCGTGAATCCCTCGCAACAGGGAATCGGGAAAATTGCGTCGGGCAACTCGCCCATAGAGCTGACCGCGTAATTGCCAGCCTGCTAATACTCCAATCGTTCGACGGTCACCATGGCCTTGTTGCATTCCGGTACTCCCGGGCACGTCGAATCCACTCCAGCGATTTCAGCAAGGCGCGACAGCGACAAACAAACGGCAAAACAATAAGGGAAGATGCTCCAGCTCGACAAAAGAAGTATGATGCCGGTACGGACCACACGGAACAACCACCGCGCGCGGATTGTCGTCCGGAAACCAATCAGACCGAGTGAAAATGAGATTGCGTTCTCTCCGCGATCGCCGCTGCGTTAGAAACATATCCTTCAGACAACCGCCTACTTTCCTGCTTCATGAGGCAGATAAACACGGCTCGCCTTTCCTAAAGAACAGGCTGTTGCCTCTCCAGCGGCCTCTAACAATATTATGTATGAGGACGCTCAGACCAGGACATGTAATTTTATGCTCAAAAGTAGGACGTTTGTGATTCCTAACGGGAAAATGCCATTTATGAAACGAGTCTGCCCCCCTCTCCCCTCAAGGCCATGCCTCTCCCAGACGCGAGTTTACCTCTAGACCTCCGGCACATCAATGGACTCCTCGCGTAGCAACGCGGACGCCCAGTCATGACTGCTGTTCGTAAGGAGATAGATCCCCTCTCGTTTCAGGAACTCTACATTGCTATAGCGAGGATCTCGATAGTCGCGAATTTTCCCACTACGGAACGCCTCAATGATTTGCACTACCCCTTGCTCCACCGTCCACTGAGGCACAAAGCTCAACATCCGCTGAATCTTGTTGAAGTTAACCCAATAATTACGGGGATCGGCAAGTTCATCTCTGTGGACAATCGTCGCTGTGGGCGCTTGCCGATGGATGATTTCACCGATTTGTTGAATCTGATAGTTTTGATCGTTTGCGCCAACGTTAAAAATCTGATTGCGTACCAGAGGGAGTGGAGCACGAAGCGCCAGCAGAATCGCCTGCGCCGCATCGGCCACGTGCAAAAATGGTCGCCACTGCCTGCCACCAAAAATCGTAATTTCCTGATCCACAACCGCTTTCGCCGTCAGCAGATTCACGACCAGATCGAACCGAGGTCTCCCCGACATACCGTAGATGGTGCTGAAGCGCAAGACAACCGGCGCAAAACGATCGTCGGCCATTTTGAGCAGGACTTTTTCCGAGGCGATTTTGCTGCGGGCGTACAGAGACACAGGGTGAAGTTCAGAACGCTCGTCAACCATTTGCTCATTTGCCCCATAGACCGAGCAAGTGCTGGCAAAAACGAAATGTCCGATGCCGCTGCCCTTCGCCACCTCTGCAATCATCCGCGTTGCCATCAGGTTAATATCCAGGGTTAAATCTTCGTTCAGGGCGCAAGCCGAATCCCCGACCAGACCGCCGAGGTGAACGACCGCATCTATCTCACGCATAGCCTGGACGACTTTCTCGATCTGACGAAAGTCTGCGCGGACAATTTCCAGGCGCGGATGATTAAGCCATTCCTGAATCGGCTCGGTCCCATACAGCAACAGGTCTAACAGACGAACGTGATAACCGGCCTCGAGAAGACGGGGTAAGAGCACCGAACCAATATATCCCGCGCCGCCAATGACCAACACATTTTCAATCCTCTCTTCTTCTAGCCGTCCAGGGCGTTTACTCTCTGCTTTGACAATGTTCTTCCAGATAGACGCCCAGGCTCGTGCGGCAACCAGCGCGGCTGTACTCAACGCCCAGGAAAGCACGAGCGCCCCGCGCGGGAAGTTGAGCATCGAACTGAGCGTTCCCAGAAACACGCTCTGCGCCAGATACGTCAACGCTCCAAAAACCAGATATGCCAGACTGACAGCCTGAATGACAACGAGAACCTTGTAGCGTCCCCGATAGAAACGGCCGTACGTATAGAAACCGTTCGCGGTAAACACAATCAAGCAGAGGAGCGTCAACACCCAAGAGTTGTTCAGAAAGACTCGCTCGTAGTACCAAATGGTGTACTGATCCACAACAACCCCTGGGTCGCCTACGGCAACGATCCAGAGAAGACGCGCAACCAAAGAGACCAGGAGTGCTATATTAATCAAGATCGCATCGGCGAGCATGCGCACAATGCTCTGCGCCGTAAAAACTTTCCTTAACCAGTTACGAAAAGGTTTCATGTTTTCAGCCTTTGACGCACTTGCAACGCGTGCTCATGGATGCGTTGGATGGCACAGCAAATGTTTCGCACAATGTCTACGCTCATATCCGACCAAATAGGCAGACTGAGCGCATTGGCAGCCAGCCAGTCTGTATGCGGCAATGGTTTGCCATCATAGTAGGAACGATAGGCAGTCTGACGGTGAACCGGCGGATGATAATACTTGCGGGTATCCACGTTCTCCTTGGCTAAGGCCAACGCCAGTTCATCGCGCGTCAATCCAAAGGCCTCGGCGTCCACAGTGATGGTGATCTCGCGGTAGGAGTGACGATCGCCGGGGCGCACCTGCTGAAAACCAATGCCAGGAATCCTCCCCAGCAGTTCCCGAAACAACGCTGCCATTTCATTGCGTTGACGCGCGGCCTGCTCCAGACGTTTTAGACTGTGTAGGCCGAGCAAAGCGTTGAACTCCGGCATACGCGCGTTCAAGCCGGCAAAGGCGCTGTCATAATGACCGTCATTGCCATACTCTCGACCCATGCGAATCTTTTCCGCAAGGTCGTCGTCGTTGGTGGCAACGATGCCACCCTCGCCGGCAATGAGCAACTTCGTTGGGCTGAGGCTGAAGATTTGCGCGTCTCCCTGCTTCCCCACCGGCTCGCCCTGATAACGCGCGCCAAAGCCGTGCGCCGCGTCGAAGATCAGTTTTAAACCGTGCCGACTGACAACATCTTGCAAGGCCGCGATGTCCGCCGGGTTGCCAAACTGGTGAACCGCCACGATTGCCGTCGTTCGCGGGGTAATCGCAGCCTCTGCCGCGCTGGGAGCGAGATTGTGGGTTGAGCGTTCCACATCGGCAAACACGGGCCGCAAACCGGCCCAGACCAGCGCACTGACCGTCGCCATGAACGTAAAACTAGGCACAACGACATCGCCGCTCAAGCCAAACGCTTTGTGCACCAGCATCATCCCCGAAGTACAACTGGACACCGCCACCGCATGTCTCACGCCGAGATGTTCCGCAATTTCTTGTTCCAACTGGCGCAGATAACGCCCTTTCGTAAGCATTCCTGAACCCAGAATGGTCTCCAGCCCCTTCTCCATCTCAGAAAGAGGAGGAACGACCGGTCGCACCATCGGCAGCAATTGGGAGAACATCGGGTCGCCCCCAAGAATCGCGGGTAAGGTCTTTGTCATAGATTTGAAGATTATACCATCGTGCGAACGGGAACTCATCCTCGACCTCGTAGAAAGACAAGACAGGCGTGATATAGAAGAGGGTGATAGACGCGATCCTGCGCGGCAGCTGCGCGCCGTACCACGCCGCCAAAGCCGCGTTTGAAACGGTATACTCCCCACAAACCGTCCTCCCGCGTCTCAAAGTGGGCTTCCAACACAGCCGGCTCTTCGTCAGGAACACCCCACAGGTCGTAGGATTCGGCGCCACGCGCACGCGCCCAGCGCATAGCTTCCCACTGTAATAGGTAGGTCGGCATGCGCTGGCGTTCCTCCGCGGTGGAAGCACCGTAGAGATACCAGGCGGACTTGCCGCGCGCGCAGACCATCAACGCCGCCAGCGGACGGCCTTCATACTCAGCAACCAGCAACTCTGCCAGACCAGCAGAATGAAGCAGATGGTAGGCCAGACGGTAATAACCCAAACGATGCACGCCAAATTCGTTGCGCGCCCCGGTCAATTGCATCATACGGTGGAAAGCCTCGACATCATCCCAGAGACGCACACGAACGCCTTTCCTTTGCGCCAAACGGATGTTATAGCGACATTTTTGCTTCATACGCGCCAAGAGCTCCTCCTCGCGGCCACGCAAATCTACCAGGATGGTGCGGCGTGGCTGGACGCTGCGCGGGCTGAGGCGAAAGCCGGGAAAGCTAGGTGGGGGTTTGGCAGATTCTTCCCACGCGTTCGGTTCGACTTTAAGGAACACCGCGCCGCGAGCGCGGCAGAGGCGATCCACCTCCTGCCAAAACGCTTCACCTGGCACGCCAACGGGGCCCTTCGGTAGATAGGCCAACGAACGCCCTAGAGGAAGACGGCGAAAGAGAATCTGCGCTCCGCATTCACCAACCGCGATTCGCGCCGCCTGCCAGCCAAAAGCCGTTTTCAGCTCGCCCCATTCGCCGGTCTGCAACAGGTGGGCATCGGGATAACGAGCGAGAAAGGCATTCCACTCGGAGAGAGAGAGTTCAGACATCGGACAGGAGGCCCATTTCCATCCAATCCAGTGTGCGCTTCAAGCCTTCCGCAAGCGAGACGCGCGCGCGGAAATTCAGCGCAACCGCTGCCTTTTGCGGATCGCCAACGGAGCGGTAAATATCGCCAGGGCGCGGCGGCTCATAACGAATTGTGGGCTGCCGGCCGGTAATCTGGCACAACGTCTTGACGATGCCCAGCAAACTGGTCTCTTGCCCGGTACAGACGTTGAACACCTCGCCGACCGCATCCGATTCCGCTGCCAGCAAATTGGCGCGTGCGACATCCTCCACAAAGATGAAATCGCGCGTTTGCTCCCCATCGCCGAAGAGGATCAGCGGTTCACCTTGGAGCAAGCGCTTCAAAAAAAGCGGGATAACCGCTGCGTAGGGGGAATCGGGCCGCTGACGCGGGCCATAGACGTTGAAATAGCGCAAAGCCACAACGGGCAGGTCAAAAAGACGGCTGTAGAGATTGCCGTAGAGTTCATTGACTTGTTTGGAAAGCGCATACGGCGAGAGAGGACGCGGCGGCGTATCCTCTGTGAGAGGAAAACTCCTGGCATCCCCATAAACGGCCGTGCTTGATGCTAACACGATCTTGCACACGCCCTGACGACGCGCCGCGTCCAACAAAGTTGCTGTGCCATCCACGTTCACCGCAAAGCAAGCTTGAGGATCCTGCAACGATTCGGGCACAGAGATCAAGGCGGCCTGATGAAAGATGAGATCTACGCCTCGCACGGCCGCCTCGACCTGTTCGGGATTCCGTAAATCTCCCTCCAGAATCTCCACTTTGCCATCCAGATGGGCCAGATTTTCGCGCCGACCTGTACTGAAGTTGTCCAACACACGCACGGCGTCGCCGCGTTGCACCAGCGCCTCTACCAAATGTGAGCCGATGAAACCGCCTCCACCAGTGACCAAAACGCGTCTCACCCTACCTCCCCCGCAAGCCGAAAACCTGGCCAATAGTGCGCAAAATCAAGAGGATATCCATCCAGAGATTGCGATGTTTGATATAGTACAGGTCGTATTCCAGTTTGGTCGCCATCTCCTCTACGGTGGCGTAGTAACTGTAGTTGACCTGCGCCCAACCGGTAATGCCCGGCTTGACCAGCAAGCGAGCGCGGTAGAAAGGGATTTGCTTCTGGAACTCGGCAATCCATTCTGGCCGCTCGGAACGCGGCCCTACGACACTCATCTCGCCACGCAACACGTTTAAGAATTGCGGTAGTTCGTCAATGTGCGTGCGGCGCAGAAATCGACCAACTGGGGTGATTCGGCGATCATTTTCTTGAGTCAGGCGCGCCCTGCCATCTTTCTCGGCGTCCTGATACATGGTGCGGAACTTGTACATGTAAAATGGCCGTCCGCCTTTTCCGGCGCGAACTTGCCTGTACAGGATGGGGCAGCCGCTATCCAGCAGGATGAGCAGAGAAACCCAGGGGAAAAGCAAAGCGCAAAGGAACAGACCGGCCAGGCCAAAGAGAAGATCGAGCAGTCGCTTGCCTATTTCGTAGAAACCGCTGACGCGGGCCTCATTCACAAAGGAGCGAATCAACCACTCCGACTCCAGATGGTAGATAGGGACGCGATTCATCATCTCCTCATACATAGTTGGCATAGGTACAACCTCAATGCCGCGCTCTTGCGCATCCAGCAGAGTCTGGAACGTATCGCCGCGCATTTCCCCGGTAATGGCTACAGCGATTTCGGAAACATCTTCCTCGGCAAGGATATCCAGCAAACGACGGCAATCGCCCAATACCGGGAATCCTTCCACTTGTACTCCTTGCTTGGCCGGGTCGTCATCCACAAAGCCGACGAGAAAGAACGGAGGCGGCTGCAGGCTGCGGTAGGCTCTAACCAGCGTCTGTCCGGCGCGTCCGGCGCCAACGACCAATACGCGCCGCATAAAGGCAGGAGAAGTAAAAATGCGAATGTAGAAATAACGCCAGACGAACGTGAGCAAGAAAGCAAAAACCAGAAAATACCCCACTCCCCAGCGCGTCAAGGAGCCCTTGGGTGAAAACAGGTATACGATGGCAAAGAAAACCAGGCCAATGCCAGCGGCAGAGATAATACCACGCCAGGTCTTTGCCCAACTAGCCGCGCGATGAGGGTCATGGATTTCTACCAGCAACAACAACCAGACCAGCGGCAGCAAATAGAACCAGAAGTCCACGCGCGTTCGGAGAAAATCGCGCGAGAGATTCAACCAAGGATCCTGCAACCCCCACAAATACAACGCAAGGCCCAGCGCCAGGATAGCAAACAACAAATCGCTGATTTGCAACAAAGCGCGTTGCTCGCGTGGACGCAACCGCCAGCGGCCATTTTGGGGTCTTGTTGTATCCGCTCCGCTCATACGCGCCCTTTAGGAGAAAGCGATCGAAGCATACTCCATAAAAATCCCGTCCCCCAGGCAAGATGCATCGTTGCCATGGCAAGCGGCAAGCCGAAAAGCAAGAACCCTCTTCGCCGGCGTAACGCAGTCTCCGCAGCAGCGATGAGCAACGCGAGGAGGTACAAGCCGATCTCGAGGGTCAGCAGGAAGCGCGCCCAAGGGGAAAAGAACGCCAACACGCTCCCGAGAATCACGCTCGCTGCCAGCAAGGGCGGTAACGCCTGTCGCCAGCGTAACGTTGTCGGATAACGACGTAGCATGTGCCATTTCCAGAAGCCATAACGCCAATACTGACGCGCCAGCTCGCACAAGGTCGCCCGAGCAAGATAACGCGAACGGATCGCCGGATTCAGCCAGATGCGCCCTCCGCGCCGACGCAGGCGCGCGTTGAATTCATAATCCTCATTGGCGTGAAGGTTTTCATCGAAGAATCCAACCAAAGCCAGCAACTCGCGCTTGAACGCGCCAAAAGGCACAGTATCCACGTACGCCGGACGGGTCGCGTGACGGTACGCTGCGTCGCCCACGCCCAGCGGATGGGCAGCAGCGACCGCAATCGAACGCGCCAGCCAGGTCTCATCACCCGGCAAAATTTCCCAAACGCCACCCACGTTGTCGCCCAAGCCGGCCTCCAGATCCGCAACGCACCGCTCCACATAGTCCGGGTAGGGCATCGAATGCGCGTCCAGCCGTATCAGAATATCGCCGCGCGCGCGCCGAATCGCCAGGTTCAACGCCACCGGGATAAGACGGCGCGGGTTGTCCACAAGAGTAATGGACAGATCGGGGTGAGTCGCCGCGAACAAGGCAATCTCATTACGCGTACCGTCGCCGGACAGGCCATCGGCAATAACGACTTCCAACGCGGCGCGTGGATAGCTTTGCGCATAGATTGCATCCAGCAATCGGCGAATGGAGGCCTGTTCGTTATAGCAAGGCACGATAATAGAGACAGAGGGAAACATAAGGCGAAGGAATGCGTCATTTGACGCGCAGTCTCGACGTCAGGATGGGCGTCGTGTCCTGACGTGGCCGACGTGGAAACGTCAAGACTGTATGGCAATCGCCTCAATTTCTACGCGAGCGCCTTTGGGCAGGGCGGCTACAGCAACGGTGGTGCGTGCCGGCGGGCGATGACCAAAGAACTCTGCATATACCGCGTTCATCTGCGCGAAATCAGCCATATCCTGAAGAAAGACTGTGGTCTTGACCACATCCGTCAGACTGCAACCGGCAGCTTCTACAATATGTTTAAGATTGGTCAAAGCCTGGCGCGTTTCCGCCTCGATGCCGCCCGGTGCCAGTTCGCCGGTGCTTGGATCCAGGCCAATCTGCCCTGCCGTGAAGACCTGATTCCCAGCCCGTATGGCAAGGGAATAAGGGCCTACAGGTTGGGGAACTCTATCACTGGTAACAGCTACTGCCATAGTCACCTCATGGATGCGTTTTGATTTTACTGCAAAACGGGTCGGAGTGGGGAATGGTGCGGGTACATTGGTTGCCGGCGGTCTGTCTAGTTTGCACAAGCAGGTAGAGATTCGCCTGCCCTTTCTGCAGGATGCTCTCTATTCCCTAACCCATCGCTTCCAGTAGTCGTTCGACAGCCTGCGGCGACGGCAAATGAAGGCGCAGGATGCGCCGCCCACGCTGGGCGAGTGCTTCGTAATCGCCCAATGCCTGCGCTCGTTCCAGCAGACCAAAGGTGAGGCCCTGAGCGGGGATTTCCAAGTCCTCTCGCGGTTCGGCCGTAATTTGTAAAAAGAGGCCGGAAGGCGGCCCGCCTTTATGCAACTGACCGGTCGAGTGCAGAAAACGCGGCCCAAAGCCCAACGTGGTCGCGCAACGACTTCGTTCACCCAAACGGCGGCGCAGTTCCGTCAGCAGGGCGTGCATCGCCGCGTTGCGCGGCAGGTAAGCATTGATCGCAAGATAATCGCCGCGTTGGGCCAGGTTGACAAAAGACGTCAGCAGATCGGCGAGGGCTACCGCGGAAAGTGGAAGCGGAGAAAAGGCACGGATGCCTTCCCCTTCCCAAAGAGGCCGACCTTCCTCCATTGTCCCATATTGCTGATAAGAGGCGATCTTTGCCTTTGTCCGATCTTTGCTATCCTGCACATCCGGTTGATCGAACGCATTCACGCCCAAAATTGCGCACAAGACCGCCGTAGCAAATTCCCAGCGATAGCACTCCGCGCCCAAGTCAAAGGGATCCGTTAAGTCATAGACCAGAGTCGGATGACCGAGTTCTCGCAAGGCCCGAAGATGCTCATCTAGTCGGCCCTCTGCGCGCAGGTACACAAAGAGACGGTCGGAGTCATATTGCGCTGGAGCGCGAAGTGGCTCGCCCTCCACCACAATGAGACCGCGTCCGTCCTTGCCGCTCGACTCGGCAAGAAGCTGTTCCACCCAGGCGCCGAAAGGAGCAAACGGCTCATCCGCCAGCAACGTCAGCTTGTCTCGCCGCTGCAAAACGGCTTGCCCCAGAACGGCGCCCAGCGTTAAGGCGGGGTTGCGCGCGGCCTCGACATCGGGCTGACACTGGCGCATCATCCACATCGCGCGTTCAAGCAAGCGATCGAGGTCAATCCCCATCAACGCAGCAGGGAACAAGCCAAACGGCGTCAGGGCAGAAAATCGCCCGCCTACCGTCGGATCGCTTAGCAGAACGCGACGGAAACCGCGTTCACACCCTAGGTGTTCCAGCGCAGTGCCAGGGTCGGTAATGGCGATGAAACGAGCGCCGTTGCCGCCGGCCAGCGCCCAAAAATAATCCAACATGGCGCTGACCTCCACCGTGCTGCCGGACTTGCTGGCGACCAAGTAGAGCGTTTCGAGAGGCGGGAATGCTCGCGCAGCCTCTTGCACCTGCGCCGGATCGGTCGAATCCAGGATGGCAAACCGGCATGCCAGATGAGGAAAGACCAGGCTGAACACCTCCGGAGCAAGCGAGGAACCGCCCATGCCGAGTAAGAGAACGTTGCGTATGCCTTCGCTTTGAATCTCCCGGGCCAGAGACTGCAATTCCTTCACGCGCTGGCCAGCAGCTTCGGGCAATGTTAACCAGCCCAATCGCCGGCGGATCTCTATCTGACCGGTCGAATCGGCTGCCCAAAGGCTGGCATCTCCTTTCCATAGCCGAATGGCCGACGAACCGGAAGCCAATCGCGCGATCTGTTCCCGAACAGCGCCGGCCAACGGGCCTAGCGACTCCACCGCCGCAACGCGGCGCGCCTCTATCGCAGCCAGTGTGTCTCGGAAAGCATCGGCAAAAGCCTGCACGCCCTCCTCTTCCAGTTGGCGCGCCACTTCCTCCAGGGAAATACCCGTCGCCTCCAGTTCGACAAAGAGACGGCGCGCTGTCTCCACATTGTCGACCAAGGTCGAGGCCACTACGCCATGGTCAAGGAAGGCAGAGAGAGTCTGCGGTGGCACAGTGTTGACCGTGTGTGGACCAATGAGGTTATCCACGTAGAGGGTATCGGGATAGGCAGGATTCTTGGTGCTGGTCGAAGCCCATAGAGGGCGCTGATACCGCGCGCCTGCAGCCGCTAGCCGCTCCCAGCGCGGACCGCGAAACGTTCCGCGAAAAGCCCCATAGGCTAACTTCGCGCTGGCGATTGCCGCCTTGCCACGCAGAAGCGAGTCCGGCGGCAGGAGAGCATCTACTTTTGTATCAATGCGAGAGATAAAGAACGAGGCCACCGATACCGGAAGCGGGCCCTCGTTTCCCCCCTGCGCCAGAAAATCCTCCAGACCGGCAAGATACGCCTCCATAACCTGGCGATACCGTTCCAGAGAGAAAATGAGCGTAACATTGACATTGAGACCGGCCGCAACCGCCGCGCGAACGGCGGCAAGGCCCTCCACCGTGGCCGGAACCTTAAGCATCAGATTCGGGCGGTCTACCCGCCGCCAGAGCACGCGCGCTTGTTCTAGCATAGCCTCGCTGTTATGCGCATAGAGCGGGCTGACCTCGAGCGAAACGTATCCGTCCTCGCCATCTGTCGCCTCGTAGAGCGGACGAAGCAAGTCACAGGCAGCGCGAATATCTTCAATCGCCAGTTGCCAGAAGATGGATTCGGCCTCCCAGCCAGCCCAAGCCAGCGAGGTCAACGCGGTATCGTAGTCATGGCTCTTGACCATTGCATTGTGGAAAATGGTCGGGTTCGAGGTCAGGCCGCGAATTTCCCCACGCGCGACCATGGCAGCCAGTTCCCCATTTTCCAACGAGCGACGCTGAATGTTGTCGTACCACAGAGATTGTCCCAGAGCAGCAAGCTGAACAGCGCGATTCGACATATAGACACCCCTTCAGGGATTATTCTCCAGCGCGCGAATCTTGGCAACACGTCGGGCATGGCGTTCCTGACCAACATCGCGGCCGAGAAAGCGGGCGGAAAGAAAAGTCGCGATGATCTCTCTCGCCAATTCCGCGCCGATGACGCGCGCGCCCAGGCAAAGGACATTCATGTCATCGTGTTCCACGCCTTGACGAGCAGTGTACGTGTCATGACAGACGCAGGCGTACACGCCGCGCAGTTTATTCGCGGCAATGCAGCCCCCCACTCCAGAACCACACAGAAAAACGCCGCGTTCCGCCTGACCGGCTTGAATGGCGCGTCCAACCTTTTCGGCGTAATCCGGGTAATCGGCAGGCGCGGCCTCGTGAATACCGAGGTCAAGCACATCATGACCCAGGGCGCGAATCTGCTGGATGGCCGTTTCCTTGAGCGAGAAACCGGCATGGTCGCAGGCAACTGCCACTTTCATACGCGCTTCTCCAATACAGGATAGAAATGAGCACGAAAAAACCTGACAGGGTTCTGTCAGGCCTCGGCATGGGACAGACAAAACGGCCGTCTTCCCTCAGGTGAAGCCGGACCCGCTTGGCGATAAGTACAATTATAACGCAACCTGTAGCGTCAAAACAACGGCCGCACGCTTCTCACACCGCCTCGCGTAGGATAGCTAGCCTTTTCTATAAGCCGACAAACCAGGGACTCGCCCCACACGTAGCCCAAATCCGTTGGGAAGATCGCGCAACAAAAAAAGCGAATCCCCGACAAACCTAGCACCGATTTCCTTTTCCTCTATCTGCGCCACGGAGCAGATAAAATGGTTTACTTCCTGAGACGGACATCCCGTCCATAACCGGCCGGGACAAGGATGCGCCCATCGCGATAAGCCTCGCGACCGCGCAGGATCACGCGGCGCACACGCCCCCGCACCTTCCAGCCATCGAAGGGAGTCCAGCCACATTTCGTGTGCATGTCTGCAGCGCGAATCTCGTAGCAGGCCTTTTCCTCCACCTCCACATAGGTTTCAGTCTGTTTGGGCAGACAAAAGATACGACGGGGAGCGATGACCATGCGCTGAAGAATATCCTCCACCGTCAATCGCCCTTCCGCAACGGCGGTCAACAAGAGCGGCAAAACCGTCTCCAGGCCGGGAAAGCCCGGAGGCGGCTCTTCCCCATCTTTCTCGGCAAGCATGTGAGGGGCATGATCGGTGGCAAAACAATCAATCACGGCCAGGTTGCTCCAGAGCGCTTCCACATCCTCCTTCGAGGCCAGTGTGGGGCGCACTTCCCCGCGTCCTGGGTGTCCCTGCCCAATGGTTGGAACGTCATCTTGGGTGAGAAAAAGATGGTGAGGACACACTTCACACGTGACGCGGACGCCGCGCTCCTTCGCCGCTTTGATGAGCAGAATCTCCTCTTTCCTCGACACGTGCGCAATATGGACGGGGCGACGATACAGAACCGCCAGCAACATCGCCGCGGCCATACTGCGGCTCTCCGCATGTACAACTATCGGCCACTTCTTTGGCCAGCATCGAAAGTGCTCTTGCCAGAACGTCATCTTGTCGAGACGCAACTCGCCATAAGTCTGATCAAGGTACATTTTCAGGCCGGCCGCGCGAGGAGCCAGCGAAGCGATCGCTGCGGCGTTCGTGGGTCCGGCACCAAGATACTGGGCGTAATCGCAGCGTGCCTTTTGCCTAGCGGCAGAAAGCGCCAGCCCAAGCGTGGTCGCGTCTGTGATCGGCGGACGGGTGTTTGGCATTGCCAGCACAAGAGTGACACCGCCAGCCAGGGCTGCCGAGGTGCCGCTGTCCCAATCCTCCTTATGGGTCGCGCCGGGTTCACGCAGGTGAACGTGAACATCAATCAGACCGGGCAAGGTAATCATCTCTTTTCCTCTCTACTGAGAATCTAGGCGAGATAGCGGTAGCCAGACGCAAAAGGTGGTGCCCCGGCCCTCCTGCGACTTAACCTCAATGCGACCGCCATGATGGAGAACAATCCAATGGGCAATCGAAAGGCCAAGGCCAAAACCGCCGCTCTGGGCGCGCGGACGTTCTTTCGCAGCGCGGTAGAAGCGTTCGAAGATGTGCGGCAAATCTTCCGCCGGGATGCCAGGGCCGGTATCACGAACAATGAGGCGCGCCTGTTCGCCCACTTTCCCCAACGAAAGATACACCTCGCCGCCTTCCGGGGTATAGTTGATGGCGTTCGAGATGATGTTGACCAGCACTTGTTTGAGACGGTCGCGGTCGCCGAGTACTTGCGCCTGGTCAATCTCGCTCAGTTTCAACGTTACCCGTCCGCGCGCCAGGACGTTCATCTCGTGATAGACATCCAGTAAAAGCGTATCCAGTTCCAAAGGAGCAAAGCGCAGCGGCAAGCGACCCGACTCGGCCTGCGCCTCCAGCAACAAATCGCTGACCAGGCGCGTGAGGCGGTCTGCCTCTTCCTCGATGCTGCGAAGCGATTCTTCGTCCACCTGTTTCATGCGGCGCATCAGGTCAGCGTTGCCTTTAATGACGGTGAGAGGCGTACGCAGTTCATGGCCGACGTCCGCCAGAAAGCGTTGTTGCGAGGTAAACAAGCGCTCCAGCCGTCCCAGCGTCTCATTGAAAGCAACAACAAGGCGACCGATTTCGTCAGGAGGACCCTTGTAGGCAATCCGGCGCGAAAGATCATCCGCGCGGCTGATCTGCAAAGCGGCTTCAGTCAGGTTCCGCAGAGGCGCCAGCGCCCTGCTAACGCCTGTCCACGCAATCATCGAAGTCAAAAGAACAGCAACGAGAATAGCGATCGTAAAGATACGACTTAGCGCCAGACACGCTTGATCGATCTCCATCAGGCTGGCAGCTACTTGCAGGACGCCCAGGCGGTAATTCCCCCTGGTTACCGGAATCGAGAGGACGCGCAGATGCGCGCCGCGCGTATAGATGCTGCGACGGATTGTCTGCGCGGTCTGCAACGCGGATGGATCGAGAGGAGAATCGAGTGTAGCGGCATTGGGCGAAGCGGAAACAAGCAAGCCATCCGCATCCCAAACTTGAATATATACGTGGGCACTCCAACGCAAATCGGGTAGAAAAAGGACTTGCAGTTTCCCCGTCGGACCGATGTAGGCGTTGCGCAGAATATCCTGAGCAATATCGGTGAGCATTTGATCCATCTGATGGAGTAATTGATTCCAGACCAGGCCATAGATGGAGAAACCGAGAAGAATCAGAATGCCAGCCGTGAGCAACGCATAGAGCAACGTCAAACGCAGGCGCAGGGACATGGTAAACCGAATTATAAAGCCCCAGAGGAAGGTTGTGAAGTTTTCCGCTTCTTTACGAAACTAAGCCGAGATCGCTCGAAAACGCCGTAGCGCAATCAAGTTTGATGCCTTTGACACTGGCAACGGGTATAGGGCGCGTAGAGAGTATAATAAGAACACGATGAAACGTTTCGATCTCCTGCTCCTTCTGTGCAGTAGTCTGATGCTGGTGCTTTCTTCGCAGCAAGCCAGCGCGGCCGCTTCGTGGACTCGAGACACCCAAGGCCAACCCTTGGTGCTCGTACTGACGATTGATGGCCCAATCACCGCCGCTGCACAAGAATACCTGACGCGCGGCTTGGAGATCGCCTCCCGACGCAATGCCGAAGTAGTCATCTTGCAACTCAACACACCGGGCGGCTTGCTCGACCCAATGGTTGAGATGGCCAGCGCGATTCGCGCCAGCCGCGCGCCGGTGGTCGTCTATGTCAGCCCGCGCGGGGCCATGGCCGCCTCGGCTGGAACGGTCATTACCTTGGCCGCACATGTCGCCTCCATGGCGCCGGAAACGGTGATCGGTGCGGCAAGCCCGGTCAGCGCGCAAGGAGAGGACTTATCCGGCGCCGAAGCGAAGAAAGCCGGCGAGGCCATTCGCGCGCTGCTGCGCGCCTACACCGAGCGACGCGGCCCAGAGGCCACTGCGCTCGCAGAAGCCACGGTCGAATCGGCAAAGGCGGTCTCGGCCACCGAAGCGCTCCAGGCCGGCCTGATTGATTTCATCGCCAGCGACCTCGATGATCTCCTTGCCAAACTAGACGGCTACTCCGTGCAAATGGCCGACGGTGAACGCATCCTGCACACCGCCGGCGCCACCGTGGAAACCCTGCCCATGTCCTTCATCGAGACGCTACTGCAAATCCTGGTCAACCCCAACGTCGTGCTTATCCTGCTTAGCATCGGCGTACAGGCGATTCTCATTGAGCTTTCCAGTCCAGGGGGCTGGGTGGCCGGGTTCACAGGAGCCATATGTCTGGCACTCGCCGCCTATGGTCTGGGCTTCCTGCCGGTCAATTGGTTTGGCATGATCTTCATTCTTACGGCGTTCGTCCTCTTCTTCCTGGACCTCAAAACGCCCACACACGGTGGATTGACGGCGGCCGGCATCGGTTCGTTCATCGTAGGGGCGCTGATCTTGTTCAACTCGCCTGGGACGCCGCAATTCCAGCGCGTCTCCACCCCGCTGGTCGTGCTGATCGGCTTGCTCCTGGGGCTGACCTTTGCCGTCATTGTCGGCTTTGCGATCCGCGCCCAAAAACGTCCCGTCCAGACCGGCCAAGAGAGATTGATCGGCATCCAAGGCATCGCCGTCACGCCGTTGAATCCACACGGACAAGTACAGGCCGCCGGCGAGTTATGGAGCGCCCAGGCAATAGAGGGGAAGATTCATCAAGGCGAACGCGTAGAAATCGTGCAAGTGGATGGCTTACGCCTGAAAGTCAGGCGAGTGAAGAAAGGGTGAGGCATGGCTTTCGCCCCCACGCGCGATCGCGTGAATCCCCAAACCGTAGATACCACACCCCGCAGGCGTCCGGATTGGATACGCGTCCGCCCGATTGACAATGAAACATACCAGCGCCTGCAAACGCTCATGCGCGCCAAATCGCTGCACACAGTCTGTGAAGAGGCGTTGTGTCCGAACATCGGCGCATGCTGGGGCACAGGAACAGCCACATTCCTGATGCTTGGCGACATCTGCACACGCGCCTGCGGTTTCTGCGACGTCAAGCATGGCCGTCCGCATCCGCTCGACCAAGACGAACCAGAACGTGTCGCCCAAGCCGTGCAAGCCATGCGCTTGCATCACGCCGTGATTACCTCCGTCAACCGCGACGATCTTCCCGACGGCGGCGCGACCATGTTCGCGCGCGTCATCCGCCGTATTCGTGAACTCGTCCCTGGTTGCTCGGTGGAAGTGCTCGTCCCGGATTTCAAAGGCTCCTTGGAAGCCTTGCGCATCGTCCTAGAAGCCCAGCCTGCTATTCTCGGCCATAATGTCGAAACCGTGCCGCGCTTGTTCAAGACCGTCCAGCCTCAGGATCGCTACGAATGGGCTGCCGCCACGCTGACCAACGCCAAGAAACTGGACCCGAGTATATTGACCAAGTCGGGGCTGATGGTCGGGTTAGGGGAAACAATGGATGAAATCAAGGCTACGTTGCGCGATCTACGCGCCTGGGGCGTGGACATCCTGACCGTTGGTCAATACCTGCAACCGAGCCGCCGCCATTTGCCCATCGTGCGCTACTACACCCCTCAGGAATTCGAGGAACTGCGCGTTTACGGGCTGGCACTGGGCTTCCGCTGGGTGGAAGCGGCGCCGCTCGTGCGCTCCTCCTACCGCGCTGCGGAACAGGCACGCCTGCTCTCCAGACACGCGCCGAGGGGATAATCCCCCCTAGAATCCCTCCAGTTTGCTCAAATCGGCGACGCCGACCGAGAGAGCCGCCACGCGGCCCACGAGGGCCAGGCGGTTGCGCCGTACGGCTTCCTCCTCCGCCATGACCAGCACACTATCAAAGAAAGCATTAATCATGGGCGTTAAGGCCTCCACCGCCTGCAGGAACCCGTCCACCGAGCGCAGCGGCGCCTGGACGCGCTGTAACGCCGCGTAAAGATCCCGCTCCGCCGGCTCGCGAAGCAAGCTGACCTCCACAGGCAATTGTCGGTCGTCTGTTCCTGCCGACCGGAGAATTCGAACACAGCGAGCATAGGCAGGCAAAATCGTGTTCCAATCGGGACGCCCTACCCAGGCCTGCAATTGACGAGCAGATTCCGCGCACAAAGCCGGGTCATGCCCCTGCTCTGCCAACACCGCCTCGACAACATCATAATGAAAGCCTCGTTCGCCAAGCAACACGCGCAGACGACCCTGCAAGAACGCAAGTACTTGTTCCTGCACCTCTTGCGAGACGACCAACGGTTGTAACCTGGCTGCCTGGGCAACGGCACGCCGTAGATCGAAAGCGATTCCATGTTCCACAAGCGGCAAAACAACCCCTATCGCTGCCCGACGCAAGGCAAAAGGGTCCTTGGTAGCCGTTGGCATCAGGCCGGCCGCGAAAAGTCCGACGAGGGAATCGAGACGATCGGCAAGGGCAATCGCCAGGCCGACCTTTGTACGCGGAACAAGCAGATATTGTTCGCCGATTGCCTCCGCGACCTCCGCCGGCTCGCCGCTGAGCAATGCATATTCGCGCCCGATGACGCCCTGTAAGGAGGTCATCTCCGTTACCATCTGGGTCGCCAAATCGGCCTTTGCCAGGAAGGCGGCTCGCCGAACCATGGGCAACTCCGCCAAAGGCACACCCAAAGACGGCGCAAGCGCAACCGCCAGTTCCAGCAGGCGCTCCGCTTTCTCCAGCATAGAGCCAAGACGCGTCTGAAAGACTAGCGTCGCCAGTTTCGGACGATAAGCCTCCAGGGGCTGTTTCAGGTCCTCGCGCACGAAGAAAGCCGCATCGGCAAAACGCGCCCCCAACACGTGTTCGTTTCCCTGGCGAACCAAGTCGTGGTCTCCCCCGCCGCCATTGCAAATTGCAATAAAACAAGGCAGGAGAGCAGCAGGTCGCCCATTCTTCTCGGACTTTGCCGCCTCCACGGGAAAATACCGCTGGTGCTTTTGCATAACTGCGATCAACACCTGGCGCGGCAGCGCAAGAAACTCGGGGGAAAACCGACCACGAATCGCCACCGGCTTCTCCACTAGATTGGCCACTTCATTCAGCACATCGTCATCCAGAACGACCTCCCCACCCAGCGCAGCCGCCTCCGCGCGCGCCTGCCGCACGATAGTATCCTTGCGCTCCACCTTATCAAGAATGACCCCTGCCTGACTCATCACCCGAAGATAGTCCGCTGCCGAATCGAGCGGTAGTTCCGGCGAACCGTCCGGGCGCAGGCCGCGCGTGCGGTTGCCAGCCACGACGCCTGCATATGCGAAGGGAATCTCCTGATCGCCAAGCATAGCCACAATCCAGCGAATCGGGCGCGGGAAAGCCACCCCACTGGCATTCCAGCGCATAGTCTTCTCGAAGCGAAGATCCGCAATCAGGTTCGGCAACGCCTCGTACAAGACTTCCCCCGCTGGGCGACCACCATGACGAATCAAAGCGACCACGTAACGGCCGCCATCCATTTCGCGCACCTGCAGGTGCGTCGCCTCCACACCCTTGCTACGAGCAAAGCCAAGCGCAGCCGGCGTTGGATTGCCCTGGGCATCGAAGGCGCGCTCCGCCGGCGGCCCCTTGACCACTTCCTGGCGCTCGGTTTGCATGGGCGACAGGGCATTCGCGAAGATCACGATGCGCCGCGGGGTAACATAGACCTTCACTTCGCCATGTTCCAGGCGAAGTTCTTCAAACCAAGATGGCAATCGCTCTTGTAATTGTGCCTGCGCCGCGTCCACATCAGCTGCCGGCAGTTCCTCAACGCCGATTTCCAACAAAAAGGGAGCCGGACCAGGTAAGGGAAGAAAAGACGGCGCGATGGGCTTCTTTGCCGCCGGCGCCGGCGCGCCCGCGCCGCGCAGGAGAGGGTAACCCCGTTCTTTCCGTTGCTCTAGATATAGCAGGGCCACGCGCCGTGCCAGGTCGCGCATCTGCCGGAAACAGGCCTGTCGCTCCGTCAGGCTGATCGCGCCACGTGTATCCAACGTATTGAAGGCATGAGACGCCTTCAGAACATAATCATGCGCGGGGAGAACCAGCCCGGCCGAAAGGCTGGCCTCGGCCTCCGCTAAGTACATCTCGTATAAACTCCGGGTCCTCCCCACATCGGCAGTCTCAAAATAATACTTGGAGTGCTCACATTCCTCATGACGACGTATCTCGCCATACGTGATCGCGCCATCCCATGGCTCATCCCAAATCGCGCTGGCGTTATTAAGCGCAATCAGGATGCGCTCCAGACCATAGGTCAACTCGACCGCCACAGGGTCAAGCGTCACGCCGCCGACCTGCTGAAAATAGGTAAACTGGGTGATT
>FMSI01026319.1_pt1 | contig 21217 bp, 22 predicted proteins | sample 1504471 | NCBI WGS metagenome assembly FMSI01 (sample SAMEA4475357, study PRJEB15587) | soil metagenome | biome: Soil; feature: Field | place: India | collected 2015-03-11 | depth 0 m
ATAACTAAATCTTCCATATTCTTATACTCCTTTACAATTAAAGTTCCTTCATTTTCAACGAAGGTGGAAACAACTCTTAAAGGTACATTGTATTTCATTGCAAAAATTACTGACCTATCGTGTAAAACCTTTGCTCCCATTGAAGCAAGCTCAAGCATCTCATCATGAGTTATATAGTCAAGTTTTTTTGCATTCTTTACTATTCGTGGGTCTGCTGTATATACTCCATCAACATCTGTATATATATCACATCTATCAGCTTTAAGGGCGGCTGCTAACGCTACAGCAGTTGTATCAGAACCACCTCTTCCGAGAGTAGTAATATTTCCATCTTCATCTACACCCTGAAAACCAGCTACAACAACAATTTTTCCCTGTTTTAATGACTCAAATATCTTTTCAGTATTTATTCCCAAAATTTTTGCTTTCGTGTAGTCAGAGGTTGTTTTAATACCTATTTGTAGAGCATTATAAGAAATAGCATCTTCACCAAAGTAGTGTATAGCCATAGAAAGAAGAGCTATTGTAACCTGTTCTCCTGTGGATACAAGCATATCCATTTCTCTTTTTGATGGATTTGGATTTGTTTGTTTTCCAAGATTAATTAAATAATCAGTTGTTCCACTCATTGCAGAAACTACAACCACTACATCGTTTCCAGCTTTTTTTGTTGCAATAACTTTTTTTGCAACATTTTTAATTCTTTCGACATCTCCTACAGATGTGCCGCCAAACTTTTGAACAATTAGTGCCACCTTTTTCTCCTGTTTAAAGAATATTTTATTATAAACTAATTTTAAAAATTTTTAAAATTTTTAACGAAAAAAATATTGATTTTTTATTTTGATTTATTATAATAAGATAATAGAGGAGTATATGAAGAAATTTTTTATCTTATTGATATTTTTTTATTCCTGTCAGGGGAATCAAACAAATATTCCTGTTCCGGGAGAGATTGCCTCAACAAATTATCAAAAAATGATAACTCTTATTGAATATGAAGATAAAGAAGAGACAAAATCAATCTATATTGATGGTAATGTCAATTCAATATATCCATTAACTTCAGTAAGTTTGACATGCTATACAAAAAACGGCAAATTTTTGGAAAAGAAAGAAGGGACCTATAATGCTGAAAGTTTCAGTTTTAATCTCAATCTGAAAAAAGGTAATTACTTACTTACTATTGAAGCAACTGATGTCTATGGCAATAAATATATACAAAAAAATGTAAGTTTATCTGTGAAGTAGTTAATAAACTTTTTTTAATGAAGTTTATTTGAAAGTTTAACCTATACAAGCTACTAAAGTCTTTCTTTAAGGTTTCTTCCCTCAGCACCAAAAATAATTCTACTCACTTAAACCTAATGATGAAATATCCATTCTCCAGAGGCCTACAATGTCTCGTCTTTTTAAATTCCCAAAATCAGGTGTAGCACAAGGAGAAAACTCTGCTCTTAAATAAATATATATATGTTTTAATTCATTATCTATGCTATAAATTCCTTCTGGCAATACTATATATTCTTTATAAGAATTATAATTTATTAATTCAATGTTTGATAAATTAACCACATCATATATAAGAGGGTGTCCTAAACTTAAACCATAATCTTTTTTCATTCTTAAGTATTTTTCTTTATAATCCCTGTCTGTAGTTGCAATAAAAAGATACTTATTTTTTGGAGAAAAAGTTATTATTCCAATAGGTAAAATATATTCAGGAATAGAAATCTCTTTTTTCTCCAAATTAGTTAAGGTTATTAATATTAATTTTATGATATCGTTGTCTTTTCTTTCAATATATGCAACTAAATCACTATTCCCATTTCCAAGAATTATATCTCCGTTTACATATCCATATTTTGTTTTCAATGGACAAAGTTTAGAATTGATTTTAAAATTTGTAATTGTAAGCAAGTTTTGTAAGTTGCTTATGATGGATATGGTAAATATACTATTATCAGCTATTTTTTCAGTTATAAAATACTTTTTGTTAACGGAAATAATAAACTCATTATCTACAAGGGAAATGTTTGTAATGAGATTTGTTGAATTATTCTCTATTTTTAATATTTTATTTTCTTCAACAATAAAATAGTTTGTATTTGACATTATTCCCCTTCTTTCGGGATATCCCGGATATTCAAAGTATGATCCTCTACTAATTAAAATTTTTTCTATTGTATCTACTCTTCCCGATTCATTTCCGTTAACCCAACTGTAATCATAGCCATCTTCAGGAATTTCATTGTCTATATATACTCTTGTTATAGGAAATTTATTTGAAACTTCAAAATAAAATGTTAATCCATGCCTTCCATACTCAGGACCGGTTACACCCATAGAAATTTCTTGATTTTTTCCACAGGATAAAACTACAAAGAAAGCTAAAATAAATAACTTTTTCATATATTTACCCTATTATTTCTTATATATCATATAATTATAAGAAAATGGCTTACTATTCACATACTCCCAGTATATTGGCAAACCCTCGATTTTCTTGTCTACACCATAGCCGCCAGAGGTTTCATATCCGTTATCTGTTATAAGTATATATTTATCTGTCCTTACAAACTCCTGTCTTGTTCCAACCTTTGTCCATTCAAAAATTGGTATTATAAACCACCATCCTACAAATTTTAACCCATATACATCAACTGTTTTATATATATCATTCTGCTTATAACCTATAGCTACTAGCCAGTGCCAGTTCCAATCTCACTTATTCTGGCCCTCATTTTATTTACATACACTTTTGCAGTTAATATTACTTAATACCATTGCACAAATGTGCAATGGTATTTTATTAAAACTACTTCCTCTGCATGAAGATTTCCATTAGACAATCATAAACTACAAAATTTGTTGTAACAAATTCCCCTCCATTGTTTGTTCCATCTACATCTTCTATTGTAATTTTGAAAAGTTTTTCTACTTCTGTTATGGTTTCAATGTGCAAAGGTTGTCTATAAATAGTAAATTCTTTTGACCTTGCATATCCGTTTGTATCAGTATATTTCACATCAGTTTCAGTTATACCATTAGTTGTAAGAGTATAGGTTACTTTTAATCCAGAAATGCCGTTAGTACTTTCATCATAGGCGTATATGCTCCATATTACGTTATCAATGTAAGTTTGGCTACATCCAGTAAATATGAAAAAACAAATCATAAAAAGAGGTATTGTAAAATATCTTTTTATAAACATATACTCTACCTCCTATAAATTTGATAGAAACCAATTTGCCAGGAACCACCAACTCTCTCTTTAAAGTTTCTACCGTCAGAACTGTTATCATGAAGATGATAATAAAAAGTATCACTTGTTTTATTTACATACCAGCTCCACCATAAGAATGTCCATTTCTCCTGCCATTCTCTATGTTCATGGCGTGTACCAAGAACTACTCTCCAGTGCCAGTTCCAATCCCACTTATTCTGACTTTCAACCCATCCGGAGCCTCTCAGGGAGAGTGCTGGAATTCCTACAACTCTTATAGAAGCATTAACTACCCCCCATATAGGACTTACTCCATACAAAGAAAAAGTAGTATTGTTTTCAAGTGCAGATTTTAAATCCCAGGGAGCTTTTGGTCCTTCTCCTACTTTTTCAAGTACTTTGTTGTAAATATTTTTCATAAAATAATAACTTCCTGGTGTAAGTCCACTTACATTTGCATTCCAGTATTGTCCATCTACAGCAGAGACAAAAGTCAGACAATATGGCCCACACGCACCTCCCGGATTTGACCAGTTTCTACAGTTCCACCATTTTGAAACAACATATTCATTATCATAACTTCCCTTCGACTTGACTACTTTTCTTACGGAACGGACTTTACTATCTCATCCACTGGAGTGTTTATCATCTCTTCTTCAAACTTTTTGCATTCTTCCCAGAAGATTCTGTTTGATTCTGTCTCTGCTATGATAACGTTTGTAATAATATCAAACATTTCATCATTTGTTATAAGCAATGCCTCAAGCATTTCCTTTGTTGCATTAGTGAGAAAATCAATTGCCGGAATATCCAAAGTTACTTTTACATCTTCATCGGTATCAACATCTTTTGCTGTTTTAATAGCACCTGCTTTTGTAAAGTTTTCAGTGTAAGCAATTTTTGATGGATAAGCTACCGTCACAAGTTTTGCATTTCCTCCTTTTGTTAATATTTTACTATAGTCTTTTGCAAAGTCAAGTAAATGAGTTACAGGTAGTCCGTCCTTTTTCTGTGCAGTACAACTCACAGCACCAATTTCTTTTCCATCAACAATGACACGAAACTCATAAACCTTTGGTTTTCCATTCCCATCGTAAATAAGAATTGGATAAGTAGATAAGTTTCCAGAAGCCCATTCTGAATTCTTTGACTTTTCATTTTCAAATTCAAAGATGGCAAAAGCTCTTGCGACCTTCCAGTGGACAAAGTTTGAACCGTAATTTGTAACTCCTTCGAGTTCTTCTTCAGAGGTATAAGGTGTTGGTCCTGTCTCAACATAACTAAATTCATTTTTGTCTAAAACACCATCCACCTTTGGCACCATAGAACACGCTGAAATAGTTAAAAGAATTGAGATAACTAAAAATTTTTTCATATACTCCCCCGTTAATAGTTTTTTTTTATATAACTTGTTATATTTTTCTAACATTATTTTTCATTTTAACATAAATGAGGGGGGGGGTATGTCAAGAGATTTTTACAACTTCAAACAAAATCAAAATAGACTTTTTTTGTTCAAATTTTTATAATATTTCAAGAGGAATTTAATATGGAAATGAAAGAGATAAAAGAATTTTTTATTCATGGCTTTAAGTTTGGGCTGGTTGGAGTTATGAATACGATTGTTGGTTGGGTGAGTTTTGCCATCTTTTTTTATATATTCAAGATAGATTTTAAAGTATCAAATGTTTTAAGTTATATACTTGGTGTTACAAATAGTTTTATTTTTAATAAATTATGGACATTTAAAAGTTATGGTTTTAAGTTTAAGGAAGTTTTCTTGTTTTTGTTTATATTTCTTATTTCTTTTGTTATTCAATATTTTGTTTCTATTGTTTTGAAATATAATCTTAAAATTGAATCATTTATTGCTTATGTTATTGGTAATATTGTTTATACGATTGTTAATTTCTTGGGTAATAAATTTTTGACCTTTAAGAAAGGTTAATTTTTGGCAAAAATTTTTCGATAATCAATCTTGATAGGGGGATTTGTATGAAAAAGTTTTTTTTCTTTTTTTTGATTTTATATTCTTGTTCTAAGACTGAAAGTGTGGTTAAAGAAGAAATCATTCCGGAAGATTATGGAAAACTATCGGACAATGGAGTTGTTATAACTACTATGGATAGTAGTTTGAAAAAATTTAATCTTAATTTTTTCACTGAAAATTCTTATAAATCAAAGGTTATAATTTTTCAACCTGAAAGAAATATAATTGTAGAAGAAAAAACAAATAATAATTTTCATAGTATTGAACTCAACCAATATGACGAACTTACAGTTTTTCAGCTTCTTAATCCATCGGAATTGTTAAATAAAAAGATTGTCAAAATCACGATTCCTAAAAGATTGCCATACAAAATCGGCATTTATGGTGGGTATATTGAAGATGAAGAAAAACACATAAGATTTGCAAAAAATCTTGGAGATGAATTGCCTGTATGTGTTATTAATACTGGAAATTTAATTAAAAATTCAAAAAATATGAGTCAGTGGACAAAATTTGTGAATAATTCACAGGATTTTATGGTAAATGCTATTTTTATTCCTGCTTTCAGTGAAAAAGACCTTAAGAATAAAGATTTTGTTTATTCATATTTTTCTTTTAATACTGGAATAAGAATATATAACTATAATGCCTTAAAAATCATAACTATTGATGATGCTAACCTCAAAAAAAATTCAGAAGACCTTAAGAAGATAGAAAATGAGCTTTCAACTTCATCAGATTGGAAAATAGTTGTTTTAAATATAAATCCTTTCTTGGATTTTGATATGCAAAAAATAAAGGATATAAATGAAAATTTAATTCCTATTCTTGAAAAAAATAAAGTAGTTTTGCTGACTGGTGGGAAAAAGGGCTATGAAAGGTATATAAAAAACAATATAACCTATGTGGCATTGTCTTTTAATGAAAATAAAGTAGATAGAGAGGATAAAAATTTTCTTGTTAAATCTATAGAAACAGATTCATTCGTAATACTTGAAGTTACAAGGCGAAGATTGTTATTTAAAGTTTATAGTATTGACAAACAATTGCTTGATGAATTTCAGGTTATTGAGTAGGCTTTTTCTTGAAACTCGATAGTATTATTATAACAAAACCAGCAGTTATAAATAAATCAGCAACGTTAAATATACCTGTTCTTATAGGTCCTATACCAACATTCATAAAATCTATAACATGATGGTTTCTTAAAATTCTATCGATAAGATTTGATAGTCCTCCACCTGCCACAAGTATTAAAGCTATTTTTTCAGATGGGTGAGGTTTTTCTGAAAATACTACATACCACAATATTCCAATCAAAAATATTATAGGTATAATTATAAAGAGGAGGAAATTCCATGGATAGGGAAAATTTGCACCAAAACTCAAAAAAGCCCCAGTATTTTCAGCGTATACAAATCTGAAGGTATCAAAGAAGTAGCTTTTTACTCCCTGTCCGCTTAATTTTTCATAAGCTATAACCTTGGTCCACTGGTCTAAAAAAATACAACCAAGAACCAATACAAGTACAAAAATAATCCTTTTTAATATCTTCATCTTTCCTCCAGAGCTATTTATCTTTGGCTTTGTATAATTTTTTTCTTTGAATTATTACAATTATTCCTGGTAGTATAAAAATTATAAGGGGTATGAATGCTAAAATCTGCAAAAGCCTTTTTTCTGTGCCTGAAAGTTTAAATGCCTTAATTCCAGAAACCTTGGGAGAAATTCCTATTTCTTCTTCTCTTCCAAGCAAATAATTTAAAACATTGATGAAAAATTCAAAGTTTGAGTATTTATCAATATTTGCGTTGTTGACAAAATCAGTATCTCCAATTATACCTATCCTTGATTCAATATTTTCATACTTTCTTTTTATAACATAAGCAAGGTTTAATGGGCCTTTTAAGTCCTTTTTATCAAATTTAACTTTGTTTGCTTTTATTTCTTCTTTTGAAACTTCACCCCATGCTGTTTTTGAAGTTGTAAGTAGTGGAGAAATTTCGTAATTATATTTTTTGTCCTTTTCTGGCATTTCAAGAATAGCAACTGTCGTTGGCATAAGGATAATCTTTCGGTTGTTGATTAAATTTTTTGTAATTTCATGATTGATGAAGTTTGGGACTATTGTTGCTCTTCCAAGTTGAGGTAGATATCCTTCATCTTCCACAACAAGATTTTCAAGATAGAAAACACCAGCCTTACTTAAAATGTCGTTTACAGTGAAACTTGTTTCATACTCAAGCATTAAAAGAACATTTCCACCATTATCCATAAATAGGTTTATTTTATCAAGTTCTTCTGGAGATAGGTCGTTTTTTGGGTTTCCTATGATTATGAGATTGCACTCTTCTGGAATTTCTGGAGTTTTAAGAAAGTTTAATTCTCTTAATTTGATATTTTCCTGTTGTAATGATTCAAAAAGTGTTCTATATCCATAGAATGATTTATCGAAGGGATTTATCTCGCCGTGTCCCTGTAAAATATATACATTTCTTGGTTTGTATAATGTTAAGTTTTTTATAGTCTTTGTGAAAACCTCTTCACCTTTATAGTAAATTTCTTCTGTTTCCATATTCTGGTCTAAAACTTTTCTTGGGGAGACTATTATCTTGCCTCTTTCAGTCTCAAAGACTATGCTTCCATTTTCTTTTACGTCATAATCTAACGCCATAGTTCTGTTTTGAATTGGATCGATAGTTTTGAGTTTTATGTATTTTGATTTTTCTTTATATCTTTTAAGGAGATTATCAATATAATCAAGAACAGGATCAGACATTGAAGATGGTTTGAAGAAATATATATTTACGTCGTTTGTAAGGTTGTTAAGAACTTTCAATGTTTCTTTAGATAGAGAGTAAAGCCTTTCTTTTGTAAAGTCAATCTTAAAGTTTATGGTTGATAAAAATAAGTACGCAAATATAAGGCCACAAAAGAGAAATACAAATTGTATGAAAAACAAAAATTTCTTTATAGAACTTGTCTTTGTAATCAATTCAAGTATAAATTTGTAGTTCAGAATGCCTATAATAACAAGGATTATAAATGCTACAATAAAAAACACCTGTGTATATAAAGAATATGCTCCCCAGATTATATAAAAAACTATCGACAGAATTAAAATAACAGGAATTAAAAATAAAGAATATTTTTTTAACTTTTCCATACTTTTACCTCAATTAAGCTCTTTGCAAGAAAAAGCCAGAGTGTTATACCAGCGAAGAAATAAAAGATATTTTTAAGTTCAATAAGCCCGCTTACAAATTTTTCATAATGATATATGAAAGAAAATTCCTTGAGAAAAACAAACCAGTTTTGATCTATTGATTTAATTACTGAAGATAGAATAAAAAGAAGTATGAATATTCCGAAAGATATTATTCCAGAAAGAACATAGCTATCTGTAATAGCAGAAGCAAAAACGCCAATTGATAGAAAGAAAGCTGCTGTAAGAAATATTCCGAGTATATTACTTAAAACGATTCTGAAATCAACATAAACAAAGAAAGAAATCAAAACAGGGTAGAAAATTAACATAACTATTCCAGTAGAAACAAACGTAAGAACAGCAAGATATTTGGCAAAAACAATTTCAAACGAACTTACTGGAGAAGTTAAAAGAAGCTCATAGGTGGAAAGTTTTTTGTCTTCTGCGAGTATTCTTACACAAAGTATTGGCATAATAAAAAGTAAAGCAGTGTTAAGATCGCTGAAAAAACCAGAAAAATCATTTGTGTTTCTTAAACCCAAGAAATATCCATTAAAAAACAGAATAGAAAGTAGTAAGAAAAAGCCCATTGTCAAATATCCAAGCATAGAAGTAAAGTAAGTTTTTAATTCTTTTTTATATATTGCAAACATCTTATCTCCTATCCAACGAGTTTTACAAAAACTTCCTCAAGGGTTGTTTTGTTAAGTTTTATCTCTATAAGTCCAGAATCTGCTTCAACACTTAAGCGAACTATTTTTTCTCTTATGTCTTCTTTGGCAAAGATGATAAAACCATTATCCTTTTCTTTAATTTCAGTGATTGAACTAAGATTCATCAGCTTGTTTTTTAAAACATTTGAATTTCTTTTAATTGTAATCTCAATGTTAAAGTTTGAAGTTAAATTTCTTAAGTTTTCTATTCTGTCGTATGCTACAATTTTACCTTTGTTGATTATAATAGCCTTTTCACATATTTCAGATGCTTCAGAGAGTATGTGGGTGGATAGAATAATAGTCCTTTTTTCCTCTTGTGATAGAGTTTTAATAAGATTTCTTATTTCAATGACCTGCAAAGGATCAAGACCGACTGTAGGTTCATCAAGAATAAGTAGAGAAGGATTGTTTACGATACTTTGTGCTATACCAACCCTCTGTCTATAACCTTTTGAAAGTGAAGAGATGAGAAAGTTTTGTTTTTCTTTTAAGCCAGTCAGTTCAATTACATTTTCAACCCTCTTTTTAATTTCATTGTGGGGCATTTTTTTTAGCTCAGCCACAAAAGTCAGGTATTCAGAAACAGTGAGTTCTGGGTAAACAGGTGGATTTTCAGGTAGATAGCCTATCTTTGACTTTACTATTTCTGGCATTTCAGTGACATCATAACCCTTAAATGTCACTTTACCTTCTGTAGGAGCAAAAAAGCCAGTGATAATTCTCATTGTGGTTGTTTTACCTGAGCCATTCGGACCGAGAAATGCAATGATATCGCCGCTATTTATTTCAAAAGAAATATTGTCAAGAGCAAGGAAATCTCCATAATATTTTACAACATTACTCAAGGCTAACATAAACCATCCCATATAGATTATAAATGTAAATAGAAATTTTTTCTATTTTTTGCTGAAAATAAAAAAAGAGGTTGTTTTAACAACCTCTTTTTTAAAATCTATAGTATATTCCACCTTCTGCTGTGAAATTAATTATAATTTCACTTGATGGTTGGTATTGATAAAAAAATCCATATCCGACATTTAATGCAACTACAAATCTATCAAGTATTTTCAACTCAAAACCGGGACCAAAACCAATATTTACACTTCCAAAAACTCTTCTTTCTGTTTTCCAGTTGTCATCACTATCATAATAACCAGAGTTATAAATATTATATAACCCGCTTACACCAACATACAAAAGGAGTGCCGTCCAATCTGTTTCAACAAGATATTTTTGAAAAGAACCACCAATTGAGAAAAAAACATCTTCTTTAACATAGTAAGGAAGAAAGGCAAATTGAATACTCCAGTCGGAAGGTTTGTATCTATATGAAAGACCTACACTAGTTGTGCCTCCTGCCCAGAAACCAATGTGATGGACAAAATTTGTGCTTTCTGAGTATAGAAATCCTGTTAACATTAATGTAAAAAATAAAAATTTCTTCATAAAATCCCCCATCAGATTATTTTTTTATATAAAATTTAACATTATTTTTTTTAAAAATCAATAGACAAAAGTCACAATTTTCATAAAATTAACAATTTTTGAATTTTAGCTTAAAACACTGGTTTTAAAATTTTTGGGTTATTCAAGGAGGGATTTTATGAAGTTAATTATAGTAAGACATTCTCAGACTATTGAGGCAAATGAGTGGCATGAGAAAGTTGAATTAAGGCCACTTTCAAAGACAGGAAGAATAAGGGCTGAAGTTTTTGGCAAAGTTCTTGAAAAAAAATACAGACATTCATTTCAATATTTCTATTCTTCAGAATATAGAAGAGCTATAGAGACGGCAGAGATTTTAAGAAAATATCTCAAACCAGTTCATTTTCTTATAACTGATGCATTAAATCCAGATAGATCACCGGAAGAAATTGTCAATTTAATTAATAAAACTCCAGAAACAAAAAAGTACATTCTTTTGGTGGGGCATACTCCCTTTATAGAAAATCTTGTCTCAATGCTTACAGGTAAAAAAGAAAATATTCATTTCAAGAAACCTTCAATGTGTGAGTTAGAAATATCTGACGGAAAAGCAGAAATAGTTAGCTTTTTCAACTATGATGATATTCCTGATGATATAAAAATTCCAATTAAGAAAGCCACTCCTTATGAAGAAGAAATAGAAGAACTTGAAATTGGATGATGTTTATAAATTATAAATGAAATATCATCGGATTGAGGTTGATTCCTTCTGAAAGAGTTAAGTTCGTTTAATAAAACATCTTTTATAGTTGAAGTTTTCTCTTTTGAGAAGGATTTTATTGTCTTCAAGGCTCGCTGGATACCAAATTCTTCGTATTCAGGGTTTATTTGCTCTGTTAAACCATCAGTGAGTAGAATCAATAAGTCATTTTTCTGTAATGAAAAATTACTCTCTTCAATCATCTCCTGTTTTGAGATGCCGAGAGGGAAATTTTTATTCTTTGTTTTAAGATGTATTATCTTATCGTTTCTGATAAGATAAATCAGGGAATGTCCCATATCATAAATTTTTGTTTTTCCAGTTTTTGTGTTTATGTTCAAGAATATTGCTGTTATAAATTTTTGTAGTTGGAAGGTAGAAAAGAGGTCGTTATTAAGATTTATTATGAAATCTTTAAGTTCTGAAAAATTATAAGTAAAATGTTCCCCAGCAAGAAAAGTAGTAAGAAGTGAAGCAGAAACTCCTTTTCCAGATACATCGCAAAGGGAAATAAATAGATTATTTCCATTTTCTTTAAAATAATAAAAATCCCCCCCAATTTCTTTTGCCATATTTGAGTGGCAAAGAAGGTGGAAATTTTCATTTTCTTCGTAAAAATCTTCTTTAACTATGCTTTTTTGTAAATCTGAAGCAAGTTTAATATCCTTTTGAAGCATTGATGAAAGATATATCATTAAGTCAATGTTGGAAAAAATACCGAGAAACTTACCATCGTGGGATTTAACAAGAAAATATATTGAATGATCCTTCTCAAGCGAATCTTTTACCTTTTCCACCACAGAAATGATATTTTCTTCGGCATAAAAAACAGGGACCTTCTCGACAAGAAATTCTACATTTTTAAAACTTAAAACCTCTTTACCATAGGGTTTACCTATAAAGCTGAAGATTTTTTCTCTACTTAATATACCAAGAATTGTCTCATCTTTTGAAACTACACCAATGCAATTTATATCTTTAAGTTTTGTTAACTCATTTGCAACATCTATAATTCTGTTGTCAGAATGAACAAAGTAATTACTGCTTATTATCTTTGCTATAACTTCTCCTCTGAAGTTGAAAGTTTTTTGTCTTTTTATGATCTCCATATCATTAACCTCCAGAACTATATTTTAACTTCTGGATTTAAAGAGAAAGTTAAGGGAAAGCTAATTTTTGGTTTAATGTTTTTATTAGTCTTAACTTTCCTTATTTTGTTCCGAAAAATTAAATACCAATAGTGTTAAGGAGAAATTATGGCTGTTATAGGGATTGATTTGGGGACAACATTTTCATCTATAGCTTTTCTTGATGAGGGTAAGCCAGTTGTTATTACTGATGCCGATGGTAAAAAAAGTGTACCATCAGTTGTTTTAATCAAAGATGAAGAAATTTTTGTTGGCTATCAGGCTTTAAAGAACGAGCTTAAATATCCAGAAAATATAATAAGAAGAGTTAAAAGAAAAATAGGAACTGGGAAGAAAATAAAAGTTAACGGCAAAAACTATTCTCCAGAAGAGATTTCTTCTTTTATCCTCAAGTATTTGAAAAAAATAGCAGAAAATTATCTTTCTGAAAAAGTGAAAGATATAGTTATAACCGTGCCAGCCTATTTTAATGATAATCAGAGGCAGGCTACAAAGATAGCGGCAGAGCTTGCGGGGTTAAACGTATTAAGAATAATAAATGAACCTACAGCTGCTGCACTTGCTTATGGTATAAGAGGTGATAAGGAAGAAAATATCGTTGTATATGATATAGGTGGTGGAACATTTGATGTATCAATTTTGTCAGTGGCTGATGGTGTTTTTGAAGTAATTTCAACTCTTGGTGACAATAAACTTGGTGGAGAAGATTTTAACCAGAGTATTATAAATTTGATAGTTGAGAATTTTAAAAAGGAGACAGGGATTGATCTTACAAGTGATCCACTTGCACTTACTAAACTTTCGGTAGCTACTGAAAAAGCAAAAATTGAACTTTCAGATGTTGAAAGAACAATTATAAAAATACCCTTTATTACTGCTGATGAAAATGGACCAAAAAACCTTGAGTTTGAGCTTACAAGAGTTGAATTTGAGAGTCTTATAGAAGGTTATGTGAATAAAACAATAGAGCTTTGTTCACAGGCTTTAGAGGATTCTGGTCTTAAAAAAGAAGAAATTGACAGGATTATTATGGTAGGTGGTTCTTCAAAGATTCCATTCATAAGAAAAAAGGTCTCAGAATTTTTTGGTAAAGATGTTGATAGTTCTATAGATCCAGAGTATGCAGTTGCAAAAGGAGCGGCAATTCAAGCTGGAATTATAGAGGGTGAGAAAAGCGGGCTTGTTCTTGTCGATGTTATACCACTTTCACTCGGGATAGAAGTTGAGAATGGTTATTTTGTTCCTGTTATAGAGAGAAATTCACCTATTCCTACAAGTGCGAAAAGGATATTTACTACAGTTGTTGATTTTCAGAAAACAGTAGATATACATATTCTGCAGGGTGAAAGTATGTATGCAAAAAATAATGTTTCACTCGGTAAATTCAGTCTTGAAGGTATAAGAGAGGCAAAAAAAGGTATTCCAAGAATTGAGGTAATTTTTGAAATTGATGTTAATGGTATTCTTAATGTGAGTGCTATCGATGTTGATACGAAAAATTCTCAGAAGATAACTATTAAAAATGATTCACTTTTATCTAAAGAAGAAGTAGAACACCTTAAAGATGATATTACAAATATTAAAGAGACAGAGAAGAAGAAAAATCTTTTTGAAGTGATGAAGTTAAAAACTTATGGAGAAAATCTTATAGAGAAAATAAAAGGGAAGATTCCGCCTGCATATTATAATTCTCTTATAAAAGATGAGCTCTCAGAAATCTATAGTGAAATAAGAAAGAGTGAAGAAGAACTTGATCTTGAGGATTTAAGAAAACAAATTGATAGACTTGAGTTTATCTTCAGTGAAATAAGTGTAGAGAGATTTTCTTTTGAAGAGGTTATATGAAGACTTATTATGACATTCTTGGTGTTAGTAGAGAAGCAGAACTTAAGGAAATAAAAAAGGCTTTCAGAGAGCTTGCAAAAAAATTTCATCCAGACATTGGTAGACAGAAAGGCAAAGATTATTCAAAAATTTTTGAAGAGATAACAATAGCTTATTCTGTCCTTTCAGATAAAGAAAAAAGAAAAATTTACGATGAGTCTTTAAAGAAAAACAATAAGTTAAATTTGCTTAATAATTTTAATTTTAAAGAGATATTTAACTTTAAAATAGTTCAAAAATTTTTCGTTAAAAAGATTAATTCAAGCTATAACGATAAAGATCTTGAAAGACTGTCTGTTGAAGAGCTTATTGATAGAATTATTTTTTCTAAAAACATTTATGTTCAGAAATATGCGGTAAAACTTATTCTTAAGAAGAAGAGGCTTTATGCTATAAGAGACTTGCTGAGAATATTGTATTCGGATATAAATGATGAAGTTAAGTTATTTATTATTGAAGAAATTAAAAAGAGAAAATTATCAAAAAAAGTGAAAGAAATTCTCCGAGAAATGTATGAAATAGAAAAATCCACTTCTGTAAGAGAAGCACTATACTACTGTTTTGAGTGAGTTTTAAACTTGACTGTTAGCCTTTCTAATCTTATAATTTATTGTCTAATAAAATTAAGGATTGTGTATGAATCAAGGTTTGCTTAAAGATTTTATGTTTGATGTTGTGGGTAGAATTGATAAGGGAGATGTTCTTGGCGTTCATAGCGAAAATTATTCTATAGAATTTGAGATGGATAGGCTTAAATCTATAGAAAATAAAAGTAATTTTGCCATAGGTCTCAGGGTTTTTAAAGATGGAAGAGTCGGTAATTCTTTTGTGAATAATATTTCTGGTGAAAGCAAAGAAATACTTTTGAAGAATGTATTTGATAATGTTAAGTTTGGAGATATGCAGGATTTTTCTCTTCCTGAAAAAGCAACTCTTCCAGAACTTAAGCTGTATGATGAAAATATTAATGTAATTACAAAAGATTTTCTTGTAGAAAAAGGTTTTGAAATTCTCAAAAAGTTAAAAAAGGTTGATAATGATGCAAAGGTAAGCATTCATTTTAGTAAGGGAATTTCTGAAACTTTTCTCTACAATTCAAATGGCTTTGAGGGGAACTATAAAGAAAGTAGCTTTTCTGTATATATGAATATGACCTACATTGAAAAAGATGGGGGCATTATTTCTGTAAGTGAAGGGGATAGTTTTATAAATCCAGCGTTAAAAGAAATAGACAAAATGTGTGAAAAACTTATTACAAAATATGTTAATTCAAAGAAAAAAGCAAAGATAAATACAGGATATTATCCTATCCTTTTTTCTCCAGAGGCACTTTCATTATTGCTTACTCCAGTTGAAATAGCAGCAAATGGAAAAACACTTTATAGAAAAATTTCTGTTTTTGAGAATAAAGTTAATGATAAAGTTGCTTCTGAATTTTTTACTATATATGACGATCCTTTGTATGAGAGTGGTGTTGATAGTTATCCATTTGATGATGAGGGAGTTGTTCCGCAAAGGATCCCAATAATCGAAAATGGAGTGTTCAAAAATTTTGTTTTTGATCTTTTCACTGCTGAAAAGATGAAACAGAAAAGCACAGGTCATGGAAGAAGAAGTGTTGCGACATTACCTTCACCTTCTTTTTCTAATATTTTTATAGGCACTGGTAAAAATTCTCTCAAAGAAATTATCTCTTCGATTGATAGAGGGCTATTGGTTTATGAATTTCTTGGGGAAGGAATGAGCAATACTCTTGCGGGTGATTTTTCTGTAAATATAGAGAGTGGCTTTTTAATAGAAAATGGGGAGATCAAAGGTAGAGTTAAAGATGTTATGATGGCTGGAAATGCTTTTGAGGCACTGAAAAATATAAAAATGATTGAAAATGAGTGGCATAAGAACGGTAGTCTATATGCACCTCATATTTTAGTTGATAAAATTTCTATAACAGAGTAAGATGAAAAAATTTTTGTTTGTAGTTTTACTTTTCCTTTTTTCCTGTTCTTCTGGTGGTTTTAATGTAAAGAAAGAGAGTGAATTTTTTAATATTAAATTCTATATTTTTGTTACAAAATATGATGATGTTTTTAAAGGGAAAGGGGAAGGTGTTTTAAGTGAGAAAGAGTTTTTTTGCAATATAAATGACTTGCTTCTCAATAAAAAAATTGTTTCTATGCTTTTCGATAAAGATGGTCTTAAGGCTTATGTTTATACTCAGGAAATTGGATATCTTGTCAATTCAAGCTTTATTGGCGAATTTTTCAGTAAGGATTTTTTTTATTTATTTAAATCGGGAGAAATAAGTCTTGAAAAGAATTTTACTGAACTTCAAACGGATTATAATTTAAAGGCAGAAGTTAATAAAACTCAAAATGGCTTTCCAAAGAGAATTTCTTTTGAGATTTCATCTTCAGAGGAAAAAGTAAATATTATAATTGATATTTATGAGTTGAGTGATAAGAGTTATAATTTCAAATTTGATATTGATATTTCTGAATTTTACAAGTATAATATTTTTGAGTTTTTCAGGAGTATTCAATGAAAAAAAGTAAACTTGATGAAATAAGAGAAAGAACTGGTATAGTAGGATTAAGTGAAAAAGAAAAAAAAGAAATGTTCCAGAAATTTGTAAATGCTGGTGGTAAAGTTATAGAGCTTGAAGAAAATAAAAAAAGATCACAGCTAAAAAAGAGAGCAAATATAGCTATTGAACATAAAGAACAAGAAAGAAAAAAGATAGAGAATACTTTAAGAGAAACAAAAGAAGATTATAAAACTTATAATCCTATAAATAGATGGATTGAAAAATTTTCATCAATGCTTGATTGTTTCTTCAATCGTATACTTTCTTTTGGTGGCAAAAGTTTTACTGAAAGGTTCAAAAATTTTTTGCTTATAGATTTTCAGAATGCTTTATTAAGGAGCAGGATGATACTTGCTTCAATTCTCTATCAGGATAAAATTGTTTCTCAAGAGATAAAGAAAAAATTACTTCTTGATAATACTTTTCCTTATTACTATGAGCTTGTATATAGATTTGATAATTTATATGATGAAAATAAATTTTCTTTTCTTGAAAGAATGAAAATCTCTCTTGAGACAGTTGACGAAGTAAAACCTGTTATTTTATCTATTTTCAAGGAATTGATGATACTTCAGCCATATCTTGCTTCACTTAAAGCTGGAATAGAAAAGGGGTTATGGCTTGAGAAAGAACTTAGAAATTTGCCTTCTGCTGTTTATTATGACAATTTGAAGAAAATGAATTCAAATGTAGATTTTATTTTTGGTAAGGTTTATTCAAAATTGTTTTTATTAGTGGATTTTTATTATAGACAGAGAGTAAAATTGAGTGAAAGTTTAAGAGATTTTCTTGATTTTGATGAAAAAGATAGTATGGGCTATTACACTTTTATCTGGAAACAGGAATTAACAAAGATAATGAAAGAAGAGGAAAAACGTGCCAAAGAAAAACTTGAAGAACAGAATAATACTAAACCTGAAGACGCAATACAGGATTTAAGTGAAAATGTAGCAGAAGGTATTAAGTTTATTTTAACAAGCATTTCACCTGAGCAGAATATGAGAAAATTTAGTGAAAGCAAAGACAATAGAAGTTTGTTTAACATAAAAGATAAAATTTTCTATACATATTTGATTGTAGATTTTTTTGATAAGGAATTTTCCTTTATTTTTACTTCAAATAGAGTTGAATTTGGAATTGTTTTTATAGATGGAAATAGAATTGATGTAAGGAAAGAGCTTTCAAATATTTATTACAGGGTAAATAACTTGCTTGAGAAAATTGATGATTATCTTAAGTTGATGAGAGAACTGAAAAAAATTGAAGAAGATAGTTTTATGTCTTTTCAGGAAAAGAATTCAAGGTTAAATCAGATTTCTATTCAGAGAAGTCAGCTTTCAAGGATTATAAGAAAAGACGCAAAAAATCTTTTTGAGGAATTTTCAAACAAGTTGCTTTATATAATTTCTGACTATAGAGGAGAAAATAAGATTCTTCAAAATCCAGAAAGTGTTATAGAGTTTGATCTTCAATTTGATGGAGAAAGGTTTTCAAATGGGAAAAAGGTGATAGAAATTATAGAGAGTGCCTATAAATATGCCACTGCTGCAAGTTTTTTATTTTCTGAGGCAGATCTTGGTGGGCTTGGAATTTTTCTTGAAAAACCAATATACTTAAATTTTGATTTATCTTCTTAGCTTGATGTATAATATATATGGAGGTTTTTGTATGCAGTTTCTTTTACTTTTGTTGCTTTTTGTGGCAAATTTATCTTTTTCGTATGAGATTTCTGATTATCCACACCAGAGTAGATATGATGAAAAATTAAAATATATTACTGATGAAAGATATCTTTCTGAAGCTCTTGACGATAGTGATCTTGATCTGGTTTTTTCTGCTCTTAAAAGAGTAGGGGAGCTAAGGCTTACAAACCTTAAACCAAAGGTTATAGGTTTGATATCACTTGCAAACCCTCAGGCAAATCAGGATAAACCAAAATTGCTTGCTAACTACAGAAATATTTTTTATCTTGGTATTTTAGTTATTGGTAAAATCGGAAATGGTGATGATGATGCTTCTTTTATAACAAGTTTCTTGAGAGATACAAAAAAGGATCCACTTGCCACGAGTTATATTCTTATGGCACTTGGGGAATTTAAAGGAAACAAAAAAGCCCTTGATTTTTTACAGGAGTATTCTTTATTAATTAATCCAAGGACAGATTCAAGGGTTGTGAGGTCTTTGGTAGATGCTATTGTATCTCATGGTAATAAAAAATCAAATGTATATCTCATTAAGTTGAAAAAGAACACTAATAAAGAGGATCAGCCATATATTGATGCGGCTATAGATAAGCTGAGAAGATTAAAATAGATGAGGATTCGATGAATAAAAATGAAAAAAAAGAATTATTTAGAAAAGAATTTCTTGGTAAGAGACTGGGCCTTACAAGAGAAGAAGTCGAAAATAAGTCAAAATTAATAATAGAAAATATAAAAAGCAAAAACTTTCTTGAAAACGAAGTGTTTTTGTTTTATGTGCCGATAAAGAACGAAGTAGATCTTCTTTCTCTGGCTAAAGAACTGTTTTTGAAGGGAAAAACAATCTTATTTCCAAGAATCATTAATTATGAAAGAATTGTCCCTTATAGGATTGATGATATAAATTTTGACTTTGTAAAGGGTGCTTTTGGCATTCCAGAGCCAGATACAGTTCCTTTTTATGCTGATATTGATCTTATTTTTGTGCCGGGAATTGTGTTTGGACGAAATGGCTATAGGATTGGATATGGCAAGAGCTACTACGATGTTTTTCTGTCAAGTTTTCCTTACAAAAAAACTGTGGGAGTTTGTTTTGATTTTCAACTTGTTGATGAAGTCCCTTTTGATGAAAATGATGTAAAACTTAATTTTGTTATTTCAGAGAGTGAATTTTTGGCTTTTTAGTGAGGTTTTTGTGGATAGTGTTAAGATAGATGTTTTTAAGGGTAATAGACTTGATTTTGAAGTTCGGCTTCCCGGTTCAAAAAGTATAACAAATAGAGCTTTTATTATTTCAGCCCTTGCTAAAGGAGAAACAAAACTTTTTAATGTTTTGTTTTCTGATGATACAAAATATATGATGAAAGTTCTTGAAAAAACAGGGGTTGATTTAAGTGTTGATGATAAAGAAAGAATCGTCATAATTAAAAATGGCAAAAAACCAGAAGGTGATGAAAGTTTTTTTGTTGGAAATGCTGGAACTGCAATGAGATTTCTTACTTCTTATCTTTCACTTGGAAAGGGGAAGTTCATTCTTGATGGTGATGAGAGAATGAGGGAACGGCCTATAGGTGACCTTGTCAATTCCCTTAAAGCTCTTGGGGTTGATATAAAATGTGTATATGATAATAATTGTCCACCTGTTGAGATTAATGCAAATGGTGTAAAAGGTGGGATAACTACAATTGCTGGGAAAAATTCGAGTCAGTATTTGTCTTCTATTCTTATGGCTTCGCCATATTTTGAAAATGGAGTTGAAATAAGTGTTTCTGGTGAATTAGCTTCAAAACCTTATGTTGATATGACGCTTGATTTGATGAATAAATTTGGGGTTGAAGTTAAGAATGAAAATTATCAAAAATTTATTGTAAATAGAAATGAGTATATTTCACCTGAGATTTATTATATTGAGCCTGATGCTTCAACAGCATCTTATTTTCTTGCTGCGACAGCAATACTTTCAGGCAGGGTTAAAATATTGGGACTTGGTAAAAATTCTATACAGGGAGATAGTTATTTTGCAAATATTTTGTCCCAAATGGGTTGTGAGGTTAAGATTGAAGATGATTATATTGAACTATCTTCTTCTGGAGAACTGAATGGAATAGATATCGATATGAATAAAGTTCCCGATCTTGTTCCTTCACTTGCTGTTGTTGCCCTTTTTGCAAAAGGGAAAACAAGAATTTATAATGTTGCTAATTTAAGAATTAAAGAATCAGATAGAATTAAAGCTCTTGCTACAGAAATAGCAAGAATAGGGGGTGAAGCTGTAGAATTTGAAGATGGGCTTGAGATTTATCCATCAAATTCATACAGAGGGGCTTTGATTTCAACCTATAATGATCATAGAATTGCTATGTCTTTTGCTATAGCTGGATTAAAGATAGAGGGGATTAAGATAGAAAATCCAGAATGTGTGTCAAAATCATTTCCAGAATTTTTTGTTTATCTGAAAAAAATTTTTAGTTAATTTTTGACATTTTTTATTTTTTGAGTTAAAATAACAAGCTGTATTTTCTTAATTTTGCCCATATAGCTCAGTAGGTAGAGCACTTCCATGGTAAGGAAGGGGT
>FMSI01006058.1_pt1 | contig 21202 bp, 20 predicted proteins | sample 1504471 | NCBI WGS metagenome assembly FMSI01 (sample SAMEA4475357, study PRJEB15587) | soil metagenome | biome: Soil; feature: Field | place: India | collected 2015-03-11 | depth 0 m
TCCATGTTCAACCAGCACGCCAAATGGCTCAAAGTTGCGCGGCACATCCCCTGGCGCCGGCCTATTGCGGCACTCAACTACCTCCTCACCTCGCACGTTTGGCGGCAGGACCACAACGGCTTTACGCATCAAGACCCTGGCTTCTTGGACATCGTGGTCAACAAGAAAGCCGAACTCATTCACGTTTATCTGCCTCCCGATGCGAACACGCTTCTTTGCGTTACCGACCAATGCCTCCGCAGCCGCGATTGCATCAACGTGATCGTGGCGGGGAAGCAACCCGCACCTCAATGGTTCGACATGGATGCCGCCATCAAGCACTGTTCCACTGGCATCGGGATCTTACCCTGGGCGAGTAACGATGAGGGCAGCGAACCGGATGTGGTCTTGGCCTGTTGTGGCGACGTGCCAACGCTGGAGACGGTTGCGGCTGCTTGGCTACTTCGTCGCTTCATTCCGGAACTGAAGGTGCGGGTGGTCAACATTGTCGACTTGATGACTCTACCGCCCCGTAGCGAGCACCCGCATGGGCTCACCGATGCCCAGTTCGACGTTCTGTTTACCACCAACAAACCGATTATCTTTGCCTTTCACGGTTACCCGTGGCTCATTCACCGCTTGGCGTACCGGCGTACCAACCACCCGAATTTGCACGTTCGTGGCTACAAGGAGGAAGGATCGACGACGACGCCATTCGACATGTGCGTGCGGAACGATTTGGATCGATTCCACTTGGTGGAAGACGTCATCGATCGCGTGCCCGGCCTCGGGGCACGAAAAGCGTACGTGAAACAAGCGATTCGCGATAAATTGGTGGAGCACCGTGAATACATCACCAAGTACGGGGACGATTTACCGGAGATTCGCGACTGGAAGTGGACAAGTTAACGCGGCCTGAGCGAGGCCGAAAAAAAAACATGGTAGAGGGCAGAGGCGATGCGCGAGCACGAGATACGGGCACCGAGGGCGATCGAGGATGTGGCAGCCGAACTGGGGTTAGGGCCAGATGACTTGATGTTGTTCGGACGGCAAATGGCCAAGGTCGAACCGCACGCTGTTTACCGGGGCCGCCGCCGGGCAGGCCAAGCACGATTGATCTTGGTTTCTGGGATTACTCCCACAGCGGCCGGTGAAGGCAAAACAACCATCGCCATTGGCCTGGCCGACGCATTTCGGTTGTTAGGCAAGTCCGTGTGTCTTGCCTTGCGTGAGCCGTCCTTAGGTCCGTGTTTTGGGATCAAAGGCGGAGGCACCGGCGGTGGCGCGGCTAGTTTGGTTCCGGCAGATCGCATCAACCTTCACTTCACCGGCGACTTCCATGCGGTCACCGCTGCACACAACCTGCTCGCGGCCATGGTCGACAACCACGTCTACTTCAGTAACCCCTTGGGTATCGACCCCCGCCGCATCACTTGGAAGCGGGTGATGGATGTAAACGATCGGAGTTTGCGCTTCATCGTGACGGGTTTGGGCGGTGCGGCGCACGGCGTCCCCCGCGAGGCAGGGTTCGATATCACCGCCGCATCCGAAGTGATGGCCATGCTGTGCTTGGCGCGCGACGCTGAAGATTTACGCGCACGGCTGGCCCGTACCTTGGTGGGCTTTACGTATTCGGGCGAGCCGGTTTTTGCCGATCAACTGAAAGCCACGGGCGCCATGCTGGCCTTACTGCGGGACGCGCTTCTGCCCAACCTGGTGCAAACCCGCGAAGGCACACCGGTGTTGGTGCATGGGGGGCCGTTTGCCAACATTGCCCATGGCTGCAACAGCATCATCGCGACGCAACTCGCGCTGGATTGCGCCGACTGGGCGATTACCGAGGCCGGTTTTGCCTTCGACCTGGGGGCGGAGAAGTTCTTCGATATCAAGTGCGTCACCGCCGGCTTCGATACAGCGGCCGTTGTTCTGGTGGCGACAGTGCGAGCGCTCAAGTTGCACGGCGGCGTTGCCCCGGAGGACGTTGCACGGCCAAACCCGGCCGCGGTGGCCAAGGGCTTGCCGAACCTCGACAAGCACGTGGAGAACATTCGCCGTTTTGGCGAACCCCCGGTCGTTGCCATCAATCGGTTCGCGACGGACACGGAAGAAGAAGTCGAGGTTGTGCGGCGTCGCTGCGGCTACCTCGGGGTGCCGGTGGCAGTGGCACAGCCGTTCAGTCGCGGCGGTGAGGGGTGCACGACCTTGGCGCAAACGGTGATGGCGCACGCGGAGAAGCAAAGCAAACCTTTTCGGCCGTTGTACGATTGGAGCGAGCCTGTGCAAACAAAGATCCTGAAGGTGGCCCAGTCAATGTACGGCGCCCGTGGCGTTGTGTACACGAAAGAGGCCGAGCGCGATTTGCAGCTCATTGCGCGATACGGGTTCGACAAGCTTCCCGTGTGCTTGGCAAAAACACCGACGTCGCTTTCGGACGATCCGAAACGGCTGGGCCGACCAACAGATTTCGATGTCACCGTGCGTGCCATTCAGCCGGCGACGGGTGCAGGGTTCCTGGTGGTGTTGCTCGGAGACATCTTGCGGATGCCGGGCCTACCCAGGGAGCCCCTGGCTACGCAGATCGACGTGCGCGACGGCCAAATCGTGGGCCTTAGCTGAGGCGACCCGACGCCTCCGTTAGCCGCGAGTCGCAGCACGCAGCGCTTCGATGGCGCGGTCACGCGCCTCGTCGATGGCTCGCTCCCAGGTGGCAAGGTCGTCGGTGTGACTGCCAGGGGGAAACAGGAGCGCCCGCGAGGAATTGACGATGCCGCCTTCGCGTCCACTCGGGCCCGGAACGAAGCCGGCCACCGCGGCTCGCGCATCCGCGCCCTGAGCTCCGAACCCTGGCACGAGGAACAGCGCATGGGGAAGCAGTTGGCGAATGCGGATCGCGTCCTCGGTGTGATGTGCTCCGACGACCACTCCGAGAGACGACCAGCCGCACGACCCGCGCAAGCGCTCGCACGAGGGCGCTAGCATCCTGGCAACGTGCTCGAACAAGCGACGGCCCCCGCAGGTGAGGTCCTGCAAGTCGGCTGCTCCTGGGTTGCTGGTTTTCACTAACACGAACACGCCCCCACCATAGGTCTCTGCGGCGTGGGTGAACGGTTCGATGCTGTCCCGGCCCAAGTAAGGGTGGACAGTAATCGCGTCGCTATGAAGGGGAGATTCCGGTGCCAAAGAATGTGCATAGGCTTGGGCCGTGGAGTCGATGTCGCCCCGCTTGGCGTCGAGCACGATGAGCATATCCAGCTCGCGGGCGCGGGCGATCACCTTCTCGAGAGCAGCGAACCCGCTTGCCCCCATTTGCTCGAAAAAAGCCACTTGCGGTTTCACCACAGCAACGTGGCCTTCGTATCGTTCCAGCACCGCACAAAGGAAGCGGACCACGTGCTCCGCCGTCGCAGGGTGGTGTGGTTCCATGTTTTCGTGGCGGAACAAAGGTGGAATCAGCGGCAAGTGCGGGTCCAGCCCGAGGCACAAGGGGTGACCGAGGGAACGCACCCGAGCGAGCAATCGGTCTGCAAAGTGCGCAGAGCGCGGTGGTTGCGAGCTAGGCATCCGAAGGTCACTGCACCGTTACGATCACGCGCCGTTCCCGAGGACCATCGAGTTCTGCCAACATAATGGCTTGCCAGGTGCCAAGAAGGAGTCTCCCCGAATGGATGGGAATGCTTTCACTCGGTCCCAGCATGGCTGCCTTGATGTGAGCGGCGGCATTGTTGTCCACACGGTCGTGCCGCCAGATTCCGTGGGGCACGAGTTTGTCGAGGCATTCGAGGAAGTCCAGGCACACGTTGGGGTCGTCGTTTTCGTTGATAACCACCGCCGCGGTCGCGTGTGCCACGTACACATGGCAGATACCCTCTGAAACGCCGCTGGCGCGGACAATCTCGGCCACTTGGCTCGTGATGTCGACGAGCTCGCGTTTTTGGCGCGTACGGATCCGAAATTCCCGCTGCATCCGGTGGTTTCCTCGCGCAAAGATTCGCTCACCATGTTACCCGAGGCCGCCTAGCGCTGCCACCCTATGCTGCCGGAGGCAACGGGCTACGTCACATCCAAGCTCCTCCGTCGATGCGGAGAATCTTCCCGGTAATGAAGGCGGCATCGTCGCTGGCAAGGAACACGGCCGCCTTGCCAATCTCTTCCGGCGTGCCTGCGCGGCCCAGGGGGATGGTGGAAAGTAGCGCTTCCCCGTGAGCGCGAATCATGCGCTCGCCCATGTCGGTGTGAATGAGCCCCGGCGCAATCACATTGACCCGCACCCCAGCAGGTGCGCATTCCTTGGCCAGCGTTTTCGCCAGCGCGTTCACGGCTGCTTTGGCCGCGTAGTACGGCGCGCCAAAGGGGGCGCAGAGGTCAGCCCCGATGGACGAAACTAAGATCACCACCCCTGAGCCCTGCCGGACAAGGTGACCGACCGTGGCGCGGCATGTGTAAAAGGCACCGTGCAAATCCACGGCAATCACCCGGTGCCAGTGCTCCACATCCATGTCCCACACCGGTGCAGGGCGCGACGCTACTCCGGAATTCGCCACGACAATGTCGAGCCGCCCGAAGCTGGCGAGGACCTGTTCCACCATTCGTTGCACTTGCTCCCACTCGGAAACGTCCGCTGCCACCACCACGGCTTTTCGGCCGAGGGCTTCGATCTCGCGGGCTGTAGCCTCCGCTGCTTCCCGCTCGCGGCGATAATGAACAGCTACATGCGCGCCTGCGCGCGCAAGTTCGAGAGCGATTCCGCGCCCGATACCTCGCGAGGAGCCCGTGACGAGGGCAAATTTTCCGTTCAGGTCTGACATCGCCTTCCCCTCCTCCTTGTTGGCCGCTTGCATGAGGATGCTGCCAAGGCAAGCCGGGGGAGCGACACGAGACAAAGGCACCGGCGGTTATCTGGCTTGGCGTGATGCCCGGCGTTGGCTTGGGCAGAACTCTCGCCCGTCGATGTTCAGGCTCCGGTTGCCGGCGTCCTTTGAAGGTTTTGGGCGAGGCGGCGGTGTTCCGGACAAGGGAGTTCGCATTTGTTCCGCCGGGAGCGGTCGAGGTGGTGGCACAAGGCTTGCCACCGCTCGTGTGCCGCTGCAACTCGCTCGCGTACCTGTGGCTGGTTTTGGGCTGCCTCGCTGAGAGCCTGCCACACCGCGAGAGCAGCTTCCGTTGTTTGGCAAACGAGCACGCCATCCGCACCTGCGGCGATGGCTCGCACTGCGGCTTCTGCCGGCGATGCCATCCGTTTGACTGCGCCCATTTCGAGGTCGTCCGTGACCACGACGCCAGAAAAGCGCAGTTGCTCTCGAACCACGGTGTGCAAGAAAAAGGGGTCGAAGCTCGCGGGTAGCTGGCTGGCGGAAGCGGAGTACGTAACGTGGGCTGTCATCAACATGGGCACGCCTGCATCGATGGCTGCCCGAAAGGGTACCAGCTCGCGTTGCCGCAACACTTCGAAGCTGACTTCGACGCGAGGCAGGTCCAGGTGAGAATCGACTTCGGTATCGCCGTGACCGGGGAAATGCTTTCCACAACAAAGGATGCCCGCGTCGAGAAAGCCGCGCACTTGTGCGGAGCCGAGTCGCGCAACGAGTTGGGGGTCATCGCCGAAGGCGCGGTCGCCAATGACGGTGTTGGTTTTACACGTAAGAACGTCGAGGACCGGAGCATAAACCAGGTCGAAGCCGACGCTCGCGAGTTCCCGCCCCATGGCAAAAGCCACATCGCGCGCGAGCGCAGGATCCTTGCGCGCGCCCAACACCGAAGCCGGTGGGAAGTGAGTGAACGGCTCGCCAAGTCGCATGACCCGCCCGCCTTCGTGATCGATTGCGACGAGAGGCGCCCAGGGCAGTTGGTGTAATTCGGCAACGAGCCTCTGAAGGCTATCGAACCCACGATCAACGTTGCGACGAAACAGGATGATGCAACCCGGGCGAATCTGCTCGAGCGTCTGCCGCGTGGCATCGTCGAGCTCAGCGCCCGGAATGCCCATCGTAATGAGCGCACCGACGGTGTTCATCGGCTTTGCACCTTGATGCTGCCAGTTCCTTGGTTCACACGCGTACCCAGATATCGCCGCCTTCCACTTTCACTTCGAAGTGCTCTACCGAGGACTCGCTGTCTTCCAAGCACTCGCCTGTTGTCACGTCGTAAGCCCAGCCGTGCCAAGGGCAGAACACCGTGTGCTCGTCCAGGTCCCCTTCTGCCAGGGGACCACCTTTGTGCTTGCACGTATTCTCGATGGCGTAAAATTTTCCGTCGCGCGTGTGAAACACGGCTATTGTACGGCCCTTGACCTCGAAGGCCTTGCCCCGTTGAGGGGGAATCTCGTCGACCGACGCCACACGAACGAAATCACTCATGGAAACATTCTCCTTCGTGGGGCCACTGTGTAGGGAACCCTGGGGCGGCAATCCAGGTCCTCGAACCGCGGGATTTCACCGGCCGCGGGTGAGCAACATGCAGCCGGCAACTGGTCCGCCACCCACGGCGACGACAGCAACCTCGCAGTTCGGCACTTGCCGCTCGCCGCATTCGCCCCGGAGCTGGCGGATGGCTTCGGCAACGAAGCCATACCCGTGCAGCCGTCCGCCCGACAACTGTCCGCCCCAGGTGTTGAGGGGTAGCGATCCCCCGAGACGAATATGTCCCTCCTCCACGAATGGCCCACTCTCGCCTCGGCCGCAAAAGCCCAGTGCTTCGAGCCAGGCTAAGGTGAGGAAGCTAAACCCGTCGTACAATTGTGCGGTATCGACATCCGTGGGTTCGAGAGAAGTTCGACTCCACAGATGCCGCGCAGCGTCGTGGGCTGCCATGGTCGTAAGATCGGGCCATTGATCCCACAGGGGCCGGCGCCCGAGCGCCGTGCCCACGGCTTCGATGTGCACGGCGGGTTTGGCAAGATCGCGAGCGCACTCTGCGGCCGACACGATGACCGCTGTCGAACCATCGACTGGGGCGTCGCAGTCGTAGAGGCAAAATGGTTCGCTGACGAGACGGGCTTGCCAGTAGTCGTTCCAGCTCAGCGGGTCGCGGTAAACCGCAGAGGGATTGAGCCGTGCATGCTCTCGCGCCGTAAGCGCAATGATCCCCAGGTGTTTTCTTTCGGTGCCGTACTCGTGCATGTGGCGGCGGGCATAAAGGGCAATCCAGTTCGCGGCGGACATCGCTCCGAAAGGGACGAAAAACGCGGCAAAACCACTAATCTCCCGCGCGCCCGCGCCGATGCCGCGCCGACCCGTGTCTGCCGCCGCCGTGGCCTCGGTGACCGTACGGTAAACCAGCACGTGCCGCGCCAAGCCGGAAGCCACAGCCAAAGCTGCCGCGATCAAGGGCATGATTTGCCCTGGACCCTCCAGCCCCGACAAGTGCCAGCGCACGGCAAGGCCGAGCGCGTCTTGAACGTCGTAGATGCTCGGACCAGCAAACCCAGGCACGTTCGATACCGGCCCCGGATAGGCAGCGATTCCGTCGATGTCGTGAACCTCGAGTCCCGCGTCGCGAATGGCCTTTAGCGCGGCCTCGCACGTAAGATCCAACTCGTCGCGAAACAAACGGCGGCCGATGGCCGATTGTCCCACACCGGAGAGCACGGCCCGCCGCTCCAAGGGTTCGCCCGTGGTGCTCACGAAAGGCGCTGGCGTCGGTGAGGAGGGCGGTGCGCTGGAAGCGACTTCGTTCAGCTCCGAGGACGCTTTTGCCTCGGGGTCAGGCACGAAAATGGGCAGAGCAACTTCCTCGCTGAGGGTCTCGAACTCTACGCGCACGGGCAAGCCAATTCGAACTTCCTCCGGCGCGCAGCGGACGACATTGGTCATCAGTCGGAGTCCCGGTTGCTCGTCAAGCTCCACTAGGGCGACAACGTACGGTACTTCCTGCCCAGGAAACCACGGCTTGTGATTCACGGTGAAGGAATAGACCCGTCCCTTTCCAGACACAGCCTTGAAGCTGAGATCGGATGAGTAACAGCGGGGGCAAACTGGGCGCGGTGGGTGAATGTACCATTGGCATCGAGGGCAAAAGCGAAATTCCAGCCGACCCTCGCGGCATGCACGCCAGTACGCCGCGGTAGCGGGCTCGATAGCTGGTAGCGGCCGAAACCCCACGGTTCCTCCTTTCAGTTTTGTTGCCTTTTTACTTGGGCACAAAGCTACCGCCAATTCCAGGCACCCGCTCCTGCATCGGTGGTGGCGCGGCTGCCGAACGGAAAGATCTTGTGGGGCTTTGGGGGGTACGCCTGCGTCCCGGCACGGTGGCTCACCGGTCGAGGCACGGCTCGCGCTTGCGTTGTTCGGCAGGGCTGCGAAGGGGAAGGGAAGCAACCGTTTTTCGCGAAAGGATGGAGCATGGCAAAACGCACGAACCGACTGGGTTCGGAGACGAGCCCCTATTTGCGGCAGCATGCACACAACCCGGTCGACTGGTACCCATGGGGACCCGAGGCATTCGAGCGCGCGCAGCGTGAGGACAAGCCGATCCTGCTCAGCATTGGCTACTCCGCTTGCCACTGGTGCCACGTGATGGAGCGCGAATCGTTCGAAGACGAAGACACGGCTCGTCTTATGAACGAGCTCTTCGTCAACATTAAGGTGGACCGCGAGGAGAGGCCCGACGTGGATCACATTTACATGACCGCGGTGCAGCTTCTCACCGGCCGCGGGGGTTGGCCGCTCACGGTGTTTTTGTGTCCCGATGGCCGTCCGTTTTACGGGGGTACGTATTTCCCTCCGGTAGACCGTCACGGGCTGCCTGCCTTTCGGCGGGTTCTCTTGGCGGTGGCCCAAACCTACCGCGAGAGGCGGGACGAAGTTCTGAAAACGGCCGGGCAACTGGTCGAAGCACTCAAGCGGGTGGAAACGCCGGAAGAAGGTGCTGCGGCTTGGGGTGGGGAGCTCCTCGAACACGCCGCGCAGCGCCTTGGTTCGGCCTATGACCCAGAGTACGGCGGACTCCATCCGGCGCCGAAATTCCCCAATTCGTCGGTGTTCGAGTTCTTCCTCCAATACTTCTTTCTTTCTGGAGAGCAGCGCTATGGAGACATGGTGGTCCACACGCTCCGCAGCATGGCTCAGGGAGGCATTTTCGATCAGCTCGGGGGCGGCTTTCATCGCTATTCCGTCGACGAGCGCTGGCTCGTGCCTCATTTCGAGAAAATGCTTTACGACAATGCCCTGCTCGCGCGATTGTACCTGCACGCTTTTCAAGCCTTCGGGGAGCCACTCTTTGCCCGCGTGGCGCGGCAAACGCTCGATTATCTGCTGCGCGAGATGCGTTCCCCAGAAGGCGGCTTTTATTCCTCGCAAGATGCCGACAGCGAAGGGGAAGAGGGGAAGTTTTACGTGTGGACGCGGCAGGAGGTCATGGACTTGCTCGGAGACGATGTCGGCGCGCTCGCCTGCCGCTACTGGGATGTTTCCGAAGAGGGCAACTTCGAGCACGGGCGCAACGTCCTGCATGTTACCTTGGAGGTGGAGCAGTTAGCCAAACTCTTCGGGCGCCCGGCGACCGAGGTGGCGCAGGCTTTGGACCAGGCTCGGCAACAACTGTTCGTAGCGCGGCAACGGCGCGTACCCCCGGCACGGGACGACAAGATCCTCACCGCCTGGAATGGGATGGCGGCGTCGGCTTTTGCGCTCGCGGCAGAGGTTCTCGGAGAAGAACGTTACGCCACCGTAGCGCGGGAGACGCTTCAGTTTATCGAACAACGCCTCTGGTTGGCGAACGGGTTGCACAGCACTTATGCTGAGGGCATCGCGAAGTATCCGGCGCATCTCGACGATGTGGCGTTCCTACTGGAGGGCTACCTGGATGCATTCGAGGCCCTTCAGGAGATGGCCTACCTGGACCGTGCGGACACTTTAGCCACAGAGCTTCTGGAACATTTTTGGGACCCGGAACGCCCAGGCTTTTACTTTACGAGCGATCGCCACGAGCCGTTGATCGTACGCAGCAAACCTGCATTCGACGGCGCCATTCCCTCAGGGAATTCCGTGGCCTGCAACGCGCTTTTGCGCCTTGCCCACTTGACGGGAAAAGCCGTATACGAGCAGCGCGCGAAGGCTTTGCTCGATGCCTACGCCGCCACCATGCAGGCACAGCCCTCCGGGTTCGCCAATTTGTTGTGTGCGGCTTCGTTCTACCTGGCTGGGCCTTGTGAAGTTGTCGTGGTGGAATCGTCACGCGGCGCAGGCACGCACCTCGCCCAAACGGTGCGGCGACACTACCTGCCCCATCGGGTGCTTCTGGTGGCGTGGCCTGAGGACGGAAAAGCCAACTTGCCCTTGGTGCAAGGGAAAACGTGCAGCGGCTCGTTGCCCGCGGTGGCCTTTGTCTGCATGGGGTTCACTTGTTCCCCTCCAGTAGCGGACACTGCTGCACTGGAGGCGCTGCTCCCAAAACCAGGATGGTGGAGGGCCGCCGCATTGCAAAAGGCCGCTCAGTAGGGAACGTTACCGAACGGAGATTTGCAGCAGCTCCGGCTGAGGGCGCAGGCCAATAGTTCGTAGGCGGCGGCTTCTCGCGATCAGATGAAGTCTGCCAGCGGAGCGAGTCGTTCGACCCACTCATCGGGAATGTACGATACCGTACCGCCAAACTGCTTCACGTAAAGCACGATCTTTGCGGTCTCCTCGATCATCATCGCGCGGGTGGCTGCTTTGCGTAAGGTTTTATCCACGGTCATGAGCCCGTGATTCTGCAGAATGCAGCCGCGGCTTTGCTTCAAGGCTTCGTGGACCGCGTCGGCTAGCTCTTTCGAGCCAGGCATGTACCAGGGCACCAAAGGGGTGTCGCGAAGAAAAATCGCATCCGTGTTGATGGGCGGGAACACCTGGTTCGTGATTCCAAAGGCTGTGGCCACGGGTGCATGGGTGTGTACTGCTCCCGTGGTATCAGGCCGAGCCTCGTAGGCGCCCCAGTGCATTTGCCACTCTACCGAGGGTGCGCGCGAGCCCTCGACGACAGACCCGTCGCGTCGAATACGCACGAGGTCTTCTTCGTGCAGTCCGCCTTTGTAAAGCTGGCTCGGCGTGATCCAAATCGTTTCGCCGTCGGCCGCACGCGCACTAATGTTCCCACCCGTGGCCGTGAGCAAGCCGTGAGCGAAGAGCTCGTTTGTGATTTGGATGATTTGTTCTTTGGCCTCCCGATCGGTCCACATTTGGAACCCTCCCATTGCAAGTTGGACCAAGGCTCCCAGGGAAATCAAGTCGGTCGCAGATCAGAAGCCCATTGCCGCGCCGTCTTTGCGGCGGTCCGAACCTCCCCAATACACTCCTCTAGCCCAGTCGATCATGATCCCTTGTCCACCGCCGAATCCGCCGCGGAAGCGGACCTCGTAAGGGTCGGCCACGGCATGACCAAACTCATGCAAGGTCCGGACGAGCTCGGGATCGAACTCTTCCTCGAAGGCGACCCGGTTTTGCTCGATCACATGGAAGCGCGGAAGGTCGAGGGCCTCCTGGATGTTGGCGCCAAAGTCAACCATGTGGGAAATCACCTGCACATGGGCCTGCGCTTGGTGGTCGCCACCCATGACCCCAAAAGACAAGATGGGCTGCTCGCCCTGGAACAACATGGCAGGGATGATGGTGTGCAAGGGGCGCTTGCGCGGCGCCACGCAGTTGGGGTGAGTTGGGTCGACAACAAACCCAGCACCACGGTTTTGCAACACGACGCCGGTGTTGGGCACGGCAACTCCCGAGCCGAACGGAAAGTAGAGGCTACTGATCATGGATACGATGTTTCCTTCCGCGTCGGCCACGGTGAGGTAAACGGTGTCGCCCTGGGAGGGAAGCTTGCCAGCCGCGGGGCGAGCTACAGCCCGCTTGGGGTGCAACAATGCTGCCCGGCCTTGCGCGTAGTCCTTCGATAGAAGTTCGCCCAACGGCACGCGGGCGAAGTCTGGATCAGCCACAAATCGATTGCGGTCGGCCAGTGCGAGCTTGACCGCTTCGATCCGGTAGTGATGCACCTCGGGCGCGGAAGGGCCATAACGCGCCAAGTCAAAGTTCTCGAGGATGTTGAGCGCCAAGAGGACAGTGACGCCTTGGGTGCTCGGGGGCAGTTCCACGAGGGTGTAGCCGCGGTAGCTCGTCGTCATTGGTTCGACCCAAGACGAACTGTGCTCGGCGAAGTCGGAAGGAGACAGTACGCCTCCTTGCCCGGCGACCGCACCGGCTGCGGCCACGGCAAAGGGCCCGCGGTAAAACCACTCCGTGCCGCCGCTCGCCAGTTCGCGCAGCGATTGCGCTAGATGCGGCAAGCGCATGACCTCGCCGATGCCCGGAGGCCGCCCGTCGAGAGAAAACCACGCATGGGCCTGCGCGTCTTGCAGAATGCCAGCGTTCAAGATCGTTTGCCACTCCCAGGCAACGACCTCGCTGACGGGGAAGCCATCTTCCGCGTACGTGAGAGCCCCTTCGAAGAGCTCCGGCCAGCGCAGCCGCCCGAAGCGAGCGTGCGCGTCCGCCCATGCCTGCACGGCTCCCGGTACGGTGACACTCAGCGGACCAATGAGCGGCATACTGGAAAAACCCGCAGCACCGAGCCGCTCCGCAGTCAGCGCGGCGGGAGCTCGTCCACTTCCGTTGAGCGCGTAAAGCTTCCGTTCCGCGGCACTCCAGTAAAGCAGCATGCAGTCGCCACCGAGCCCAACGTTGTATGGCTCGACGACACATAGTGTCAGGTTCGCAGCAATGGCCGCATCGATGGCGTTGCCACCTTGGCGGAGCACCTGCACTCCCACGCTGGTTGCGAGCGCTTGACTGGTGCACACCAAACCCTGGCGCGCAAGAGCCATGGAGCGGTGCGCGCGGAAGCCAGGACCAAAGGGCCGTTTACTCCCGAACATGAGGCCAGATTACTTGCGCCCGAGTTCTTGTGAACGCCGCGTGGCGGCAACGACGGCAGCGATCAGTGCATCTTTGAAGCCCCGCCGGTGCAGCTCGCTCAAGCCGGCCATCGTGGTTCCACCGGGCGAGGTTACCTGGGCACGCAGCGTTTCTGGAGGTTGCCCGGTTTGTTGCAGCATCGCCGCTGCTCCGGCGATTGTCTGAAAGGTCAGGCGTGCGGCCAGAGCGGCGGTCAAGCCAGCAGCCACTCCACCCGCAATCAAGCCCTCGGCAAACAAGTACACGTAAGCGGGGCCACTGCCGCTCAGTCCGGTCACGGCATCGAGCATGCGTTCGTCCTGCACGTCTACAGCGTCGCCGACCGCCGAAAAAATCTGCAGGCCAAGCTTCAGATCCGCCGCGGTGGCGAAGCGCCCACGTACCAGTACGGTCATGCCCTTGCCGATCAACGCGGGGGTGTTCGGCATGGCGCGAAGAATGCGCACCTCGCCGCCGAGTGTGTACTCGAATTTCGCTGTCGGCACACCCGCAGCAATGCTGATGAGGAGGTGTCTAGAGCCAACGACGCCACGCAGTTCTTGTAAGACCGAGTCCAAGTCTTGTGGCTTGACGGCAAACACCACGACCTGGGCGGTTTCGGCGACTTCTCGGTTCGAAGCCACGGTGCGGATTTTCAGTTGGCGCTTGAGGGTAGCCAACTTGGCCTTGTCGATGTCGCTGGCCACGAGGTCGGAGGGCAAAGCAAGGCCCGCGTCGATGAGTCCACGTATCAAGGCGCTCGCCATGTTGCCGGCGCCAACAAAGCCAATCGTTGGCAAGGTTTTTTTGCGTGGACTGGTACGAGTTTTCGTTGGCGTTCCCATGCGAGCTCGAGCCATGGTGTTTCACCTCCTTTTCCGATCGACCGTAGCTAGCGAGCCACGACCTCGATACCTCACCCGAGTTTGGCTGGCCGCTCGCCGAAAATTGCCCGGCCGATTCGCAGCAAAGTTGCGCCTTCTTCTACGGCGATTTCGAAGTCGTCGCTCATTCCCATGGACAATTCGTGGAGAGAAAGCTGCGCACCCACGCGACCCTGCCAGTGATCGCGCAACGCGCGAAGCTTCTGGAAGTACGGCCGGCTGTCTTCCGCATGCCGGGGTGGCGGGGGGATGCACATGAGGCCACATACGCGTACATGAGGGCAGTGCTGCGCTGCAGCAAACAAGGCTTCGAGCTGCGAAGGCGCTACGCCCGCCTTGCTGGCTTCTCCGGCAAGGTTCACCTCGAACAACACATCCACACGGTTGCGGCCCGACTGAAGCGCGCGGGTTTCGATCGTGTGGAGCAACTCAATGCTGTCGACGCTGTGGATGAGAGTAAAAAGCTCTAGTGCGGCTTTGACCTTATTGCGTTGCAGGTGGCCGACTAAATGCCACCGTACCGAGCCGCGAATCAAACCAGCCTTGGCCCTGCCTTCCTGGACATAGTTCTCGCCGATGTCTTCGATGCCAGCGTCGACGGCCGCTTGTACCGCCTCAGCCGGCTGCAATTTCGCCACAGCCACGATGCGGATGTCGGAAGCGGGGCGACCAACGCGTGCTGCGGCCTGGGCAATGCGTTCGCGGATCGAGGCAATTCGCTCAGCGATGGTTCGGGTCATCCGCCCACTACCGACGCAGAGGATGGGCGCAACAATCCATGCCTTTGAAGCAAAGCGGCAACCTCGTCCAGCGGCAAGCCAATCACGTTCGTCAAGGAGCCCTCGATCTTCTCGATAAAGGCTCGCCCGCCTCCTTGGGCTCCGTAAGCTCCCGCTTTGTCCAGCGGCTCGCCCGTAGCAACGTAGCGTCGGATCAGATCGTCGGAGAGCGGCTTGAAGGTGACGTGGCTTTCCACCACGAAGTTTTCCAAAATCCTCGCGTTACGAGCGAAGCACACTCCTGTACAGACACGGTGTTGGCGCGCCGAAAGGCAGCGCAGCATGGTCATGGCGTGACTCGGGTCGACGGGCTTGCCGAGGATCTCGCCATCGAGTTCGACTTCCGTGTCGAAGCCCAGAACGAAAGCTTCGCGAATTTTCTGCGAGATGGCCAAAGCCTTTTCCGAGGCCAAGCGCCGCACGTAAACTTCTACCGACTCTGTGGGCAGCGGCGATTCATGAATGTCCGCTGGCACCACCACAAAGGAAATCCCCAGCGATGCCAAGAGTTCCCGCCGACGCGGTGAGGCAGAAGCCAAAATGACCGGAGGCGACATGGCAACCCACTTGTTCGCAAACTCGACGGATCGCTGCAAGCGAAACGATTTGCTAACCGGAGCAGCGATGCTGCGGTTGGGGTTGTTGGTATTCGTGGTGATGTGGTGCGGATTGGGTTGCAGTTCGTCCCAGCCGCTTGGCCGTTACGACCCACGAGTGGTGTGGCTGCGTTGGCAGAGTGCCGGCGCGAAGCAGGAGCAATTCCGGGCTGCGTGGCGGGCATGGAGGCTGAAACAGGATGACGAGGCCTACCGGCTGTTTCGGGCATTGGGTTACGCGTACCCGGAGCTGGCAGATCACAGTTGGTTTTATGCCGGGCTCGCGGCCGATCGTAGCGGGCGACGGCGTGAAGCGGTGGCGGCGATGCTTCAGGTCGTCGGCGAGTTTCCGCGCAGTGTCTTTTACCTCGAAGCGGCAACGTTCCTCGCAGAGTGGCAAGAGGAAGCAGGTCAGGTGGAGAGTGCCCGCGGCTGGGCATCGCGGGTGCTCGGGGCTGGCGCACTCCCAGAGCTGCGACAAAGGGCGACGCTGGTGCAAGGCCGTTGCGAGGAGCGCGCGGGCAACGTTGCAGCAGCGGCAAAGGTGTTTCGGAAAGTTTGGGAACAGGCGCGGGTTGCTGCCGTGCGCGCCCGCGCACGGGGGTATCTCCGTGCGCTTCGTGCCACGCATCCAATGGTCGAACCAACGAGCGAGCAGCGGGTTCAAGAAGCAGAGTGGGCTGTGCGGGACGGAGATTGGGCATTGGCCCGCGAGTTGGCAGAGCCACTTGCGGGAGCGCCGGACAGCGAGGTGCGTGCACGGGCGCTGCTGGTGCTCGCGGAGGTTGCGTATGGCCTGGGGCAGTGGGAAGACGCACTTACCGGTTGGTGGTCTGTGGCCAATCGGTACCCAGAGGCACGTGTGGCCCCCATGGCCTTGCACCGCATGGGAACCGTGCTGTGGAACCGCGAGCGCAATGCTGCGGCCGATCGAGTTTTTGCGGAACTCATCCGACGCTATCCGGCAGCCGACCTAGCCGCCAAAGCGTTGCTGGCCCGCGCGCGGATTGCTTACAGCGAGGGCGCACGGGCGAGGGCCCAGGCTTTGTTGCGCGATGCGGATCGGTTCGTGTTCGATCCGGATGTACTGAGGGAAGTTCACTGGTGGCGCGGTTGGGTTGCGTTCAAGACGGGGGCGTTTGGCGAAGCGGCGAGCTTTTTCCAACGACTGGGCGCCGACGACGAACGGGCGCAGTATTGGCTTGCCCGCGCACTCGAAGAGCAAGGCCGAAAGCGGCAAGCGCGTGAATTGTATACGCGACTCGCAAGCGGTCGCCCCCGCTTTTATGCCTACCTGGCAGACAGGCAACTCCGCGGGCTTGGTTCGTTACCGTTTCAGCTAAGCGGGTTGGCGGTAGCGCCACCCGACGTGCCGGTGCCCCGGCCGCCTACGAGTGCCGACCCATTTCACCTCGAACGTTGGCAGCACTTGCTCGTAGCCGGGGTGCTGCCGCTCGCCCGTAAGGAGCTGGCTGCGGTTGCCCAAGGCGCGGTCATGAGCGATGCTGCCTGGCGGGAGTTCCTCGTCGCTGCGTGGTGGCGCACTCATGCCTACGCTGATGCACTTCGGGCCCTGGCAACGTGGCGAGATCTTCCGGCGGAAGAGCGACAGCGGCTCGAGTACCCACTTGCGTTTTACGCTTTGGTCCAGAAGGCGGCCATGAGCTACGGTCTGGACCCGCTGTTGCTCTTGGCCGTCATGCGTCAGGAAAGTTTGTTCGACCCGGAGGTGTGCTCTCCAGCAGGCGCCTGTGGCTTGATGCAACTGATGCCCAACACGGCGCAGCGGCTGGGCGCGGGGGCCGGGCTCGACCCCAACAGGATCGATTTGTTCGACCCAGAGCAGAACATCGACTTGGCCGCACGCCACTTGCGCGAATTGTTGGATCGCTTTTCGTACGACCCCGTCCTCGCACTGGCGGCCTACAACGCGGGAGAAGAAGCAGTGCGCCGGTGGTTGGCGCGCACGAACCGCCAGCCGCCGGACGAGTTCGTGGAAGACATCGCCTACCGCGAAACACGCGACTACGTGAAACGCGTTTGGACCCACTACTTGCGCTACCAGGCCCTGTACCTTCCCGCAGGCGGCGGAACGCACGGCAAGTCGTGAATACTGTTCCGGCCGCGTCGCAATCCGGTCCCGAACCTTTCAGTCCCAAGCCCGAGTTGCCCTCCTGTTCGTTGGAAAAGAGGTTTTGGGGGCTAGGCTGCGCCGGGGCTGACGCAGGAAGCGGGCACGGTCCTTCGGCTCGCCGCCCCAAACTGGCGGAGACGACCAGGACGCCCATCACACGCAGGGAGCGACCTGGGGGCCGCCTACACCGACACAAAAGGCCCTTCCTTAGTCGACCTGTGCCTTATTGCGCCGGCTCCGTCCCTGTCGAGCCTGGGCTTACCGGCCGGTACGCCGAAAGCCGGTTTCCCGCGCGGAAGGGCAAGGAACAAGCGTGGGTCAGCGATTGCTCTTGCGTGGCTCGGCGGCCTCCGCACCACGTCGGTTCTTTTCCAGGACGCTGTCATCGCAAAGCACAGCCGCGCTCGCTTTGTACCCTTCCATGAGCCGTTGCCGGTTTGTTCCCGCGGCTGGAGCCGGCTTTTTGGCACTGGCGAGCAACTGCTCGGTCGTAGGTGGGACGACAGATGAGTGCCCCACGCCTCGGATGCAGGTTTGCTTTTCCCGGCCCCGGCGTGTGCAGTTCTACTCAAGGACGGCGCGGGCCGCGTGTGGATACCCGCTCGATGTCCAAAATGTCCATCCGCCGGCGCATGAACTGCAGCTCACGCCGATGCTCGGTGGATAACTGTTTCAATTTGCGCAAGCCCGCCGGGGTGACAACGACGAGGACCTCGCGTTTGTTGGCCGGGTTTTCTTTGCGAATGACGTAACCTTGAGCTTCGGCCCGGTCGACCAACTCCACCACGGTGTGGTGCCGCAATTGGAGAAAATCGGCTAAGCGCGAGATGCTCACTCCCTCGGTGCCGCCCAAGCCGGCTGCACCAACGAGCAACAAATGTTGTTGGGGCGTGAGGCCGATGTTGCGCGCAGCAAGCTCCGTAGCGCGGAACAACTTCCGTAAAGCTTCCCGGTAGCGCGCTAAGTTTCGAAGTTCGCTTGGAATGGGAGTAGACACGACTGGCCTGTTTATCGCGATTTGCTTCGCGACTCAACGTGGTGCTGCACTTTTGCTGAAGTGGTGGCCATCGCGTTCCGAGCTCTGGCCCCGTGGTACTTCCGAGTCGTTTCCGGGTGGAGTCCCACGCTCGCGCACGGTCCCGATGGGTCGTGGTGCGACAAGGAGCCGCCTTTGATTGGGGGCGCAAGGGTTCCGTGCGAACAGGCACGGGATGCAATGGGTCCGCGTCCCGCAACGGTCGGCTAAAGCCTGTGCCGAATGAAGCCTTTGGTCGCCTTACCGCATTCCACGGCGTGGCCGAGCTGCTTTACGCTGCCTGCCCTTTGAGCCGCTCGAGCTGTTGAATGAGTGCTTTTGTCCGCTCCTCTTCTTCTTCGAGCTTCTTGCGAAACTCGCGCGTGGCCGCCTTGTGGATCTCGTGTGAGAGAGTTGTCGCGTGAGCTTGCAATACCGAAAGGAGCAACCGAACGTCCGCTTCGTCCACCGTAAGCTGCATACGGGATCCTCGCGCGCTTGCTCTTACTCGAGGGGGTCCGGCTTGTAAAGTAAAGGATGGACGCCAACCTCGTGTTCCGTGCGCAATGTTACTTCGAAGAGGACGCCCGTGCGAGTGGTTTTTCCGGCGGTGTGGCTGCCGCAACGACCCTCACGTTTGGCCGGTACGACGTGTCGCGCAGGAGGTAGAAAATTCCGCCGGAGAGGGTAGGGGCTTCTGCGACCCAAAATCCGAGGGCCGCGGACAAAATGGAACTTTCCAAGCCAATGCGATGCGCGAGAAGAAGCGCTTGAACGATTTCCCGCACGCCCTCGCCCGCGATGGTGAACGGACTCATCACCGTGGCGAAGATTTGGATCGTTGACGCGAAGATCACCTCCCAAAACTCGGCGTGATGGGCGCCCACCGCAATAGCCGTGAGAAAATACGTGACGGCGGTGAAAAAATGGACGAAAAAGCTAAGCCCCGCAGCAACGGTTAGCCGTAGTTTCTGACCGCGATAGGCTGCTGCGGCACTATGGAGCCGTTCGATGAATGCAGCTACGCGACTGTGGCGCAGACTGGAGAACAGCCCCAGGGACCACAACAGCCACCGCGGATGCAGCAAAGCGGCAAAGAAGGCGAGCGAGATCAGTGCGGCCACAGGAATCGTGAGCCAACCAATCAACGCGGCTCGGCTTCCGAGGATGGTGTTTCCGAGCGGGTAGGTCACCAGAAAACAAAGAAAGATGCCAACGATGCCTAGGCCCTTTTCCATGACTGTTGCGGCTGCCGCCTCTGCAGTGCGGCCAGTGAAGCGTGCGGCGTCGTAGAGCTTGTAGCCGTCGAGCCCGATCGTCGACGGTAGAAACGTTCCGAGGAAGCGACCGATCAAAAACGTGGTGACAACGTGCCAGAGGGGAAAGTAAAGCCCCTGACCTCGCAGCAGAAGGTTCCAGCGTAGCATGGAACAAGCCATGCCGGTGGTACGGACGACAAAGGCAAGCAAGGCGAAACGCCAAAACGTGGCGGCGTCGATTTGAGGAAGATAGGCTACGATGGCCTGCAGCGCCGGAACCGTGGTGCCCTCGCTCGACTGCACCGGGTGCTGCAACAAGAGGTAAAACGCGCCGATCGTGATTGCGAGTTTTGCCGTAAAGGAAATGACCGCACGCAATGGGCGGCGTTCTACCTGGGTAGCCGACACCGGTTACCGCCCCTGTTCAAGTTTTCGCTCGAGTTGACGGAGGCGAAGTTCGACCTTTCGCAAGCGCTCGTTGCAGTTCTCTTCGCTGCCGCCCTCAGGAGAAGGCCCCAACCGGTCGGGCCCAGAGCGGAGCTCGTGAACGCTCGCCTCCAAACGTTCCAGCCGGGCTTCGAGCGCTTGCCACCGGTCAGCGTCGGTGGGCCATGCGGGGAGCCCTGGCGAAGCTTGCACGGTGGAGCGTGGCACTGGCGCCACAGCCCCTGCGTCTGGAGCCATGGCGAGGCCGATATTCTGCGGGTCACGAACCACAATTTCCCATTGCCCGCGAAACTCTCGAATCGAACCGCTAGCACGAATTGCCTTACCCACGAAACCTTCGGGATTTTGGCGGAAGCGACTCAACAGACCTTCTACCAGCACCACCTCCACGGGATGAGGAGCTTGCTCGAGCTGAAATCGAACGGTGTTGCCCTCTCGTCGGGCCGCACGTACGCGAGCCTCTACCGTGACCTCTTGGCCAACGTACAGGGGTACCACGCTTGCGTCCACCAACGGGGGCTCGCCGTAACAACGGGGGCTTGCGCCAAGAGCGAGGGGAAACACCAGCGCGAAGTGCAACAGCCGTACACGCGGGGCTCGACAGCTAAAGTTTGAAGACACGGTCCACCTCGTCTTCGTCCACCGTGGGCGAAAGTTCCTCCAGCTTCCGGAACACGACTTCGATGAGCTTGTCCAGCTTGCGGTATTCTCCGGAGCGAGCTGCTGCTCGGGCAACACTCACGGCTAAGCGAAGTTTTTCGTCGCGCGTCATAGGGCCGTCCCTCGATCGAACTTCGCCCCGCTTATAGCTGTGTTGTTCCCCAATGTCTGCAAAGAACCGGCTTGGGACCGAACCGAGAGCCGGTGGACGCATCGTCTCCGGGTGTACGTTTGCCACGGCGGAAAAATGGTGGTACCCTCTCTGCCGCTCGGAGTTCGCATTTGGTAGCAGCGAGGCGCCATGGCGCTAAAGTTGCGAATCGCGGACACGGAAAGGAGCACCGCAGAATGGCAGGCGGAAGGACATTCAAGCGAGACCAAAAACGCAGGAAGGAAATGGCGCGCAAACTGAAGCAAGAGGAGAAAATGCGCAAGCGCCTGCAGCGGCGGGAGGCAAAAAAGGCTGGCCTGACGCAAGAAGAAGAGGAAGTCGGGTTGCCCCCCAGCACGACCTCGGACTGAGGGAGTCGTTCACAGGTAGTCGATTCGCTCAGGTCCGCCGTGGTTCGTCTTTTCGTCGGGGGGGGGG
>FMSI01007247.1_pt1 | contig 21160 bp, 20 predicted proteins | sample 1504471 | NCBI WGS metagenome assembly FMSI01 (sample SAMEA4475357, study PRJEB15587) | soil metagenome | biome: Soil; feature: Field | place: India | collected 2015-03-11 | depth 0 m
CGTATCAAATATACAAATCACAATCCCATCCCCTGTATATCCATCAAGCCAGGCTAAATGTGCACCAACCCGCTCAATATTCCATTCCCTCTGCGGCGGTGGCGGCGCATAACCTGATGGACCCTGTTCAATTATTCCTGCTTCACCACCATTCGCAAAATCCACTTCTGGTCTGCCTGCAAGGGCAAGGATTACCGGCTTTGTTGCCTTTAAGCAAAAACCATTATAAATCCAGAAGGACTTCAAACTATCTATCTGATTGCCATAAGAATTTGCAAAATTTATTAGCGGTCGCTGAGTCCTTTCAGCAAATTCTTTCAGATGTCCAATCTTTTCTGCATAAGCCTTTTGCGGAAGACGAGCAAGGTTAGGCCTTTCTTTTAGATGCACACTTACCCAGATTTTCTTACCGGGCGACAAAGTATCCAGCACCGCCTGTAATGGCGGCGTGATATAGCCCGCATTCAATACAACTAGCCCTAAAATGAAGAAAGATACAATGATTTTCGTTTTTGCCTCCTTTTGTTAAAGGATAATTACTTTTTTTGTTACTTGGTTCTTTCCTTCTTCAACCCTCAGAAAATGTACTCCAGGTTGAAGTTTGATACTCTCTTTCTTTCCTGAGCGGAGGATTTTGTTTACGACCACCCGCCCCATCACATCATATACCTTTATCCCACAATCTTCTTCTGGCATAAAATGAATAGCACCCTTGAAGATTGTGGCAACGGAGTTTGTTTTTATTGTTTCATTACCCATCACCTCCTTTACTACCCCCTGCCCTGATGCAAACTTCATCACCACGATATCATCGTTCCATTGACTCACCCGTCTCTGTCCTGCTACATAAATATTACCTATAATATCAGCCACTATACCACGAGCAATCATTGCATACGGGTCTTTATACACCCACTCCTCATTTCCTAAACCACTCAATTTTACCACTGCCAGATAACCATCAAGATTACCGCAGGCATATATACACCCTAAACCATCGAGCACCATCCTTCTTGGATAACCACCATAACCCAAAGGACCCGCAGTTAGATATCGCCAAAACTCAACACCACCCGAATCGATTGCAATCACCGCAAAATATTGTGAAGTATTTGTATACAGATAACTAAGACCACACACATAAACAAAACCAGAATCATCAATCACTATATCCTCTGCCCAATCATAGTAATGGGCATATCCATCATAACGATAGACCCATTGCTCATTACCAATAGAGTCTAATTTCACAACAAAAAAGTCCCAACTTCCAACATCACTCCACGAACCACCTGCTCCATAAACATTCCCTAAGGTGTCAATGGTAAGAGCCCTTAATTCATCAAAATAACTCGCCGGTCCATCATAACGATAGACCCACTTCTCATTCCCCGCTGAATCAAGCTTAATTATTGTAAAATCAGTACTGGTGCCAAAACCCGTTGAATAACCACCAACATAGATATTTTCGTTTTTGTCAATCGCAATATCCATCGCCTCATCGTAACTGCTTGCCGGACCATTATAAATATATCGCCAGACCTCGTTACCCCCGGAATCCAACTTTTTTACAAGAAAGTCTAAAATACTACTATATGTATACGTAAAGCCTGCGATGTAAACCATTTGAGATGATGCCACAATTACTGCGTTTGCTTCAAATGCCTCTGTATCCCTATGTATCCATTCAGTATTTCCCAAAGTATCAATACATAAGACAATCAAATCCTTATTACCATAAAGAAATTGCGCATATCCCGCAACATAAACTTTGTTAGAATTAAAAGCAATATCATTGCCGTAAGCATGCCTTGCCAAGGTGTCATTAAAATATATCCATTGTTCCTGACCAGAAGTATTTAATTTTATTACACCAATCCCTGAGATATGGCCGCCGGTAGTATCTGATGATTTTAAGTGTCCTGCTGTATATGTGTTTCCGGAACTATCGGTAGTTATTGATGATAGCCAATCTGTTCCAACTGGATTCACATACTGATACACCCACTCCGGGGTCTGGGCGAATGAGTGGGAAGGGGGGAGTAGGAAGTATAAGGCAAGAAGAATGGAAGTTAGAAGACAGAGGTCCCGATGAAATATGCTCTTAATTTCACGGAATAAATTAGAAGTTAGATGGAAGATGGAAAATGGAGAATGGAAAGCAGAAAATAGAAAAAGGATATTGGTAGTCAGTTTATCCATTTTTTAAGTTATATTAACTAAGTCTTCTCCAATATCTGCCTACCGTATTTATAACCTTCTTCAAACGCCTTGAGATTCAGTGGTATTGCCTTGTCTGGGACCGAACCGGGTATTGCATTCTTCATCGCCTCATTACTTACAACATTCGTTACGGCCGTAAAAAATCCCAGCATAACAATATTGGCAACGATTCGATTGCCCAGTTGTTCAGCAAGTCGGGTTGCTGGAACTGCGAATAACTTAATGTTGTCTCTGGGTGGATTCGGTTTTACAAGGTCCTCATCTATTATCAGAATACCATTATCATCAAGTTCTGGTTCGAATTTTTCGTAAGCCTCGCGGGACATTGCGACAAGAATCTGGGGTTTGGTGAGATAAGGATAAAGAATTCTATCTTCTGATATTAATAACTGGGCACTACACGCACTACCCCTTGCCTCGGGGCCAAATGATTGAGTCAGTGTGGCATGCTTATTATCAAATATTGCTGCTGCCTTACCTACAATGTACCCGCTTTTTATTATCCCTTGCCCCCCATAACCAGAAAAACGAATTTCAATCATCTCTATCCTCCTTCAGCCACAGACTCGGGTATACACTCATCAACCATCCCGTATAACTGGTATTTATCGCCGAAAACAGTTCTAAATCTCTGGTTCATTGCATCAATAAATGTTGGTCTTTCACGGTCAACAAATTTACCAACAATAATCGGTCCCTGGAATTTTATGTCAACTTCCCTTAGATTCACATCGTGCTTTATTATACTGTTATCATGGTAATACTTCAATATGTCAAGTCCTGTACCAAGACGATTCAAACGTGCGTATAAGGTTGAACAGGGTGCAATCACCTCAATAAAAGTAAACCCTTTTTTATTAAATGCCTCAAATATAGAGTTTGACAACCTCCTGATATCAAGGGCGGTCCACCGGGCAACATAGACTGCACCACAGGTTTCCATTAATAGCGGCAAATTAAATGGCATTTCAAAATTCCCATAAGGAGTAGTTGAACAAATCGCAGTCTCGGGTGTCGTTGCCGCAACCTGGCCACCAGTCATCCCGTATATAAAATTATTTACACATATTACCATTATATCCATATTCCTGCGCGCCGCATGAATTAGATGATTACCACCAATGGCAACTAAGTCACCATCCCCGGAGAAAACTACTACTTTCAATTCCGGATTGGCAAGTTTCAAACCGGTAGCAAATGGAATGGGCCGGCCATGGGTAGTATGGAAGGAGTCAAGTTTCAAATAACCTGGCACACGGCCTGTACACCCAATACCAGATATTACAGCTACCTTATTCACATCTATGTTTGAACGCTGTAGAGCAATCAAGAATGCGCTAACTGCCGGACCTATGCCACAGCTCGGACACCAGATATGGGGCATTCGATCCATTCTTAATAGATTTTCAAAGGGATGACCGGTTGTCTGTTCAGGTTTTATCGTTTCGGTTATATCAATCTCACTCATTTCAAGCCCTCCTTTATTGCATTTAAAATATCATCAGGATTATGAACCCAACCACCACCATGGGGTACAAGCAGAGTCTTACATTTACCTTTTGCACACCGCTCTACTTCTAAGGCAATCTGCCCATAGTTAATTTCTACTGTGATAAGTGCCTTTACTTTAGCCGCAAGTTCAAAGATTCTTTTTTCGGGAAATGGCCAGACCACAATCAGTCTTAAAAATCCCACTTTTATTCCCTGCTTGCGGGCATCCGCAATTGCTTTATAGGCAACACGGCTTGAAATTCCATAAGAGACAATTACGACATCTGCATTATCAGTCCCCTCTTCTTCATACCGAATTATCTTATCTGCATTCTTCCGAATCTTTTCTACAAGCCGACGAACTAATTTTTCCTGAGCCATCCAGTTCATTACAGGATAGCCACGCTCATCATGAGTTAATCCAGTGACATGGAACCGATATCCATCACCGGCCTTTACCATTGGTGGCACAAGGTCTTCATCGGGTTTGAATGGTAGATAGGATTCTTTTGGACCCTTGTACCATCGCCTTTCTACAAGTTCAATATCATCAGATTTTGGAATTACAACCTTTTCGGTCATGTGACCGACACATTCGTCCATCATTAAAAATACTGGTACACGATAAATTTCAGAAAGATTAAAACAATCAATCGTAAGGTCAAATGCTTCTTGAGGTGAATTGGGCGAAAGTGCAATTATTTCATAGTCGCCATGCGAACCCCAGCGCACTTGCATCATATCACCCTGTCCAGTAAGAGTAGGTAAACCAGTAGAGGGTCCTGCGCGTTGAACATCAACAATTACACAGGGAGTTTCGAGCATTGCCGCAAGTCCAAAATGTTCCTGCATCAGGGAAAAACCAGGACCAGAGGTCACGGTCATTGATTTCTTACCAGCCCAGGACGCACCAAGGATAGCTATTGAAGATGCAATTTCATCTTCCATCTGGATGAATACACCACCCACCTCAGGAAATCTCTGAGCAATCCTTTCGGCAACTTCTGTGGAGGGAGTTATAGGGTAGCCGGCAAAAAATCTACAGCCTGCGGCTAGCGCTCCCTCTGCACTTGCATAATCACCATCAAGGTAATGGGCACCGGTTAGCACCCCTTTTGGATCTGCCTTCATAGACCTCCTTTATCAAATACCACTAAATTTTCTTACCACAGAAGGAGTTTTATTATTCTCGGATAAATAATTGCATCAAATCAGGCCACAATTGCAATTCTAGTCATATTGCAACACCACTTATGCATTTTTTTTATCAAGAATTTCGGCAACAGTTTTTTCTTTATCCAGAGTCACATATATTGCAAACTCAGGGCAGATTATTTCACAAAGATGGCATTCTCGACATTCCTCAGGATTCTTCACATAAGGTGGATGATACCCTTTGATATTAAACTCAGCTGATAATTCAAGTGCCTTTTTGGGACAGAATTCAACACAGAATCCACAGCCCTTGCACCGATCTTTGATAATATGGACCTGGCCAATCGGTACTTTTACCTTATCAACATCAAGTGGTTTGCGCCAGAACTTCATAGTTAATCTTTTAGGCTCTTAACTATATTGGGTGGAAGAAAGGCCGAGCCTTAAATCCTCTACTTCCACATTCCGCCATACTGAGTGGCGGATTAATCCGCGGTGCCCGTCATTCGATAGCCCATAATTTTTTCTTCCAGGTTCCTAAGCCATTATCCAAAAATTTTCACACCCTCTCAGGCTTAAGAACAGGCACCTTTCCAGAATCGATTTTCAAAGACAAATTATTAGTATTATATCCGCAACGGGCACTTTGTCAATAGTGGAGTTAATCGCTTTTTTTCTGTTAATCCCGCACACCTTAATTGTGGAAAGATTCTATTTTGATGAACAATGCAAATCTTTTAAATAATTTATCAATTACCAATTACCCTTGATTTTGGTTGAAAAATATAAATAATTAGCAAAAGGAGCGTTTATGTCCACAATGATAAAACTAAAAATTGCAATTTTAACAGTTATCTTAGTAATTGCTTGTTATTCAGGTAATCTTGATGAGCTTTTAGCACTTAGCAAGGGTGATATGGTATCAATCCAGTTGAATCAGTATGCATATGCGACATGGCAGATTTCACTGGCTCAGTTTGATGTCTATCTTTATAGTTTTTTTGACCGCGCTGATTCAATAATTGTTGTTGAAATTTATGGGATGAAAGAAAAATCTGATGATGCACAAAAAGCGATAGAACATTTTAGACTGCTTTTGAAAAATGATTTTATCCCTTTCTTTAAAAGCAATTACAGAATTGAGGTTGATGAACTTAATGACATCAAATTTGTCTACAGGAATCGGGCTGAAGAGGGAAGAAGGAAGATATACATCTGGGAAAAAGGAAAGTATCGTTATCCTATAAAATAAAAAATTAACATTAGTTTTTGCTTGAAGATGTTGAAAGGTTTAGTGATTAATTGCTAATTTCAAATTTTGAATTTCCAGCCGAGATACAATTCCCTTGCCTTGGGGTCATTAATAAGAGTTTGGGCATCTCCTGATAAAAGAATTTTTGAATCATAGATAAGGTAGGCGCGGTCTGTAATTTCCAGTGTTTCTCTGACATTGTGATCAGAAATCAAAATACCGATACCTTTATTTTTTAAACTAAGAATAATTTCCTGGAGCTCCGCACGGGCAATCGGGTCAATGCCCGTGAATGGTTCATCAAGCAATAAATACTTTGGTTTGCTTATCAATGCCCTGGCAATTTCAACCCTTCTCCTTTCGCCACCTGAAAGCGTGTATGCCTTTTGATTCCTCAGCCCAATTAGATTGAATTCCTCAAGCATCTTGGCTGCCTTCTGTTTTGCATCACTTGTCTTTTCACCAAGTATCTCATATATCGCAACCAGATTATCAATCACACTCAATTTTCTAAATACGCTTGATTCCTGGCATAAAAAAGAGATACCCATCCGTGCCCTTTTGAACATTGGCTGGTCAGTAATTATATTTTCATCAAGAAGAATTTCCCCCCAATCAGGTAATATCAATCCTACAATCATATTAAAAGTCGTTGTTTTGCCCGCACCATTGGGACCAAGTAGACCAACAATCTCGCCGTGATTTATCGTTATATCAATCTTATTTACTACAGTTCTCTTCCCGAAACACTTTGTTAGTTCTTTAGTCTTTAGCATTTTCTTTTTGTTCCTTTAGGTAAAGTTTTCCCCGGGGATTTCCTGAAACCTTAACCTTGAACGCCCTGCCTTCTTGAAAAAGAATATTTATGTTTTCCCCTTCAATTATATTGTGTGCACCATCGTTTGTACAGTAACGGGCAATCCCTGAAGATACCTTGAAGTAATCAACGTTTTTATTCCTTAGACCAAATTCTCCGTTTATGCCTTTTAATTCATTGCTCTTCTCAACAACGAACGGTCGGGTCATAAATCCTCTCTCTTTTTTGAAATCATAGGCCAATGTATCACAATAAATTGTTATACTATCAATTACTGTAATGACCGAATCATATCCAAGGCAAAAATTCTCTTTGTTTTTTAACAAAAATTCCTTTGCGGTGATGAGGATTGGTGTTTTATCTTCTCTACTAATTTTGACCCCCGGTCCTTTTCTAAGACTTCCATACTCGGCATTTAAATCATACCAGCCTTCTTCACCATAGGCGCTAACCTTATTTTTTGTATCTTCCAGGATAACATTTTTAAACATTTTTACAATTCTTTTTTCTCCTTCGTATTCTAAGGAATCCGCAGAAATTATCTGATTTTCTGAGATTAGTTTTACACTGCCTTTAAGCACGCTGAATTTTTTACCAAAAAAATAGATGGCATTATTTGCTTTTATTTCTCCATTATCGTCTTTTATCAAAACACTATCCTTTAAAAAAACATAATCCTTTGTCTCATTTAATTGTGCCTCAAGACATTTAATTCTTGTTTTTTCCTGCTCAATCTCAACATTGCCTATTAAATAGACTATTCTTTCACCATTTTGATTTACAATCTCAACCCGGTCCGCCTTGAATGGTGTAATGGTCAAAAGCAGTGTGATGAATATCATTTTATCTTAGGGAATTTAATTGGTGAAACACCTTTAATGTCACCGATGATTTCAATCTTTTGTAAATCCGGGGTTGTCTTTAATCCATTTCCTTCAATCATTGTGCTATCTTTTTTTATAATCTTTACCCTTGCATCAGTTATGATTATCTGTAGTTCATTTTGCCAGAATAACGAATCAGTATAAAGTTCAGTGGAATCTTCGGTTATCAAAAGCACACTGTCGCGCACCATAATATTGTGATTTTTGATATTCAACTGCCCTCGGGCGCCTTTGAGCCAGGCGTATTCATTCTCCTGTTCATTATAAAATTTTATTTTAACGCTATCTACATTTATTACTTCCTCATAAACATAGGCTGAGACGGCAGTGAGATTCCATTTTTTCTTTCCTTCGGATGTTTCAATAAGTGTAAAGTTTTCGAGTGTTATACGGGGAAGATGTTTTTCTATATTTTCCTTGATTGTCTCTTCTTTACAACCCAGAAAAATAAATAGCAGAAGGACAAAGATTCTCTTCATTAATTATGCTATCATCTCCTCCGTGATTTATAAAACCACCAGTAGTCATATGGTCTCTGGGTTACAATTTTATTGAGGTCACAACCTATTTCCATAACAGTATTTCCTTTTTCATAATATACAGCAAAAGGGATTAGTGGAATATTGCATATCAGGGCGAGTTTTTCGAACTTCGGTAACTTGGCGAAAATTTTATCGCCATCTACCAAAGCAGAAAATATTCCACCTTCTTTTATAAATCTTGTTATCTTAAAAACTTCGTCGGGATAGAAAATGACCGCATCATTTCTTGAACGTATCAGATAAAAGATTCTGTCCATTATTTTGCCGATAAAAAGTGGATTATTATCAGTATAACGTTCAACGAGTATTCCAACTTTTTTGTTTAAAAAGGTTTTTAAAATTTTGGGCATCAATTCCCAGATTCCAAAATGGATAGAATAAAGGACCGCCCCATTCTTTAACGGTTCAATGCTTCCTTCAAGGGTGAATTTTTTTTCCGGGTGAATCATTATGCTAAGGTTCTGGGCAAGGGTTTTAAAATACAATTGGATATTTTTCTCCAATCTTTTTTTAAGACGCATTCTCCGGGCAGTATTCCACCAGTATATATTAATCGACAACAGAAAAATTAAAGTTTTCAAAAAATGCCGCACTTTATTACTTATTTTTTAATGAAGTTGCAATAAAATGATAAAAGATAGGATTGGGCAAAAGTGGCCTTGAAGTAAATTCCGGATGGAACTGGGTACCAATAAAGAATGGATGGTCTTTTATCTCAACGATTTCCACCAGTCTGCCATCGGGTGATTTGCCAGAAAAAATAAGTCCCTTCTCATTAAGGTTCTTGAAAAACTTAGGATTTACTTCATATCTGTGTCTATGTCTTTCTTCAATAAGTTCTTTTTTATATATCTTGTGGGCGAGTGTTTTGGGCTCAATCTGACAAGGACAATTACCAAGCCGCATCGTTCCACCCATATCTTTTATCTTTTTCTGTTCAGGTAGAAGGTCAATGACCGGATAGTCGGTTTTGTCATCAAACTCGGTTGAGTTTGCACCTTTTAGGTTACAGACATTCCTTGCAAATTCAATGACCATACACTGCATTCCCAGACAGATTCCCAAAAATGGTTTTTTATTCTCCCTTGCATATCTCACAACCCTTACCTTTCCTTCAATTCCCCTCATACCAAAACCGCCCGGGATAAGGATTCCATCAACATAGGCAAGTGTGTTGGAGAGTGTCACGTCGTCAATTCTATCGGTATCTACCCATTTGAGCTTCAATCTTGCATCATTGGCGACTGCTGCATGGTAGAGGGCTTCAATAATACTTTTATAGGCATCTCTCAGTTCAACATATTTACCGCATATTGCTATTTCCACGGTTTTGAGTGGATTTTTTGCTTTAGCCACAAATATCTCCCATTCAGTGAGGTCATATTCTTTTCTTTCCAATCCCAGGTACTCAAGTATCAGAGAGTCAAGTTTCTGTTGATGAAATATTAATGGAATTTCGTATATACAATCTACATCAACCGCATCAATCACTGCATTTGGCGGTACATTGCAAAATAAAGATATTTTTTTTCTTTCGTCTTCTCCCAACCAGGAATCGCTTCTACATAAGAGGATGTCAGGTTGAATCCCCATAGATAATAAAGTTCGGACAGAATGCTGAGTTGGTTTGGTTTTGAATTCGCGGGTTGTTTTTATAAAAGGAACTAATGTGAGATGAATATATAATACATTTTTTCTGCCGCGATCAATCCTCATCTGCCTTGCTGCCTCAAGAAATGGTTGACTTTCTATGTCGCCAACCGTGCCCCCAATCTCCGTGATAACAATATCAATTTTATTTTGTGTGGCAAGTTTTTTAATTCTTGCTTTTATTTCGTCAGTTATGTGGGGAACTACCTGAACTGTTTTTCCCAGATATTCCCCACGTCTCTCTTTGGTGATGACTGAAAAATAGATTTGTCCTGTTGTTATATTGTTTTCACGGGTTAGATGTTCATCTAAAAATCTTTCATAGTGTCCTAAATCAAGGTCACACTCTGCGCCATCAGCAGTGACGAATACTTCGCCATGTTGATATGGATTCATTGTGCCCGGGTCAACATTTATATACGGGTCTATTTTCTGGAGCGTTACTTTAAGTCCATATGATTTCAATAGCAATCCGATAGATGCAGTGGCAACGCCTTTACCCAGCGACGAGACCACACCCCCAGTGATGAATATATATTTTGTATCCATGCCTTCAAGTATAATTAAAAAACATTTAAAGTCAAGTCCTTTACTTTTCTGGTTCTTTGAGATTGAATTCTTTTATTTTTAGTCTCAAAGTATTCCTGTGGATACCGAGTCTCCTTGCTGCCTCGGCGAGGTTTCCGCCGGTTTTCTCAAGTATTTTTGAAATGTGATTTTTTTCAACCTCGGCAAGTAAATCAGAGTCGGTTATTTTTGAAGTTTCTCTTAATTGCAATGGAATATCTTCAGGACAAATCAGTTCGCCCCGGCAAAGCACGAGTGCCCTTTCAATCACATTTTCCAATTCCCGCACATTTCCAGGCCAGTCATATCTTAATAAATTATTCAATGCTTCTTTGGTTATCCCTTTTACCCGTTGGTGTCCCTGCTTCATAAATTTTTTCAGAAAATGGTCAACAAGCGGTTTTATATCTTCTTTTCTTTCACGCAACGGCGGGATATTTATGGTAACAACATTTATACGGTAATAAAGGTCTTCTCGAAATTTTCCGTCAGAAATTTTTTGTTTTAAATCCTGATTCGTTGCACAAATTACTCTCACATCAACCTTAATCGGATCATTACTGCCCAATCTCTCAAATGTGAACTCCTGCAAAACACGGAGTAGTTTTACCTGGACTGTCAGGGGTAAATCACCGATTTCATCAAGGAATAATGTTCCTTTATCCGCAAGTTCAAATTTTCCAAATTTTCTCTTTTCCGCACCCGAGAATGCCCCTCGTTCATAACCAAAGAGTTCACTTTCAATCAATGTTTCGGGAAGTGCCGCACAGGATATAGGTATAAAATTGCGATTTTTCCTCGGGCTTGCTTCATGTATGAGTCGGGCAATCAATTCTTTGCCGGTGCCGGATTCACCTAAAATCAAAACCGATGCATCAGAACGGGAAATTCTCGGAATGAGCGAGAGTATTTCTTTCATTTTTGGACTCTCTCCAACAAACTCGTCAAAATTAAATCTTTCTTCGATTTGTTCTTTCAACAGCGCAATTTCCTGCTGGGTAATCTGTTCTTCATAAACTCTTTTTATCAACATTTCAAGTTTATTGAGGTCGATCGGTTTGCTCAAATAATCATAGGCACCCAATTTTATTGCCTGAACCGCCGATTCAATCGTTCCGAATCCAGTCAGAATAATGAAATATGTCTGAGGGTCGATTGATTTCATCTGTTTCATGGTTTCAATACCATCTATTTCAGGCATTTTTAAATCTAATAGCGCAAGGTCAAAACCTTTTGTGCGATTTTGTGCAATTGCCTCTGCCCCATTGCGGGCAGTAGTGACTGTGTAGCCTAAATTTTTTAAAAATCCAGCGAGCAACTCACGCTGTGAATCTTCATCGTCACAGACAAGGATATGCATAACATAATTATATGGAAATATTTTAAAAAATCAATTCAGAAATTACTTTCCATATCTTGATAATCTTCTTCAACTTCATATTTTGTGGGTTCGGCACGATAATTATTGAAATTGTAGCTGAGCCCAAGAATTATTGTTGGCGATTTTCTTCTATTTTCTTGATGTATATAAAAATTTGTACCTTCTGATGTATTTTCAAATTTGCCCGTACCAAATATGTCGCGCACCTGGAGTGTGATGTTTAGTGAATGTGGTTTGATTTCCTGCCTTATTCCGCCATTGACAATAAAAAATGCGTTTCTGTTGCCCTGCGCCATAATTTCAGGACCATGATATATACCGGTCAATTGTAGTCGTGTGCCCTTTGCCAATATTATTGAATTCATATTACGTATGCTCCAGGTTCGGCTTTTTTGAGAAGCTGGACTATTATCAATTATTCCTTCAATACGGTGTTCATAGATATTTGCTGAGATATTAACATTAAACCATTTGAAAATTTTTACATCTAATGTTGGTTCTATCCCATACGCATAATCTTTTCCTATATTTTCAATGGTTGATAATAGTGTGTCGCCACTGTAAATTTGTGTAATATGTTCAATCTTATTGTTAGTTAGTCGGTAGTATCCATCAAGTGAAATCAAAATGCCACTCCACTGCCTTTGATAACCAAGTTCAAAGGCATTAACGAACTCCGGTAAAAGCGATGGATTTCCTTTGTAAATTGAATATGGGTCGCGGCGAGTTTCAAATGGTTCAAGGTCAAAATTTCTGGGTCTGTTTACACGCCGGGTATAACTTAATATAATCTGGTCAAATGGAGGAAATTTATATGAAAGATGCAGGGTTGGGAATATGTCAAAACGTCTGATATTTACATTTTGGGTTGTGCCGGTCAGTTCAAGAAATCTGTATGTATACTCACCCCTTATTCCTGTTTGATATCCTAAATTTTTGATTTCACCACGATAGGTTGTATAAAGTGCATAAATATTATGAACGAAATCAGCAAGATGGCTGAATTCTAATTTGTAAATATATCGTCGGGTTATTGTATCATAGACACATACATCCTGACCGCCATTGGATAGACCAATAGTTGTTTGTGCCCCGGTTTCTAATTTGCCATTTATTTTACTCAAAAAATTTAAAGGCTGTGTATAGTCAAGATTGAAGAGAACCCTGTTCATTGGACCTTTTTCTATTGATTTCCATCCGTTAGTGATTATGGAATCTTGGGTGCTGAGCTCATTAGTTGATATATCTTCACCATTGTTGATATGGATAGAAAGACGGGCTGATAATTTGTGGTCTTTTTTGAAATTTACAAGATAATCCGAATTTATTCCCCACATTAACCCGCCACGTTCGGTTAGGTTATTGTGCAAAAATTTTGTAGTATCTCCTGGTATTGACCATCTGATGAGTTCTTCAAAAGAAGAACGGTTCATACCCCTTCGCCGTAATTCAAGATTTATACCTGCCTTGGTTTTTGAAGTCATTGTATACTCGGCACCCAATTTAACTCCATAAAATTTTCTTAACCACGACCCACTACCCCGGGTCAATGAAAAAAATGTAGTATCCTGGGTTCTTGTCTCTCGGGTCTCAAGTTCTGTCCCAGGAGATTTGAAATTATTATAATCAACACCAAAAAATGTTCGGAATTGTTTGTGTCGGTAATTGATGAGGAAATCACCAGAATATTTCTGTTCAAGCCCAATATTTAAATTGGCAATGCCATTTATGCCCAACTGTATATTCTTTCTTGTTATTACATTTATTATCCCAGCAAGCCCTTCCGGGTCATAACGGGCTGAGGGATTTGTTATTATTTCTATGCGGTCAATCGTGCTTGCTGGAATCTGTTGAAGGGCGGCGCTTGGTTCAAGGATTGAAGGCTTATTATCAATTAATACACTAAAGTTTGTGCTTCCGCGCAGGCTTACATTTCCTTCAACATCAACCGATATAGAAGGAACATTTTCAAGAACATCAACCGCTGTGCCTGACTGGCTTGCGTAGTGTTCTTTTACATTGATAACTTTTTTATCAATTTTGAATTCAAGGGGCGGTTTTTCTGCGGTAACCTTTACACCTTCAATCGTTATCGGTTTTTGTTCAAGTTTTATCACCCCAAGGTTTAACATTGGATTATCAGGATTTATTCTTATGGTATCGACCTTTATTTCAAAACCAACAAAAGTGATTTCAATAATATATTCATCGGGAGTTATCCCGGCAATAAAAAATCTACCTGTTTCATTCGTAGCAGTGCCGGTTAGCTGTTTATGGGTTTTGTCGTATATTATGACATTTGCCAGTTCAATTGGTTGCTCAGTATTTGCCTCTACAACAATTCCTGTTATTCTTCCCGGACCCTTACTCTCTCTTCCCTGAGCAAATAAATGCTGATTCAAAACGAAAAATAGGGCGATAATACAAATAACTGTGTTCATTTACATATATGACGCAATATATTACTAAAAAGTTTATTTAGTTCGCAAAAATTCATTCAGCCACTGCTTTGCTAATTCAACTTCATTTGTTCTATTTGTTTGATTCAAATAATTAATATTGTTTATTATCATTTTCTTCAATGCCTCAATATTGAATTTTAGGCGTGGGTCATTTATAAATTTTGGATGTTTAATCTTCAATTTTAAGAAATCAAAAGATACATTTTGAATATTCTTTGTAATAAGAAAATTCAAACCATAAGGAATGCGGTAATAATCAGGTTTTACAGAATTTAAGTCATAGTCAGGAAAAGGAAGAGCGAAATATACCCCGGTTGTTTCTTTGATTTCGACAAATCTTTCCAGCATTTTTATAAATTTTTGCTGGATGATGCGTGGGTCATAAGGTTTATTGTATTCAAATTTATAAAGCTCAGATAAATAATCATTGATTTCCTTTTCGGCAGAATTATAGAAGTCGGGATAGGTATTTTTTAGATATTTTAAATACCAGGTTCTTCTGAGGAGTTCTTTATCAATTATTACGAGGTCCTTGTAAAGATTTTTTACTTTGCGCAGATAAATAGTAGGTGAATATATATCCCAGTAGGAACAAATTAAAAGACTGCTTTCTGGCAACTGGTTTATATGGGCAAGACTATAATCAAGTCCAAAGGTGTTATCTCTTAAAGTGCAGGAAGGGTAATTGAACAGGGCAAATATCAAAATCAATGGTATGGATATAAACCATTTTATATATTTTTTTAAGGCATAAAGCCCATAGGCGCTTGAAAACAAAAGCGCAATAAAACCAGGAATATAATAACTTTCAATATCCGGAATTGCATAATTTATTGTGTATAAAAAATTGAGAGAGAAGATTGATAAAAATAACCAGAATTTTTTTCTATCATTGCTGAATAGATGGGAAAAACCAGCGAAAACAAAGATAATAAAAACATATAAAAAATTAGTTATGTGAAAAATTATGCCCTGTTTTGCATTATTTAAAATCTCTGTTAATGAAAGCGAAAACATCCATACCTGATACTGTCTGCCAGTAATATGCCAGAAAAGGCGCTGGAGGTTATAGGTGTTGCCCCAGGCGATTTCTGCGCCAGCAAGGGTTCTGACGATTAAATACAAATAGGGTGAAATTCCAATCGCTGTAAATAAAAAGCCTATGAGAATTTTTTTTAAGGATGGTTTATAGATAATTATTATGTATAAAAATAACGGAATCGCCAAAGAGAATATTATTATATGATTTGTGAAGGAGAGGCCAAAAAGGAACATAAAGAAATAGAATATCCTTGAGTCCTTTAGAGAGTATAGCAAGAATAATAATAAGACGCAGAATAATACGGTCAGGGGATAGACTTCATTGGTAATTGAAATGCGCCAAATGATTGGCGAAAATGCGAATAGGGCAGTGATTAAACCCGGGGCAAATGCATTTTTCGTTATTTGCTTCAAAATAATGTACAAAAGTAGGGATGCGAAAATTGAAAATAGTGCCGATAAAAGATTGAGATTTTTAATGGGTTCGCCTGGGATATGGGCAAAGAAATATGAAATGAGCGTGTAGAGTGGATAGCCGGTTGGATGGGCGATTCCGAGTGTGAAACTTGCCCCTGCTAATTCACCAGAATCTATCAAGTAAATAGTGGGACAGAGGGAGTATACATAGACCGCGAAAATATAAACAAATAAAAAAAAATCAGGAATACTTTTTTTGAATTTGTGCAACACCTTTTATTCTTTTACAAAATTCAATCTTAGATTGGTCAATCTCACTTGGATATCCTTTTTTTCTTCATTGGTGAGGGACGGCTCCAGGAGTTTAAAGATTACATCAATGGAATCAATCGCAATCTTTGCTTCGTGCAAATCTTTTTTAGGTTTCTTGGTTTCTGGGTGTGCAGTAAGACCAAGGTATGCCCATGCCTTTCCTTCAAGAGAAAATATTGTCATTAGGAGCAATTCTTTCACCGGGATTGGTTCTTCAAACAAAGGTTGGTCTTTAGTCTCTTTATCTCCACCCATACGCAATTATACTTATGAAACAGGATTATGTCAATAATGCCCTTCAATTCCAACCCATTTTAGCAAGCAGAAAAGTGTCAACCAGATGATGCTAAGGCAAAAGGTGCGAATTGTTGGTAAGGTTTAAAGAATTTAGAATTAGTTTCTGTTTTTATGATATAAACAGTAAATTGCAACATTTTGGGGTGACCCTAACTATGTTGTAAGTGGGTAAATTTTTACCCAATAACAGCAGCCCCTTTTCTAATGATTACCATTTATCAATAAAACTCATCAAATTTCAGCGGGTTTTTCACAAAATCAGGAATGAAATTTGCTTATATAGATTAGTAGAGGCAAAAATGCCAAAAGACAACTATAATAATACTTGCATAATAATAGCAAGGTTGTCTGAACCGTGTGATTCCGCTTCAATGTTTGCGGTAATCTGCGGTTTTTATAAAAAGGAGGCTTTATGAAAAAAGGCTTCACACTGATTGAAATGATGGTTGTAATCGGCATTATCGGTATTGTTATTGCATTTGTGATACCAAATTTTGCTGCTATGCAACGTCAAGCACGCATAAGGGCTGCAGCTCAGGAACTTGCCCAGGATTTAAGACAAATAAGGGAGAGAGCTTTGTCAACAGGCAAACGATTTAGCATTAGTTTCCCTGATACACGAACTTACCTATCAACAAACCAAGAAGGCCAAACAAAAGCCTACAAACTTGGTGGCTCTACCGGCGGAAATATCTGGTTTGGCGGTGAGGGCGTAAGTGGAAGGCCACCCGAGGGTTCGCTACCAGCACCTGGCAATAATGGAATTGATTTTCCAAATAATGTTTGTATCTTAGATGCACGAGGTGGCGCAACAAAAGGCGTGATTTATATCACTGATGGCAGGGATAATTATGCAGTAGGGATAAATACCTTGGGCAAGGTAAAGGTCTATCGCCACAAGAGTGGAAGTTGGAACTAAAGAGGAGGAACGATGTATAAGATTCCCAAATACTTAAGAACCAAAATCCCAGAATCCGTAAATAATTATTCAAACGCATTCACCCTCGTTGAAATTCTGGTTGCGATAGTCATCCTTACATTAGGAATTCTTGCAGTATCCCAGATGACGGTAATGGGTATGCGAACAAGCCGGGTGATAAACAGACAAATGTATGCCAGAGATGTATTGAATCGCCAGTTTGAATTTTTGGCAGGACTACCCACTAATGATACTACTTATCTCAAGCACAGAACTTCAGTTACATTAGATGATACTGCCGCGGGCCTCGCTGACTACAGAATTTTGACTACTACAAAGGGTGGTGTATTCCGACTAATCTGGAATGTAGCCGAGAATAGAATAGACACCATCCCGGATCCACGATTCAAAACGGTTAGACTCCATGTAATCGGTCAAGGCGGTAAACCGTGGTTAAAATCCAATTTATTAAAACTTAAGTAAAAGGAGGCGCCAAATGGCAATAGTCAAAAGAACGAAAGGTATGACCTTAGTAGAATTGATGGTCTCGCTCGTCATCCTTATGATTGTTTTTGGTGCCATCTATTCTATACTAAATATCCAGCAGACAAGAACGACCCAGGTGTCAAAAACCACAATTTTACAGACCGATGCTCAGGTTGCATTCACCCTTATCAAATGGGATTTATTGCTTGCGGGTCTTGGTTATCCGTATGAAAGCCAGGATGCAATTCAGTTGATACCAGTGTCAGGTGTCCAAGGTGCAGGAGTTCGGCTCAAAGCAGTGGGCCTGGGTTTTGAAATGAACCGGAGCCAATGGAGTTATTTACTTGATGAGGTCAAGGGACCCATAGTAGTTGTTCGTAGATGGTCTGATACACTTGCAAACTTTTTGCAGAATGATAGAATTATGATCTTGAATGAAATGCGCAAACCAATATACCAGAATCTTGTTATAACCAACGATCCCAGAACAGATACTTTTACATTTATTGACCCGCTATGGGGTAATTCTATACCAGCGACAAAGCTTGTGTTCAGTAGCGTGATTTCAGCAAGAGAAGGCGCTATTATTTTTAAACGAACCGACGAAACATATCTAACCGGTATTACATATCAAATTGTGGGTGATACTCTAAAACGAGGAAATGAAGCACTTCTAAATAATGTAGAAGCAATTGCATTTAGATATGGCTTGGATACTGATGGTGATAGAATCATTGATACTTGGGGGGATAGGAATAACCCACCATTTAATCCGAGCTATACGCGAAAATGGGCAATCCGTTTTACTGTTGTCATTGCATCGGAAGCGATGGCTGGATATAGGTATGGTGAAAATACTGTTACAATTGAACAAAACCCTCCCTATACTTACCCTCTAACCCCGGCACAACAAAAGAGAAAACGGGTGTTTATGAGCAGCATTGTTTATCCACAAAACTTACAACCAGGAGAGGGCTTATGAAGAAGGGTAGAGGTCAAGAATTTATTGAAAAAATTCTATTCGTAAGTGCCTTTTCAAAAATTTAAGGAGGAGTTATGGAAAAGAATAGAAAATCAAGGATTAAGATGTTGGGAGGTTATCAAAAAGGCATTGCCTTAGTTGTTGCCCTCGGCACGATGATTGTGGTTTTGATTGTGGGTTCATTAGTAATCTATCTGGTTGTTCGGGGACTGAATGTGACGAGTGGACAGGCAAGGTATGAAGGTGCATATGAGGCTGCGGTTGCTGGTCTTGAATTAGGAAAGGCAAAGGCAGAAAGCTTAAATACCTTTCTTGATGCGCCACCTAAGGACAGCAGTGAGATTAAGATTGGAAACTATAATGTTATTGTAACTGCAGAGCGAACATCAGCAACAGCAATTACTATGTCCGGGACCGCAATCAAATTTGCCCGGGCAATTGCTGGTCCAGGGGCAACACCTGCATCTGGAAGTTATAGGACCTATTATGTTACTGCGACAGTAATCGCAAGGGGTGGTGAGCGCGTTGGACTTGAAATTATTCAACGCTTTTCATCACAACCTGATTAATACTATGCGCACGATTTATCGTGCCAATGAAAGGAGGATAAAATGGTTATTAACACAAAAATCTCTGGCATGGGTCTTTTATTAATCTTGATGGTAATGTTTTCGTTTGGATTTAGTCAGATTGATACTTCTTATTGCTGCTTTCCTGCTTTTATGTGGAAGACACCTATGCCCAATATTCTGATAATTTTAGACAATTCTGGCTCGATGGGTGAAAGGGCATATACAACAACGAGTATTACCCAAGGTACGCCTGATGATGCAAAACGCTACTATGGTTATTTTAATCCTGATAGTAATTATGAATGGGCAACTAATCGTTTTCGCTCTTCACCAACAGGACCATATCCAGGCAGGATTCTGAACTGGGCATGTATGTCAAGGGGTGATATTGCAAAGAAGGTGCTCATCGGCGGCAAGGGACCTTCTACCTGGGGCGCGGCTTCAGACCCGATTAGATTGGAAAGCGAAGGAAGGTTTTCCTGGACGGTTTATTATCGTTCAAGTAATAATCCCAGCGCCAACTATAGTGCTATTTCCGTAACTCATTCAGGAAGTCCAGGTCCTACTTTTGTTAGCATTACGAGATATGGAACCGGACCCCTACCTAACTTATCTTCACAAAGAGTAGAAGTTGATATCCCAAGAAGAGCCTGGGGTGGTATTATGAGACAGATTGCTGATAAAGACGACGATGGCAAATGGGACCCTAATGTGCCCAGATTCGGGCTTGCCTGTTTCAATTATGGAGAGAATGGAACCTGGCAAGGATATAGTGAAGGTTCGGGTAGCTTTGCCTATAATGGCGGTCGTATTGAAGGTGGGGCATATGTAGGTGATGTGAGTTATGTAGATATGTATCAGCAAATCAGAAATGTGGTATTTAATACCTGGACACCACTTGGTGAAACCTATTATGAGATGATAAGATACTTTTCCCAGGCTCCGCCATCTTATTCCAATGCAAATTATACAAAAAATCCGATAAGTGAAAAAGACCCTTACTATGATAAGACCGTGCCTGGTCCAGCGGGCCGTAATAAGATGACACCCTGTCGTAAGTCATTTGTGCTTTATATTACCGATGGTGAGCCAACCAGGGATTTGCATATCCCGGGATATTCAGTGGCTGATACACTGCCGAATGCTACTAACCTGAGGAGTTATGCTGCCTATCCGGGCTCAGGTGTTCCTCCAGGCCCAGGAACTTATCCCCAATTAGGCAGTAATTATCTGATTCACTTGGCTTATTACGCTAATATTAATGACTTAAGACCAGACACAGCTTTACCCATGGGACATCCTTTATACAATGTATGGAAAGACCGCGACCTTCCAGATTTCCAAAACATAGGGTTTTTTGGAATAGCGGCTTTTGAAAGCAATGATGTGCTCCGCCTTGCCTCCAAATTCGGTGGTTTTATTGACAAAAATGGGAACAAACGACCTGACCTCCAATCAGAATGGGATGCAGATAACGATGGACAACCTGATACATATTTTTATGCTGAAGATGGATATGAATTGGAGAATGCAATTATGGAGGCGATTAAGGCAATGATGAGCAGGGTTTCTTCGGCATCTCCGGTTGCGGTTGTTTCTACAGGGACCCAATATGGCGGACTTGTCACCCAATCCCAATTTTATCAGACAAGGATATTCCCAACCGGGGAAAATGTTGACTGGATCGGCACCTGCCATACCTTATGGCTT
>FMSI01001289.1_pt1 | contig 21115 bp, 21 predicted proteins | sample 1504471 | NCBI WGS metagenome assembly FMSI01 (sample SAMEA4475357, study PRJEB15587) | soil metagenome | biome: Soil; feature: Field | place: India | collected 2015-03-11 | depth 0 m
GCGTGCATCAATACCTGGGCCCTGGTCGCTTACGGTTAGTGTTACATAATCAAAAGAAGACTCTATGTTGACCGTTATGGTGCCTTTATCTGAGAATTTGATTGCATTTCCCACAAGATTGATGATAATCTGGCGGAGACGGTTGCGATCAGCAATTATTTCGCATGCTTGGGAGCTTTGTAATGTAAGCGATAGTTCTTTTTTATTGGCTTCAGGCGTTAAAAGTGATACAATCGTTGCAGCAATCTGATCAACCGAAACGCGTTCAAGTAAAAGGTCAACCTTCCCCGCGCGAAGCTTGCTGAAATCAAGAATATCTTCCACCATTCTGTTAAGGTGTGCCGCCTCATCATGTATGAGTGTAAGGTTTTGCATTTGTTTCTGTGTTACTGGCCCACACGAACCATCCGTTAAAGTTTCTGTAATGCCCATTATTCCATGAAGAGGAGTTTTGAGTTCATGGCTGGTAGTGGCAAGGAAGTCGTCTTTCATTTTGTCTAAAACTAAAAGTTTAGAATGTGCTGTTTCAAGTTCGGAAAAGACCTGCGCATAACGTGAAGCAAGGACAAATGAAAAGACAAATATCATCGCCATAAATGGTTCAATTGATGAAGGGGTAAATTCAATAATATGGAGCCACGTTAAGACAGACAAAGAAATAAATATATATGCTGCAATAATCCCCATCAATATTTTGACTGCATGAGGCCTGTGGATCCTGATTGCGTATATACATAGTACTGCTGAATACACCATATAGATAAGGCAGGTTAACAGGAAAATCCTGAAAAAATACATGCGATATGTAAGAACAAGTCCCGTTAGGATGATCTCAGTAGTACAGTAGAGTAGAAAAAAAGTCAGTAGAGAAAGAAGTATCTTTGAAAAAAGGTTATATCGCAACGATAAAAAGGAATGGATAAATAAAATTGCACAAATAACAATGCTCACCGAACCACAGTACGTAGAAATCAGATAGGCTATTCGATTGTCAATAATCCATAGAATAATACCAATATATCCAGCTGTCCATAGTGCAAAGGAAAAAGCCATACCAGAAAAATATAAATAAAACCGTTCTTTCCTCCGGTAATAGTAGAGAATAATGAAATATAACGAGAAAAATAAATTAATACCTATAAGAAGCCCATAATAGAGATTATGCTGAACAAACTTTTCAGTTATTTTTTGAAGAGTACCGATATGCAGCACGCTTCCAAACCCTGAGTTGTGGTCAAAGGAACTGATTCGTATAGCAATTACATTGAAGTCGTTGGCTAGTAAACTTGCGGGTAGTATTATTATATCAGGTTTGCCAAGCTCATATGTGGAAATGCCATTGGTAAAAGGGCGAGTTTCTTTTACCAGTACTCCATTGAGATAAAATTGAGCTCCCCGATAATGTATGGGAACTAATAATGCCAGATCGCCTTTATATTGATTGCACATATCACAGGTAAAAACAAGCCTGTACCACACATTACCAGTATAATTTTGGAATTCCTTTTGGGTATGCCATGGTTTATTTATGGGCCTGACCAGCCATTGTGAATGATCAAATTTTTTTTCTTTGTATGTAAGTACATCCTCTGCTCTAAAGTATCAGTGTTTGGGAAGAGTCATTATGTTTTCAGATAGGGAAAAAAAAGAATAAACTTCCCTCTCATAGGAGAAAACCTGATTACTTACTATGAGCAGTAAAAAAGATAATAATATCAATATTCTTTTAAAAATATTCACGATAAGTAATTAATAATCTTTAACGTTAGTTTCAATTGAATTAATAATATTCTGCCGGTTATTTATGAGGGTTTTGCAATCATCAAGCGATACACCGGTATAATCAATTGAATCAAAATAATTTTTTAATGCCACGGGGTCACATTTCTTGAGTAGTTCAATGATTTTCTTCCCTGCTTCACGGTTCCCTGCTTCTTTTGCAATGAAGTCAATAAAATCAGCCATGAACGAATACCTCCAGGTAAAAATTTTTATAATTTACGTATAATATAGAACTTTCTATAATTTTCAAGAAAATATTTTTTTATAACACTAATAATTACTTAAAATGATTTTGTGAATAATAAAGTGTACGGGGCTGACCCAAAAGAATCTGACGGCGTCTGGTGTAATCTCAACACCATCCCCTCATTCCTCTAAATCCCTATCACCATACCGCGCATCCTCTTCTTTATTCGCCTTCTCAATCCTGTGTAATAACTCATACACATGCTCACATACTTTCTGTTTATTTCGCTGTACTGTTCTCTTCCATACATAACTATACTTATTCGCATCTGCCTCAATCTTTGTCCTATCTAAAAAATAATTCTCAAATCGTATCAACCCTTTCTCAAGTAGCAGTTCTAATACCCCAATAAATATTGCTCCTATCCCTTCCTTACAATATGACTGCCCTGAATCGATTAATTGTCCTGAAATCAGGTTTATTATTACCCGCTAACCACATAACCGTGATATCTTCTCGCAGCGCTTTGGCTATCTTCCGTGATGTGTATATCTTCTGCGTATATGCATAGAGCAGCACCTTGAGCAACATTCGCGGATGATAACTGCTTGTGCCACCCCCTTTGTAACTTTTCAGCAGCGGTTGTATATCCATCCCCTCTATTGCTGCATTTACTGTCCTTACCAGATGATTCGTAGGAATCAATTCATCCAAACTCGACGGTAGCAACCACATCTGGTCCTGATTATACTCTTTAAATACCGGTTCTGTTGGTTTTCATTTTCGTTTCATACCTCTTTGGCAATTTTATTCTTGTTTTTTGACAACCATTTCTATATAAATGTTTTACTTTTTAGACAACCCCGTACAATATATTATAATATGTCCGTAATTTTTATTTTAGGAATAAATCGTGTTTATATAACAAAAAATATTAATTTTTGTTGTCTTAAATCTATATATATATGGTTTTGAATAAAACACTTATGGGCACATCTAAAAACTGCTTTTATCCTTAATATTGACAATCTAAAAAAACAGTTTTTACCTATGTGAATGCCCACAAGGGAACAACCTTAAAATTAATTTATAGAAGTTCCCTTATGTCTTTGGATCCAATCAAAAAGTGTGACATGAAACTGGATTATACGCATTTACATACTTCTATAAAATTTGGGCACACAACTGTTGATGAATATGGAGCTTCTTTCTATGCATTTATAAATGATGCTGTGATGCAACTTGTGCGCTCTCTTCCACGTTCGGTGCAAACGCATGCAATGATGTTCTTTTTACACTATGCTGGCATTGAACCGGGACAACAGGTGAATTTTTTTAAGAATTATTATTCGCCAGTATGGTCATCAATACCCCATATTTTATGTAAATGTAAAGGTTCGATAGCTCATAAAGAATTTATCCCTCACACTGCAACATCCCATGCAATGCTTATGCTTCTTCATTCCTTGGATGATCATATTCACGATGGTCAGATTACTCCGGATCATGTAACACTCTTAATTCGCAGTCAGGCCTGGAAAATGTTTTGGGATCATATAACTACATTATACTCAAATGTACGTGGACAAGATATCGTACATGCATGTATTAACAGGTATTATGCAAGTATTACTCAACATAACAATGTTGTTAGCCTTGAAGATTATCTGAATATATGTAGAGAGCAAATGGCAACTGGGCTTATTGTCCCGCTTATTGTGGTGAAATTTACTGGGGATGCCTCTTTGGAAAGGATGGTCAGAGCCTCACTGGAGAGTTTTGGAATAGCCTGGCGACTGCTTGATGATATTCATGATCTGGAGGATGATCTGAATAAAGGACGTATTTCTGCAGTGACCCTTTGCTTGCCAGAAGAGATCTCCTTCCAATGGAAAAAATTATTTGATGAAGAAATTCATAACAAAAGAAAAGAAGTTGTCATGAAGCACAAAGAAGATATCATTCAAAGGATTGTATGTATGCTTCAGGATTTGAGCATTATTTCTTTTCTTGTAGAAAGAATTATTAAAGAAATGAACGCTGCTGCACAGCACGCAGTGGATGCTGGGCTATCTGGTCTTTCAAAAGAAATGTCTGAATTGCTAACACCTCTGGTTGCAATGCGGGAAGCTGATTCTGGAGAATGAAAGGTCTATGATTGATTCAATTTCTTCTGAAATTCAAAAATCTGTTTCAAAGGAAAACCTTTCCATTGAAGTAACTACACAATGTACAAGTAACTGTACCTATTGCTTTGTACGTTCAGGCCGTACAGGAAATCAAGAGCTTGATTATAAAACCGCATTGTCAGTACTTACAGAAGGTTATGAACTTGGCTATCGGCATCTGCACATTACCGGGGGTGAACCACTGTTATGGGGACATCTATTTGATGTGCTGTGTGATGCTGAAAAAATTGGGTATGAGTCAATATTTTTAAATATAAATGGATTTTTGTTAGACAGTAAATCTGCAAATCAACTTGCATCAATAAAAGGGATAAGCCTTTCAATCAGCCTTTTAGGTTTCCAGGAAATTAATGACAGCTTCCGTGGAGATGGTACCTTTGTAAAGGCTACACGTGGAATTGAAATCGCGCTAAACTATACTATCCCAGTCTACCTTTTCAGTGTTGTCGGAAAAAGCCATTTAGCCCATCTTCCACATTTTGTTAAATGGACATATCAACAATTTCCCGGAATACAGGATATTACACTGATACAGCTTATTCGCGTTCTCGGTGATGTCGTTGATGTATCGCAAGAACTGCTCTCACCGGGCGATTTTGTATCTTTAGTAAATATGATTTCGTTTCTAAATATGTATGGATTTTCGGTTACATTGCTTGAAAATCCGTTAGCTAACGTAGTCGCTCAGCTGTTACAATTACCATGGTTTTCCAGTCCACCTCACCTTTGCAGGCCAGGAAGGCTTACCATAAGAGCTGATAGAACTATCACTGTTGCTCATTCATCACCTCAATCATTGGGAATGTATAGTGCCGGTGAGTTAAGCCGTATCCTTATTTCCAAGATGTATAAAAGTGCAGTTGAAGAAGATAATAGTACCTGTTCATCCTGTAATCACAAAGTTGTATGTTGCAAAGCAGGGTTGCTACGGCCATCAGAACCATTCAGGAATATGTATGAGGATATTCCTTATTGTAAATGTGTTCTTGATAGTTTAAAAAAGAGCCAGAGCATATATTTTCATTGAAATTTTACATAGAGCTATCGATAGTATAAAAATTATAAAGTAGACGGTAGGTGTTACTTGTTTCAATGTAAGGTGGGATAAAATTACAGGAGTTATAAATAAACTATTCAGGAGGTTGTCATGAAAGCCTGTGTGACAGGTGCAACCGGATTTATTGGAGGAAATCTTGTAAAAGCGCTGCTTGCAAAAAAACATCAGGTGAAAGCGCTGGTGTTACCAAATGATCCTAAGATCCCAGAATTAAAAAAGAATAAGGTTGAAGTTATACTGGGCGATATCAGAGATCTTGAATCGGTAAAAAAAGCTGTTAAAGGCTGCGATGTGGTGTTCCACTGTGCTGCGGTGGTGACCGACTGGGCACCGCAAAAGCTTTTTGAAGAAGTCACTGTCGGCGGTACAAAAAATGTATGCGAAGCAGCCGTGTGGGCAAAGGTAAAGCGTCTTGTTGACATCTCAACCAACGATGTGTTTGGCCTTAAAGAGGATGTGGTTATGGATGAGTCCTTTCCGCTACAACCCTGGGGCGAACCATATTCCGATTATAAAATAAAAGCTGAGGAAATAATGTGGCGCTATCACCGCGAAAAAAAGCTCCCTGTTACTATGGTATACCCTTGTTGGGTTTATGGCATGGGCGATCAGACGTTTGTGCCACTTTTAGCTGATGCAATTATAAAGCGAGAGCTTATCTTCTGGCGTAAAGATGTGCTTGTGTGGCCAACGTATATTGAAAATCTTGTCGATTTGTTATTACAGATAGCTGTTGATAAACGGGCAATTGGTAACGGCTATCTGGTACATGATGGCGAAAGTATTACATTGCAAAAATTTTGTGAAGGCATAGCTCAGGCATTAGGAGTTAAACCAATAAAGACGCATATCCCTTACTGGGTTGCCTATGCAGCTGCAGTAGTAATGGAAACCGTGTGGAAAGCATTAAAAATAGAAAAGCGCCCCTTATTGACTACGTACACAGTTAAAAATTTTGGCTCACGGCTGCAATTTAGCATTGACAAGGCAAAACGTGAGTTAGGCTGGGTGCCAAAAATACCATTTCAAGAAGGTTTTGCAAAAACCATGCAGTGGCTAAAAACGCTTGATATTGCATCATTAAAGACAAAATAGAGGAGATAGTTACTATGGAAAATTTTGCAGGTAAAACAGTATTTATTACTGGCGGCTCAAGTGGTATAGGATTATCGGTAGCAAATCTTCTTTCAAAGGAAGGTGCCAGTATTGCAATATTTGCCCGTAATAGAGTTCGCCTTGAAGAGGCTATTAAACAAATTGAACAAGCCAAGAAACGCCACGGGCAGCGGTTTGCCTGGTATCAGTGTGATGTGTCAGATCCGTCGCAGGTAAAAAAAGCCTTTACTCAAGCCTTGCGTCAGTTTGATGCCTGTGATGTGCTAATAAATTGTGCTGGCAGGGCCTATCCCAAATATTTTGAAGATATAAGCGTAAAGCAGTTTGAAGAAACAATGAAAATAAATTTATTTGGAGTATGGAACACCTGTTCTTTTATGGTGCCATATATGAAAGAGCGTGGCGGGTATATCGTCAATACTTCATCAGTGGCAGGGCTTGTTGGTGTATTTGGTTACACCGATTACAGCGCATCAAAGTTTGCTATCGTTGGCTTTTCCGAAGCACTGCGCAGTGAGCTAAAACGCTACAACATTACAGTATCGGTGCTCTGTCCACCTGATACAGATACGCCTGGCTTTGAGGTTGAAAACAGGACTAAGCCAGATGAAACCAAGGAAATATCAAAGTCAGCAAAATTACTTACACCAGACCAGGTTGCAGTTGCACTGCTTAAAGGGATGAAAAAGAAAAAATTTATAATCCTTGCTAACTTTGACAGCACGCTTACCTGGATTATGAAGCGCTATGCCCCCTGTATTGTTGAAGCGGTTATGGATTATAGTATTAAAAAAGTTCAAAAGAAAAAAGGTAAAAAATAAGGAGGTCGTATGTCATTAAAAACTGTAGCATATCTTGCGATAGTTACCGGAATAGGAATCTTACTATTCTGGATTGCCTTTTTTACAGTGGGACTTGCCCCTGAAAATCCCCCTGCCTGTTATTTTGCCTACGAGCACTCATTTCCACTGCCTGACACAGTGCTTTCGATAGCTCTCATTGCAGGTGGCATCCTAACAATAAAAAAAGGGGTCAGAGCCTCACTAATTCTTTTACCGGCAGCTGGCGGACTAATATTTTTAGGGTTACTTGACATGGCGTTTAATTGGCAAAATGGTATGTACACGATAACCGTAATGGATGGCGTGCTCAATGCGTTTATAAATATTTGGTGTGTAGTGTTTGGATTGTGTGCTATACTGGCAATAAAGCATGAATTTGAGAAAAAGTCTTGACAGGCACAGCGCTTTTTTAGTAAGTAGGTAATCCACCATTTTTATTTTGTAGTATTAAATTATGGGCGATTAGCTCAGCCTGGTCAGAGCGCCTGCTCGACACGCAGGAGGTCACTGGTTCAACTCCAGTATCGCCCAATTTTTTTATTCGTGAAGGCGTATAAAATATGGCAATTGTCCAATTAAACAACGGGAAAACATTTGAAGTACAGGACGGCACACCATTACTTGATGTTATTTCAAAGCTTAATGGTGTATCAAAACCTGTTGCAGCCAGAATAAACGGGAATCTTAAAGATTTGCGTACTGTGGTTACCGGCACCACACAGGTGGAACTTGTTTCTTTTGACAGTCCTGAAGGCAAAGATGTGTTCTGGCATTCGGCGTCGCACCTTATGGCGCAGGCTGTTAAACGTCTCTTTCCGGAAGTGAGGGTATCAATAGGGCCTGCTATAGAAACTGGTTTTTACTATGATTTTGACAAACCTGGCGGTTTTACACAGGAAGACCTGGTTAAGATTGAAGAGGAAATGCGTGCGATAGTTTCTGAAGATATACCAATTGTACGCAAAGAAATGCCACGCAAGGAAGCAATAGATCTTTTTTCAACATTGGGTGAAATTTATAAAGTTGAGTTGTTGCAGGAACTATCGGACGAAATGGTATCTTTGTATGAACAGGGAGATTTTGTTGATTTATGCCGCGGTCCTCATTTGCCGGGCACGGGGTATATAAAAGCTTTTAAGCTTTTGAGTATTGCAGGTGCATACTGGCGCGGGGACGAACGCAACAAGATGCTGCAGCGTATTTATGGCGTTGCGTTCCCTGATGAAAAAATGCTTAATGAATACTTAAGCTTTCTTGAAGAGGTAAAAAAGCGCGATCATAGAACTCTGGGCAGAGAGCTTGATCTATTCAGCATACACGAAGATGCTGGTGGCGGCCTTATTTACTGGCATCCAAAGGGCGGAAGGCTTAGAGCAATTTTAGAACAGTGGTGGCGCGAAGAGCATTTTAAAAATGGATACGAAATATTATACACGCCACACATCGGTAGGGCAGCATTGTGGGAAACCTCGGGGCATTTAGATTTTTACAAAGAAAATATGTATTCTCCCATGGATATTGATGGCAATGACTACTACATAAAGCCAATGAACTGCCCGTTCCATATTAAGATTTATCAGACCAGCCTGCATTCCTACAGGGATTTACCATTGCGATGGGCTGAACTAGGCACAGTATATCGATACGAAAAATCTGGTGTGCTTCATGGGTTGTTGCGGGTGCGCGGGTTTACACAGGATGATGCCCATATCTTCTGCACACCCGAGCAGATGGAAGATGAGGTACGTGAGGTTTTGAGATTTTCGCTATACATGTGGAAGGTGCTTGGATTTAAGAATATTAAGGCATATCTTGCAACAAAGCCTTCAAAATCAGTGGGCGATAGTAACCGGTGGATTGATGCACAGGAATCATTGAAAAAAGCAGTCAAAGCTGAACAGCTTGATATAGAAGTAGATGAAGGTGGCGGAGCATTTTACGGCCCAAAGATTGACCTCAAAGTGAAGGATGCATTAGGCCGTGAATGGCAGATGACCACCATACAGTTTGACTTTAACCTTCCCGACCGCTTTGACCTATATTACATTGGCAGTGATGGTCACAAGCACAGGCCATATATGATTCATAGGGCACTACTTGGTTCAATTGAGCGATTTATTGGCATATTAACCGAACACTATGCAGGAAGATTCCCGGTGTGGCTTTCGCCGGTACAGGTTATATTGGTAAATGTGGGGCCAGAACAGGCAGAATATACAAAAAATTTATCTTTGCAGTTGCGTGCGCAGGGAATACGAGTTAAAACCGACCTGCGTGATGAGACAATAAAATATAAGATTAGAGATGCGATTGAACAGAGAGTGCCCTATATAGGTGTAATTGGTGGGCGGGAGATGCAGGAAAATACCATTGCAGTACGTAAGCGGGGCGAACAGAAGCCAGAAACAATGAAAACAGAAGAGTTTATTGCATTCATCCAAAGACAGATGGCTGAAAAACAATAGATGTATAATAATATTACCGCTACCTTCGGCGGCAGGTGTACTTACTTGAAATACATGTATTTTTTGTAATTTGTTAAGAATTATTGTTGATTAATATATACCAGTGATAATATGTGGGAAATTTTTTCGTTGAAATATTTGCTGTGATACGATATATAGTATCACAGTTATAATTTTTATATTGTTGATATAAAAAAGTGTAAGGAGGGTAACATAGACCGGGTTGATACCAAACGTTTCAGGGTAAATGAGGAGATACGAGCCTCTATGGTTCGTTTAGTTGGTGAAGATGGTGGACCTCAAGTAATACCGTTACAGGAAGCATTGCAGAAAGCTATGGATAAGGGGCTGGATCTTGTTGAGATATCGCCTAATCAGGATCCACCAGTTGTAAAGATCATCGATTACAGTAAATTCAAGTTTGAGCAAATCAAAAAAGCAAAAGAAGCTAAGAAAAAGCAGAAGGTAATCCAGGTAAAAGAGATTAAACTCAGACCTTCTATTGATTCGCACGATTTTCAACATAAAGTGCGCCACGCACGGGAATTTATTGAAGATGGCAATAAAGTTAAATTTACTGTTATGTTCCGTGGCCGAGAAGTGGTGCACAGTGATTTAGGATTCAAGGTACTGGAAGATGTCAAACAGGCGTTAGAAGATGTTGCATTAGTTGAAACTAATCCTTCAAAAGAAGGCAGGAATATAACAATGATAATGGCTCCAATGTCGGCTGCACAGAAGAAGCGGATGCAGGAGCACAATAACCAATAAGTGAAGCGAGGTACTACAATGCCAAAGTTAAAAACCAACAGTGGGGCAAAGAAGCGGTTTAAAGTGACAGCTACTGGCAAGATTAAACGTGCAAAAGGATGGAAAAGCCATCTTTTAGAATCAAAGAGCCCAAAGCGCAAACGTGCATTAAGAAAGGCTGCATATATTAATGATGCAGATGCAAAGCGTTTTGCACGGTTACTGCCATATTCATAATACAGTGAGGTAAAAGATATGCCACGAGCAACAACAGGTAAAGTTCATCATAAACGAAGAGAAAAGATATTAAAAGACGTAAAGGGTTTTTACGGTGCGCGTAAAAATTTGTGGAGAACTGCAAAGGACGCCCGAAGAAAGAAGTTGCAGAATTCCTATAAAGACAGAAGACGTAAAAAACGTGATTTCAGGGCGTTATGGATTATACGCATTAATGCAGCTGCGCGACTTTATGGAATTTCCTATAGCCGCCTTATTGACGGAATGAAGAAAGCTAATATCTTAATTGATCGTAAAATTCTTGCTGAACTTGCAGTAAATGATACGGTTGCATTCAAAGCCATTGTTGAAAAGGTAACTAACAAAGCTGCGTAACATTTATTTGCATATGTATTACACACAGAAAATTACAGGCGCCATTACCATGGCGCTTTTTGTGTTTGCAGTAACTATCTCCCCAAAACAGGCTGCATGCAGGCCATTAACTCCTTCAATGTATACTGTTGATGAGGGTTCAATAGAAGGATATTGCAGTATTGATGTTATTCAAACCAGGTCAGTATATATAAAAGAAAACATCCAAATAGATACGGGAATCTTGCAAAGGACTGATCTAAAATTTTCTGCTTCATTACTGCAGGGCTCTTTTAAGGAGCTATCGAACAACACAGTGGGAGACTGTACAATCGGTATATGGCATAGCTTTGGGTTGATGTTTAATACATTCTCATCTGGTATTTTAATTGAATTGGGATTACCGACAGCTCCTGATGCATTCTATAATGAAACAACATTTCCCACTGAGTCAGGATATTCTACATTTTCACTTGCGCTGGTGACTGCGTACAGTAAAAATGCAATGACCATAATAGTATCAGGCTGTTATACCGTAATGCCCAGATCGGGTGAATCGGTATTTGATGGGCTATCATTTAATCTGTCACGTTCAAGTACCTGGGGCAGTGCATTTGGATTAAACCCGTTTAAAAAAGATAGCATGCTGTATTATAAGAAGTTATCAGATGATGTAGTGTATTTTTCTATTTCCGCTGTGTATGATGTATATCCAGTGCTACCCTACATATCCTTTTGTGTTGGGAATAGAGTAAATAATAGTGCAGTATATGGAGAACATAATCTGCCAGTTTTATACAAAGGGTATAATGATACAGTATTTCTGGTTGCTTCACCGGGTATTCGCTATTTCTTCAGCGAAAAAACATACATTGGCACTAGTGTGATATACAATTGCATACGGGATTATGCGTATTCTCTCCACTATGCAATCGGGATTGAGGCATCTTCAGTATGGTAATTTTATACAAAAAATTTAAAAAATTTATCTTGATTTTATACACTTATCATACTACTTTATTGTTACTGATTTAAATGATATGGTATTGTAGTAAATTCTGGCAGTGGTGCCGGTTGTATTATGGTTTGGGTGTTTTTTTATATATTTATAGTTTACTAATCACGGTGGAATTTTAGTATAAAAGAGTGTAGAAATATTTTTGTTTACTGAAATTTTTTTTATGCCGACATTTACTACAGTATATCTCTTAAAAAATGATTTAATCGGGAGGATTTTCTCATGATTACGATGCAGCAATTAGAGGAGCTTGAAAGCAGGATTATAAAGGCATTACAGCTGATAGGTGACCTTAGAGCTGAAAATGCTAAGCTGGAAGCAGATAATGAATCACTGAAAGTACAGGCCGAAGAAGCGCGCTTAAGTCTTGAGGAAAAAGAGCAAGAAATAGCACGTCTTAAAAAGGAAATTGAAAGTGCCACAAATGAACTGGCTCAGATTAAACAGCGCGAAGAAGTACTGGAAAAGAAGATCATTGAAATGTTAGGCAAACTGGATACGCTGAAATCGGGGAAGGCTACCGCATTTGATGTTAAACCACAACCGCAACCTGCACAGCCAAAACCGCAGCGGCCTGAACCAAAGGTTGAGGAAAAATTTTTAGAAGAAAAACCTGCGGAGGAAGAAGACATTATAATCATAGATGATACAGAAACCTCAAAAGGAGATCTGGAAGTTGATACACTCCCAACAGAAGAAGATGAAATCGTATTGCTGGATGATACTGATGAAGAGATAGTTATTGATGATGTTGAAGGCGATTTGATAATTATTGATGAGGAAACCACAGAGAAAAAGTCATCAAAAGGTAAAATTTCGGAAGATGAAGATTTTATAATTATTGAGGATGATGAAAAATGATATCTGTGCAGAATCCCAATAAAGTAAAAGTAACCATACTGGGTCAAGTGTATACCATAGAAGGTGATGCATCAGGCGATTATATCGCAAAAGTTGCTGATTATGTGAACAAGAAGATGGAAGATGTGGCGGGAAGTATTACGAATGCAAGCTCTCTGCAGATTGCTATTCTTGCAGCACTGAATATTGCCGATGAGCTGTTTCAGATAAAGGAATTTGAATATATGGTTACTGATGAGATCCGCGAAAAAACCAATATGCTCATTTCAATGCTTGATGAAGGATTAATTGGAGATGTTTTTAGCATTACGGGTAAAATCCGTGAGCATCTGTAAATTGATTGTATGAATGGGGTAAATATACAAAAATTTTTCCGCCTGCGTTGCACTTTTATTACATTCCAGTGATATATACTAATAACAATGACTCAAACTTTTAAAGCTCTGACAGATGAAGAATTGGTAAAATGTGTCATTGATGGCAATGACCATGCGTTTGAAGAGCTTTACCAGCGTTATTCAGAGCGCATATTCAAGCTTTTATACAGTTACGTGTATAATGAGGATGATGCCATCGATCTGATGCATGACGTGTTTATTAGGGCTTACAGGCATTTGCATACATTTGACGTTAAGAGGACATTTTCGTCGTGGCTTTATAAAATTGCAATTAATTGTGCCAAGAACCACAGGTATAAGGTACACAAAAATGATACCATGATTGGAAGAGAACAGCAGCGTGTGATGAATGCAGAAGTAGTAAAAACCCCTGAGGATTATATAATTGATAATGAGATGACAAGGGAGTTCTCTTCTGCTATTGATGCATTGTCGGATAAATTCAGAGAGGTATTCCTGTTGCGTGTTGGGCAACAGCTGCAGTATAGTGATATTGCCTCAATATTAAATATTTCAGAACGCACTGCAAAATGGCGTATGGAAAAGGCTATTGTGCATATCACGGATTTTCTTAAAAAAAGGGGAGTCATATAAGAATTAATGGATACCAGTACACTAAAAGATAGACATAATGGGATTTCAGGATTGTTATGAATAGATGGGTGTCAGAACAAGAATTATATTCAGAAATAGCTGGCTATACCGGCGATTCAGCAGATGCTTTTTTTACACTGTTGAACAAGTGGCAATCGTCATTACCTGCCTTACGTGATACATATTCTTTTAATGATATTATCAATCAGTCTAAAATAACCAGGTCATATAAAAGGCAATGGCTGTCATTTGCTGCTGTTGGGGTGGCAGCTGTTATTGTCTTTGGTATACTACTTTTCAATCGTTTTGCTGAAAAACCAGTCGAAAAACCGGCAATATGTAAGACTGTTGTAGGAAGTGTTCTGGTAAAAAGAGGACAGCAGGACATAAATCTTGTGAGTGGCATGGAAGTATTGCAATCTGATACTATCGTGTGTGATGAGGGGTCAATGGCTGTGATAGAGATTGGTTCTGCAACAGTGCGCATTGAACAGAATTCTCACGTTACATTTGATACTCTGCAAAAGACACAGGTGCTATCGCTTACTGCTTCAATGAATAAAGGCATACTGTATGCGACAATAAAAAAGCTCCATAAAGGTGATAGCATTCTGGTGAAAACAAAAACTGCTGTTGCTGGTGTGCGCGGGACCACATTTTTAGTAAAATCCGATAGCCAGTCGACTAAACTTGTTGTTTTTGATGGTAAGGTACTCCTTGCACCTCGTCTGACGGATGCTACTTCTGATGCAGTGCAGGGTGTGCCAGTGGATGCAGGCAAATCATGTGTGATTGATACGCATACCATTGGTGCCATACTACGGGCTGTTGAAGAAAAAAAGATGACACTAAATGAGGCGATACAGCAATCGATTCCCGTAGTAACAGCTGATGAAAAAATAATAAAGATGCTTGATACATTTATCAAGGATGTAAGTGAACATGGTGTCATCGATGAAGATAAGCCCCTACTCATTAATGATCTGTATCCCATCGTTTCCGTCACTCCGCATAATAATTATCTTGTTGTAACAACGAATAATGGTCTGTATTACTGTGAAGATAATCGTATAAAATGGATGCAGGATTATCCTGTCTTATCGAAACCATTTATATGGAATGATCTTATTATTTTCCAGAGCAAAATGTTGCATGCATTAGATATGCTGGGCAATACCAGATGGCAGATTGAAATTGAAGGAAATGTTATTGATGATGGTAGTTTTCCACTACGGGATACACTAGTTATCCCAACAACAAAAGGGCTAATGTATTTTATTAAGAAAAATGGCAGCATCGTTCATAAAGTTGATTGTAACGAACCAATTATTTCAAAGCCGGTTTTGTTTGGACAAATGGTGTGTGTAGCAACAGCCGACGGATATTTGTATGCAGTGGATATTGGATTGGGCGTCAAAATTTACAGAAAACTGATTGGGCAGGTGGTAAAAAATGGCATCTTTGCCAGCTATCCTGAACTATATGTAGTAACGCCGTCTTCCATACAAAAAATTCACCTATTGAGAGATGAAATTTTGTGGAAATATAATGACAGTGGAATAGTAGCTGCAATAGAATCCCCACAGGGAATAGTCTTTGCAACCAGCAAAGGCACAATAGGTAAAATTTCCAATAGTGGGGTTTTACAGTGGAAGGTAAGCCCCGGCAGGGACATTCATTCTTTACTGTATACTTCAAACGGTATCATCTGCATTGCAGAAAATGTGTTTTATCAATTTTCTGATACGGGAGAAGTCATATGGTCGTATACATTATCTTCAAGAAATACTGAAATATTGTCATTAGCGCCTAAAACAGTATATATACGCCTAGAAAACAGCCTTGTGACTTTACGCTTATAAACAAAAAAAATTACTTGCCAAGCTATAGAATTAAACAAATAAATATAATAATAGAACATTAATTATAAAATATTGGAAGGTTTAATTGCTCAATATTGGATAAACTTTTTTAGTTAGTAAATAATTTTGTGTTGAAATTATAGTGATTATATAGCATAGTATATATATTAGTATATAATGTCTGCTATAAAAGGTGGATTATGAATAACGAATTGTTAAATATTGCATCAAAAACAGCTGAATCAGTTATCGATGATACCGATTCTCTTGATATACTACAACTGGTAAGCTTTAAGCTTGATGAAATAGAATATGGTATTGATATTTTATCAGTGCATGAGATATTGCGAATCCCTGAAATCACACGTCTTCCCAATACGCCTGAATATATTAAAGGTGTTATAAATTTAAGAGGAAATGTTATACCTGTGGTTGATATACGGTTACGGTTTGGCATGCAGCAGGTTACGTTAACCGAACTGAGCAGGATTATTGTTGTTGAGATTGGCGAAAAATTAGTAGGTCTTCTGGTGGATAATGTGCATCAGGTAATACGTTTGTCACATTCAAGAATTGACGAGCCTCATGATCTCATAGAAGGGATATCAACTGAATTTATAAGTGGCATTGGCCGATTACAGGACAGGCTGATTGTGATTTTGCGTCTGGACAATATTCTTTTCAGCGAAGAGTAATGATTTTTAATATTTGAGGTGGAAATATGGGCTTTTCCTTAGGCGAATATCAAGATATATTTCTGGAAGAAGCTGATGAACAGTTACAGGAACTGAATGAGAATCTATTAAAACTTGAAAAAAATCCCTCTGATGAGGAGATTATTAATAACATTTTCAGGGCAGCCCATTCACTGAAAAGCTCTGCAGCCTTCGTAGGTCTGACGGATTTAAGCGATTTAGCACATAAAATGGAAAATCTTCTGCAAGGTATTCGCGATAAAGTTATGAGTGTAACACCTGCGATTGTTGATGTGTTATTTCAATGTTTTGATGTAATTAATGATGTTATAAGAGAAGTTTCTTCAGGTAATCCACCTTCAAAGGATTTTTCAGCATTGATAAAAAAAATAGAATTAGTTGGTCAGCAGCGTGGTGTTGCGGTAGAAAAGAAAGAGCCATCGGCCCCAAAAAAAATACAATTATCAACTAATATTATCAAAGAGATACGGGATGGCATTAATAATGGGCTGTCATGCTGTGAAATTGGCATTACACTTGATCCCGACGCTGCAATGAAATCACTAAAAGTGCAGCTGGTTTTAACAAATCTGGAAAAAATTGCAGATATTCTGGTTACTATCCCTACAATAGAAGAAGTTTCCATGCCTGAATTTGATAATAGGGTGCAGATAATTTTATTAACAAGTGTGTCAGTGGAAGAACTAAAGAAAGCCTGTGAAGTTGATCAGATTGTAAGAATTGATCTCAGGAAAATTGAGTTAGTTAAAAAGGATAATAAAGTTGCCCTTAAATACCATGAGCAGGAAACGCTTTATGAGGAAAAGCCACAACAAACTGAGATGATGGCAAGCGATATTGAAGAAGAGGCTATGCCTGAGGAAGAAGAAAAGGATGAAATAATAATCAGGTCAAAAGATGACAAGAAAACTTTGCAACTTAGAACAGTAAAAGTTTCAGTAGAGAAACTTGATCAGTTGTTAAATAATGTTGGAGAACTGGTTATTGCAAATTCTGGTTTTTATAAACTATATGAAGAAATGCGGCGTCTTAATATTGAAAAGGGTATAATAAATGAATTCAAAAACCGCATGGAGCAGATGTCACGTATTGCCAAGGATTTGCAAAGTGGGATAATGAAAACCAGGATGGTTCCTATTGGGCAGGTTTTCTCACGCTTTAATCGGTTAGTTCGTGACCTTGCAAAAGAGTTTGATAAAAAAGTGATTCTTGAAATAAAAGGTGAAGAAACTGAGCTGGATAAAAAGGTGATAGATGTTATTGGAGAGCCATTAATGCATTTAATTCGCAATGCTGTTGACCATGGAATAGAATCGGTTGAAGAGCGTAGGCAGCAGAAGAAACCCGAAATTGCAACAATAACCCTAAATGCATATCAGGGTGGCAACCAGATATTTGTCGAAGTCAGTGATGATGGGAGGGGACTTGACCTTAAAAAAATAAAAGCAAAGATTATTGAAAGAGGGTTGGCTACACCTGAAATGATAGCAAATATGGATAAGGAAGAGATTTATAATTTTATATTTACTCCTGGATTCTCCACATCTGAAGTTGTAACTGATATATCAGGCAGGGGTGTCGGTATGAATGTTGTACAGGAGACGGTGAATGAACTTAATGGCAGTGTTGCTATTGAAAGTGAACCTGGCATGGGCACCAGATTCATTTTAAGTTTCCCGTTAACATTGGCCATCATTCCTGCTATTATGGTAAGAGTGCAAAGAGAATTATATGCAATACCACTTTCAGATGTTATAGAAACAATTAAAATACTGCCCGATGAGATTACCACCATTGAGGGCCATGAGGTCATTAATTTACGTGGTGAAATTTTATCCCTTATACGATTGAACAATTTTGTGGGTATTGAAAGCGGGCTTGAAACCAATGAGCGGATGCCGGTGGTAGTTGTTGGCTATGGCAATAGAAAGATAGGGATTGTGGTGGATCTTCTGGAAGGCAAACAGGAAATCGTCATCAAGTCATTGGAGCAGAATTACAGGACTGTTCCAGGCCTGGCCGGTGCTTCGATCCTTGGTGATGGAAGTATTTGCCTGATACTTGATATTTCGTCAATGATTAATAAAGTGATCATGCAGCAGGATACTTTTTCTTTTAAAGAAAAGCAGCGGGTACTGGAAACAAAGCAGGCAACAGTTGAGGTTGTGAAAACTGAAACTGCACACAGGGAGATGCCGTTAAAAGAAACTATCGATACACAATCTAAAAAAGAAATACGTGAATCACTTCTTGAAAAAGAGATGCCCATAAAAGAAGATATTGTATTTAAAAAAGAAACTGAAGAGATAGTAGAAGTTGAAGAGTATAAAGAACCTAAACAGGAAGTAACCATTACTGATGATGTTGAGAAGAGAGTCCAGAGTGTTCTTGAAGAATTCAAAACAGAATTGAAAGAAAAAATCAAAACTACTCTGGGAAAAGATGATGAAATATACCAGAAGTTAGGTATATCTGATAATGACCTTGCAAAGGTTCAGGTCCTTTCTAATGTGGGGATCACCGATGCTGCTGAATCGCTTTCAAAAATAATTAACAGAAGAGTGGATTTGTCAATTCCCGATGTTTCTGTTCTTGCAATTGAATCCATACCGCAATCGTTTGGCGATGTTGATAGTGTGTATTTAGGCGTCTATATGCCGATAGTGGGTCAGATTAATGGGACAATTCTATTCAGTTTACGGGAAGACTCAGGATATGAACTGGTAGATATGCTTTTAGGTCTGCCTCAGGGCACAACCAATACTTTGACTGAGGACGGCGAATCAGTGCTGAAAGAAGTAACCAATATTGTTGGTTCAGCTGTAGTCAATGCATTTGCTGATAAGATTGAAATGGCAATTAAACCAACTGTACCTTCAGTGGTGCATGATTACATGCAATCGATTTTAGATTCAATATTGGCTTTCCACACTGCTGAAAACGAATATGCACTTGTAATGGACACTGAGTTTTTCCATCAGGATGATCGTGTGATTGGCAAACTTATGATTATGCCAACGACGTCTTCATTGGTTACCATAGTGGAAAGGTTGCGAAATTAATTTGTATGTCAGAAAAGATAAAGGTTTTAGTTGTTGATGATTCTGCGTTAGTAAGGAAAGTTATTTCTGATATTTTAGAAAGCGATAGAGAGATTGAAGTCATCGGCACCGCAAATAATGGCAAATCCGCTGTTTTTAAAAATCTCACTTTAAACCCTGATGTTGTAACCATGGATATTGAAATGCCCATTATGAATGGGCTTGAGGCATTGCAGGAAATTATAAAAACAAATCCCAAGCCTGTCATTATGATGAGTGTATTGACACAATATGGTGCTGAGGCAACATTCAAGGCTCTGGAGTATGGCGCAGTTGATTTTATTCCAAAACCCTCAACAGTTTTGGCCATGAGTATGGATGATATTGCAGAACTTCTCATTACTAAGGTGAAAGCTGTAGCAAGGACAACACTTAATATAAATGTTAAGAAAAGTGAAGAAGCTTCTGAAACAAGCAAGCTTTCTATTGAAACTAAGCGCGGAGATGAAAGAAAGATTGTTGGCATCGGTACTTCCACAGGTGGTCCGTCAGCGTTGCAGAGAGTGCTACAAAAACTGCCTAAAAACTTCCCCTCGCCTATACTGGTGGTTCAGCATATGCCTCCAGGATTTACTAAAGCATTTGCTGAGAGGTTGGACAGCTTGTGCAATATTTCTGTTAAAGAAGCAGAAGACGGAGAGAAGATATTGAATGGGTGTGCGTATATAGCTCCGGGGGACTCCCATATAGTGGTGGAAAAAATAGGCGATACGCGAGTAATCCGCCTGTCACAGGCTGAGAAGGTTTCTGGACACAGACCATCAGCAGATGTTTTATTTCATTCTCTTGCAAAAACTGATTCTCCTAATGTTATAGGTGTCATCATGACAGGAATGGGCCGTGACGGGGCTATGGGTATAAAGGAAATTCATCAAGAAGGTGGTTATACTATTGCGCAGGATGAATCAACATCAGTTGTATATGGTATGAACAGGGTGGCAGTAGAAATGGGTGCAGTAGATGCTGTAGTGCATGTTGATTTAATACCTGACGAAATTATCGCCCATATTTAGTATATTAGTTATTAAGAGATATTTAAATTATTTGCAAAATTTTGTAATTAATAAAAATTTTTCTTGAATGATAGAGGCATATCGGTATTATGTATATAAGATTATGTGCAGGAATATGGGAATAGGGATATTTTATACTGCGGGGTAATTCTATGGCTAAAATACTGATAGTAGATGATGCTAAATTTATGCGAACCCTTGTTAAGGATGCACTGGTGCCCAAAGGCCATGAAATAATAGGTGAAGCCGAAAATGGTGTAGAAGCTGTACAGCTTTATAAAAAGTTGCGTCCTGATCTAGTGACAATGGATATTACTATGCGCGAAAAAGATGGTATTGAGGCAGCAGAAGAAATTCTGCAGTTTGATCCCAATGCACGAATAATTATGGTTACTGCATTAGGACAGGAAAATTTGTTAACAAGAGCCATTAAAATAGGTGTCAAGGATTTTGTCGTAAAACCATTCCCACCAGAACGACTTCAAAAAGCTGCTGAAAAAGCATTGGCATAGCACAATCATTTACATTTTTCGCTTGATATTTTTTTTAGCTTTTTCACTATTTCAAAAAAAA
>FMSI01145645.1_pt1 | contig 21099 bp, 19 predicted proteins | sample 1504471 | NCBI WGS metagenome assembly FMSI01 (sample SAMEA4475357, study PRJEB15587) | soil metagenome | biome: Soil; feature: Field | place: India | collected 2015-03-11 | depth 0 m
CATGGTACAGAAAGAGGTTGGTGAAGCTATCGCTGCCGGTCCTGGCAAGATGAGCCTGCTAGCAGTAAGTTTGCAAGTGTACAGCAGGCCGAAAATCGTTGCTTACGTGCCAGCACACAGCTTTTATCCGCCACCAAAGGTAGACTCGGTTATACTGCGTCTTGACCTGTTACCAGAACCTGCGGTGAAGGTAGCCGACATAGATCGCTTTTTTGAGGTGGTTAGATGTGGGTTCAGTTCGCCGCGCAAGCAGTTACACAATTCCCTGGCACGTAGTCTGAGGGTTAAACCAAGCGAAATGGCTCTTCTATTAAAGAAGGTCAACATAGAGCCTCAGCGCCGGGCTGAAACACTTAGCCTTGATGAATGGGCAAGGTTATATGAAGCTTTGTCCACTGCTCCTTGAAATTTGAGTCACCGCTTGAACAGGGAGAAAAACTCCAGCAGTTTAGGCAGGCTGCCTTCTATTTTCATACGCCCACTTGTCAAAAGCTTGATAGGCTTGCTTACACCCAGCATCAATTCCTTAAAGGCGTTGCTGTCTATGTTAATGACAAAGTCAGGATTCTGAGGAAGGCCAGGGCGGACTTCCAGCACACCCTGACGCACTATGGCTCTGTACGTCTCGCCAGTATCTGTCATTTTGAATGCACCGGTTATCCGTTTGTTGGCGCCGGCATAGGGATCAAAATAGATTGGCAGGTTGCTAAATATAAGGTCAATATCGATGGTATGGGCATATTCTGCATCTATTTTCAGTGGCTTCGACGGCTCGAGTCTCCCTCTTAATTCCTGCGACTGGGAGAAATAATAGGAGCGGGCGATACTGTTGTGAGAAGCCTCACCCAACCTGAAAAGTGCCTCTGCCTTGATTTCGCGCGCCTCTGCGCCGTCCGGTTCGGTAACCAGCAACATATCGGCAATCTCGGCAGCCCACTGGAATTCTCCGTTGTCCAATGCGTTACGGGCTTCCATGATTAGCCTATCTTTGCCACCAGCCAGCTTTATTATCTTTTCGGCCCTGGCCTTGGAGGATAAAGGTTCCAAGTTTGTAGCGTTACCGTCGAACCAACCTACATAACCTTCATAAATGCCCCTGATACTCCAGGAGAGCTTTCCATAAAGCTCTTTAAGTTCTGGTATGTTAGCCAGGTGCGGTGGCAGTGTTATTTCTTCCACAAGCTGGTCTGGTGTTTTCTGTTTGTTTATACCTCTGACCACAGCATCATGGATATACTGGATGGCATCTCTGTACGCTGTTAGCAACCTGTCAATCCGTTCGGCTCCCTGCTCTGGCTCGCCATGCATCGGCACCAAATACTCTGCACCTAGGTCACGCATTCTATCTATCGATTTGAACCAGCCGGCTACAGGGCGAGGCATAGTGCCACGTATAGTGTAAAGGTTAGGAAAAGCGGGATAGTAATTATCGCCGCAGATAAGGACTTTCTTATCGGGCAGCCAGACGAAAAGCTGGTCTTCAGTTTCTCCCGGCGCATGTACCAAAAGCAACTCCTGCCCCCCGATGTTTGCCCGCATCTCGTCCTTGAAAACCCTGGTGGGGAAGATGATAATCGGTGTTTCATCCTTATCCAGTATGAGCTTAATGCCGCAGCCATGGCAAGGTATCCAGCCCTCAGGCAGTGCTGTACCAAATTGCCTCGTCCCGCGCACGGTTATTAAAGGCAAACATAGACCATATTGCTGTTTAATGAAATCAGCGAACCCCTCGTGTGCGTAAACCTCAGTATCCTTTTCCATAAAAATCGATGCGCCTAGAATATGGTCGGGATGGCCGTGGCTGTAGATGACCGCCACCACCGGTGAATTTGATATTTCATCGAACTCCTTCTTTATCTCACGTGCCGCCTCCATGCTTTCTGTAGTATCAACGATTATCCTGCCTTCGGGAGCAACTATTAGTACGGAGTTGGCCAGAGCATAACCGATGGCTACATAGACTCCATCCGTTACCTTTTCCACCCTTTTATTGAACCGCTTACAATGCTCAGCTAAAAGCTGGCTTGGTTGTGGTGATGACGTAACAGCCGGAACTGGCGATTCAGCTAGTTCAGTTTTCGGTGCGCAACCGACGCTGGCAATAAGAACTAAAACCATAACCAGCGTTAATACCAGCAATTTATCTTTCCTACGGCTATTGATTGAGCTCAAACAAACAATTTCGAATATACTCATCTGCCGACTCCTTGTTTTGTTATTTCAACGTCATTATGTCACAGGCGAGAATGCCCGACAAGCTGTAGTGGCTTCTTTTAGCTAATCTTGAAGTGTTATACTATTCATCGTGACTGCAATATTGAAGCGGTTAGCGCCGGCTAAAATTAACCTTACCCTCGAGGTCTTAGGTAAACGTGATGACGGCTATCATGAAGTCCACAGCCTGGTTCAGGCGATTGGCCTATATGATACTCTTTCTTTTGAGCCTGCGGATGCGATTTCTCTTGAATGTACTGAACCGAGTCTGGAGACGTCAGATAACCTGGTTATTCAGGCAGCAGAATTGCTCAAGAGTGTGAGTAATTGTCGGAAAGGGGCAATGATTAAGCTGGAGAAGCGTATACCTTGGGGGGCTGGTCTGGGTGGTGGCAGCAGTGATGCAGCGGCCACTTTGCTGGCTCTCAACAGGCTCTGGGAGACTGGACTATTGACTTCAGATTTGGTCAACCTGGCAGCAAGGCTCGGTTCAGATGTCCCCTTCTTCATTCATAGTGGTACCGCCTTGGTTCAAGGCAGAGGTGAAAGGGTGACACCTTTATCGGTTTCGATACCAGGCTGGTTTGTCCTGCTCATTCCCCCATTGCCCAAGCCAGTTAGAAAAACACAGCAGCTATATTCGCGCCTTGACGCCCGTCATTTCACTGGAGGCCAGTTTACTTATAGGGCTTTAAAAATCTTGTCTCGAGGTGAAAAAATTACCCCTGCCCTGCTATTCAATATATTTGATAGAGTAGCCTTTGATGCCTTTCCGGGTCTTGACACAGACTGGAAACGCTTTGAACAGGCTGGGGCCACAGACATCCACCTTGTCGGCTCAGGGCCAGCTTTATATACACTTGTAAACAGTGAAGACGAAGCTGTAAGTATACGGCGCCAACTTTGCCAGCAAGGTCTAGAGGCTTATTCAGTCTCCGCCATTTATGATTGGAGCCAATCTTGAACCAGTCTTTCCTCGTCTTGCCTGGTCTTTATCTCACCGTCGAGCTTCGCCCTGTGTAGCTCGTTCAAAATCTTTCCGAGTTGCGGGCTCTCAGCGATTCCCATTCTCTTTAGGTCCGCTCCACTTAGTAATGGTCTAACATAGCGTAGCTTGGTCAGGTATAACTTGAGGTTGAGGCAAGCTGTTGTCGATTCCGTTGCCAGCAAATTGGCTTGAATGGCTGGTATTGTATACCCTCGAAGCACCTGGTAAATATCACTAGGTCTCAGTCTGGGTTTGGCTATATTATGTAGCTGGGATTTGAGTTGCAACGTATGGCGCATAGCTTGCGCTAGTTTTTTGGTGCAGTTGAGACGGTGGATAAACTGCTCATTTTCCATTTCAGTAAGATTGTATATAAGCAAGCACAGGTAAAGCGACAGTGGTGGTCTTTGCCTGCTCAGCTTGCGTGCATCGGCAAACTTTTTACAGAGCCATCTATTACCTTTAAGTGCCGGATGCATTTTAGCCAGAACTCCCAGTTCCTCAGCCCGAGCCAAAACACGCTCAGGTTGCTCTTCTTCCATGATCAATTCCAGCTCGTGTCTGATCCGGTCGCCGCTAAGGGTGTCAAGCATATCTATATCACGGCGCAGCAACCTTTCTGTCCCTGCCTCCAGTTTGAAGTCTAACCGTTGCTCGTAGCGTATTGCCCTGAGTATTCTTGTGGCATCATCTATAAAGCTTTTTGGGTGCAAGATACGGATTAGGCGGTTTTTTAGGTCATCCCTGCCGCCATAGAGGTCAACTAGCTCACCGAAGCTTTGCGGATTGAGGCACAAAGCCATAGCATTTATGGAGAAGTCGCGCCGAAATAGGTCGTCTTTGAGGCTTGCCTCCTTCACCTTTGGCAGGGCTCCCGGTTTGCTGTAGATCTCGCTGCGCGCCGTAGCTAAATCAAGGCTAAAATCAGAATATTTAAGTCTTGCCGTACCGAAATGAGGATGTACTGTTAACTTTACCTGGTCTTCCTTTGCTAGCAGCTGAGCTAGATGAATAGCATCGCCTTCCACCACCAAATCGTAGTCGAAATTGGCTCGACCCAAAAAAAAGTCCCGTACCACCCCACCGACGAGATAGAGCCGAAGACCTAACTCGCCTGCTTTTCTGCCAGCATTTTGCATCACGGTTAGCATTGGAGGTGGCAGGTATTTTTCAAGTTGTGATGCGAAATTATCAGGCACCGTCTACCTTGGAGCTACAAGAGATGTGTTCAATCCCCCTTAGCTTTAAATATTGAATATGTCCCCAAAGCTTTGGCTACGAGACGCCCATTACCCTTTATTTCCGATTCTAGGACTGCAATCCTTTTACCCTTGTGAATTACTTTTGTCGTGCAGGTGAGCAAACCAGATGCTAAAGCTGCAAAATAAGCTATTTTGATTTCCACAGTGGCGCAAATCTCGTCTTTATCTAAATGAGGATAGAGGGCTGCGCCCATGCCCGTATCTGCCATTGAGTATATGACCCCTCCATGTACTACTCTGTGAGGGTTCAAAAATCTTTCATTTATCTCCAGAACGCATTCGCTGTACCCCTTTTTACATGAAGTAAATTTTAGACCTATCAGTTCAGCGAACGGGTGAAAGCCTTTTGCGTTTAATGGAAATTTCTTCGGCACAGCAATTTACCTCCGCATGTTCAGCCATCCAGTTCAGCTGCAGGAATTCTACTTCTTGCGGTAATGATAATCAAGGTGGGGCATCTCTTTCTGAATAGTTGACTAGTTTTGGATGAAGTGGTATAAATGCTGTAGGCAAAAAATACCTGAACTTTTAACCAGAAAGGAGTCGGACCATGTGCAAGACCTGTGCTGCACATGCCAAGAAGGCAGACAAGCCAAAGAAGAAGACCACAAAGAAGAAGTAGCTGATTTGCTGAACTTCTAACCCGCGTAAAACTCTGTCGTAAAACTTGCTGTTTAGCAAGTCCAAGAATATTGGTTGTAGCCGAGGAGCGGGTGGTGATAGCCTAGGTTATAACCGTATCTTTTAGTCTCTTTATTATTTCTTCAGCTTCGGCTACAGTCCGTTCAATGACTTCCCGAGCAGTAGGTATATCGTTTATCCTGCCGGCAACCTGTCCCAGAGGCAAAATGACTGAATTGATATCCTCTGCTGGTTCATGAAGATGTTGCCTGAGGAAATCTATACTCACTGCTTGCCGAGCTAAATCCTCAACACCTCTTTGTTGTCTTAACCCGCTTATGAAAAGCTTAAAAAATGGCACATCAAGCATCTTTTTTATTCGCCAGGCGCTGGAGGCAGCCTGTGTTAAAGACACCTTCCCCTGTGCCATGTCCAGAGCCCCTTTACTTGCCCAGAATCTGCCGGGCAATCCATCGATTTTGTCGGTGCGAAAAGTATCCTCAGCCGTAGCCTTCAGGCCAATCTCTTTTATTCTTTCATGCACCGGGCTTTCCTGCGTAAGCATGAACCTGGTTCCCATAGATATACCATCTGCGCCCAGTGCTAAAGCTGCGGCGAGTCCCCTGCCATCACAAAAACCACCAGCGGCTATAATAGGTATCTTTACCTTGCTGGCTATCAACGGCACGAGTACCAGCGTGGTTGGCTCACCGCCGTGTGCTGCAGCGTCCAGCCCGGTGACGGCAAGAGCGTCAGCCCCATCCAGTTCAGCACGGCGCGCATGCCTCTCTGTAGCCACTGTGGCTATGACCTTACCACCGTATTCGTGTACCGCCTTGATTAACCAGTCGCCTTTCCCCAGGGCATAGTTCAGAATCGGGACCCTTTCCTCTATGGCTACTTCTGCGTTCTCCTTGGCATTTGGGAACAGCAGTGTAACATTTATACCGAAGGGTTTATCAGTAAGCGACTTAATCTCCTTGATAATGTCTTTCATCTGGTCGGGGGTGTTAGCAACGCTGTTGAACATACCCAAGCCTCCGGCATTGCTCACGGCAGCTACCAGCTTGGGCAGGCTCACGAAAGCCATTCCAGCCAGCATAATAGGATGCTTTATTCCGAATAGCTCAGTCATCCTTGTTTTCATTTGAAGCCCTCCTTTGTTTCAACTGCGGTCATCAGGCAAATGACCGAAACAAGTATATCAGAGGTAAAGACGTGCAATCAATGACAGATGCTTTCGTTTTGTTTGTGCTACGTGTCTAGCTAGACTATAATTACGTCCTGATTTGAAGTATCTTGTAAATCTGGAGGGACAAACTCATGCGAACTAGAATGACAGAACTTTTCGGAATCAAGCATCCAGTGATGTGTGGTGGCATGATGTGGCTGGCTAAGCCTGAGCTCTGTGCTGCAATTTCAAACGCTGGTGGGCTGGGGAATCTGACAGCTGGCAACTATGAGTCCGGCAAAGCGCTGCGCAAGGCCATTCACCAGACCCGCCAACTTACGGACAAACCATTCTGCGTCAATATTACATTACTACCTTCTGTACGGATTACAAAGGAGATGCACAACGACTATTTTCGGGTCTGCTGCGAAGAAAAAGTTGCTGCCATGGAAATATCAGGGGCACCTCTGGACAGATATTTCGGTCCAGATTCTATAAGTCAAGCGAAAAAGGCTGGCGTTAAATTAATACACAAACTTGGTTCAGTAAGGCACGCCAAACATGCTGAACAGGCGGGCTATGATGCCGTTATTGCTGCCGGTTTTGAGGAGGGAGGACACCCTCTGAACGACGATGTAACTACCATGTTGCTCACCCCACGGATTTCTGAATCGGTGAAAATACCGGTTATTACCGCCGGTGGTATTGCTGATGGCAGAGGCTTAGCTGCGGCCTTGGTGCTTGGAGCAGAGGGAGTAATGATGGCTTCACGGTTCATCGCAACAATAGAGTGCCCGGCACACCCCAGAATTAAAGAGGAACTCGTCCGGCGTCACGAGAATGACACCACCTTGATATGTAAGACGCTGGATTTGCAGATGCGAGCCTTAAAAAACGAGCTGGTGAACAAGGTGCTGGAGGTAGAGGCAAGGCATGGTGGCCTGGAAGAAATAATACCATTGATATCTGGCGAGCGCTCCGAGAAGGCGTGGGTTAATGGTGATGTAGATGGGGCGCCCTTTGCTGTAGGCCAATCCATCGGCTTAATTAAGGAAATCGTTAGCTGCCGAGAGTTATTGGATGGGATGGTCAGTGAGGCTGAGAAAATTATTTCCGATGTACAAAGACGGTTCAGGAATTAGGTAAACAGATTGCCCTGACCAAAGTTTTAAGCCGTAAATTTAGCCCTTTTAAACTTTAACCAGCTTTTTCCTTGTTTCGTCCAGGGCTTCCGCGGCCTCAGCTATTACACGGTCAATCACTTCCTTTACACTCGGTAGATCGGTGATGCCACCGCAGCACTCACCGGCGAACAAAATTCCCTCTTTTTCGTCCCCCTCAAAAATTGCCTTCAAATGCCGTCTGGCACCAGCTGCCTGGCGGGCCTGGACCCAAAGCGGTGAGCCTTCTTCGGCTGTCATCATCTGGAAGCTAAGCTTGATGAACTGCCAGAATGAAAGCCCCAGCCTTTGTCTTACTTCGCTTGCCCCTTTAAAGGCTTCTATAAAAGGAAACCCACCTTTCATTAGTGCCTCGGTTACCTTAGTTTTTAATGCCCTGCCGGGCATGCCGTCAAAGCGGTCGCTATATAAAGTGTCCTGCTCGGTGGCTTGCAGGCAGAGGCGTTTGAAATTATCATGAACTCTGCTCTCTTTAGTAAGCATAAACCTGGAACCCATTGATATGCCATCAGCCCCTAGCACCAAAGCTGCCGCAAGCCCCCTGCCGTTAAAAAAGCCACCAGCTGCGATAATGGGTACCTTTACCTGACTGGCAACGATAGGTATTAATACCATCGAGCTAGCATTGGCCCCGTGGGCTGCTGCCTCCTGGCCCGTGACCACTACAGCATCACAGCCCAGTTCTGCTGCCCGAATTGCATGTCTGGCGATGGCTGTTGTCCCTACTACCTTGCCACCGTATGCATGAACCTGTTCGATGAACCACGGCTTCCCGAGCGAGTAGTTAATGATTGGGACTCTCTCCTCAATAGCCACATCTATATTCTCTTTGGCCCCAGGACCTATCAGAATCTGATTTACACCAAATGGTTTATCTGTAAGCTCTCTAATCATTCTGATGTTTTTTCTTGTCTCTTCAGGGGTGGTAGCAGCAGTGGCCAGGATACCCAGTCCACCAGCATTACAGACGGCAGCTACCAGATTGGGCTCGGTAATCCAGTTCATGCCTGCCAGCATGATAGGGTGTTTCACCCCGAATAAATCGGTCATGCGTGTCTTAAACATGTTGTCTCCTCCCTCTTTGATGCCTTTGTAGCAGAATGGGGTTTTAACTTATGGGCCGGCGGCATTATGTCAGGATTTGTGCCTATTGTCAACGTTGCCGTCGTTTTAGCTGCAGACCCGGTTGGCGGTAAAATAGCTGGTCGTTGTAGTTTAGGACTGAAGCGTTGTGCCAATCAATAAATTAGGGTGTCAGTATTCGCCACATCGCTACAGGGCCGGTCGTGTGTTTTGGCTTCGCTTCGGTGTTATATCACAGTTTGACCAAATCCCTGATTGGTGTTGGCACTTGGAGGTAGAATCAAAAAGCCGTGACGAGCAATACCTTCATCTCAGGGAATCCAGCAGTTTTTCTATCTCATCTGCGCTCTGAAAGGCATCGTCTTTTATTGCTTTAATTATACCGTCGTTGTCTATAATGAAGGTGGTGGGGCAACCACGCCCGTAAGTTGCACAAACTTCACTATCCGGGTCCAGCAGTACCGGGAAGGAAAGCTTCAGGCTTTCAACAGTGCCCAGTACAGTCATATTATTTTCACCACAATTGACGGCAAGAACCACCAGCCTATCATCTGTCCGTTTACTGGCGATTCTCTGGAGGTGTGGCAATTCGTCCAAACAGGCGCGGCATTTAGTAACCCAAAAGTTCAGAAGGATAGTTTTACCCCGGAGCTGATTAAGGTTAACCACCTGACCATAAACGGTGCGCAGAGTAAAGTCGGGGGCAAGGCTACCTATTTCAGGAGCTACCTTTGGTTTAGTAGTAAATATTATAGTCGGAAATACATCCTTTACTGTTTTTTCTATCTGCGTACGGCTCTGGAAAGGCCCTATTTTGTACGCTTTTACGATGCCTTTGGCGTCAATCAGAAAGGTCACAGGCACACCAGGGATTCCGTAAGCTGCAGCGACTTTACCTCCAGAGTCAAGTAAAACCGGGAAATTGAACCCGTTTGTGGTGATGAAGCCAAGTACAGCTGAAGCATTGTCTTTCACATTAATCGTTAACATTACTATCTTATCGTTTGACCACTCGTTATAAAAGGCCTGAAGATAAGGCATTTGAAACTGACAGGCGGGGCAGTTAATGCTCCAGAAAATTAACATCACTGGCTTGCCCCGAAGGTCACTTAAGGTCGTGCTTTTACCATCAAGCGCCGGCAGTGTGAAATCGGGAGCGTAGGGGACTTTTTCTTTGGCACAAGCAACAACGAAACTGCCCAACACAGTGGTCAGCAATGTTGTGATTAGCAGCAAATATAATATTCGTTTACTCATGATTGACCAGAGCCCTTTCTTTCCAAAGGTCCTTGGGTGCATCTACATAGACTTAAGTATGCTTTCTATCTGCGCTTGGTTCTTCAAGGGCGCATCTCTTCTTTCTTTTATGACTCCAACCCTGTCTATGAAAAAGGTCGCGGGAAATGTGCTCGGGCTGACCTTGTATTTCATGGCTACTTCACCTGCTTCATCAAGCAGTACGGGGAAAGTCAATCCCTTCTCTTTAACAAATTTCTCCACTTCTTCAGGGGTCTGTTTCCAGTTAACGGCAAGCAGTACAAGTTCCTGGTCCTGCCAATTTTTGTAGAATTCCTGGATAATTGGCATTTCATTCCGAGCTGATTGACCGTCCACCCAGAACTTTAGAATTACTATCTTGCCCCGGAAATCGCTCAGCTTAACTGCCTTTCCATTGATATCCTTCAGATTGAAATCAGGGGCACGCTTGCCTACCTCCGGACCTTCCTCAGCAGCCGCTGACACAGTGCCTCGGGTAGTAAATGTCTGGTTGGGGGATGTTACTTCAATTCCACTGGAGTCTTTCGCCTTCACCCTAAAATTATAAGTTGTAGTGGGTTTCAGGCCGGTTATAGTTACGCTATGGGCAGTTGTCACTTGTGCGCTGGGCGGTGTGGCCGAGCCGTAGTTGATCGTGGTGCCGTATTCCACCTGGCTGGTAGAAGGTTTATTGGTCTTCCAGCTTATTCTAGCAGACGTGTCTGTTATATTTGAGCTTACGATGTCAGAAATGATTAACGAGGTTACGGTGGTTTCAGGAAGAGTCTTGAATTCACCTTCATAAATAGCCTGGTTTTCTCTGGCATCTGTTGACGTTGCCGTGAATTTATAAACCATATTCGGCCTGAGGTTGCTCAAGGTTACGCAATGGTTGGTAACGAGAATTTTATCCACATCCGTCCATGTACAGCCTCCTTCATCATCACAAAGCATCACCTGGCTGGTAGCCGGCTCATTAGTTTCCCAGCTAATAACAGCGCTCGATTCAGTTATGTCTGAAACTCCAACGTTGGATATGATAGGAGGCGTGGTATCTTTACCAAAAGGTAACCACTTTGGTAACTCTATCCCGCTGATAAGACCCTGGACTGCATTCAGCGGGCGTTCCAGCCACCCCTGATTCCAGGCAGCAAAACCCAGGAGACCAAGGCCAACAATTATGAATATGAGGACGAGTGTCCCTGTGGGAAACCGCCTTGCTAATATGGGACCACTTGGCATACGTGGACCAGCAAACGGCGGTTGAGTTCCGCTGTAGGGAGATGGTATCGGAGGGATGGGTGAGCCATAATCTGGCGTATGTTCAGGTACTGATGGAATTGGAATACCTGTTGTGCCATAGCCAGATTGCCGTGTCATTGACGGAGTAGTAGAGGGGGGTTGCTGGAAAGGTGTTTCCTGTCGTCCAACTATATAACCGCCAGCTGTCTGCCACCTTGCGGGGTGTTCTTCACTAACCGATGGTCGTGAGGCTGCCTTTGGTACAGTATCTGGCGATGGGAATGACGATGCCGTCGGTGATGGTTCTGCCCTGCCAGGCAAAGCTGGCCCAACCCCAAAACCACAGTTTGGGCAATATTTTACTCCCGGTGGCAGAATCGCCCGGCAGGTAGGGCACATACTGGTGCCACAGCTCGTGCATGTGATACGGAAACGTGTTTCCTCGGTGATTCCGATGTCACGACCACAATTAGGACACCTGACTATTCCTGGCACTGTACCCCTGTTTTTCTTTTACACTTGTCCCTATTATACATCGTAGAGCGGACGACGCAAACATGGCATCACCGATACATGTCGAGTAATAGCTACAAAGACTTGAGTATCTGCTCTATCTCATGCCTGCTCTGAAAGGGGCCGATCTTCTTGTACTTAATAATACCTTCCGCGTTTATAATAAAGTTCGTCGGAGGGAAACCTGAAGCACCATAGGCAGTGGCAACTTTGTTTTTAAAATCGGGGAGCGCCGGGAAAGCAGTAAACTGCTTCTTTGTTACGTAATCGCGGACAATTCTAGCATCGTATATCATATGGTAAATGTTGAGGACTACCAGCCCTCCGTTTGCTTGTTGATAAGCTTCAATTAGATAAGGCATTTGTTCTTCGCATTCCCTGCAATTCACGCTGGTGAACACAATCAGCACCGTTTTGCCTCTGAAATCGCTCAGACTTACAGTGTCGCCGTCAATAGTTTTGAGGGTAAAGTCAGGAGCTCTATCTCCTATCTTTGGAACCGCGGTTGTTGCCTGACAGCCGAGCGTCGCTATAGCTAAAAATAGTGCAACTGCCATCGACAAAAATCTTCGTTTCATAAGGACGGATACTCCTTTGACATTAGTGTTTAATACGGGACGAATTGCCCAAGCCATTCAAGCCTACCAGTGAGCATAAGCGTACCGACAACTATGAGCAGCACTCCACTGGCTATGGAAATCACCACCAGATAGCGGTTTATGCTTTTCCAAAGCGGCATAACCGCTCCCCAGACTAGTCCTATTAGAACAAAAGGGATGCCCATTCCTAGGGAATAGACACTAAGCAACAGTGCACCCTGACCAACTGTCTGTGAGCTCCAGGCTAAGGCTAGAATTGCGCCCAGTATCGGGCCAATACAGGGTGTCCAGCCCAGAGCAAAAGCAGCGCCGATGCCAATGGACCGGAGATAGCCGGGGTTGCTGCCTATTTTCGTGTCAAGTCTTTTTTCATAGTTCAGCCAGGGTATTTTAAAAGCGGCTATGAGAAATACGCCGAAAGCGATAATCAGCCCACCCGCTATCTGCCGCAGCAGGAGAGTATGAGCGGTTATAGTGGTGCCTATTAGCCCCACTGAGGCGCCCAGAGCAATGAAAATCAGGGAAAAGCCGAGCACAAAGCTCAGGCTATGGAGCAAGGCTGGCAGATAGCTTGTCCTCGTCCTGGGGTCAATTGCGGTAGTGCCAGCCAGATTTGCCAGATAGGCCGGTACCAGAGGCAGGACACACGGGGAGAAAAAAGAAAGTAGTCCAGCGGTAAAAGCAACTATGTAAGGGACTTCTGTCATTTCTTATCCGAGTCTGTAAGTGCCCTGTCCAGTATCTTCTTTAGTTGTTCTTTCGGCTGGAAACCTACTGCTTGTTGTATAGGCTTTCCGCCTTTAAACACTATCAGGGTGGGGATGCTCATAACCCCATATTTTGAGGCTATAAACGGGGAATCATCAACATTTAGCTTGGCAAATTCTACCTTACCCTTGTATTCCTTAGCCAGTTCCTCAACAATTGGAGCAACCGCCCGACAGGGCCCACACCAGGGTGCCCAGAAGTCAACCAGCACCGGCTTCTGTGATTCCAGAACAACCTTTTGAAAGCTGTTCTGGTCTATGTTCGCTATGTTTTCTGACAAACTTGAGCCTCCTTTATCTCGCTTAACTTATCAAAGAGTGTGTCCTGACACACGTTTTATTAATGGCAACACATTCCAGACAAGTATTGTTATCAACGTGGCTATCGCTAGCCACAATGCAATCTTTTATCCGGGCTCGTTCTCCTACAGTAACACTTTGCCATAAGACCGAGTTTTCTATCACAGCACCATCTTGTATATAGCAGCCTGCGCCGATGACCACAGGCCCTCTAAGCTCGACATTTTTGCCAATGATACAATCCCTGTCTATCAGGATCGGCCCGGTTAGCTTGGCATTAGGATGTACAAAAGTCTTTTCGTTTATGCGTATATCCTCTGGCCTAAACGCAACCTGAATACTTCTACCAAACATTAAATCGCGGGTCAACTCTAAATACTGCTCCGGCGTTCCTGTATCTATCCAGTATGTATCGATTGTGTAGCCATACACAGGCTCACCATTAGCCAGAAGTGCGGGAAAGACATCCCGTTCAAACATACAATATTTGCCCTTGGGAATGCCCTTAACGACTTCAGCCTCCAGGATGTAAACACCAGCGTTTATCACATTGCTCATCACTTGGTCTCGGCTCGGTTTTTCCACAAAGCGCCTGACCCTCTGCTCCTTGTCTATTTCCACAACGCCGAATCGTGTGGGGTCTTCTACAGGTGTAAGGGCAATGGTCACTTTGGCCTTTTTTTGCCTGTGGAATTGTAACATGTCCTTCAAGTCTATATCGGTAAAGACGTCACCATTCAGGACAAAGACGGTATCTTCTATATGTTCCTCGGCATTCTTAACGGCTCCGGCGGTACCTAATGGTTCTGATTCAACACTATAGATTAGCGTGGCACCAAGATGGCTGGCGCCGCCAAAACAATCTATAATACAGTCAGGTTTATAGCCCATGGCTAAAATGATTTCTTTAATATTATGGCTGCTGAGATGACGTATGACATACTCGATAAAAGGTCTATTAAGCACTGGCACCATGGCTTTTACCACAGCATAAGTAAGAGGTCTCAGCCTGGTGCCTTCACCGCCGACCAAGATAACTGCTTTCACTGAGTCCTCAGCTTTCTCCCGCGTAAACTTTTTGATATTTTACTCTTTTCCCCGTGCACGGGCAAAAATTTATTTTGCTGGTAAATCAATTCCAAAGAAGCCTCTGGCATTATCTGTGGTCTGTAGGGCGATGGCAACTTCACTGACCTCTTTAAGCGCGGCAACAGCCCTCAGGCTTCTGAATAGGTCGGCTGGCTCAGAACGATATTTAGTTTCTCTGCCATATGTTACGGGGCAATCCGTTTCCAACAGCAGCCTCTCTACTGGCGTACATTTGATAGCTCGCCTGTGCTCTTCATGATACTCCGCCGCTGGAGTGGCCGAGATTAGGTAGCCAGCATCAAGTATGTCCTTGAGCACGCTGGAGAATCCGGTAAACCAGTGAAACACAGCCCTTTTAACGCCAACTTCCTTCACAATCTCGAAGCAGTCTTTCCAGGCATAGCGACTGTGTATAATGACGGGCTTTTGGTATTCCGCGGCCAGTGCCAGCAGGCGCTTCAGTACCTCTTTTTGTTGTTCTTTCGAGGCCATTTTAACTACTCGCTTGTCATAATCGAGACCTATCTCACCCAAAGCTACAATGTCTGCAGCCCTTTCCTCAATGAACTCGATAGTTTCGTCAATTTCGCTGTGCTTTGCATTACCCAGTTCCCAGGGGTGCAAACCTAGAGCGGGATAAAGGAAGTTGCGGTACTTTCTGCAGATTTGTATTGTTTTCTGGTTCGATAGGTGGCTTGAGCCGACAGCAACAATAGCCATAACCCCCACCTCTCTGGCTCTGATGAGCGCTGATTCAATGTCTTCCAGTTCATCAAGATGGGCATGTGTGTCAACAATCTTAAATGCACTTTCCTGTTTCATTTAGCCATATCAGATTCGCGCTTTAGCCGGTTTGGCGACTTATCTCCTCCATGTAGGCGATTACCAGGTCCGGCTTCATAGTGCCTTTCTCGGTTATTATCGCTGTAACCAGGTCTAGTGGCGTTCTATCAAAACCTGGTTCTAGTTCCGGTAACCTGTCGCTGAAACCTTGGGTGTCCAGTTTGGCGGTTTCGCAGACTATGTAGAAGGGAATTTTATGCCTGTTGGCAGCTTGAGCCACTATAGATGTTGGTACCCCGTTAATGAGGTTGCCATCAGCGGTTATGCTGTCGGCGCCGACCAGTGCCTTACTGGCTCTGGCTATACGCAGATTTATTCTGTCATCAGGTATTACCTCCACTGGAATATTGTGTTTTGTAAGCTGTTCGGCAGTGATTTTCCCGTAAGCTTGCCCTCCTGACCTGGACTCAGTCACCATAACTTTGAATGCAGTCCCTTTCTTTTTCGCCTGCTCAAAGACCTTACACACAGTTGAGCTATAGCTGCAGGTCATAACTGTATCAAGGTCATTGATTGTCCCGCACGCATATTCAACAGCTTTGGTGAGAGCCCTTGCTGAAGATTTGAGGAGCTCATCCCCTTTAGCCACAGCAAAGCTCTTCAGAGAGCTTAAATCTTTTTCCTGTTGAGCCCTTTGAATAATCTCGCGCAGGAATTGACCGGTATAATTAGCTATTGGGATCATGGCTGGTCTGGCCTGCATCAGCTCTGCAGCTATTATCTCGACTTCCTGGACAAAGTCGGTAACTGTTTGGGCCTGGCTTTCGGTTATAGCTAGTTTTAAGGTGTTTATACTTTGTCTCGAGAGCCAGCCAGCGCCGTGGATTCTATCACCCTTGAGTCTGCTTATTCTTTCGGTTATCTTGGCGTTTACGATTTCGGTCATCCGACATAGTATATAATAAGCTGTCAAGGGAATTCATAAAAGGTCAGTTACAAAAATCATAGCCTTAAAGGTCATGAGGAGGATTCGTAGGGCTAAAACAATGGAGTGAGTATTTTTAAAACTACAAGCTCTGCCGGAGTAGTATACAGAAATGCAAAAGAAGATTGAACGACTGAAGTTTCTGGGTGCCCTGGTTGGCACTGCGGTAGGGGATGCTGTCGGTGCCGAATTTGAAGGACGACACAGCGCTGAGCCTGAAGCTATTAAAGCTGTGGCAAATCAGCGGGAAGTCCTAGTCTACACTGATGATACCCACATGATGATAGGAATGGCTGAGTCGCTGGTGTCCAGGAGGGGTTTTGATGGTGAACATATGGCCTTGACCTTTGTGAGGAACTACGAGCGTGAGCCGTGGCGCGGCTATGGTCCAGGTCCACCGCGTGTATTTCGGATGATAAAGGCGGGGGACAGTTGGGACAAGGCGTCTCAAAAGGTCTACCCGGGTGGCTCTTTTGGCAACGGTTCAGCAATGAGAATAGCACCAGTAGGCGTCTTTTATCACAATGACCCGGCTATGCTGAAGGAGGTAGCTTACCAATCGAGCTGTATTACCCACAGCCATGAACTGGGCAAGGAGGGGGCAGCTTTGCAGGCAGGTGCCATTGCTTTAGCTATGCATCTTGAGCCAGCGGCAGCTTTTGATAAGAAAAGATTTCTGCAGGGGCTGAGCCAGTTTGTTCACCATGAAATATATAAAAAGAAACTGGAGCTGGTGAGGCTATTGTTGGCTGAGACAAACAAGGCCAGAGTGGTTTCAGAGCTCGGCAACGGCATTGAAGCCTTTGAGTCTGTGCCCACGGCCATATATGCGTTCCTTTCTCACGATCGTTCCTTTGAGGAGGCGATATTGTTTGCAGTCAGCCTCGGTGGAGATACTGACACTATCGCAGCAATGACCGGGGCTATTTCTGGTGCCTATTTGGGCGTTGATGCCATACCAGACAGATGGCGTTCCAAGCTGGAGAACAGGGCTTACATTGAGGGACTGGCGCTGGCTCTTTTTGATTTATGGACTTATATTAAGTAATGCCGGGCTTTGGCCTCACTGAAAACATCCAAAACAAGGCAAAAATGAAACTTGAGCCGGGAGCGCCAGGCTCACTTAGATGTGAAATTCGACTATGTCGCCGTCCTTCAGGACATGCTCTTGTCCGACTCTCTGGCCATCAAATTTCCCTGAGCCCCAGACTACAGCGTACTTCATCTTGGCTTTGAAGTCCTTATGAATGGCCTCAGCAGCTTCCTTTACCGTGCTACCCTTTTTAAGGATTATCGGGTCAGTCAAATCTGGTTTCGCCCCGGGACTTTTGGTGTAGACTCGTATAATATTCAGCGCCTGGAAGACCGCCTGCTGCAAAGCCTCCAGGTTGTCGCCCTCAGTGGCAGATACAGAAACCACGGGGAAACTGGTATTATAGCACTGGAGTAGCTGGTCCCAGCCGACGCCCGATGTGTCCAGGTCATTCTTGTTTCCTATGATTAGCATTTTTTTGGGGCGCTTGCCTACAGTTGCCTCTGAAGGTTTATCCGTGGACGGCACTATGTTTATCTTTTCCAGCTCCTGGAGTGTAGTCTGTACCTGCTGTGCTGGATTATCGCTCAGGTCAACCACAATGGCTATAAGGTCAGCATTCCTAGCTACATTGTTCAGCCAGACACGAGAATCTTTGCCTGTCACTGCTGGCATATCTACAAGCTGGATTTGAATATTTTCAAATTTCATCATCCCCACGTTTGGGCTCCTTGTAGTAAAGGGGTAAGCGGCTATTTCGGGAGACGCTTCGGTCAGGGCAGCCAGCAATTGTGACTTACCGGCGTTAGGTACACCTATAAGAACTACCTGCCCGGCACCTTCTTTTCTGATATAAAAGCTGGCCCGGCTAATCGCAGCCTTTTTCTCAGCTTCTTCAGTGAGCTTGGCGATTTTTCTGCGCAAATCACCGTGCAGTCTGTCTGTACCCTTATGTTTGGGCATAATGGCCAGCATTGCCTCCAGAGCCTCGATTTTTTCCTCTGGAGTCTTGGCCGTCCTGTACCTTTTTTCAGCCTCAAAATATTGAGGGGGTAAATTAGCTGGCACGGAGTCAACACCTGCCTGTGTTAAATTAAATTTTAGCATAAATTCGAAGGTGTAATTAAACTGCTCCACCTTTCTGGTAGAATATGGGACATATAGCACAATATCTAGCTGTGCTAGGACTGCAATCGTGAAACTTGGCTTTTGCCTATTCTGATGTCTGTGTGAATATGTCAGCTACTGAAGACGGAAAGAATCACGCATGAAGGCATCGAAGGATTGCTATGAGTGCCTGCAGAGGCTGGCATATCAAGCCGCCAGGCTGGCGACAAGCCATGAGCAGGTCAGAAGTAAAGCTATAGAAAAAGGCCTCAAAACGCTCAAAGAGAACTTCTCTTATGATAAAGTGTCCATTGTTATTGCTACCAAAATTCACGATACCATAAAGGAAGTAACCCAAAATCCTGACCCTTACCGGGCATTGAAGGACAAAGAGATTCTCCTCGCCCGTGATTTATCGAAGCAGATGTGGCCTAAAAATAGCAGCTTCAAAGACTACCTAAAATTTGCAGCTCTGGGGAACACCATAGATTTTTTCAGGCCGATTGAGGTGATAGAAGGAGACATGAAAGGACAGGTGGATTTTGTTATTGACGATTCAGAAAGGTTTGAAGCTAAGCTCGGACATGCAAGCAAGGTCTTGTATCTGGCGGACAATGCTGGCGAGGTATTCTTCGATTTGCCTTTATTGAGATGGATGCGGCGGCAAGCCCGCGTTATCTACGTGGTCAAAGCTGCACCGGTCCAAGATGACCTTACGCTGGATGACATCATGCGTGCCGGTGTGGAAGATGAGCTTGGTGAGGTGATGACAACAGGGACAGCCACTCCAGGGATAGACCTTTCTATCGCTTCAGCAGAGTTTAGACAAGCATTTGAATCCGCAGACCTCATATTCGCCAAGGGTATGGGATACTATGAGTCTTTGTCCGAAATCCCGGCGGAAGGCAGAGTGCTCCATTGTCTTAGGGCAAAATGCCAGCCGGTAGCTGATTCACTCGGAGTAACGCTGAATAGCTATGTTGCCATGTTGCGATAGAAAGCTAAATGTATTTCGTTATTTCGATGAGGCTACAGACGCGGGGGCAATCCGTGATGTGGGTGAAATAGTTGTTGCGGTCAATAAGCACAGCTTTCATGCCTACCCCTCTAGCACCAATGATGTCTAATTCATACTGGTCGCCAACGTACAGCGCCTCTTCAGGTCGAACACCGGCCTTCCTAAGCGCCGCTTGAAATATCCCGGGCTGTGGCTTGTCGCAACCCACTTCAGAGGAGGTCACTTTGAAAGTCAGATATGGCTGCAGCCCCAGCTCTGTGTAAACTGGCTCCATATCCTGGGCCACGTTGGATATAAGCCCCATGACCAGACCGCGGTCCTGTAGCTCCTGCAGGATAGGTAATGTATCATCATAGACCTTATATGTCCAGTTATACTGGCGGAGTTTTGCTAGTATTCCTAAAGCTGTCTCCCGGTTTACCTCCACACCTGCCCCCCGTAGAATCCTGGTGGCATATTCAGCATAGAAATTGATTTTTTCTTCCGGAGGCTTTCTGTCTATCGGCGAGCGAGAGTTCTCATTGCGCCAGTACATATCGGCTGCGGGCAAGGACTGAAAAAGCGCCTTTGTTTCTACCTTTATACCGAACTCCCGGCAGGCATCAGCCCAAGCCCTTTCTCTAGGCGGGTGGTGAGTGGCTAGAGTATTGTAGAAATCAAAGAAAACAGCTTTGACCATGACAGAATAGAATTATGTGATAATGCAGATTTATGTGTCAAATTACGGGCCAATCAGCGCCGTCTGGTTTGACGTGGGCCCGTTGCTAGTGCTCACAAAGAACGCGCTCTGGTCATGGTTACCACCGGCGCCAAAGCTGGTGCCACAGAGGCTATCATGCCATCAGGTGACTAGGCTACTCCTTTCAATTCCATTACGGTTTGATTCGGCCTTCCATAAATCCTTTAATGTTGGTTGGGGCATGTCTTAAATCATGCCCTTCTTGACTTCAATCTGTTTTGCAGGACAATCAGTTCCAAATTTTACTACTTACTTCAATTACCTCGCCATTTCCGCAATGATACTGATGCAGCTTTTAGGCCCTACCAGTAGGTCGCTTTGCCCGCCAAACCTTACATGAAAAATTCAGTAGCTGATATCACCCAAAATTGAGCCATTATGGCACTAGCTCGAATTCGGTCGAATATCTCGTGTACGATCCGATTGTCGGTATATTTGGAGGAGTCCAACTCTCCGTGTTATCGATTTTTACGGCTCTGGCTTGATAAATGCCCTTGACATGCCGTCCGGTTTCATACTGGCAGCCACCTGTGTAATAACGCTGCTAATAAGCTTGGCTGTTTTTACCTCGGCTTCATCCAGCAACTCAAGTAGTATTCGCAAGCGCCCTTTTCCAAGCATCTCGTATTCTCTGCCTTCGAGACGGTAAATAAAACAGCTGAGGGGCTGGAAAGAGCTATATTTAATACCCGCTTCTTTCATGGTCCATGGAGTTTAGCCATCTCTATGGATGAGAATCGCTCCAGTTGGTAATTTGAACCCTTGAAAACTCTCGGTAGAAAACCTGCCGCCCGGACGCTCATTACTTCCCACTTACCGAAGGCTTGCATCCCTTCCGGCATAATTGCACCGCTGCGGCCATATCCCTCATCCCCTAGGCCACAATGATTACACCATACATTTTGTGCTTCATCTTAGACTTGGCAACTCCAAATACTTAGACATCGCCTTTCTGCGACGGAGAATAATCATAATCGCCTTCTTTTTATTGCAGCTCTATAATCTGGTTACTACTCGCGCACAAAGCTATCCTGCATGTGGTTTTCCTCATGACTGTCTACCTTTGAGGCTCAAATTCGCGGCGACATAATGCCACCGTTTCGAACTAGACAAAGTTTTATTCAAAAATTGGCGTTTGTAAACAGGC
>FMSI01030501.1_pt1 | contig 21087 bp, 18 predicted proteins | sample 1504471 | NCBI WGS metagenome assembly FMSI01 (sample SAMEA4475357, study PRJEB15587) | soil metagenome | biome: Soil; feature: Field | place: India | collected 2015-03-11 | depth 0 m
TAATAGCATCGACGGTGTTCTTCAATCTGGCTTTCTGGGCTTCAATCCGAGTCCTGTGCTCCTTGAAGTGCTCGAAAGAAATTTCCTCTTTGATGGCTAGCCTTTTAAGATTCTTCTCAACACGCTCAAGTTTGGCTAGCCTTGTCTCAGCTCTTTTTAGTTCACCATCTTCGTTAGCCTCGGCATCAAACCATCTTGCCAGCTGCTTTTTTAAGTCCTGGCGGGCCCAATCATCAATGGTAATTGCGCCTATAGCATCAGGAATCTGAGACTCAACATCTTTGGCGTTGTAGAAAATATGGGCTCCGTCAACTTCTCCTCGACTGCGGTAGTGGCTTGCGTTTTTTCTGGGGTGTGTCTCTGCACAGCAGGGGCTGCCGGCATCTACGGAGTAGACCAAGCCGTGCAACAGGTATTTTGGGCGTCTGATCCGCTGCCGGTGCTTGTCATGCTCGGCCAGTATTTGCTGCACCTGGGCGAAGGTAACCTCGTCAACTAAGGGCTCATGATTTCCCTTAATCGGGACGTCCCTTTTTTGAACCAGGTTTCACCGAGATGAATGCGGTTGTGAACAAAATTGCTCCAGGTCATCTTAGGTATCTTGTTGCCAAACTTACCCCTGTAACCCAGACTATAGGTGTGGTCTGCCCACTCTTCCAATGTCCACTTCCCCGTAGCCATCTCCTTAAAGGCCTGTATCCATGTTTGGAATAGATCTGTTTTCCCTCATCGCTTCTCAGCTTCTCCCTCATCGTTTCCAAAAGCGGCTCCCGCTCATCTCGACTTACCGTCCGTGTCCCTCCTGTTGTACATCGCTCCTTTACTGGGCACTCCCTGCAAGACTCCCCTCGATAGACTATCAGTGACGGCTTCTCTTCGCGCTTCTGCTTCGCCCATCGTTTCAACTCCTTATTTTTCGGGCAAATATAGGTATCTTTCGCCTCATCGTAGCGGAAGTTGCTCTTGTGATACCGCTTCTCACATTCTTCCTACTCATCCAGCGCTTACAGAAAATTATCTGGCATATGGAGGTCTAAACCCTTACCTTCAGCATATTCCAGGTTATCATAGGACGAGTATCCGGCATCACCGGTGCCCTTGTCAGGTAAAGCCCCGAGATTCCGCTCCACCTGTTCTACCATAGGCTTGAACTCGGCATGATCAGTGGCATTCTGGCTGATATCCGCTGCCACGATTATCTGTTCCTTGTCATCCACCGCTATCTGTCCATTGTGACTGGGTTGAATCACTCCCCGGCTGTCTTTCATGAGCCGAGAGTCGGGTTCCGTTACATTCACCTTCTCCAACTTCTCCCGCTCCAGTACCTCTATTGCCTCCTGGAGCTTCTTCAGGCGGTATTCCTTTTTCCTCAACTCCGCCGCTATCTCTGCGCCATCGCCATCGAAATTTATCATATCCTCCAGCTCGTCTATCTTAGCTGATGACTCAATCATCTGCTCCTTAATCCGCTCAATCTCCTTCTCCAAGCCATCTCTGTCCCTGGTCTGTCTTACCGAGGCATTTGCCTTTAGCTTGGTGCCGTCAAAGGCAATGTGCCCCAATCCTAACATACCCAAACAGGCACACAGCCTTACCATTTCCACGAATAGGTTGGGAAGTACATCGGCGTGCTCGGCGCCGAAAAGGCAGATGGTTCGGAAATCGTGGGATTGCAGGCTTGAAAGAAACATGAAAGCGGTATTGGTCTTCAACTCCTCGGCAATACTTCGAGAACTGTAAATGTCCCGGCTATAGGCGTAGATGATCATCTTCAGCATCATTTCTGGGTGGTAAGTTGGTGCTCCACCACTCTCATACTTGGTGAACAGTGGCGATAAATTCATGGCGTCCACCACTTCGTTGACAATGTGCGCCTCATCATCCTCGGGTACAAACTCCTCCAGCGAAGGGGCAAGCAGCAACCCCTGACTCTGGCTATATTCCCTAAATATCTTTATTCGCATTTACCTCCGGTAGAAACATCCTATACGCACATTTTACCCCGTCTACCCTATCACCCTCTACTTCTTCTCCGGCGCACTCTTGGACAGCCTAAATAGTAATTTAGGGGTCTTGGTAAATCGATACCGACGGTGACCAATTTTACTTTGTTAGGCAGCTAACTCAGAGCTGCCAGAAACTGACTAGCTGCTGAAAACCCACCATGCCGCTTTAAGCGAAATTTTCAATGTCAATTCCTGCCTCTACTGCTGCAGCTACCGGATTCAGTCCACCGAGCAACACCATACCAACTCGGTTCATCCCAACGGCGATCTGGCAAATTGGCTGGCTCATATTGCCCAGAGCAAAAACACCGTTAATGCCAGCCGCTTTGAGCACCCCAATGGTCTCTCGACAATTGACCTGGCTAAAGCTGGTATACCTCGGAAATTGGCTAATATCCTGCCATTTCCGGTTTTAGCAGCTTCGTTGACGCTCGTCATTCTAGCACGAATATACTGCTCGGATGGGTCAAGTGATATGCCCCCATAGTTGGTTATGGCGACAAATCTTCTTGGCTTGTAATCCTTAATTTGAAGTACGCCGCCGAACTTTGACTCGATCGGGACTCCACGTTTTAGGAGCACCCCGTTGACAACTATGTTGCAAACTGTGGCTAGGCCTATTTTATCTTTTGGAATAACTACATCACCAAGCTTCTGACCTTCAGATGCTGTCGCCACTAATTCACTTACACATATCTTTGCTTTAAATACATTTTTCATAGCCGCTATAGCTCTGGGAAAATCATCCTTGTTAAAGAGTGAAGTATTTATAGGAAGTTGACCAGTTAGGCTCACCGGGCTGAATGTAGTACGAAATGCGAAAAGCTCAAGCTTCTCTAGGATAAAACCAATTTGGTCCGGAGCCAAGGCTGCTCGCAACTCCTCCAGCTCGTGAGGTAATTATCCGTCAGTCTATACCCAAAGGCTGAGTATAACCTCTTTCATGAGCCATCTTCAGGTGGTATCTGACTGCTCTTTCGCTAAGGCAAAGCTCACGTTTTTCAAGCTCCCGAGCGATAGTAATTGAACCTAAAGGCTCAGAAGATTCACTCAATGCCTTTAGGATAGATAAAAATTTTTTTTCTATATCAGAGCTGGCACTCGATATCATGCTTTATAGCGCCGTTTTGTATAGGTTTCTATGTCTTATACTATCCCAAATGCAAAAACAGAATACCTGCCATTCCTGCACCGCTAAGATTTGGGTTATGATAAAGAGCTTGTTCTATTTTGACTAAGTAGATTTAGCCAAATATTCTCGAAGCGGTTTGACATTGAAAATTTGATTGCTGCTCACTAATGCTTTCAAAGCCGCACGGGCGGTGTCAAGCGATGTAAAACATGGTATTCGCTTTTCGGCAGCAGCACGTCGAATATGAAAACCGTCTCGGAGCGGGGCACGGCCACTGGTAATAGTGTTGATTACTCCAACTACAGAGCCATCATTGATAATGTCAACCACATTTGGATGGCCCTCGCTCAATTTCTTGCTAATCCTTTTTACTTTCATGCCAGCAGATTCAATCATAGCTGCTGTACCTTCGGTAGCATATAACTGGTAGCCAATGGAATAAAAGCCTTCTATCACAGGTAAGGCTTCGCGCTTATTCTGGTCAGCTATACTGAACAATATATTGCCTTGAGATGGCAGCATAAGGTCAGCAGCCATAAGTGCTTTTATCAAGGCAGCCTCGTAGGTGTAGTCAATTCCCATAACTTCGCCTGTGGATTTCATCTCTGGGCTAAGGTATGTATCTACACCTACAAGTTTAGACATTGAGAAGACGGGAGCCTTTATACCCACAAGTTTTTGTCTTTTCCACAAGCCTGTGGTGTACCCCTGTTCTTTTAGGCTCATGCCTAACATTATCTTGGTGGCAATTCTGACCATAGGTACACCAGTGATTTTAGAGATAAATGGGATAGTTCGGCTAGCACGAGGATTAACCTCAAGTACATAAATTGATGATTGGCTTTCGTCACGCATAATCACGAGCTGGACATTCATCAGTCCCTTCACCTGGAGCGCTCGCCCAATTCTTATAGTATAATCGATGATAGTGCTCACCTCATTTTGAGAGAGGTTTAATGCCGGATATACTGCTATTGAGTCGCCACTATGCACACCGGCACGCTCGATATGTTCCATTATGCCAGGGATGAGAACATCCTCGCCGTCACTGACAGCATCAACTTCGACTTCCTTGCCCTCAAGATATTTGTCGATCAAAATAGGATGTTCTCTATCCATTTCCAAAGCAAGCGATATATAACGTACTAACTCATCTTCGTTGTGGACAATTTCCATAGCTCTACCGCCCAGAACATAACTTGGACGAACCAACACAGGATAGCCGAGGCGCCGAGCTGTATTGATACCTTCCTGTATGGAGATAACCCCAGCGCCCGGTGGCTGAGGTATACCTAGCTGATTAAGGAAATCTGCAAAGTGGCGACGGTCTTCAGCGATGTCAATAGCTTCGGAAGTAGAACCAACTATTGTCACGTTACTACGAGCTAGAGATTCAGCTAGATTAATGGCTGTCTGGCCGCCAAACTGGACGATAGCGGGTACAGTGCGATCGTTCTGAGATAGAGAGCTTTCATTTTCGAGGATGTCTCGTAAACTTTCTTCATCTAAAGCCTCGAAATACAGGCGGTCACTGGTGTCGAAATCCGTGGAAACGGTTTCTGGATTAGAATTGACCATTATACTTTTGATACCTGCCTCCCTAAGTGCCCAGGCGGCATGTACAGAACAATAATCGAATTCTATTCCCTGCCCGATTCGGATAGGACCACTGCCAATGACTATAGCCTTTTTATCTTGGAGCGGTTCAGCTTCGTTTTCCTTTTCATAAGAACTATAGAAATAAGGAGTCTCGGCATCGAATTCGGCAGCACACGTATCCACCATCTTGTATACAGGGCATATCTGCCAGTTATGTCTTAGCTGTCGCACTTGCTCGGGCAATTTATTTGATAAGGTGGCGATTTGCTCATCGGAGAAACCGAGGCGTTTTGCCTGCCACATAAGCTTAGGAGTTAATGGCTCGGCAAGAAGCTGTTTCTCCACCTGTACAATATTTAGTAACTTATAGATGAACCAGGGATCAATGCCAGTGTGTTGGGAAAGCCGCTCAGGGTTTATCCCTCGTCGGAGTGCTGCCATTATTGCCCATAACCTAAGGTCATTGGGGTACAAAGGATATGAATCAAGGTCGCCGTTATTACCCCAACTTCTATCCTCCCAAAGGAGAGATTTCTTTCCGAATTCGAGGCAGCGGACAGCTTTCTGCAAAGCTGCTTCGAAGCAACGGTCAATCGCCATGACCTCGCCAGTAGCTTTCATCTGGGTCCCTAATTTGCGGTCACCTAGAGCGAATTTGTCGAACGGCCAACGGGGAATCTTTACCACACAGTAGTCCAAAGTAGGCTCAAAAGCTGCCATTGTCTTGCCGGTCACCCGGTTGGGTATTTGGTCCAGTCGTTTACCTACAGCTATCTTAGCAGCTACCCGGGCAATAGGATAACCGGTAGCTTTACTGGCTAGAGCTGAGCTGCGGCTAACACGAGGATTAACCTCAATCACATAATACTTGCTTGTTTCAACATCCAATTGGTCTGGAGCCCACTTTTCAGCTACCACGGGGCTGGGCGTCAAGGCAAACTGTATGTTACAGCCACCTTCAATACCCAAGGCCCTGATTATTTTAAGGCTGGCCGACCTTAACATCTGGTATTCTTTGTCAGTCAAGGTTTGACTAGGAGCGACGACAATGCTATCGCCGGTATGAACGCCCATAGGGTCGATATTCTCCATATTACAGACAGTTATACAGTTATCAGCAGCATCACGCATTACCTCATATTCAATCTCCTTCCAACCGAGCAGGCATTTTTCAACTAAAACTTCATGGCTTAGGCTGGAGGCTAGTCCACTGGATACGATTGTTTCCAGCTCTTCCATAGTGTGAGCAATGCCACCACCGGTTCCACCCAAGGTATAAGAAGGACGAACGATCAAGGGTAATCCAATTGATTCAGCCAGCTCCTTTGCCTCAGCTACGGAGTGTACCGTGGCACTTTCCGGTACTGGCTCTCCAATGTCTACTAAGAGTTGCTTGAATAGTGACCGTTCCTCTGCTTTTTTGATTGTTTCTAGCGGTGTGCCCAGCAGTTTGACACCGTATTTATCTAATATCCCAGCATTGGCTAGCTCTACAGCCAGGTTTAAGCCAGTCTGCCCACCAAGGGTAGGCAACAATCCATCGGGGCGTTCCTGAGCAATTACACGAGCTATAACATCTACAGTTAATGGCTCTATGTAGACAATGTCGGCAATGCCCTCATCAGTCATAATAGTTGCCGGGTTAGAGTTCACTAGCACCGTGGTTATGCCCTCCTCTCGCAGCGACTTGCATGCTTGAGTGCCGGCATAGTCGAACTCCGCTGCTTGCCCGATGATTATGGGGCCAGAGCCGATGACTAAGACTTTAGAGATTTTGGACATTTTTTACCATTTCCAAAAACCTGCCGAACAGGTAGATATTATCCTGAGGGCCAGGAGAACCTTCTGGATGATACTGGATGGACATTAGTGGCAGTTCCTTATGGCACAGTCCCTCAACCGTGCCGTCATTCAGATTTATCTTGCTGACCTCAAGTCCACCTTTCAAGCTGTCGGCATCTACAGCATAGCCATGGTTTTGTGTGGTAATATAGACTCTGCCGCTTGCTAGGTCACGGACGGGATGATTGCCACCACGATGGCCAAATTTTAGCTTGAATGTCCTAGCACCGAAAGCTGTGCCTATCAGCTGATGTCCTAGGCAAATGCCCATTACTGGCTTACGCTGCACCAGTTTCCTGACTGTCTCAGTCAGGTAGTCGAGGAGTGCCGGGTCGCCAGGACCGGGAGAGAGGACTATGCCATCAGGCTTCAAGTTTAGAATCTCCTCTACTGCCATAGTGCAGGGGACAACTGTCACCAAGCAACCGAGTTGCGTCAATATGCGGGCAATATTGTATTTCAGCCCCATATCAACAATGACTAGATGATATGGGAGGGTAGTACCATCTAAAGTCAACTCCAACTGATATTTCTTGTCAGTAGCAACTTGTTTGACGAAGTCTGTGGAATCATAGCGTGGCAACCCCTTTAGCTCTTGCAGAGCTTCTTCTGGTGTCATTTCCGATGTTAGAATCCCCATCATCACCCCAACTGAACGAAGGTGGCGTGTCAGTGCTCTGGTATCCACGCCGCTTATCCCTGGAATTCTATTGGCCTGCAGGAATCTGTACAGACTGCCGGTGCTTTGCCAGTGGCTGGGCATGGGGCAATGCTCTCTGACAACGAGGCCTCTCACCTGCACTTGCTTTGATTCAAAGTAGGTGTCGTTAACTCCATAGTTACCGATGAGAGGATATGTAAACACCAGAATCTGGCCAGCATAGGAAGGGTCGGTTAGCATCTCTTGGTAGCCGGTCATGCCGGTATTGAAAACTACTTCGCCGTAGGTAGTGCCTTCGGCGCCAAAGGAATGACCTTCATAGATAGAACCATCTTCTAAAGCTAAAAAGGCGCGCTTGCCCATGTCCCCTTTTGGACTTTGGCATCTATTTACGCTCAACTTTGTCTTGAAATTGTCCACTAGCATCCTTTAAACCGATTTGTAATGGGTAGCCTGCGGTCTCTGCCAAAGGCTCTAGGTGTTATCTTAACGCCTGGTGGTGCCTGGCGCCGCTTATATTCGCTGGTATCAACTAACCGCGCTGCCCGCTTTACTACCTCTTCTTCAAAACCGGCACCAATAATCTGTTCAACACTTCTATCTTCTTCCACGTAGGCTGTCAGGATAGGGTCGAGCAACTCGTATGGTGGCAAGCTATCTGTGTCCTTCTGTTCAGGTCTTAGCTCAGCCGATGGCGCCTTATTTATAACACTGGATGGTATCATCTCCCAACCGGCTATTGAGTTGCGGTATTTAGCGAGCTCGTAAACTAAAGTCTTGGGTACGTCTTTAATGACAGCAAATCCACCAGCCATGTCTCCATACAAAGTAGTGTAGCCAGTAGCAAATTCACTCTTATTACCTGTGGTCAGAACAAGCCAGCCAAACTTGTTAGATAGTGCCATCAGAATGTTACCTCTGATACGCGCTTGAATGTTTTCCTCAGTTACGTCGGTCTTAGTATCACTGAACTGGTTTCCCAATGTCTCGAGATAGGCTTGGAACGCCTTTTCAATAGAAATATTGATGTGTTTGATACCCAAGTTCCTAGCTAAAAGTTCGGCGTCACATATACTACCTGGAGAAGAATACCTCGAAGGCATTGATACTCCTATCACATTGGCTGCTCCTAAAGCATCAACAGCAACGGTAGCCACGAGGCTGGAATCAATGCCACCTGAAAGCCCTATAACCACCTTTTCAAATCCATTTTTTAGGACATAGTCTCGTGTTCCCAGTACCAAAGCACCATAGATTTCGCCAGGTAAACTGCACACTTCGGGTCGCCTTTCGGGTAGCGCTGGCTTTGAGGCAGAGGAAAGCGAGTTGGACACTATCACTTTAGGTGTATGCCATTGCTTTTCCCGGAGTAATATTGCCTCTTTTCTCCACCTAGGATCATGGAGACGAGTGCTAAACACAGATTCCACATCAAGGTCGGTCACTATCAGATCTTCTTCGAATTGTTTGCCTCTAGCAATTAGTTCACCTTTTTCATTTATTACCAAGCTGTTACCATCGAAAACCAGCTCATCTTGCCCTCCTACAAGGTTGGTGTAGATAACAATGGCCACGTTGTCTAAAGCACGAGTGCCTAACATCCTCTCCCGAAAGTTGCGTTTACCAGCGTGGTAGGGTGAGGCGCTTATGTTTATTATTACTTCAGCCCCGGCGTATGTTTGAGCAGTAGCTGGACCAGATTCGTACCAGATATCTTCGCAAATATTGACTCCGACGCCCACGCCACCTATTACATATACTGGGCACTCTTTACCAGCCTGAAAATAGCGGTTCTCGTCGAATACACCGTAGTTGGGCAAGTATATCTTGTGATAAACGCCATAAAGTTTGCCATCGTTTATGATTGCAGCAGCATTGAAAATATCCTCTTTAGCATCAACAAAACCGACAATTGCTGCAAGTCCGGCAGTGCTATCGACGACTTTCTCAAGACATCTCAAATTTTCCTTGATGAACTGTGGCTTGAACAACAGGTCTTCTGGCGGATAGCCACATATAGCAAGTTCAGGAAAGGTGATAATGTCTACCCCAAAAGACCTGGCTTCGGCGATAGCGTCCAGGATTTTTTGCGTGTTACCGGCAAAATCGCCTACAGTGACATTGATTTGAGACATGGCGATACGCAGCCTGCGCACTTGGTCTCCCCTCATTTTTAACTTTTAGCTTCAATTTCGACCGGCTTTGCAAGTCCTTCACCCCCAACTTTTTGCCCCTTCTTAGGAGCTGCCAGTTCAGTCTTATCCGAAAAGCCCCGAAAACCCCTTGCATTTTTAAACAGCCTCAGATTAATGTACTTGTTTGTACAAGCCAGTTTTTAGCCTCAAACTACAAGATAGGTAGATATCTCTTAACTTCGTACTCTGTCACATGAATTCGGTACTGGTCCCACTCTATCTTTTTGTTTTTGATGAGGGAGTGAAAAACGTGCTCACCCAGGGCTTTGCGCACTAGCTCACTCTTTTCGCATAGTTGAATCGCCTCGTACAGACTCGCCGGCAAAGTGCCGATGTTCTTTTTCTTTCTCTCTTCGTCTGTCATCTCATAGACGTTTTCCTCCACCGGTTCAGGCGGCTCGTATCCTTTCTCGATTCCCTCTAGGCCAGCAGCCAGCATCACACTGAAAGCTAAATATGGGTTGCATGCAGGATCAGGGGACCGGAATTCTATTCTTGTCGCCTGTTCTTTTCCGGGCTTGTATTCGGGCACTCGTATTAGGTCAGCTCGATTTCGTCTAGCCCATGACAGATAGACAGGAGCTTCGTAGCCGGGGACCAGTCTTTTGTACGAGTTCACCCACTGATTGCAGACCAGCGTGATTTCTGGTGCATGTTTCAACAAACCAGCTATGAAACTCTTTGCCACCTTGGATAAGTTGTACTTATCATTGGGGTCATAGAAAGCATTCTTGTTGCCTTTAAACAGTGACTGATGCACATGCATGCCACTGCCATTGATGCCGAAAATAGGCTTGGGCATAAATGTGGCATATACCCCATTCTGTATAGCTACTTGTTTAACCACCAGCCGATAGGTCATTACGTTGTCCGCCATGGTAAGAGCGTCAGTATACCTCATATCTATCTCGTGCTGGCTATGGGCCACTTCGTGATGTGAATACTCCACACCAATGCCCATTTCCTCCAAGATAAGCACGGTTTCTCTTCTCAAATCTGTAGCTGCATCCAGAGGCACCATATCGAAGTAGCCTCCTTCATCGAGGATTTCCGTTCCCTTCGAATCCTTGAAGTAGAAATATTCTAGCTCTGGACCAACATAATATGTGTAGCCCATGTCTGCCGCTCGCTTCAAGTTGCATTTCAGAACATATCTAGGATCTCCTTCAAAGGGCTCGCCGCCAGGCTTCAAGATGTCGCAGAACATCCGCGCTACTGCACGATGATCTCGCGGCCGCCAGGGTAATAACTGAAAGGTATCCGGGTCAGGCATAGCCACCATATCGCTTTCGTCGATTCTAGCAAATCCCTGGATTGAGGAACCGTCAAAGCCCATGCCATCTTCTAGTGCTTGCTCCAACTCCTCACGGGTGATGGCAAAGCTCTTCAGGAACCCTAGGATATCGGTGAACCACATCCTGATGAATTTGACATCGTGGTCCTTCGCCATCTTGAGTACATATTCCTTGCTCTCCTCTTTACTTTTTTTTGTCATCTCTAACCTCCTTTTTTATATTTAAATTGCGTTCTCGTCTGTCTCGCCAGTTCTAACACGCACTGCTCCCTCCACCGGAATGATGAATATCTTACCATCGCCTCTGTCCTCTCCTGTCCTTGCATTTGTGGTAATCGCGTTAAGCACCTTTGGTACATCCTCGTCGAGAACTACTACCTCTATCTTGATCTTGGGCAGAAAGTTCACACAGTACTCGTTTACGCGCCACTGTAATGTCAGTCCTTTTTGCCTACCTCTACCACTCACCTGGCTGACCGTCATACCGAAGTAGCCCAGGTCCTCGAGGGCAATTCTAACGGCATCCAACTTTTCTTCTCTGATAATAGCCTCTATCTTCTTCATCTCAGCATCCCCCCGTAGGCTCGTTCGCCGTGCTGTGAGATGTCAAGCCCGACAGTTTCTTCTTCTGGGGTAACCCTTAAACCTATGGTTGCTTCAACCAACTTTGCTAGGAGCCAGGTCATGCTAAAGGCAAAAGCCATGGTGACAGCAATAGCAACCATCTGAATCAGTACCTGCCCACCATTTCCATCGATTAGACCAGACCCAGCTGAATTAACAGCAGTTGTGGCAAAAATGCCCGTAGCTAGGCCCCCCCATATCCCACCACAGGCATGACAGGCAAAGACATCGAGGGACTCGTCTACTTTGTTAGCCTTGATGCGCCACAGCATTATGTAATAGGAAAGCGCCGCAGCTATGGCTCCCATGGGTATAGCAGCCCATGGCTGGACGAAGCCGGCAGCAGGTGTGATTGCTACCATGCCGACCACAGCACCCGTAGCTGCTCCCAGTACCGATGGTCTGCGGTTAATCCAGCTGAGAATCATCCAGGTAAAAGCAGCAGAGGCAGCAGAGGTGTTGGTAGCCACGAATGCGCTTGAAGCTAATCCCCCTGCAGTAACTGCACTGCCTGCATTGAAACCAAACCAGCCAAACCACAGTAGAGCCGCACCTAATACAACCAGGGGTATGTTGTTAGGCTCCATAGCTTCCCGTTCTTTGAATCCCTTGCGAGGGCCGAGCACCAGAGCTAGAGCTAGCGCCGAGATTCCAGCATTCACATGGACTACAGTGCCACCGGCAAAATCAAGCGCCCCTAATCTGGCAAGCCAGCCGCCACTGCCCCATACCCAGTGGGCAACCGGACAATAAACAAGAGTCAGCCACAGAGTTGCGAAGACAAGCAGGGCGGCGAATTTTATACGTTCTACAACAGCGCCGGTAATCAGTGCTACGGTGATAATGGCAAACGTAGCCTGAAACATCATGAATGCTAAGTGGGGAACAGTCGTGGCATATATTGACGACGGCTCTTGTCCCACTCCTATCAATCCCACCCATTCAAGCCCTCCAATTACCCCACCAATGTCTGCTCCAAAGCTCAAACTATAGGCATAGAGAACCCACAGGATGGAGACCAGTGCTAAGATGGAGAAGCTCATCATAATGGTGGAGAGAACATTTTTTCTTCTTACCATCCCGCCGTAAAACAAAGCCAGTGCCGGCGTCATGAGCATCACCAGCGCCGTTGATACCAGTATCCAAACTGTATCACCTTTATCTACAGACATATGAATACCCCCTTTCTTTTTTGCTGGCCTGACATCATTTTAGCCGGCAATTATTACCAACATATTACAGACATGTTAAATGCATGTTACAAAACATCATCACAAAAAATCCTAAGACGTTGACTTCTAGATTACATCTCCCGGCTGAACTTGTATCCAATATTCCTTACTGTTTGAATATAGCTATTTGTGCAGTCACTGAGCTTGCTTCGAAGCCTCCTTATGTGCACATCCACTGTCCTATCACCACCGTAGTAGTCATATCCCCACACCTCGTTGAGCAGTGCCTCTCGGGTAAAAACCATTCCTCTGTTTTTGGCTAAAAATTTGAGCAGTTCATATTCCTTAAAAGTCAAGGTAAGTAATTTACCACCAATTGAAACTTCGCATTTAGCTGTGTCTATCATTAGGTCGCCACATTTTATTAAATCACTGCCTTGTGTATTGTTTTTCAGTTTTATAGCTCGCTTCATCCTAGTCACTACCTCAGCCAAATTCCAGGGCTTAACCACGAAATCGTCTACTTCCATGTTTGAATCGAAATAATTCAGTTCTTTGTCAGAGATAAGGGCGATGACGGGGATATTTCTTACCATTATCAATTCACGCAATTGCTGCAACATCGATTCAGTCTTAGCTGAAGCTGGTGAACCATCAATGGCAATGAGCAACACGTCCCATGCTTGTTTTATGACTTCAGTAGGGAAATCCAAGCCGTCATGGACGAATGAACAAGCAAACCCCGTGCAGATAAGGTCGGAGTGGAGTTCTCTGATTCCTTCAGCGTCTTTAGTTATGATCAATACTCTAAGCAAGGCTGATACCTCTTAACGAATCGACATCGATATGCATTACAGGCTCCAAAAGTTCCTTAAGGCTTCAACTCTGACAACGCCGTTCATAGCTTTGCTTGTCACATCAATACCAGCTTCAGCAACTGCTGCTACCGCATTTAGACCGGTAGTAAGCACCAGCCCAATTTTGTTGAACCTTACGGGGATTTCACATACCGGTTCGCTTGCCTTACCCATGGTGACCAAATTGCATAGACCGGCTGTTTTCAGCTTCTCCACAACAGCGATAGCCTCTTCTTTTGAAGGGAATGGTATTTCTTGAAAGCTCGCGAGTACCTTACCACTGCCGTTTTTTGCTGCCTTGATAGCACTCGTCATTCGCCCAGAAATAAATATGTCGAAGGGGTCAATCGTGGAGCCATGATATTCTATGAGGTCAACAAAACGTATTGGCTCATAGTTGCTGATTTGTAGTATACCCCCGAACCTGAAATCTACAGGAATACCGGACTTAAGCATCGACCCGCTGACCACTGCGCTACATACAGTGGCAAAGCCTATCTTACCCTGAGGCACCATCGTCTCTCCCAGTCTTTCACTTTCCGTGGCTACTACCACTAAATTACTCGCACAGAGGCCAGCTTTAAAAACGCTTTTCATAATCTCTAGTGCTCGAGGAAAATCTTTCCGGACAAATAGAGATACATCAATTGGGATGTGCCCAGTTTGTGCAGACAGGTCAAAATTGGTTAGATAGGCAAGAAGCTCGAGTCTATCAGTTACAAAGCCCACTTTGTCGCAGACCAATGCACTTCTCAACTCCTCAAGTCCTCGCTGGGTGATTGACCTGCCATCTCGATAGCCTATGGGTCGAGTAAGTCCACGCTCATCCATCATTTTGAGATGGTATGTTACCGTCCTCTCACTGAGGTCTATGCCCTGTTCTTTAAGTCGACGAGATATAACTCTACCACCCAGAGGTTCCGGGGAATCGCTGAGCACCTTAAGAATCGCTGTTATTTTTCGTTCTGCCTCTCGTATTTCTTGCCCAATCATTTGAGAACTCCTGACTAATAGGCATAGAGTCTGCCGTAAGGTCGCAGATAAAGTGGGAAAAGCTTGATGAATTTGTGCTTTAGTATTTCTTTCGCGTTATGACCGAAGTGGGAGGCGAACTCACCCACATATTTTTCTAAATTTAAGCGGTCATTCTCATCGAGGTCAGCCACGCCTACTTCTTTACCCAACCTGAAATCAGCGACACTTCCTCTGAGATAGATAACACCACCGTGCATGCCTGTGCCTATGTAGCTAGCTCGATGCATTTCGCCTTCTTTCAAATTCAAACCAAGGATAATCAGAATTCCACCAGCCATATATTCGCCGAGGAAGTCCTGAGCGGTGCCACCGATGATCAGAACCGGCTTTTTACCTCCGTATTCCTTCATGTGTATACCTGCTCGATAGCCGACACTGTCTCTGATAAAGATTCTGCCGCCGCGAGCCGATAAGCCAGTGATGTCACCGGCATGACCGTGGACTATAATTTCCCCATCATTCATGGTATTCCCGCAGCCATCTTGGGCATTACCGTGCACAATGATTCTTGGACCATCCATGAACGCCCCTAAGTCATTCCCTGGCGTGCCGAATATCTCAATCTCGACAAGCTTGTCTAGGTCGGTGCCAATATATCTCTGCCCATAAACATTTCGTAGTTCGATTTTCTTGACACCGTTACCTGTAGCTTCCCGCAAACGCATATTAAGCTCGCGGCTCGAAATACCGCTGACATCGATTTTCAAAACTGAGTTTGTTTCTCCTTTTAAAGCACGTGTCATTTTAACCTCCTGCCATCTTTACTCCTAATATTTCCAGTTCCGTATCGGTCAGCCCTACGCCTCTTAGAGCCAGCCTGTTGCCCCGCAAGCTTTCTATAGCATTTATGCCCATGCCGCCGAGTATATCTTTCAATTCAATGCTCCAAGCTCGAAGGAGGTTTGCCAGACGTTTAGCTCCTATGTCAGGATTGACTCGCTTAGTCAGAGCAAGGTCGCTGGTGCAAATACCCCAGGCGCACTTGCCAGTATGACACTGCTGGCAACAGGTGCATCCTAGAGCCATGAGAGCTGCAGTGCCGATATAGACAGCGTCAGCGCCAAGGGCGATTGCTTTGGCTACATCACCACTGTTTCTGATTCCACCAGCAATTACCAGCGATGCCTGATTGCGTATACCCTCCTGCCTCAGGCGTGTATCCACTGATGCCAAAGCCATCTCAATGGGGATGCCAACGTTATCGCGTATGATTTTGGGGGCTGCACCTGTAGAACCTCGCAGTCCATCGAGAACTATCATGTCCGCCCCCGCTCTAACCATGCCGCTGGCAATTGCTGCTGAGTTATGAACAGCTGCTATTTTCACCGATATTGGCTTGGTATAATTTGTGGCTTCTTTAAGGGCATAAACTAGCTGAGCTAGATCCTCGATGGAGTAGATGTCATGCTGTGGTGCCGGGGATAAGGCGTCTGTCCCTTTAGGAATCATCCGAGTCATAGCTACCTCAGAACTTACCTTTTCCCCGGGGAGATGTCCGCCAATGCCGGGTTTAGCACCTTGACCTATCTTAATCTCGACTATGGCCGCTGCATCAAGATATTCGGGATGTACGCCAAATCTCCCTGAAGCTACCTGGACTATGGTGTTCTTGCCATACTTGTACAGCTTCGGATGTAGTCCGCCTTCACCAGTATTCCACAGGGTGCCAGCCTCAGTGGCTGCTCGAGCCAAAGATTCCTGAACATTTAAACTCACTGCACCGTAGGACATGGCAGAAAACATAACCGGAACATCCAGCCTGACTTGAGGATCCAATCTCGTCTTTAGGCGTAGAGAGCCACTATCAACCTCGACTTTATCTGGCTTACGACCGATATATGTGACGAGTTCCATCGGCTCACGCAATGGGTCAATTGAAGGGTTTGTTACCTGGCTAGCATTTAGAACCAGATGGTCCCAATATATCCGGTAGCCCTTGTCATTTCCCATGCCAGTGAGAAGCACGCCACCTGTCTCTGCCTGCTTGATAATATCTTCGATTATTTCAGGACGCCAGTTGTAATTTTCCCTGTAGTCGAGGGGATTTCTTCTGATGCTCACAGCATTAGTAGGGCAAAGGACCACACATCTATGACAACCGACACAGTTTTTTTCGTGGCTTCTGACCTCGTCATCAACAGCATCATAGCGGTGCACATCGAAACTGCATTGATTGACACACACTTGGCACTGTATGCAGCGGTTTGAATCCCTTACTATTATGAATTTTGGTGGCAAATAACTTTTCATCTTAGGCTCCAATCTATTTTTCTGCCCTTACTGGAATTCCTCTTTCTGCCAGATAGGCTTTTGCTTGACGTATCGAATAGGTTCTATAGTGAAAGATGCTGGCTGCGAGAACAGCATCGGCTTTACCAATTGTAAGCGCCTCATACAAATGCTCCAGATTACCGGCACCACCACTCGCAATTAGGGGCACTGTTACAGTCTCACTGATGGCGCTGATTAGCTCCAAGTCGTAGCCTGTCCTGTGACCATCAGCATCCCAACTTGTCAGCAGTATCTCTCCGGCTCCGAGTTCAATAACCTTCTGTGCCCACTTGACAACATCTATATGTGTTGGCAATCGACCGCCGTGAGTACAGACTTGCCACTGAGGTTTGCTGCTGTTCCTGTTCCGTCTGGCATCGATGGCTACTACGATACACTGAGAGCCAAACCTGCGGGCTGCTTCAGTAATAAGTTCGGGGTTATAAACAACGGCAGTGTTCACGCTTATTTTGTCGGCACCTGCCTCAAGCATACGCCGCATATCTTCAACATTACGCAGCCCCCCACCTACTGTCAGGGGAATAAAAACTTTTTTCGAGACTCGTTCAACCAAGTCAACCATGATGTCGCGCCCTTCGGGGGTCGCTCCAATATCCAAAAATACCAGCTCATCAGCACCTTCCTCATAGTAAAATGCGGCAAGTTCCACCGGGTCACCGGCGTCACGGAGGTCGGTGAAACTCGTGCCCTTGACTACACGCCCTTCGGTTACATCGAGACAAGGTATGATTCTCTTTGTCAGCATTAACTCAAACCCTTCTTTGCGAACTAATTTACGTTGGCTATTCTCTCCGGCACCATAACTTTTCTTGGTCGAAATGGTTTTCCTAAACTGCCTATTATGGGCTCACCACCCATTGGAATCCATACCTCATTCAAGTCAGGACAAATCAGTCGAATAGCTGACTCTTCTGAAGAGAGATAAAGCTTCTGATCTTTTATGCCAGCAGTCAAAGGTCGTAGCCTAATTCTGTCGGTGAGCCCGATCATTTCACCTTGATGAGCTATAATTATGCTGAAAGGGCCATTCATCAGGAGACTACCATAAACCTGACGTAATGTACGGAGAAGTTCCTGTTCCTCCAGAGAGCGACGCTCTATGTCATTCCAGAAAGGAGGTGCAAATATCTTGGCCATTACCTCTATAGGCATGCCATGCTTTCGTATCAACAGGTCGACAGCATAAGCAATTACTTCGGTATCGGTCTGTAAAGTACAATGATAACCAAATTGCTCTAGATATCGCCGGTTTATACCATACGATGAGATCTCACCATTATGCACGACCGTCCAATCCAGTATGTTAAAAGGATGGGCACCGCCCCACCAACCGGGCGTGTTGGTGGGGAACCTGCCATGTGCAGTCCATAAGTAGCCCTCATAGTACTCCAGATAGAAATATTCAGCTATCTCTTCAGGATAACCCACCCCCTTAAATACACCCATATTCTTACCGCTGGAAAAAACAAAGGCGTCTTTGATCCCGGTATTGATATCCATGACCCTATCCACCACGTAGTCATCGTCCAGCTGCCCTTTAGACTCGCGCCGGTTAACCTCCAGGAAGTAACGCCATACTAGAGGTGGATTCACTATTGCGGCGGTCGGCTTAGTTGGCACTATCTCGTCACGAACTACCTGGAACTTTTGCTTGAGAAAATCATCTGTTTCTGTCTTTCCCTCTCGGCTCAAATACATGATGTGAAATGCATATAAGTCAGCATATTCTGGATACAAACCATACACAGCGAATCCCCCACCAAGCCCATTACCTCGGACATGCATGTTAGCAATGGCTTTTATTATGTCCTTTCCAGAGAAACACCTGCCTGTAGTGTCCATCATTCCAAATATTGAGCAGGCATCGATTGTTTTGTCATCACAGTAGGGGTTGCTAATCCTTGCAATATCTTTCATCACACTACTCCAGGATTCATTGGTTATTTACCAGCATGGGAGCATTTCCTAGGCACTCCTGCCACAGCTCTCGAGGTAGATATGCCAGACCAAAATCATCAGCTAAAAGCGCCTGCTTAAAATTAGTTACGTTAACCCTGTTTCTCATCAAACTGAAAACGATGCCAGATTTCTCGATATCGCCAACAAAAACCATCCCCTTTACAAGGTCATCACTCAGAACGATTTTTTTATAAACACCGTCATTTCGTTGACTAACTACCTCCCAGTTCTTACCATCTGGGGAAATCACTGTTCCGGCTGTAGTAATATGAAGCCCGAAGTAGTTCAGTGAATTCATAGCAGTACCACCAGAGTATTCAACCCTAACACCTGCCATGTTATAGCCGGCGACTCTTCCCCCAATATACGCATTCGGCCATATAGCAGTCACTCTGCTTGTGTCATAAATAAAATCATAAGCTTCGGCTACGTCTCCGCACGCGTAAATATTGGGATAACTTGTAGACATGAATCGGTCTACTAATATACCGCGATTCACTTTTATTTCAGTACTAATCGCAAGTTCGATACGTGGCAAGACGCCAATCGCCACTACCACCAGGTTGCAAGGAATTTTCTCGCCATTATCTAAGATAACCCCCGCGACTTGTGTTTCACCGATTACTTCCACAACAGTCTGGTTGGTGACAACCATTACACCAACTCTTCTAAGAGTCTCTTCAGCAATGGCAGATGCTGTCTCGTCAAGTATGGTATTCAGTATCCTGTCCTTCATTTCAACCACGGTAACGCCTATTCCCCGTTTCACCAGGGCTTCAGTCACGCTGATGCCGATAAGACCGCCGCCAATTACAACAGCTCGGAAGCTATCCTTTATAAACTTTCTTATAAACTCATCGACTGCTATGGCATCCTTAATGGTCAGGAATGTGAAGACACCATCCTTGTCACTACCCTTCATCTTAGGCACTATAGGCATACCGCCTGTGGCAAGCAGCAGTTTTCGCCACCTAATTTGCTCGCCATTGTCTAACTGGGCAGTATGATTGTTTAGGTTTAAGCGCTGCACGTGCATGCCACTAAGAAACCTAATGCCATTCCTACTGTAGAAATCAGCAGGCCGGAACAGCATGCGATCTTCAGTAAGTTCACCAGCCAGATATTTTGATATTAGAGGACGAGAGTACGCTGAACAAGGCTCGTCGGAAACTACTACCACAGAGTTTGTCTTGTCGACATCGCGAATAGCCTCAACAGCTCCTATGCCGCCGGCCGAGTTTCCGATTATTAAATATTCAGTTTTAGTTGCCTTCCGATTCCTCATATTGTCCTTCCTTGCTGAGTGCCATTTTTAGAAAGTTAGAATACATCCTTAAACCCCAGATGCCGCTCTTCTCCGGGTGGAACTGGGTTGCTATCAAATTATTCCTGATGACCATGCAGCACATGGTTATGCCATAATCTGTGGTGCCAGCGACAACTGATACATCCTCCGGCTCGGCATAATAGCTATGAACAAAATAGAAGTTGGCTTCATCTGGTATGTCGCGGAAAACTGGATGTTTCACCTGTTGTTTAACCTGGTTCCAGCCCATGTGAGGGACTTTGATACCCTGAGGTAATCTCTTAACAGTCCCAGGAATTACATTCAAGCATTTATGAAAACCACCTTCTTCAGTGCTGGAAAACAGAAGTTGTAAACCAACGCAAACGGCGAGTAATGGTCGACCCTCATGTATTACTTGCCAAATCGCATTTGCCATACCCATAGCCTCCAGCTTTTCCATTGCGTCACCGGCAGCACCAACTCCCGGCAGAATAACTGCCGAGGAAGTGAGCACGTCGCTTGGTCTATCACTAATATTCGGCTGATAGCCCAGCTTTATAACTGCGTTAGCAACGCTACCTAAATTTCCCGCACCGTAATCAATTATGGCGATCATTTGACCTGTTATTCCTCGAATCTCGAATACTAATTTCGAATGAGTTGTCCAACTTTGCCATCTTCCACAAATACAAGCGCCTCATTTGGACAATTAGCCACACAAGCTGGCACATCACTTCCTGGACACAAATCACACTTTGCCACGACATTTCTGTCACTGTCTCGGACAATTGCCCCATGAGGACAAGCTACTATGCATGTCCAACAACCTATACACTTTTCAGCGTCAACAACTACGGCTCCAGCAGCTTCATCCCTATACATAGCACCAGTAAGGCAAGAATAGACACACCAAGGCTCGTCACAATGTCGGCACTGGACAGAAAAAGACACTTCCCCCCTTCTCTGCACACGGATACGCGACAAAGGGCGCGGAGACTCTCTCTTGAACGCTTTTAAAATATCTCGTGTCTTGGAATGCTCAATCAGGCAATAGACCCGACAAAGCCCGCAGCCCATGCAAGCCTCTTCTTTTACATAAATCCTCTTCATTTTCCTCCTCTTTGTAGAGGG
>FMSI01023755.1_pt1 | contig 21052 bp, 22 predicted proteins | sample 1504471 | NCBI WGS metagenome assembly FMSI01 (sample SAMEA4475357, study PRJEB15587) | soil metagenome | biome: Soil; feature: Field | place: India | collected 2015-03-11 | depth 0 m
TCTTCTTTAGTAGGAGGTCTGTCGTAATATCCTTCACCACCCCACGCTATGTTCATGCATCGTGGATCCTTCTTTGCTTCAGCAAGAATTTCCTTCTCCCTGTCAGAAAGAGATTTACGATCAGGCAAATTTTCAAGAATTTCAACAAAGTGATTTTCTTTTCCGTACTTGTCTATTGATCTCCAAAGATGCATACCAGATCCAAGATATCCATCCTCAAGTTTATCGGTGCTATGCATACCAATGTACCACTTCCCAGTCACTTTGCAGGTTGTTTTATAGATGATGTGGTGTTTTCTTTGGGATGCTCTCCGTGTTTCCTTCATGCTAAAATACCTCTGTCTAAAATACCTCTGTCTAAAACAGAGGTATTTATTGGAAAGTGCTATTTTATTCCGTCAGGCGTAAAGTTCAACCAGTTTTTCCCAGTTTGGTGCGCCTGAAGCGGCAAGGTTCAAGGCTCGAACGAGCTTACGAAGTGAAACATCTCCCTTGCGCTTAGACTTCTTGACAACTGTAAGAACACCCTGGCGCTGTTCCTTGCTCAGCGTTAGACCGTCCTCAAGCCTAATGTCGTGAAGGATCTTCTCCATGTGATCAAAGAGCTCCTCATCAGTAGGATCAACATTGATCACGAACGCGCGGGTGCGAAGAGCACCGTCTGGGTCAAGCTTGTTAAGCGGTAAGTTGGAGATAAAAATGATGCGACCAGAGAAGTCAAAGAACTTTGGTGCCATTGAAAGATCATCCTCGTACGCTTCTGGATCCTCTTGATCTGGATCAAAGATGAACGATGATTTCTTGTTCCAAACCATCTTGCGCTTCTTCTTAGTATCAGTAGCTGCCTTTATAAGGTTGCGCGCGTCTTGGTCAGCAAGCGCACCATCAGAGTCGTCAAACAGGATGATGTCATTGCGGTGATGGTAGAGCAGAGTGTAAACACCTGCTGCAGAAGCTGAACCAGTGTTCTTAAAGTAACCATCACCATCGCGCAGACCGTGCGCTTCGAGGGTTGCTTCAACTGTTTGAGTCTTACCAGTACCACCCTTACCAGCGACGAAGAGCGCGTTAAACGCCCCCTTCACGATACCTGTTACAAGGCCCTCAAGGTGCTCGAGTGTGTCAGCAAAGGGGACGCGGTCTGGTGACTTTTGCTCAACTTCTTCTTCTTGCCTAGTCTTTAGGTAAATTTCCTTGGTTCCACCCTTAGTAACTTCAATAACACCGCCGCGAGATAGGATAGAGTCCTTAAGAGAATCAACCTTAGCACCACTCTTCAGTTTAACGCGCTTACCCTCTATCTCAAACTGATCCTTGAGCTCGCTAAAAACTGTATCAAAGATACCAACGTGAACTATGTGGTAGCGTCCAATGAACTCAGAGCGCGTCATTGAGTTGCCGTAGGTTAGTTGCTTCAAGAAGTCGCTTACCGCTTCTTCAGCTGTAAAGTCATCACGCTTAGCTTCCTTTAGAACTTGCTCAGTAAGAGCTTCCTTCTCACTTACTGGGAACACCGTAACCCTACCAAGAGTTGGTGACTTAAGAATTGAGATCAGAGCGGGAAGAGTCTTAACTAATGAGATGCCCTTCGCGTGAATTGAGAAGGATGGATCATGCTTTCCAGTGAACACGTCAATTGATTGAATAACTGCTGTTTCGCCTGCTCTTGGTTCTGTCTTCCAGTTAAAACGAATGCAGTGCGTTGATCCTGAGATGACGTAACGGTAACCATACCCGTGATCATCAGAGTTATGGTAATGCTCAACCCCAGGAATCTTAATGAGCTTTACACCAAGCTTGCGACCAATGTAGGTGGCCATCTTATCCATGGCTAGGTGCGCTTTGTCGCCGCCAATAGCTGATTCGTGAAGTTCTAGAAGCTTCATGTTGAATTCCTTAGTTTTAGACTAGATATTTACTGAAACTCTAATATTTATTGGGCATTAAATATGCAAAAAGGGAAGCCAAGGCTTCCCTTTTTTAGTTCTTAGAGAACTTAAGCTGCGAGACGCTTAGAAAGAATCTCACCAACAGCTTCTAAACCCTGGCGGTAAGTTGCCATTGGGGTTTCAGCTTCAATGCGACGAGCAACAAACTCGTTGCTGATTACCGCGCCAGACGCAGTAACGACATATGAAGGCTTAATCGTCTTACGACCAGCGCGAAGCTTACCGGTAAACTTTAGAGTACCGTTCTGAAGCTGACGCTCTGTTGAAACGAGCTTAAGACCTGAATCAATGAGTGACTTGTATTGCTTGGTTCGCTGAACAGCAGCGAGGATCTTAGCGGTTGACATATGTATTATCTCCTATACATCAAAGTTAGCCAGCAGAAGAATCTGCTGGTTGAGACACAGCGTCTCAATCGTCTCCGTAGGCCTTTTCTAAAAGACCCACGTTATCATGGTGAACTGGACCTTCCCATCCTTCTGGCTTGATAAGATCTGGGAACCCAAATGGGTTAGGGCGCTCCTTCTTTACACCTGGTTCCTTCTTCATGTTAGCGCGGTGAACTCTTGCCCATGCTTCATGCTCATCAACCTTCAGCACGTTCAAAGTTCCTATCGCAAAAACACACAGGTCAATAAGAGCATCAACTGTTCCGTCAGCGTTTCGCTCTTCAAAAGCATGTACAGCTTCATTAAGCTCTTCCTGACACATTTTCAACCTGAAATCAATGTAGCTTAGAAGCTGCTCACGAGTCATGTTCTCAACAACAGGGTGCACCCCAAACTTAGAGTGCATGTCTGCGATATCTTGCGGCCAATTCTTTGTATGTTCCATGCTATTATTTACTCCTAGTCAAAATCACGCTCTAACCTTGCTCAATTCACGCTTCTCAATGTATGAATCAAACGCGCGCTGAACATCTCGTTGAATAATCTTCAGGTTTTCCTCAGGTGCTGCTTCACCAAAAAGAGTTCTGTCCCATTTTGTAAAGTGCCCCCAGCGGTACTCCTCAGTAAACATGGTCGTCAGTCGATCAAGGTGTGAGTCAACCGCGCTAAGAATGCTGTTAAGAGTTGTTTGCGTTCCATTGGCCGCGTGCTCATTAAGAAGAGGTTCAAGGTTAGCTCGAACGCGCTGATGAAAGCGTTGCAGCCTAACTTCTGGATTAGTATGAATGTAGTACTTTAACCAAATGAGATCACCACCTATCTTGTCAAGCGATGCTTCAAAGCTCTTGATTCCATTAGGATCAACAATGAAGAAGACTGGGAATCCTGGAATGGCTTTAGCAGCAAACTCACTCCACGTAGTACCATAGTAGGAGCTACCAAACTTGTTTACCTCAATGAAACCATTGGCAGCTTCAGCCACCTTAAAGTTTTCTTCTGTCATGAAGTAGTAATCAACGCCATCTACTTCATTAGTTCTTGGCTTTCTAGTAGTTGCGCTTATCAAGCAGCTAAGCTTCTCGACGTCGCGGATGTAGTTGAAAAGGTGAGACTTGCCCGCGCATGTTGGCGAGGTGAAGCTTATCAACACTCTTGGGATTTGGAATTCTTCCATTTTTGATTTATCTCCTGTTGAATAGCAGCCACTTCCTCGGGAGTGTTGAAGCTGCGGGTTGGGTAATCTGTTTCATAAACTTGCGCTGGGCTTTGCGTGTTGTAGAGGTAGTGAAAAGTATGAAGAAGTGAGAGCTCACCACCAGGGGTTATGTACCTTCCATTCTTCCAGAAAGCATCATGGAGCGTGTTAAGAGTTGTCCACAGGTACTCACGCTTAAATCTGAACACTGATTGATCATGAAATCCTGATGGATGATTCTCACCATACTTTGAAAAATCTGCTGACATGCAGTGCAGCTTATCATCAACCAGCAGGGTAACGTAGGGATTGTTCTCCTTTACAGCTGGAATAAATCCGCTTGAGTCAGTGTACTTCTTGCTTAGCAGCTCATCAATAGTTTCTGAGTGTGGGAAGAAGACATCTCCCCAGCAAATAACAACATCTGATGAGGTGTTTCTTGTTATATCAGTTGCTCCCTCAAAGCCCTTCATTACCGCGTGTCCATCCCCAAGTCCAGATTGAATTGGCACAAAGTAAACTGCTTGATCAATAAGCCCCGGAAATTTTCGAAGCACTTCGTTAGCGTATTTTTTCCACTCATCCTCTATAAGAGCGTTTATAACAACAAACACCCTGTTAAACTTTCCACTAACTTGTTGAAGCGTGGTGGTAAGGTTAGGAATTCCGCCACTGATAGGTATGAGCGCTTTAGGAACGTTGCCGCCCATGCGCGATCCCCTACCAGCAGCTATGATGTAAAGATCAGTAGTCATAAGTCATATCTTTTGTTAGAAGAGTTTGGATGAAGAAAGCCGTTTCAGCAGGGCTTTTTACATTTAGGCAGCGAACTCTTTTATCATTCATCTCCCTTATGACAGCATCATTACCATTATCTAGCTCATCTCCAACGTACGTTAAAAGAACTTGTTCATTGTCTTTTAGAATGCTCTTTACCGCCGCTGCCTTGCTTAAGTTGGGGTGACAGATGTCGATAGTAGTTCTTCCGGTTGCCTTAACCTTGAAGAGGCTGTCGTTGCCAAGCACAAGCTTAACTAGGCTTATAATGGCTTGGCGATACTCCTCATCAACCGGTTTAATGCTGATAGTAGCGTTGCCCCTGTTCTCTAGCTTAGACATTGGTATGCCATAATCATTCAAAGTTTCCATGATGTTAGCTGCTGAATAAGCTCCATAATCTTTAAACAAGCAAGAAGCATCAGCGCAGCCAACTAGCTCATGCCTGATAGCATCTTCAGATGTTGCTTGCGCTAAGTTATAGGCGTACTCATTGATGCCACCATCAGCAAAAACCCTTAGGAAGCGCTTTGCTGAAGAATTAGCGTAGTCAAACCATGAGTCATTCACGACCGTGTTATCCACAACCACAGCCTTGATGCTGTTACCAGTGCAGATTGAGACATCATAGCAATCGTTTAACTTACTAATGTTAGACTTGTTGAACGCGCTTGACAGCGGCAGAGCGTTACCTCTTCCCACAAGCGTATCATCATAATCAAACATGAAGTGATTGCTGTTTAGGTATTGATTAAAGTAAACAGCGCCCACAGCTCTAAAAAGCTTTAAAGCGCTGTGCAGAGTTGGTTTATTGCCATTTGGTTGCTTAGAGCTGTCTAAGTTAAACACGTTGACGCTCTTCACTAGCTCGTAAAGCTCATCTGATTCTTGATTGAGTTGCGGTGAACCTGTGCTATCAAGAATAAGCTCTATTCTACCAGGCTCAAAATACTTTGGAACTATTGCGCTGATAATATCAAGTCCCGTTTGACCAGGGCTGTCTCTATCTGGTTGGCGGTTCATAATCATCATGATGCGCGCCTTTGATTGCTTAACGCACTCCTTAAATCCCACTGATGCGTAGGTTGGAATGAGCGATGACCATTGCGTTCCAGATGACAGAATGATGAGGTCAGCGTCCAGAATGGCTTCCTTAGCTTCATCACAAAGAACAGGACTCTTTTCGTTTCCACGGTGATCCGTGAAGAACACGTCAATGAAAGGATCTTCTTTATTTCCCCACGAAACTATATCTCCTTCATCAGTTATTTTTTTACCGCTCTTGGTAACAGCTCCAAGAAAGAGCGATGTATCATCATTTAGAATTACGTTATCCTTTATGTTAAGGTGGCTTGCCATTGCGGATGCAGCTCTCCTTAACGAGTTGCCATTCATCTTGCACAGCCCGGCGTAGATAATGTTCGCTAAAGAAAAATCAGTGTAGTCAATTTTTCCAGCGAGCGGTGAGCTAAAGTAGGCGTCAATCGCTTCATAAATTTCAAGAGGCGGGTTTAAAGCGTTAAGCTCTTTTAAGCAGTAATCGCGAGCTGCTTTGGTCTCGGCCGTGAAGCGAACGTCTAGAAGCTTTAGCCAAGGAGAATCTTTATTCTCAAGCTTCAGTCGCGTTGTTTGGTTCTTACGAACATCTGATGGACCAAGGATTGCACCACCAAGAACCTTTCTTACCGCCCCAGTGCTTAGACCATTGTCATACGCGTTCACAAGAACCTTGATATCAAAGCCGTCAAATCTCTTGTCCAGTCCATAAAAAAGACCTTCTTGAAGAGCGATTGACCCTGTTCCACCGGCGATGATTAAAATGTTCATAATATTTCCTTTACTCAAGTCCCATCTCTTTTCTTATCTTGGTTGCTGAAATGCTATGAACAGCATCACCAAAAACTTCTTGCTCAATCTTGTAGCCAACATCTCGACCATAAGTAATGTTGACGATGTTAGGAACAAGCATGATCTCATACTGCCCTTGGTAAAGAGGATCAAGATCCTTCTTGATGAAATCCTTAACTTGTTCAGCGGCGAATGGGTTGCTACCATTCCAACCTTGACAGTCACGAATCATGATAACTGCCTGTCCAGTCTTAGCTATAGCGCGCTCAAACAGCGCTCTATGACCGGCGTGCCATGGCTGCCAGCGACCAAGCATCTGGACGGTTTCTTTCTTCCAATCAAACACGGGTCGACGCCGATTATCAATAATGTGACGCGCGATGAACTCAGCCCACTTTTCAGCGCTTTGCTCAGTTACTCTAAAGTCATAGACCTCTGGAGCGATAAAAACCTTGTTAGTATCCTCAAAGCGCCCGCGCTCTATAGTATCTACCCATATAGTCCAATCAGCCTTGAAGTTATTGCGCATCTCAACTAGCGGCGCTACAAAATCTACTACAGCAAAATCTGTGTCAGCTTCATCGGCGAGCTCACGCATCCTTATGCTCTGACGAATTCGTCCATCATGGCTAAAATCCCAATCATTGTATTGCTTACGAACATCATCAGCGTTTAACCAAGTTACTGTCTTATTCTCTTCTTTAAGAAGACGCACGAGTTGATCAGCAAGAGTTGTTTTTCCTGCGCCAGGCAATCCCATAATGAGTATTCTTTGGACCATGCTTTTCCTTTATTTTCCGGACCCGCGTTATTTACGGGATTCTGATAGATCTTTTATCAGATTGAAGAAAGATCCACAGAATTGAGAAGAATCAAACTGAATAGCATCGAGCTGAGCGTCAAGAAGCTGCTTGCGCATGTGGGGATCATGCTTAACTAATCTAATCTTTTCAGCAACTTCATTGCGATCACTTACGTATAGAAAATCAGCGAGGATCTTATCGCGACCATAAACTCTACGAAGCTTGTCTAGGTCCTCATCGATAAAAGTTATTACGTTGGACCAGATTGATTCATAGGCGCGCTGCGCCATGTCATTGATCTGCTCATACCATGGATCACCGATTACGACGTGAGCGATTGCTTCATTCATCTTTGGAAGCATCTCATCATAACGAACGGGTCCTGTAAAAGTAGGTTCCCTTAAACCACCTTTAAGCTTGTCATCAAAGTCCTTTGATTGGATCTTACCGAACATCTCAACAGAGATGTCCTCTGGAAGCCCAAAGTAAAACTTCACCATCTTTTTTGCGCGCTTACCGCCTCGCATAGTTCCACCATACGAAAGATCAACGGTTGGGGCCGAATTATACGGCAGTTGCTCATTTAAACATGGAAAGCGCTCAAAAGGAAAATGAATGATCTTAGCTGGTTGAACTTCATTCTTTCCAAGCTCAGCTGCTACCTTCTCGACATCATAGGGCTGTGAGATGAATATGATGTCTGAGCGACCAACGTGAAGCATTTCCTTTGACCAGTTAGTCGACCATTCTTTCTTGGAAACCGAGGGCCACACTTGTTTCAGCGTAAGCTCTGGATCACAGAGAATGTAAAACACTTTCCCTGGGAAAGCATTGATGATGGCGTAGTTCAGCAGCTGCTCAGGATCTTCAGCGCCCCCGAAGAAGTTAACGTTACCATTCAACACTACAAGAGCGTCCATTCCTGGCAGAAGCAGCTGAAATGGCTCGCTTAAGTTGTGCCAGTGATATTCTGGAAGTAAATTATCCTTCTTTAGGATTTTTGTGTAAATGTGAACCTCAGCACCCCCTTGATGCAGCATCTTGATGATGCTGCGCGCTTCCCCATTTCCACCAGAAGTATCATTCGCGTTAAATGAGATTCGTGATCCTAGCTTGATTACAGCTACCTTCATTCTAAAGCCTCCGCCAAAATATCTTCTTTTCTACGAAACCCACCAAGCGCTCTATCAGTTACGCAGATGCAGCGCTTATCTGCTATTTCAGATCTTTGAAAAGCGGCAATGAAGCGGGACTGTTCCTCCTCGCGCATTTCAACTGATCCAAGGCTCTCACCATCATCAACAAAATGTCGAGCTATTTCAAAGTCCTCAGTTAAAAGGATTAAGCGAACATCATCTCTATCAGCAACAGCGTAGGTATCTTCTAGATCAAACACGTAGTCGCCGCTGTAGCTTCGATAAAGCGGAGAATAAACCGATTCACCAAGATGCGCTCGGTCGAAGATAATCTTCGCGTCAGAATTTAGTAGCTTGAACATGTTTATGAATGAGTCATATTGATACGCCGCTGCTTTGAAATTATCTTCAACGGTGTAGTATTCAAGCTTCACCGGCTTTGAGTAGTGAATGACTTGGTAGAAGCCAAGTTTATTCCTGATACCATCGATAAGGGTGGTTTTACCTAAACGGTCTAGACCTTCAATTATAAACTTGTTTATCATTGTTTTTCAGTTGCGCGAAGAGTTAAGTAAAAGTCCTTGATGTGATTTCTGATGATGGAGCTATCATGATCATCCTCATCAACGGCATCAAGGTTAATGCTTCTTACAGCTTCATCTAAAAAATCATCACCAACATCATTAGTGAGAGCGCTAAGAAGGCTAAGAGCAGCCTCACGATACTTATCGTTTGAACCTAACTGAGTGCTGCAGATAAACCTTGCTATGAGCTGAAGCTCTTCCTTAGTAAGCTTCAGCTTATATAGTCCAGTGTCTTTATTATACTTTATCTTCTTCAAGAAAAAACTCCTTTCAGATAAACTTCGTGAAGCGAAGATTGAACTCATTCTTCCAGATGTTTTGAACTGAATTAAACAACCGCTGCGCGTTCTGGTCAAGTATGTATGTTACCGCGTGATCATCAATTGATCTAACAGAACGACCTGCTCCCTGAACCATCTTCATGATTGTGATGGTGTTGTAGATCGAAGGGTACTTATCCAAGATGTACTTCATTCGCTTATCACCAAGGGAAGGGAATGGTGCCTTAACAAGGATCTGAAAGCGCGATAGCTCGCCAGGAAGATCAACGCCTTCAAAGAGCGATGGAGAGATAAGGATAGCAGGTCCATCTTTAAAATACTTGAAGGCTTCAAGTACTTGCTCAAGCTTTTCACCCTGACGCTGCTCGAACAGCATGAACTTGCCTTGCTTGTAGAGGGGAAGAATCTCCCCAACTATTTCCTGCTGAAGCTTGAAGCTGGGTGTAAGAATGATGCCGCGCTCGCCATCTTCAACGTGCTTCTTGACGATCTTGGCAACGTTTTGACGGAGCGTTTTCACTGTTACAGGGTTCTGGAGCGAGGTGTAGTTCAGTGAAAGTGGGTCAAAGAACACGATCTCTTTGTTCTCCTTTGGAAACGTAGGATCAAGCTTAATGAACTTTGTTTTAACTGGATCAAGGTTGAGCGTCTTTACCAACAGTTCCTCGGTAACTGTTGCTGACATGAAGAGATTTCGCGGTGATGCCTGAAGAGCTTCAATCATCGTGCCAACAAAAACCGGCTTGATGGAAACTGCCTTCTCATCCTCCTTGTACTCAAACACGCTGTCATAGTTGTACTTGAAGAAGTCATCAATTTTGCAAACAAGACCCTCATACTTACGAACAAAGCGGTTAATCTTTGAGTACTCATTCATTCGCCCTGACCGCAGCGCTCTCTCTGCCATGATCTCGCCCTGCTGCTTAGCGTAACGGTAAATCTTGGTGAGCGCGTTTAGATATGCGTCGCGGTTCTTCTCGTTGATCTTATCTTTGATAGAGCAATCATTTCCAATAGAAGTAAGAAGCTTAGCAACTTCAGTATCTCGTATACCAACAGTATCAGAAATTTCAAGCGCCATTCCCTGAATTCTCTTCTGTGAGAAGTAGATGGCGTTGTGCTCGCTAAAAAGATCATTGACCAGGTGCGCTTCATCCCATACAACTAGATCACGATCTTCAAACTTCCCAGTGTAAAGACGATCAATGAAGAAGTAAGAGTAGTTTGTAGTTAGATGGCGAATAGTGTTCTTCTTTTTCTTAGTATCAAGGTACTCACACTTTGCGCAGTGCTGCTCGATTATGTGGTCAAACTCTGAACCAGAGCGAACCATCGTGTAGTAGGCGCACGACTCAGCGCTTTCTTCCTCACCTGCTTCTGATAGAACCGAACAAGAATAGTTTCCTGCTCCCTTCAGCATAATGTACTTGCCGTCCTCTGAAAGCTTTTGAAACGTTGAACCATACTGCTTCGCAAGAACATTAGTGGCGGTAAGAGAGATGCTTGACTTAATTGTGAGAGGGCTTCCACCTAAGATCATGGTAAGGGCTTCTGAGGAAGCAGCACCAATGATTGATTTACCTGTTCCAGTTGGAGCGTTGAGAATGACGTTAACAGCTTTCTCGTCAATGAAAGCTTCAATGATGCTGTTAACAGCTTCACGCTGTCCAGCTCTTGGAGAAAAGCCCAGGCGCTCAAACGCGCTGTTAATCTGTTGTTCGTACTTCATTCTTTTTTGCTAGAATTGGTAGTTGGGATGATGGATGGATACCCATCACATCATAGTTATTGTAAAGCTCTTCTATTCTATCAGAAAACCAAAGACACGCAATGAGGCTACCATTAGCATCTAAGCTTAGATAGTAAAAATACCTGCTGTTTGTAGCACCGCTTTGGCTAGCACCTGAACTAAAGAGCGCTGAGAACTCTTTAAGCGTTAGCTGCATTTGGAACATCAAGAGGATGAACAGCCCCTGGCTCACGATCCGCGTAGTATTCGTCGTCCTCAACAGCAGTTATCATAACGGCCGGAACGGTTTGCGGAAAGCGAGGGTTAGAATTATCGTACTTTATGATGGTACAAGCAGTGTATTCAGTGGCACAATCGTTTGCTCGGCGATCCAGCTTGTTCAGCAAAGTCTGCAGGTTTCGTCGTGATAGATAAATTTTTTCCATTATGGCTTCTCGTTGTTAGCAGGATCAACAAGGTGGTAGTGGCGAGAGTACACGTGCAGAGAACCAACATTCCAATAAAGGTTTCCAACCGGAACACCAAGGTCAGCTGCAAGCTTTTCAAGCACGTGCTGCTGCCATGCTCGGTCATTCTTGTAACCAAACACCGCGTCATTGCTGCGCATTTGAACTACAGCGTGTAGTGAACCATCTCGCTGAAGATATTGCACAGCGTTAGTGCACATAAAATCTGAACGTCCGCCTCTGTTGTAATCAAGCCACATAGTCGGACGCGTGTAGATCATCACTGCCCTTCGGCTTTCGGGATTCTTCTTAAGCTCCTGTAGACAGTGCGCGTACTGCGATTCAGGCTTTCTAGGTTCATCAGGTAAATGAACTACATCAGAAAATCCATTTGATTTTGAATGGATGCACCAACCGTAGTTTGAGTTGATGAAGCCATCCTTGTCAGCAACCGCTTTCCAGATCTGTGGTGCACCGCCAGGAATGTCGTTCACGTTGAGCGACATCGAGTTGTACCATTCTTCCTCACGCTTGACGTAATCCCAGTTAACAGTGCCGAAGATAGCTTCTTCATCAGCGATGAATGACGCGTTCACTATCTCAATGGTGGTTCCACCAACCAAGTTTGTCATAGAACCTTCACGGTTAACCGTCGTGAACTTGTGGTCTGCTAACAGCTGCTTGAAGACTTCACGAATCTGTTGAACTCTTGGAAGAAGATTATTCTGCATCGCTATCTAGCTTTCTTAAGAAAAACACGCTGGTCCTAGCTACTTCAGGAGGGATTATCAGCGCACCACCATCCGGCGTGGGCAACCTGATAGCTAGTGGTGGATTGGCGACAGCTTTTGCAAAATCGTCAATCTCTCTTTCGTGCAGTTTTTTTGGTCCACAGATGAAAGATCGACCATCGCTGAATACTACCTTAATCTCATAAACCATAGACACCTCCTTTTGTCTATTATAACACAAGGAATTTATCTGTAACAAAAAGAAAATGGGACCTGAATCAGGTCCCAAAATCATGGTTTTGCAAAGGAGACTATTTACCATGAAGTTTTATTGTACTTCATTGGTGTAAAAAGTAAACTAGTGCCACTTGTCCTCTTGACCCGAAGGGTCAAGAAGGCGAAGATCAACGTACCTAGGAGAACCTTTATCAAAGCCTTTGATGAACTTGATGCAGTTCTCCCTTGTGTCAGAAAAAAGCTTTTTCTTATCAGAAAATCTTATCACGTGATAAGATTTACCGGCCGCCTCAATCAGCTTCATGCCTTCACCTCTGGCAGTAGATTCTTTAGGATACCAGCAACATCCTCAAGATCGTCATTGGTGCTTGATTTGATCGCCACAAAAGGTCCCTTAAACCAAACTTCAGGTTCATGTCCCTTGGGCTTAACTTCTTGATAAGATTTTACAACGCTCACCTCCATTGCTTTTGGTGTGACGTACTTTTTCAAAAAACTCATGAGGGTGCGTTGACCAAGACAATCGCTCACTTCATTCGCGCTCGCTATAAACTTGTTGTAATACAGATCTTGATAGTTTGGTTGACCTACTGTACTTTCTGCAAAAGCAACGCTTTGTTCTATAAAAGTAGATATTGCCTTTATATCATCTAGACTAAGAGTACTTTTAAGATTAACATTTACGATAGGATTTGAAAGAATAGCTTTAAGTTCATCAGTATACCACTCTGCATCTTCATACTCAAGCTCACCCGCCAGCTTTTTGGCGCTCGCCATGAACACGCTTATTTGACTTAAAAGCGTAAGAGCATCTAGATCATCATCTCCTATATGTGTCTCATTGAAGTCCGTTGGCATAAACGCGAAAGCTGAGACGCTGTCAGCTGGTATAACCAAGAAACTGTTTTTTCCAAAGCTTCTAGCTATTTCTTTTTCAGTAGTGCATGAGCTCGATAAGTTTCTAGAAGGAACGCTCTTCCAATCAGGTGCCTGAGCGGTGTAGTCTATGATGATGTTAGCACCGGTTTGAGAGACACGGGGTTCTGTTCGCCCTGCTACGTAGATATAGTCAAAGCCATAGGCGCTTTGTAAACCGACGTGCGCGGTGCCGCGATAAAGTCGAACGGCTTTTCCTGTAGCCATGAGCTCAAAGTTCTTGGGGCAAACTTTCTTGATGAGCTCAACAAGAGCTTTTCTAGCTATATCTGGTTCTTTAGTGTTTGATTTAGTAGCTACCTTTTTAGTAGCTTCATACAGCTCAACAAGCTTCATAGTTCCTCCGGAACTATCATTTTCAAGCGCTCAAGCTCGGACTTCGCTGCCTTTAGAATCTCCGCAGAGTTCTTAAGCTTCTTAATTCTAGCTATAACTTTCTCTGCTGAGGAAACGTCCTCGGGCTTTACGCCCTTTCCAAAGATGAACTCCACAACTTTCTTAGGATCAGTTATAACATCTGGATCTTTTGAGAACTTTGCCTTGACTCCAGCTGCTGATAGAAGCTTCTCAAGCTCTTCTCCGCTCATCTTATCCAGCGTTTTATTGTACTTTCCGGTTTTAGGGTTTTTCTTAGCTGCTTTGAAAAGTCGCTCCATTCCCGTATCCATCTTGATAGATCTAGATGCTCTAGCAACAACATTACCTTCTTCATCACGCATCACAAAATCTTTTTCAGGTTCTTGCGTGTGAGCAAGAGCAGTCATCATTATTATGTTTCTCACTGCTCCTGGATACTTTGAACCTCTTCCCTGATCAGAGTGATACGAGAACTTAGCCCAATCTCTGCTGTTTACAAACATAAGATCAACTTGAACCTTCTTTCCATTCACTGGAACGGCGTAAGACCCAACCTTAGTTCCTCTGTTAAGGACGCCCTCACCATTTACAACAGCCAACATCTTCTTATTGATGTCTTCCATGTCGTGCTTGCCGAGCTCTAAAGCAATGTCAATATCACCACTATCTTCCTTCTTTCCAGCTAGAGTGAGCTCTGTTGAGCCCAAAAGATCATTCTTGAGAGTAGAATACGGTATTCCTATGGTTTTAGATACAAACTCTAAAGCAGCTTTTACGTCAGCTGGTTTAGCTCTTTGAGTTGAGAACTTTTCAGTGGCATGACCACCTTCTATCAAAAATTGCTTAAATGTTATCATTTGCTTGGGCTCCTCATTCCATTGTTATTTATTCTAAGAATCTGAATGTGTATCATAAATAATGAATGCTTTAGACCTATTTCTTGGGGAGAATACATTATGTTATTTGACGGCATTAAGCTCGTTGAAGGTTCAGAGATCAGAAACCTTGTTGTTGATTCAGGAGCGACGTTCCCAACTAATCCTGACCAAGGAGAATTGTTCTATCACGTTGGCGACATCACTTATGATGAAGGACTCTACGTTAGAAATGGAACGATGTGGAAGAGAATGTTGTCTGACAGTGATGCTATTGAAGATATTCTTCCAGATATAGTTACAGCAGGAACGTATAAGTCAGTTACAGTAGATTCTACTGGTCGTGTTACCGCTGGTACTAACCCAACTACTCTAGCTGGCTATGGCATTACAGACGCTCAGCCACTTGATGATGATCTAACTTCTATAGCTGCTCTCGCTGGAACATCAGGATTCCTTAAGAAGATCGCAGAGAACACATGGCAGCTTGATACTGCTACATACCTAACAGCTAACCAAACCATCACCCTCACTGGTGATGTCACTGGTTCTGGCTCAACATCAATAGCAACTGTTCTGGGTGCTTCAGGTGTGGCACCAGGAACTTATGGTGGTTCAACTTCAGTTGCTCAAGTTGCTGTTGATAACAAGGGACGAGTGACAAGCGCGTCAAACGTCTCGATAGCAATTGACGCATCGGCTGTTACGTCAGGAACATTTACTGCAGCAAGAATTTCAGAAGCATCTGTCACTCAGCACCAAGCAGCTTTAACTATTCTAGAGAGCCAAATAACTGATGGTTCAATTCTTGCAAGAGTTGCTAGTTCAGAAAATATATCTGGCTCATGGTCATTCATTAATCCAGTTACCGTGGGTTCACCTTCAACTGCATCACACGCAGCAACCAAGCAGTACGTTGATACAGTCGCTCAAGGACTAAGCACTAAACCAGCAGTTGAGATAGTAGCAACAAGCAACCTTACAGCAACTTACAACAACGGATCAAGCGGTGTAGGCGCAACTCTTACAGCAACATCTAATGTTGCTTTCCCAACTATTGATGGAGTAACCCTCACTAGCACTACTCTTGGTCTTAATGGTGTTTTAGTTGCCGCGCAATCAAACCCAGCGCACAATGGTCGCTACAATCTTACGCAAGTTGGAGATGGAAGCAGCCCATGGATTCTTACGCGCTGCGCGCTCTGTGATGAAGCGAGCGAGATACCTGGTGCTTACGTCTTCGTTAAGCAAGGATCAACCTACGCAGCTTCAGGATGGGTACAGACAGTTGCTAATCCATCAACCTTCACTGTTGGAACTGACGCTATATCAGTTACTCAATTCTCTGGGGCTGGCTCCTACAGCGCGGGTAATGGTCTAACTCTTTCTGGAAATGAATTTAATGTTGGTACTGTGTCATCAGCGCGCATAGTAGTAAATGCTGATAACATTGATCTAGCAACAACAGCAGTATCAGCAGGATCATACGGTTCAGCGTCTTCAGTTGGAACATTCACTGTTGATTCGTATGGACGCCTAACAGCAGCAGCATCAACAAGCATAGCTATATCAGCAACTCAAGTTACTTCTGGTCAATTAAGCATCGCCAATGGTGGTACTGGTTCAAGCACAGCTGAAGGAGCAGCTAATAGCCTTGGCGTACCAAAGATCGCTCCAGCAACACCAAAGAATGGCGACATCCAAGTATCTGGATCTGTTGTTTCAATCTACGCTGGTGGTGCATGGCGTCAGGTCTTCCCTGCAGTTTATTCCTGATTAACTGAAGGAATAAACTACATAAAGGAGATTATATGACGTACGCAAAAGGTTCATCAATTGACACAGCAGACTACAATAACTTTGCTGGACTTACCGCTACTGCTGCACCAAGCGCAGCAGTAGCGCAGCAAAAAGCGGGTTATCTTTGGGGAGTTGGTTTTGGAGATAGAGGTTATGGTGGTACAGTTCCTAACCTCACCGCCGTATCAACAGGAAATGTCGTTGGTCAAGAGTGGCAAAACTTAAGAACAACCTTAAGCAACTTAGCTTCTTGGCAAGGAACGAGCACCACGCTTCTCCCTCCATCCAGTTCCTTCAACGCGGGTCAAAGCATTGTTGCGCACGAGCAATCCGCGCCATCTCTCAACGCTTATGATATTCAAGATATGCTGGTGCTTCTTGATAACAACCGCTTAAACTATCAAGTTGGTAACATGACGCTTACTTCTTCTGCAGCTTCCTCAACAAGAGGTGCCACGTGGGGAAGTAGCGGTAATCCTGATATTGATGTGGTGTTTGAGGTAACATTTGCTAGTGAAAATGCCGCTCGCTACTTTTTTAATTCTGGTGGAGAGATACGAATAGCGCTAAATCATCCAAGCACGCTGACCCCAAGGGATCAATCATGGAATACCGTCTTAAGCGGCCTTCAAGTTGCATTTAGGGCCAACACAACGGTTAAGCTGGGCGGTGCGTATGGAACGGCTGTTTCATTGGGTTATTATGGGCTAACTACTACTGAGCAGCTCATCCTAAATGGTCAAAACACTGGCATTTCACCTTATGGGGTTAATGACTTCTACATCTACGCGAGAGCAACTTCTATAGCAGGTGTAAATGGTGCTAGGGGAAGCGTTCTTCAGTTCAGAGTTCTTCTTGTTGATGAACAAACTAACGCTTTTAGCGATACTGTGCAGGGTGGAACTTCGGCGACGCTTTCCCACCTTAGAGCAACTGGCGCTATAACCGTTGCCTCTCCAACTGTAACCGTTCCTAACGCTTTTTAACTTTGAGTTGAAAAGAGCACCTTCTGAGTAAATGGGTGCTCTTTTTCAACCTGCACTATCTCGACGTCGTATCCCCAAAGAGTCTTAACGTGATGAAGAGTTCTCTTGGTGTATCCAGAGTGAAGAGACCTGTTATGGTATGGATGATACTCAAGAGTGAGCATTCTATCACCGCGCATTCTAGCTGACTTTACGGTGATATCTGGAATGCTGTTAATAAGAGCTTTCGAGCTAGCAACATGATCACGGATGTTTCTATATCCAATATCATCTGATATTTCTGTTACTAAACCAAACCTATTTTGGTGCTCAATGGTGAAGAGGCGTAGGTCTCGAATAAGCTTTGGTGACATAAACTGTTGAATAAAGCTTTCATCACGATAGTCGCTTACCCCTTCTTTAACAGCAGCTCTCCAATCTTGTCCTACTAAAGATGGAAACCATTCCTCATCTTCCTTGGTTGGTTCTTCGCAAATTCTCTTTATTTCCTTAAAGATAGAAAAACCAAGGGCGTACGGATTAAATCTTCCATCGTACCACTTATCTTTATAAGTTGCTTGAAGAACAACGTTGCTGTGCTGGTGCAGCCAAGATATTTGGGCGTCAGCAGAAATAATACCTCGCTTCTCAAGCTCATTCATTATGTGAAAGTGGGTGAAGGTCGCAAATCCTTCATTGACCGTCTGCGTTTGGCGCTGAGGGTAGAAGTACTGCTGAATCTTGTAAACTATGCGCAGAATTTCGCGCTGCCATTCTTCAAGAGTAGGAGAGTTCTTGTAGATAAAGTAGATAAGATTTTCTTCACCACCAGCATCATCTAGATCGGCGTCAGTAGGTTCATCCTTCTTTGCTTGCGCCGTTGTGCTTTTTATAATGATGTCTAGGTTCTTTTGTTCTTCATCCGTCATCTTTACTAGCTGCTGAGCCATCTCTTCTTCAGAAAGCTTTTTCTTGTGCTTTCTCTTTCTTTTATCTATGCCATGCGCCGAAAGCGCGTGCGCAGCATCTAGAATTTTTTCTACAGAATCTTCTCCATAGCGCATCTCGCAATCTCTAATATAGTTCTTTGAGTACAGCATGTAGTCAATAATTGACCCAGCGTTTGTCCATTCTTTGAAGACGTAGTTGTTTTTGAAAACGTGGTTGTGTCCAAACGCTGCGTGCGCGATTACGAGGGCTTGCGTGATCGCGTTATTCTCTTCCATCAAGTAGCTAATGCATGGGTTGGAGTTAATAACTATCTCATACGCTAAACCCATTTGACCTTTTTGATAACGCGTCCAGTTAGAAAGAAACTCCTTACCAAAAGACCAATGATTGTAGTTGACCGGCATTCCAACTGAAGCGTAAGCATCAATCATCTGCTCAGCTGAAATAACCTCAATTTGATTTGGGTAAACATCAAGCTTAAGATCATTTAGCGCAATATCCTCAATATGATTGTAGACCTCATAAAGAAGATTTTCTGTCCAATCAGTTCTAGAGGTAATAAGTGGTTCAGTCATTCTTAACTTTCTTAAACACTTTCTTAAACACTGAGTAGCACTCATCAGCTGTTTCAATTATTGAAAGAGAAACCTTTCTTGGTGGGCACTTTGTTCTAACGTGGTCGTAGCTTGTCCATAGGTTGGTATCTTCGCCTGATTTTTTACTCAAGTTTAACCATCCAACTGTCATTGGTTTGCCAACCTCAACGTAGCTAAACATGCTGATCTTATTCATGAGACCACCACCTCGCTCACTTGTTCCATCAAGCATTACTCTCCTAACTTCTCCGCTATCATCTTCCCAGTTATCACCATCAGAAGCATGGCACACGATGATGTCAGTTTGGTTTGGATCCCATCGCTGGCGAATCATTTTGTCAAGGTACTCAAGCGCGACTGATACCTTTGTTCCACCGTTCTTTCTAGTTGAAAAGAAGTCATCTTCTTCCATCTCAAACACTTCATCAGTGTGAGCTAGAAAAACTAGCTCTATGTTTGGATAGCGTCTTCTGCAAAACTCATAAAGAAGGGCGAACCATCGGCGCGCTATAGTCTTCTTTTCCTTATCCATTGACCCTGAAATATCCATCATCATTACTAGCACAGCATCAGCGGTCTTAAGCGGCTTTGCCTCATGTTTTCTAAAGCGAAGATCTGATTTGTCAAAGCTATCAAGAAAGATAAGCTTATTCTTTAGCTCTTCTATTCTAGCAAGCACAGCTTCTTTTCTAGCAACTTGATCAGCATCGGGCTGTTGAAGCGCGCTGAGCAGCTCAAGCTCCTTCTTGAGCTCTTCAAGCTCTTCTGTGTATGGCTTCATAAGAGCCCACCGACGAGCCAGAGATTGCTTGAACGAACGTATGATGCTTAACTGGGCAGGACTACCAGTTGTTGAAAATCCAGCGCGCTCAAACTTATTATCCAGCTTGTCTGTAAACTTCTCGTGAGTTAGATGAAGCTCACAGTCCTCAAAGAACATATCAAGAAATTCTGAGCGAGCAACGTTCACTATGAAGTCGTCTTCTCCCCCATTTCCCTGACCACCTTCACCCTCACCTTCTCCCTCTCCTTCACCGCTTTCTGGAAATTCTATCTCATCACCGCGATCATATTGATCATTGCCAATGACGATAGCTACTTCTTCTCCATCCTTAGCATAACAGAAGAATGGCTCATCAAGAGCTTCAGCAGCAACTTTAACAGGACTAGATCCTGCTGCGTTAGTACCAGTAACACCGCCAGCACCAATGTTCTGAGGAATGGAAGACTTGATGTAGCTTCTAACCCTCTTTAGCAGTTTTTGGCGGTTGCTGGTAGACTTACCTTTACCAGCTTTGCGCCTGTCAATGTAGATAAAGGACAACTGCTTCTCCCCAGATTAGTTCTTGCGGTTGTTAACCCACCAGTCAACAAGCACTCTGATTTGACGATCAGTATAGCCCTTAGTTCTCATGCGGTTAACAAATTCGTCATGCTTCTTCTGCTCATCGCTCGATCCCTTTGGAGAGAATGAAACGATAGGCATAATCTCAGCGGTAGCAGCGAACATCTTCTTCTCAATAACGCCCTTGATCTTTTCATAAGCGTTCCAAGCTGGCATCTTTCCTTCGTTGCGCGAGCGGTAGCGAAGAACATAGTGAACCACATCGTTGCGGAAGTCCTTCGGGTTGGCGATGCCAGCGGGCTTTTCAATCTCCTCAAGCTTAGAGTTGAGGTTATCGCGGTTGAGAAGAGTGTGCGTTTCTGGATCACGAACTTGCGTCTCATCAATCCAAGCCTCAGCGAAGAGGAAGTAGCGCTCAAACATGGTTTGACCAAAGTCGCTGTATGACTCAAGGTATGCGATGCGAAGCTCCTTATCCACGAACTCAAAGTAGCGCGGTTGAACCCATGACTTGATGAAGTCCATGTAGGTATCGAATGTCTCAGGAGGAAGGTGCTCGCGCTTGAGAGATTGTTCAATGACGTACATAAGGTCAATTGGGTTAGCTTGAATCTCTTCTGGGCGAAGGTTAAAAGTTTGAGAAAGAATCTTGAAACCAAAGCGAGTAGAAAGACCCGTCATGCCTTCATCCTTGCCCGCTGCTTCGCGGTACTCTTCAATTGGCTTAGCCATTGGCATTGTGTCCTTAACGTTCTCACCGTTATAGACCTTCATCTTAGCGAAGATGGTGCTGTTCTCGGGCTCACGCAGGCGCGTAAGCACTGAGAATTCTGCAAGGCACTTCAAAGTTTCAGGCGCGCAAGGAGCAGCAGCTAGACTTGAACCCTTGAGCATCTTTTCATAAATCTTAATTTCCTCATCTACGCGCAAGCAGTACGGAACATCAACAATATAAACGCGGTCGAGGAACGCTTCGTTAGTCTTGTTGTTTCTAAAAGCAAACCACTCGGCTTCATTTGAGTGGGCGCAGATAATACCACTGTACGGCATTGAAGGGATGCTCTCAGTGCCATTGTAGTTGTGCTCTTGAGTAGCAGTAAG
>FMSI01021308.1_pt1 | contig 20955 bp, 27 predicted proteins | sample 1504471 | NCBI WGS metagenome assembly FMSI01 (sample SAMEA4475357, study PRJEB15587) | soil metagenome | biome: Soil; feature: Field | place: India | collected 2015-03-11 | depth 0 m
CCCGCCCCGAACCCATGTCGTAGCGCATGGCCCGCATCCCGGAAGACCTACTGCGCGGCTGGTTGATACGGGGATCGTACGTAACGACTATTTCCTCGGATCGGAGGATCTCGTTGAGGCCGCCAGGGGCCTGGGCCACGGTCTTGGCTGGCTGGCTCGCCGGAGCCTGGCCTTGCTCGGCTGGGACCGGACCCTGGACGCTCGCCGTCTCGGGGCTCTCGGCCTGAGGCGTGACCCCGCCCTCCTTCTCCCGCTTCTCGATGGCGTCGATCGTCGCCAGGACCGCTCCCGGATCGAGGCCGGGGAAGTAGGTATTGAGCCAGTAGGCAGCATGGGAGAGGAAGTACTCGATGAAGTTCGTATCCGTCCCGACCTTTCCCGCAGCCAGGTCCTGGTAGTAGCGGTCGAGGGCGTCGTAGACGAGCTGCTGCAGGCTATAGAGGGTATCAGAGCTATAGACCGCTGCCCCGGCAACCTGGATCGCCGTGATGAGGAGGGCCGCTGCTTGGTTGTCATCGATCGACTGGGAGCCCCGGTAGTAGTCCTCGAGGTTGCGCCGGACCGAACCGGGAGCCCCCTGGAGGGAGAGGAACTGCTTCAGGAGCTCCCCCGCAGCTCGAGCCGAACGGGCGACCGGGATGGAGACAGAGAAGTTGAGCGGGGTCCCCAAGGCCGAAGCGACCCAGGACCGGGTCAAGACCTGCTGGCCGACAGACTCGTCGGCGACCCCTTCCTGAGGCCCGTAGAGGGCATAGACCATGGCCCGGATCGACTGGAGCTGCTCGGGGCTGTTCGGATAGCCCCCGAGCCGGTGGGTCAGTTCCCGCAGGAAGCCGGTACTCCGGACTCCCCGTGCCCGCATCGCCTCTTCGACGAAGGAGCCAGGGACCCGGTTCAGGAGACCAGCGACCTGGGGCTTCTTGGTTATGGCCTCGTTGACCAGGCGCTGGTACTCGTCCCAGTCGACGGCACGGAGGGCATCGAGGAACGAGGCCACGCTTCTCCCTCCTTCCTACTCCTCGCCCCGGAGCTGGCGAAGCCGCTCGAGGAAGGAACTCGGGCTCGTCCCAGAAGCAGGCGGAAGCGACGGGGCAGGGCGATCGAGGAGCCTATTTGCGACCCCTACCCCGGCCTGGACCTTCTGGAGCTCGGCCAAGAGGAGCTCCCGGATCCCGGGGATGCGGAGCAGGAGCAGGACCAGTTGCCGCATCGCTTCGTTCGGATCGGTCGAGGGGGCAACCGGGGGCTGCGGCATCGGAGCCCCCGGACTGGGTAGAGGGCCTTCCGGGATCCGGACCTCCTGCGGTCGGACCCCAGCCAGAAGACGCTCGAGCGGGATCTGTGCCATCTCTCTTTCCTCCTCCTCCTCCTCGAGGGACTAGAGCCACCTGATGCGGGGGCCAGCCTCAGCCGGTCCTGTCTGCCACAGCCAGCTCCGGAGATCCTTCTGCCGGACGAAGTCGTAGAAGGAACGGGACGGGTTCTGCTTCCAGTCGGTATAGGCCATGTCGTAAGCCTGCTTGATCCGCCGCTGCCCCCGTTCGTCGAACCAGTAGGCCTGCGGAGCGACGTACTCCTGGTAGGCCCGTTCCGGCTGGATATTGGCCAGGACCCGAACCGCCTGCTCCCGCGTCCAAGGGCCCCGGACCTGGTAGCCCAAGGCCCGAGCCGCCAGGTTGAAGAGGTCAGGGTTTTCCCGGACCATTTGGAGCTCGTCGGCGGTCAAGGCCCCCCGGAGGCTCTCGACGATCGCCTCGCGAGGAGAGGCGGCCCAGAGGAGGGCTTGAGGGTCGAGATTCAGGAGATACTGGACGAAGTTCCCCGGGTCCCAGCTCTGGTTCCAGCGACCGTAGTCGAGGTAGATAGCCGGAAAGATGGTACGGAGCGCCCGCTTGGCATCGTCGGAATAGGGGAGGGAGGCAAGATAGATCTCATACTGAGTCGCAGCCCACTCGTACGGCGCCTCACTGGTGGTGAAGAAGTACTCGTCGGGAGCCATATTCGGGGAGGTCAGTGGGACGTAGAGCGGCATTGCCTCTCCCTCCTAGAGGTAGATCTGGCCCGTCGCGATATAGTTGGCAAAGACCTTATTCCGATCCTCGTCGGACAGGCTATAGTACCAGTCCTTGAGCTGCGGATCGGTCCGGATCTTCCCCATGAACTGGTCCCGGATCCACGGGTCCGGCTCCTGGAACTGGCCATTCGAACCCTTGATCCAGACCGCCTTTTCGCTCACCTGGATATCCTCGCCCGGGAACCCATAGTGGGGATAGGCTGAGGGCGCCTGGTCGGGGAGCTTGACCGTAGCCGGGCTCTTGTCGTAGTAGTCCGAGCCCTTCCCGAGGTACGGATCGGTCGTCCAGGTCCACGGAGAGACATGAGACTCGAGCGGAACCTCCTTCCCCGTATCGGTCCAGGCTTTGGGCTCCGTCAGGTTCTTCTTGATCGTCTCGAGATCGAGACCGGCCTCGGGGGCATTCCGGAAACGCTGGATCTCCCCCGTCTCCGGATCGTAGGCGAGGATCCCGCCCTCGAAGACCTGATAGACCTTTCCGTCCTTCTCGAACTCGTTGGTCACCGGCTTCCCGAGCGTCTGGTCTTGCTGCCAGGTGGCTAGGAAACCATGACCGAGATAGGCCCCTGTCCCGACGAAGTAGAGGAACCCGGTCGCCGGGTCCTGGTAGATCCCCTCCTGGACCTTCTGGAAGCCAGGAGGAGCAGGGCTCACCTTCCCGTACCCCGGAGCCGCCTGGGGGTTGAAAGCTCGGTATTCGGGGTCGGAAAGCCACCAGGCCTCATCGGTAACCCAAGGGAAGAAGCGCTTGGCCACCAGGAGCAGGTCCGGGAGCTGGTAGCCCTCCTCGAGCGGCATGACACCATAGTTCCCGAGGACACCCGGCCCCCACATGACCATTCTCCCGGTCCCGTACCACCCGGTGGGAACGGACCAGGGGTTCGATGGATCGAAGGCAAGCTCAGGATATGGTCCGAGGATATGGGTCGGCGTAAAGGGCTTGTTCTCGCTCCCGGTCAGCCCGATTATATAGCCCTGTTCCGTACCGCCTCCGCGCGCAATGATCTGAGCCACGAACTCCTCGGCCGTGAGCGGCCGGAGCGGCCCTTTCCCCTCCTGCCAAGCCCGCTTGACATCCTCCTGGTACTTGAGGAAGGCCAGCCGAGCCACCTCCGAGAAGACCGCCGGGCTCGTGAGAAGGAGCTCGGGATCGACCCGGGCCTCCATGACCGCCATGGTCATGTAGGGGTCGCCGAACGCGACCTTATAGGCCGCCTCCTGCTTCGCCTTGGCCTGAGCCTGTCCCTTTTCCTGCCAGTAATCCTCGATGAGCCGCTGGATCCAGCTCGCATCGGACCGCTGCCACTCCTCCCAGTTCCGTTCCCAAGAAACATCACCCCGGAACCGGCTGACCTCCCGCTGGGCTTGGTCCTGCGCCCCCTGGCTCGGACCCCAGGTCCCACCAGAACTCCCGCCCGGCAGGACGATGAGCTCCCCGGTCCGAGGATCGATTCCGAGTCCTGGCATCGCCTCCTCCTTCTCCTACCCTACGATTCTGGACCCTGACCGGTCGGGCCGCGACTGGCTCCCATAGCCCGTCGCAAAGCGTCGAAGACCTCCGGCCCGAACTCAGGAGGAGCTGGCTGCGGCGGGACCCCAGGAACGGGCGGGACGCCGGGATGCGGGGCCTGTCCCGGCGGCCCCATCTCCGGCCCATGCAGCACCGAGAGCCGCTCCATCCGGGCCTGGGATTCCTCTTCCTGTTTCTTCGCCTCCAGGCGCTTGCGCGCCTCTCGGGCCAGCCAGACCTGGAAGAGCTCGGGATCGAAGCGGGCCAAGGAGAGCGGGACGAGGTACTCCTTCATGAGCTCCTGGTCGGTAAAGATGAGCTCTTCCAGGATCCGGTCGTTCTCCTGGTCCGGATTCTCGATCCCGAGGTACTCTTCCCTAACCGTCCGCATCGAGACCAGGCGCTTTTCCGCCAGCATCGCCCCGATCTGGGCCATAGCCGCCCGGTCCCGTGGCGCCAGGTCACGATAGCGAGCGATGACCTGGTCCCCGACCTGGGCGATCTCCTCGACCGTAACCGGAGCCCCATAGACCCAGCGCCCCGAGCGGTCCCGGACCACCGGTCCCAAGCCCCCCTGGTGGAGGTCACGGAGGAGACGGAGGGCCATCTCCGAGACCCCTTCGACGAAGCTCTCGACGGCCAAAATCAAAGGCTGGAGGGCATCCCGGGCCGAGGCAGAGAGCATGGTAATGGCAAAGCCGGACTGCTCCCCGCCCGCGAACCCCCAGAGGACGGGAGGCAAGGAGCCCCGGGCCAGGTCGTCGAGGAGCGACTGCATCAGGGGGCCGAGATCGGCCGGGTTAGGGCTGGTGCGGATGACATCGACCCGTTCCTTCGGGGCGATGAGGTAGTTGATGGACCCCGGGGAGAGGGAGAGTTCGCGGGGTTCATCGGTCTCGTCCGGGTCGACGAAGTAGAGGAGGGCCGGGTTGGCCATCCGGGCCACTTCGGTGGCCAGCTGGGAGAGGAGCTTGTTGACCTGGCGGTAGGCCTGCTTGACCCCATGGAAGAGCGAGACCCCGACCTCGGCCGTCCAGGAACTCGGGTCCCCCTCGACGAAACGGACTGGAGTCCCACCGGAAATGGCGATGACCCAGGGACAGACCCCCAGCCCATGCGGCGTCGGAGGCTTGACGAAGACCCCATCGACCAGGACGGCATGGTAGTCCTGGTCGTAGTAGGCCTCGACGACGACCGACTCGTCTTCCTCCCGGTCCCCGACCGCTTCCACCGCCGCCTCCCCCCATTCCTCCAGGACCTCGGCGACCAGCTGCCGCCGCCGGACAGCGACGTAGCGCAAGCCCCGAGCCCCGAAGACCGGATAGACCGTTCGGGGGTCGACGAGCTCGAGGACGACCGGAGGAGAAAGCTCCGGGTCATAGGAGAGCCGGGCAGCAGCCCAGCCCCGGAGGGCCAAAAAGTGGGCCAGGTCGTAGAGGAGGGAGGGGTGGAGGCGGCGCCGCCAGGCCCGGTCCCATTCCTCCCAGAACCAACGGAGGAGGTTCTCGACCTTCTCGGCCGTACGACGGAGGTCTTCGGAAGGGGCGACCAGGGAGAGGGAAGGGAAGCGGGCCGAGAGGACCGCCGCCGCCTTCTGGACGACGGTATAGGGGATATTGCGGACGACGACCTCCCCCTCCAGGCCCGGATCGACCCCGGAGAGTTCCACGGCCATCTTGTAGAGGCCATAGTCTTCGTCCATGCGGTTGTCCCGCTCCGACCAGAAGGAGACGGCCCGCTCGATCCGTTCCAAGACCTTCCCCGGCTCGATCCCCGGTCCGACCTCGTCCGAAGGGGGAGGGGCCTCTTCCCGCTCCGGTCCCAAGAGCTCGGGAGGGAGGTCGAAGAGCGGGGGCGGGAGGTCAGGATCGAACTCGGGGCCTCCTCCTCCCGGGGGAGGCCGCATCCCGGGCGGTAAGGCCATCAGAGACCTCCTAGAACAAGGCGTCGTAGATCATGGACCGTTTACGGGGGCGGAAGGAGACCTTGCCCCGGCCGCCGGGGCGCAAGAGGTTAGCCGCGAGGTATTCCAAGGCAGAGCGGCCGTGGCTCGTCCAGTTGTGGATCGGGCGGTCGAGTCGGGCCGTGGAACGGGTATCGGACCGCCGTTCTGGGAAGCGGGCCTGGGAGATAGCCAGGTCGAGCTTCTCGCAGGCCGGGAGGTTGACCCCCTCGATCTCGCGGAGGAAGAGCTGGGTGAGTTGATAGCGGACCTCGAACTTCTGCGCCTCAGCCCGGGAGACGATAGGGACCCCAGCTTCCCGCCAGATATCGAAGACCGACTTCCCGGTAGCCTGGGAGCGCTGGGCCCCGGCCGGGTCCCCGAAGACGATGGGACGGGGCCAGGTGGCATGGAGGGCGATCTTCTCCAGGTCCTCGGGGGTATAGTCCGAGGTATCTTCCGGCAGCTCACCAGTGACGAAGGGGATGAAGAAGTCGGCTGGCTTCCCCTTGGCCTCGTAGTAGTCGACGATCCGGTATTTCCCGGTCTTGGGGTTCTTCTGGGCCCAGACCATGGCTGTGGGGTCAGCGATCCCGAAGTCGATGGCGACGAAGGTCGGCCAGTCCTCCTGAGCCGGATAGTGACCCTTGGGGACGTGATACCAGCCCGGATAGACCAGACCCGTGATGGAGCGGTCGTAGGAGATGTCGAGCTCCTGGGCCACCAGCCCCGGGTCCACGAGCCGGGCCTTCTCCTGCTCGTACCAGGCTTCGTCCCGGTCCGGCCGGAGCGACCAGTGGAGCGTTACGACCTCGATCTGACCCGAGAAGCGGAGCTCAGCGAAGTAGTTCCGGCCCTTGGGGGTCGAGACCAGGATGCGGCAGGGAGAGGCCTGGGAGGTCGCCGCCCAGACCTCGGGGAGCTCTTCCCACATCGCCGCCTCGTCGAGGAAGATGCAGGCAAAACGACCTCCTCGCCCGAACTCCGAACTCGAGGGAGCTCCCTGGAGCGTCGAGCCGTTCTCCGGGTTCAGAATCCGGTTCTTGACCCGGTGCTTGCGGAACTCGAACCCCTCGGGGAGGAGCCAGCCGGGAAGATGGCGCAAGGCGAACTCGAGCTTGCCGAAGAGGGACCGGGTGGTGAAGTTGTCGGTCTCTTCTTGCCGGTAGCTGCCGATCAAGGCCTGGAAGTGGGGACGGAAGAGCCACTGGTGGACCAGGAGCCAGAGGACCATCCAGGTCGCCCCCACGTCCCGGGACTTCTCGATCAGGAGGTCCTTCCCCTCCTGGACATGACGGTAGAGCCGGGCGATAGTCTCCCGCTGGAAGGGGAAGAGGAGGAAGGGCTGGACCGCCTCCTCCCCGTAGGCCCGGGGCTCCTCGACGACCCCGAAATAGTCGACGAACCAAACCGGATCGAACTCGGCCCGGAGCTTGACCTCAGCCCGGACCTCGGCCGACTGGGCGGCCGCAAGGAGCAGGGCGACGCGGCTCTGGACCGTCGCCGGACCTTCAGGAAGCGGAATCACGGCCGAGCCTCAAGAGCTTCCGGTAGTAGTCCTCGAAATCGGCAAGCGAGGCATCCGGACCGGGTGGCGGAGGGAGGTTGGGAAGCTCCTCCTTCTTCTCCTCCTTCCCCTCCTTCGCCTCGATCCCGGCCAGCTCCAGGACCAGCCGGGCAGCAGCCAGCTTGACCTGGGCCGAGGCCTTTTCCTCCCCGGTCAGGATATCCTCCAGGACCCGGAGGGCATAGGTCACGTAGCTCCCGAGCGCCTTGAAGGCCCCGGCCCGAGCCTCCTCGATCTCGACCTGGGCCCGGCGGTAGACCCGCCGGTCGCGCTCCAGGGCCCGCTTCTCCCACTCGTCCTTCCGAGCCCAACGGTAGATCTGTTCCCGGGAGAGGGTGGGGACGGCCTGCGGCCCCTCTTCCCTGGCGATCTCCTGGTAACGACGGAGCAGGGCCTTGATCGACCGGTTCGGTCCCAAGGCCCAGTAGTCCTCGAACGCTTTCTGTCTCCGGGCCGAGAGGGACTCGGTCCGGAGCTTCCGGTATTCGTTGAGCTGGTTTTCGCCCATCTCCGTCCTATTTTACTCCCCACTCGCCAAAACGGTCATCGCTTCCAAGCCCCGAACCCGTTCCGGACCGACCGGCGGGGCCAGGAGCCACTGGTACCGGACCCAGGGATAGCTCCCCTTCCGAGTCCGGAGAGGAGCGAAGGAGGAGAAGAGCCTGACCTCCCACCCCTTCTCCTGGCGACGGAGGAGGAGGGAGCGGACGGCCGGGACCGTGACCTCGACCCCTCGCTCGGGGAAGAAGAGGTCGCGGAGGACAGGCTCGAGCCGCTCCTTCCCGACCCCATACGGCTCGAAGACGAGGAAGGCCTTTCCCGTATCGGTCCAAGCCGCGTCCTTCCCCCAGGCCCGCCAGGACGACTCCAGGAACTGGACCGTGGCGAGGAGGGCCCGGTCCAGGTCCGGGAAGGGAGTGAAGACGCCGTCTGGGTAGGAGGAGAAGAGGAGGTTGGTGAGCACGGTATCGGGGCTGGAAAAGGCGACGGAGACGCCTTCGACCTCCCGCTCCTCGCCCCGGTCCCCCTTCTCCCGGAGGAAATAGTCTTCCCGGAGGGACAGGAGCGAGAGGGTATAGGAAGCGAGGTCGCTCGGGAGGAGCTCTCCCCCCATCCAGGACGGCGGCTCTCGGTCCCCAAGCATCCAGACCATCGCCACGGTCCAGAAGACGACCTCGTAGGAGAGGTCTCGCGGGGCAAGGAAGGCCGTCCATTCCCGTGCCCTGTAGACGTCTCTCCCCCAGACATCGAGCGTGAGGCGGAGCGGATAGGTCCGGTTCGGGAAGCGGACCAGGAGGGAGGGGAAGGGATCGAGCTCGACTCCGACCTCCATCCCTCTCGGGAGCACGGACCGCCTCCGGCCGAAGAGCAGGGGGCCGAAACGGAAACTCTCGAGCCGGAACCTCCACCCCTCGAGGAGCTCGAAGAGCCACTCTCCGAACCAGGCCAAGGCCCGTCCCTTCTCGACCTGGAGGAGAGACTCGGAGTCTGACCGGACGATCCGGACCATAGCCTAGCTCCTTTCCCTCTCCGGCTCGAAAACCTCGAGCAGGAGAGGCTCGTTCCAGTCCCCGCCCCAAACCGTCCAGCTCTGGAGGAGGGGTTCGGGGACGAGCTCCGTCCCAAGTTCCTCGTCCTCGACTCGTTCCTCTCTGTACCCCTGCTGGCGAAGCCAGTCCTCGACCAGGAACAGTACCTCCTCGACCGTCTCGAAGTCCTTACTCCGGGCCAAGGTCCGAGCCAGCCTCCCGATCAGGTCCTGGGCCTCCGGTCTCCAGGAAGAGACCGGTCTCTTCCGCACGACCCGGACCCGAGCCACTTTCCAACCCCGCTCCCGGCAGAAGGCCTCGATATCGTCGATCTTCTTTCCGTTCCAGTATACTTGCAGCATCCTGTCCTCCTTTCTCTCCGCCAGGGGGCCTGGTAGCGATCCAGGTCCTCTGGCTTTTTGGGTTCTGACCTCCTATTTCGCCATCACTTTCCCCTTCCTCCCCCCGATCCGGCGCAACTTGGCATGGTTCCGAGCCAGATTGATCAAGACGAATGTTTTACCGACCAATTCCTGCCAGTCGATCTTTCCCTCCCCCCAATCGCTGATCAGAAGCGAGAGGTCATCCCGAGCCCAGGGACAATACTGTGAAGTCTGATTCGCGAAATAGGCCCACTGGGCCAGTTCCCAGACCCACCGCCCGACACGGATCAGGTCCGGATACTTCCCGTCCTCCTCGGAACGGAGGACGAGGAGACAGAACCCCCTCTTGAGCGCATCGGCCCGGTAGGCCTTATCGGTTACGACCCCGACCCTAAGCGACGGGTTCCAGGCCAGGAAGACCTGAGTCGGATGGGTCGGGTCAGGAAGCCCAGGAGCAGGAGTCCAGACGATCTGGCTCAAGCCGAGCCAGTCCTCGAAGAGTCTCTTCCGTTTCCCGCCCCCCCAGAAGCGAAAATGAGCAGGGGACCGCTCCCTCCTCCCCTTCTTCACCGAGTCCAAGACCGTCTCCAAAAGCTTCGTCGCATAGCCGGAGCATTTTTGGAACCGCTCCTCGACCTGTTCGCTCTTTTCCCATCCCCGTTCCTTCTGGAACGGAGCCGGAAAGGAGCGGGGAAGACAGAGTATGAGGCCTTCTCGCCCCTCGACCTCCCTCCAGGCCCAGAACCTGGTTACGCTCCGTTCCCATCCCTTCTCCGCAGCCGGACCCATGACTCTACCTCCTGCAGACTGTCTTCGATCCGAACTCTACCAGACCTAGTCCATCCTGTCAAGATCTCTGGCCCAGTCTCGATCCAGCTAGAGCCTTTCTTTGACCTCAGGTCCTGGTCCTGCTTAGAGGCAGGACTAGGACTTTCTCATCCAACTACCCAATCCCTTCCTGGAACCGAATCTGGTCTAAGACTGTCTTTCTCGAACGGGTTCAAAATCCGATTCCCGGAACGGGATCGAGTCTTTCTCTACCCCAGCCCCATCCCCGAAGATGACCTGAGAGGATTTTTCAGGATTGGGACTGGGAAAAAAGAGATTCTGAACGAATAACGAAAGACTACCCCTCTGGAGAGAGCTTTCGCTCTTCCTGATCGGTCGTGTATTTCGGTTCGGTACGGGTCTTGGGCCCGAAGACCCGTTCCCATCCCCGCGTTGAGGAGACGAGCCCCGAGAGAGGGGACTTTACCGGACTCAGGCCTGGCTCTGGTCTGCCAGGTCTTTCTGTCCGCCTGTCTCCGAGAGGTCATGATACTAGTCCGGACTGGAAGTGTCAAGGTCTGGGAGAAGGCTCTCAGAGCCTCTCAGAGCCCCGGGAGAGAGTGGCCTAATGGTCTGATACTGGGGGTGGGGAGAAAGGGGCCTCAGCGGCCAACCTAGAGCGTCTGAGAGGCATGTCGGAGACGGGGTTGGAGTGGAGCCGGAGAGGGTTCGGAGAGAGTGTGGAGAGAACTCCTTGACAGCCTGGACTGCCCTCGCTATACTCGCTGGCGAAAGGAGGTTGGTCGTGGAAGAACGGGTTAAGTTCGATCCGTCGAAATATCTGAAACCGCTCAAGGGAGGTCACTATCTCGAGGTCAAGTATCGGCTGCTCTGGCTGCGGACCGAGTATCCCGAGGCCAAGATCGAGACCGAGCTCAAGGAGTTCGGGCCGGACTTTGCCGTCTTCAAGGCCACGGTCGAGCTCCCGAACGGGGCCAAAGCCACTGGCTGGGGGATGGACCGCAAGAGCGATTTCGATGACTTCCTCGAGAGGGCGGAGTGTATCTCGCTCGACTGCCCGATCTTGACTCGGGACGGATGGAAGACCTATGACCAGGTCCAGCCGGGAGAAGAGGTTCTGGCCTACGATCCGGAACGGGACCAGACGGTTTGGACGCCGCTCCTTGCGGTTACGGTCTATGAGACACCGCTTCCAGTCCTCCACCTGCGGAACTCTTACGGCTTCGAGGCGCGTGTGACACCAGAGCATACCTGGGCAGTCTATGCTTCTGGGACCTACCGTCACAAGATCGCGCCCTATAAACCGGTCCGGCGCCTTATCCCGACGAACCAGCTCAAGACCCACCACCGGATCATCACTGCTGCCCCGTGTCCGGAAGGGTTTTTGGAGATCGGGGAACGGGACGCTGCGATCCTTGGCTGGTTGGTTACGGACGGGATGATCTGGAGGGGGGACGGGACGCTGGCGCCGCGGATCTATCAGTCCAAGCCGGAACGGGTTGCCGAGTTGCAGGAGCTTCTTGGGCCAGTCGCATCGGAGCGAGTTTGGGAGCCGCGCGAACGGGACTTTGGGGATTATGTGAGCCCGTGTCTTCCTCAGCATGTCTGGGCGCTCCGGAAGGGGTATGTTGCTGGGCTTCTGGAGGCAACGGACCTTCGTTCCTATTCGGACCTGGTCCGGGTCGTGACCCGGCTCAAGCCAGAGGCGCGAGCAGCGATGCTCGAGGCGATGCTCAAGGCCGATGGTTCGAAAGATAACGTCTTCGGCAAGCTCCGACCTGGGGTTCAGGAGGCCTTCCAGATCCTGGGTGCGTTGGAGGGCCGGAGCACGGGGACGCTCCGCCGACGCATCATGCGGAACGGGAACGAGTTCTTCGAGCAATCGCTCCGGAAGTCCCGGCAGGTCTGGGTCCAGGCGCTGGAGATCGAGCCGGGGGATCCGGAGCCGGTCTGGTGCCCAACGACAGCTTATGGGACCTGGGTTACGCGTCTTCCCTCCGGCTTCGTGACCATTACTGGGAATACCCGAGCTTTGGGACGGGCTCTAGCCGCTCTGGGCTTTGGAACCCAGTTCGCCCCGGAGATCTCGGAGGGGGACCATATCGCTGACAGCCCGGTAGAACGGGTGCGGGGACGGAGCTATGGCAGCTATCGATCCTGAGCGGGTCCGGGCCCTGGCCGAAGAGCTCGCTGAGCTCGAGGACGATATCGCCCGGCGCTACCGGCTCTACAGCCGTCTCCTCCTCGAGGCCGAGGAACCTGCCGGGGGCGAAGAGTACCAGGCCCTGGTGCGAGGGATCCGGGAACAGGCCCAGCGCGACCGGGAAGAGAACGTCCTCTTCCAGCTCTGGATGCGGGAACGGCTCCTCCGCGGTCCTGTGGACCTGGAGCTGGAAGAGTTCTCCGAAGTCGTTGCGGGACGGGCCCTGGTCCGCCTCCTCCACTACGTCCCCCGGGGAGAAGAGCTCCTCGCCTCCCTAGACCCCGAGGACCGCTCCTGGATCCCGGACAAAGCGGCCGTCCGCCGCTTCGTTCTCTCCGGGGGCTTGGCCGAGGAAGATTCCCAGCGCTTCCTGGCCCGGCTCTTTTCCGAGGTCCCTCGGGCCCGCCGGGCCCTCTACAAGCTCCTCGGGGCCTACAAGGCGGTGGTCGAGGTCGAGGCCGAGAAACGGTCCCGTCCCTATCCCGGCCTCCTCCCCGGCCAGGAGCTGGCCAAGGGGCGGGGGTGGAGCTGGGACGAACTGGCTCGTCTTTTGGGCTTTCCCCCAACCCTCTGGGAGGTCGAGCTGGCTCGGGCCAGGAGGATCATGGCCGGGATCCGGGAATATCTGGCGGGGCAGGATCTCGATACGGTCCGGGTCGAAGCCAGAGAACGGTTCCGGGAGCGACTCAAGCGGCTCGGGATCCTGCGCTCGCCGGGGAGACCGAAGAAGAACTAGGAGGAGGTCATGGACGAACTGCAAAAGATCCGGAAACTGGTAATCGAGGTCCTCTACTACCTCGACCAGCTCGAGGGGAAGGTCCCACCGGAAGGGCTCAAGGGGGGCAACGGGTCGAAGGGGGGCGGGCAGGAGCGGTTCGCGCAGTCGGTCAACCGGGCCCTGGCCAAACTCCAGCAGGACCCGTACTCCCCGGAAGAGCTCACCGAGCTCTACGAGCTCTCCGGCGGCGATGCGGTCTTGGTCGGCAAGCTCCTCTTCCGCTCGGCGCGCAAGGGACCGGACCTCAAGCCCTACGTCCTGAACGCCTTTCGCAAGTACGGGGCGGAGGGGGTCAGGTCCTGGTTCCAGACGATGCAGGTCCAGGAGCCGCCGGAGGAGACGGTGGAGAAGATCGTCGCGGCGGTTCTCGAGGGAGGGCAGGATGGAGCGGGGAGCTGAAGTCCTGCCCCGGGTTCTGGCCTGGGTCCGGGAACGGAGGGAACGGCCGGGGAAGGTGTGGGGCCTTCCGACCGGTTTCCCTTCCTGGGACGAGCTCACGGGTGGCCTCCATCCCGGCGAGGTTACCGTCCTGGGAGCTCGGACCTCGGTCGGGAAGACGACTCTGGCCCTCCAGGTCGCGAGCAAGGCAGCCCAGAGCGGGACGGTCCTCTTCGTCTCCCCGGAGATGGGGCCGGAGCAGCTGGTCTTGCGGCTCCTGGCCATGCGCTCGGGGGTCTCGCCCCGTGCCCTCTCCCGCGGCGAACTCTCCGACCTGGAATGGGAACGGGTCGAGGGGGCGGCTCAGAGCCTCACCGAGACCCTCTCCCGGCTCGTCCTCCTCTGCTCCGACATCGACCTCGTCTCCCTCGAGCAGCGGGCCGAGGAGCAGAGCTTCCTCTCCCCCCTTGCCCTCCTGGTCGTCGACTACCTCCAGCTCGTCCGCCACCAGGCCTTCAGCCCCTACGAGCGGGCGACGGAGGTATCGCGACGGGTCCGGGCCCTGGCCAACCGGCTCCGTATCCCCATCCTCCTCCTCTCCCAGCTCCGACGACCGGACGGGGGGAAGGAAGACCAGCCCCCTTCCCTCCACGACCTCCGGGACTCGGGGAACATCGAGCAGGACGCCGATAACGTCCTCCTCCTCTGGCGCCCGCCGGTCGAGGATGGGAACGGGAGCCTCTTGCGCTCCAACATCACGATTGCGGAACTGGCCAAGCAGCGGAACGGGCCAGTCGGGAGCTTCAAGCTCCTCTTCGTTCCGGAACGGTTCTGTTTCGAAGATCTCGGATGAGAAAGGAGGGTCCGATGCGACGAGTCAAGCTCACCGAACGGCAGGTCAAGATCGCACAGCTCATCGCCCAAGGCTACACGAACCGGGAGATCGCCGAGATCCTCGGGGTCTCTCCCCATGTCGTCTCCCAGCAGATTCAGAAGCTGGCCCTGAAGTTCCGGGTCGACCCGACTCGGAGCTACAAGCTCCAGATCGCCCAGGCGGTCTGGGAGCTCGGGAAGCGGATCCAGGAGCGCGAGACGGTATGAGCCAGGACCTCCTCTTGGTCCAGTACGACGACGGTGGGCCGTCCGGCTTGGGAGGGATCTTCTGCCTCGTCCGGCCCCTGACCTGGACCGATGAGGAGGGGGGCTATGCCGTGGGGGTAGCGATCGCCCTCGATCCGAAAGAGCTCCGGGGGAAGCGAGTCTGGATCCGGGACTGGGACGGGGAGCTGTGGCTCCTGAACGAGGGGGTGGAATGACGCGGCGACAGGCCCGGCGGCGAGGCAAGGCCTTGGAGAAGCGGGTCGCTGAGACCCTGGACGGCCTCCTCCATCCCGGCCAGGCGGGAGACGTCCTGGTCCTGGGAGCGGACGGGACGGTCTGGATCCTCGAGGTCAAGTACCGGCGAGGGTATCTCCTGGACCGTAAGGACCAGCTCGGCCGCTGGGTCGAGCAGGCCAAGGGGAACGCGGTGCGCCGGGGGAAGGGGGAGCGCTGGGGAATCGTCCTCTACGGGGGGCGGGGGACGGAGCTCCTCTTCCTCTGCCCCCTGGCCTGGGCCCAAGCCCTCTTCGTTGGTCTGAGTGGAGTCAAGGAGATTCTGGAAGGAAAGGACGGGAACGATGGTAACGACGGTCGAGAAGAACTTTGCTGCCCTGCTCCGGACCCTGCGGGAGGAACGGGGCCTGACCCAATACAAGCTGGCCCAGAAGGCGGGGCTGACCCCGTCAGCGATCTCGCGGCTGGAGGCCGGAAGTCGAAGCCCGAGCCGCAAGACCCTGGTGCGGCTGGCCCAGGCGCTGGAGCTGGGTCCTGAGGAGCGCAAGACGCTCTTTGCCCGGGCCGGGTTCTGGTACGAGCCGCCTTCCCTTCCCGAGGAGGTGGGGCGATGGTGACCCAACGGCCCTACAGTTTCCTCCTCAGAGAACTGGAGCAGCTCCTGGACGGGGCCTGGAGCGACGAGCTGGCCGGGAAGCTCGAGGAGGCCGAGAAGAAGCTCGGGTCCTCCCGGCTCAAGCTCCGTTCCCTCTACGAGGTCCTCGAGGACTGGTCGGAAGACCTGCGCAAACTGACCTTGAAGCTCGGGAGAGAGGAGCTGCCCTGATGCCCTCCTACTTCGCCATCTTCTCCCGGAGGGACCCTTACCAGACCGATTCGAACCTCTTCGTCGTCGAGTCCCCCTGGGAGCTCGAAGAGTTCGCCCGTCGCCTCAAGGGAGCCTTCTCCCTCGGCTCGGCCCTCTACTACGAGAAATGGCGCTGTTTCCCCGAGGTCGAGGCCGCGGGACCGGAACGGGCCTGGACCCTCCTCCCCTTCCACGAGGTCGTCTACTGGGCGGTCCGGGCCCTCCAGGAGCTGGGAACAGGAGTCCGGATCCTGCCGCTCGAGGTCGTCGCCCTCGAGCCGCCGACGGGCCTCTTCCTCCGGCCGGGGCAAATAGCCGGAATAGGAAGCTGGGAGGAAGCCTATGGGAGCCCTATCCCCGAATACCCGATCTACCAGGCCTTTCGCGACTGGATGGAGGGACAGGATGGAGAAGCGGGAACAGAGCCCTGAGCTCCTGGAACTGGAGGCCCTTGCCCGGAAGCTCCTCGAGGTCTGTCAGGAAGCGGCGATCTACGAGGTCGCCAAGAACTACGAGCTGGCCCGGGAACGGTTGGTCAAGGCCTGGATGGTCTTGAACCGGATCGACCGGAGACTGGCCGATTGGCACGGAGAACTCTACGAGCGAGAGGTCGATCTGGAGGTTCAGGGATTGGGAGTCGGTAATGGAAGCCAAGAAGTCGTTTCTTGAGTTCGCGGACCTGTTCTTCGAGGGCGTTCTCTTTGTCCTCGAAGACCTCTATGCCCGCTACGGGGACCCGGAGCAGTTCTTGAACCGGATGACCAGTTTCCTCATGGCCCGGGACCAGGAATACAAGCGGGTCTCCGATGCCCTCTGGCCGCTCCTGGCCTTGAAGCTAGCGCGGCTGGCCCAGGACCCGACCGTCTACGACAACTGGGTCGACCTCGCCGGTTATGCGGCGATCGGGGCCTATGTCCTCGGGAAGCAGCCGGATGCGGATCGGGCTGGACATCGAGACGACTGACCTCGACCCCCGCCGAGGGGAACTGGTCCTCGTCTCCCTGGCCTTTCCGGACGGGGCGGTCGAGGTCTGGGAGGCTTCTGACCCCTCCCTCCCCCAACGCCTCCGGGCCGTCTGGGGAGAAGAGCTCGTCTGCCACAACGCCCTCTTCGATATCCCCTGGCTCTGCCGGGCCTTCTCCCTCCCCGTCCCGGAACGGGTCCGCGATACCCTGGTCGCCGAGCGGCTCCTCCTCGGGGGGTTGGAAGGAGGGCTGGGGCTCGGGGACCTTTCCCAGCGCTACCTCGGGAAGGTTCTCGACAAGGCCCTCCAGACCTCCTTCCGGGCCGGGGAACCGGTCTCGGCGGCCCAGCGGGCCTATGCCGCCGAGGACGCTCGGGTCCTCCTCCCCATCCTGGAGCGGCAGGAGGCCCTCCTCCGGGAAGAGGGGCTCTGGCGGGTCTGGGAACTGGAATGCCTCTCCCTTCCTGTCTTCTGCCGGATGGCCCGAGACGGGATCCCCTTCGACCGGGAGGGGCTCCTCGCCCTCCTCTCCCGCCTCCGGGAAGAGACGGGGGCTCTGGCTCGTCTCCTGACCGAGAAGCTCGGCCCCTTGGCCATGGCCGAAAAGCTCCGGCGCTACGAGGAGGCGAGAGCTCAGTTCCATGCCTGGGAACGGGCTCGGGAGGAGGAAGAGGCCCGGCTCCGGGCAGTCTGGGAGAGGGAGCAGCCGGAGGAGTTTTCCGATACCCGCCCGTCCCGAAAGTACGGAGGAGTCCCCATGGGGCTGGCCCGCTTCCTCGACCAGGGCCTCCGGGCCTGGCGGGAAGCCAATCCCCGTCCTGAGAAGCCCAAGCCCCCCGAACCCTTCAACCCCGATTCCCCGGAACAGGTCCTCTGGGCCCTCCGGGAGCTGGGGCTGGAGCTCGACTCGACCGCCTCCCAGCTCCTCAAGGCCGCCCGCTCGGCGCGGCCGGACCTCGCTCCCTTCCTCGATCCCCTCCTCCACTACCGGGAGAAGCGGAAGCAGGAGACCGCCTTCGGCGAGACCTGGCTTGAGGCCATCTGGCCGGACGGGGCGCTCCACCCCGACCTCCGCTCGCTCGGGACCGTCTCGGGGAGGCCGACCTCCTCCAACCCCAACCTCTTGCAGCTCCCGGCCGATCCTGCCTTCCGCTCCCTGGTCCGGGCTCCGGCGGGCTTTCTGGTCCTGGCCGCTGACTACTCCCAGATGGAGCTCCGGATCATGGCCGAGCTCTCCCAGGACCCGGAGATGGTCCGGGCCTTCCAGAGCGGGGAAGACCTCCACGGGGTCACCGCCCGTCTCCTCTTCGGCCCCAACTGGGGGGAACGGGAACGGAAGATCGGGAAGGCGGCGACCTTCCTGACCCTCTACGGCGGGGGGCCGAAGCGGCTCCAGGAAGTGGCGGCCGAAGGGGGGATCCTGCTCTCCCTCGAGGAGGCCAGGACCATCGTCCAGGACTGGCGGCGGGCCTATGCCCAGGCCTGGGAGACGATCGAGGGGTGGCGGGAAGAAGCGGTCCGGAAAAGACAGGTCCGGGACCCCTGGGGCCGGGTCCGGAAGTTCCCCTCCGGTCCTCTTTCCCCAGCCGAGGAGGCCGAGCTCCGCAACCAGGCCGGGAACTTCGTGATCCAGGCCTCCAATGCCGAGATCACGAAGCTGGCCATGGTCGCCGCCGACCGGCTCCTCCGACCCCTGGGGGGCCGCCTCCTCCTCAACGTCTACGACGAACTGGTGGCCTTGGTCCCGGAAGGGGTGGGGGAAGAAGGGCTCCGTCGCCTGGTCCAGGCCATGGTTTCTGCCGGTGGAGTCTTGCTCCGGACCGTTCCGGTGGAGGTCGAGGGGGCGATGGGAAGGGACTGGAGCGCGAAATGAGGCGCGGTGTGTGGCATGGGGATCGGGTCTGGACGGTCGAAGAGCTCCTCGAACTCGCCCAGGAGTTCGTGGCTCTGGAAGGGATTCCGCTCCCGGTCCTCTGGTCGATCGCTCAGGTCCGGGAAGGGGACTGGCGGGAACTGCATCCCTCGGAACTGGGGCGCTGTCTCCGAGCCCGAGCCCTCTCCTGGGGCCTCCCCTTCGTCCAGAAGGTCGGACCTTCCTGGGCCCCGCTGGTCGGGAGGGCCCTCCATGCGTATCTGGCCGAAGCGGCCCAAAGCCTCTTTCCCCCGGAAGAGGTCCTGATCGAGCAACGGCTCTCCTTCTCCTTCCCCGTCCTGGGCGAGGAGCTGGTCCTGACCGGCCAGGTGGACCTCTACCACCGCCCGAGCCGGACCATCCTGGACTACAAGACGACCGGGAGCCTCAATCCCCGCAAAGGGCTCCCTTGGGAGTACGAGCTCCAGCAGAACCTCTATGCCGAGATCCTGCGGCGGAACGGGGAAGACCCGGCCCGTTCCCTCCTCTGGCTGGTCGAGACCAGGGCCAGGCGGCCCAAAGGGCGGGGACTCGAGCTCCGTTCCCAGCTCCTCGAGGTCCCGCTCTGGCCTCCGGAAGCGGTCCAGGCGGTCCTCGAGGAATTGGGGCGGGTCGTGGTCTTGGCCCACCGGGACGGGATCTTGCCCCCACCCTTTCGTCCGGAGGACGAGGGGTTCTGGCAGTGTCAGTTCTGTCCGCTCCTGGAACGGTGCCGGGAGCTGGAACGGGAGGGACGATGATGGTCTTTACCGAACAAGAACTCCAGACGCTCTACCAGCGATTCGAACGGGCCCAAGCCGTCCTCGGCGCTCCAGCGACCGAGGAGGCCTTTGCCCAGCTCGTGACCAACCTCTCCGACTTCCTCGCCATCTCCGCCTTCGTGGTCCTGGCTCTGGAGAAGGGGGAGGAGTGGATCGGGTTCGGGGTCCAAAACGGCGAGATCCTGGTCGTCGACCTCGGCAGTGGAACGATGGAAAAGGAGGGTCCTGATGCTCCCTGAGCTCCCCTATCCAGAACTGGAACTCCGTCGCCTCTTCGGGAGAGGCGTCCAAAGACTGGAACGGCTCCTGGAACGGGAGACTGACCTCGACCAGGTCCAGCTCCTCGAGGTCCAGGTCCTGACCTACCTCCTCGAGCGGCTCTTTGCCCTCCTCTACCCCTCGATCGAGGTCCATCTCGATCCCAGTCTTTCCGAGGAGGAAGGCCATGACTTTGGACTCTGACCTCGAACGCTTCTTCCAGGGGCGGCGGTATCTCGTGGCCTACTGCCCCTTCCACGAGGACCGGGGGCGGCCGAACTTCGTCCTCTACCCCAAGAAGGGGATCTGTTTCCGTTGCGGGGCCGAGGTAGGACCGGAGGAGGTCGCTTCCCTCCTCCGGTCCGGGTCCCTGGAGCTTGCCGGTGGTGGGGGGAAAGGGAACGGGAAGCGGGAAGAGGCAAAGGCCCTCGAAGCCCTCTTCCGGGAAGCCTACGACAACCTCTGGCAGGGGGCCTTGCGGCCCCGCCAGGCCTATCTCCGGGAGCGGGGGATCGGGACGGGGTTTGCGCAGAGCCGGGGGATCGGCCATACCGGCTCCGCCTTCCTGATCCCGTTCCGAGACCGGGAGGGGAGGCTGGTCGGGGCCAAGCTCCGGGCCGATCCGGCCTTCGACCTTTCCTGGCGCTACAAGAACTGGCCGGGGACCCCGAGCCTCCTCTACCGCCCCTTCCCGGAGGGGAGCCCGACCGTCCTGGTCGAAGGGGAACTCGATACGCTCCTTCTGGCCCAGTGGGGGATCGATGCCCTCGCCCCTTCGACCGGGGTCTGGAGCCTCCTCTCTCTTCCCCTGCCCAAGAAGCGGCCGCTCCTCCTCCTTCTGGACTGGGACGAGGCGGGGCAAGAAGTCGGGCGGAGGCTGGAGCGGGAAGGGAAAGGGGTCCTGGTCGAGCGGCCGGAGTGGGGAGAGGGGGCTAAGGATATTGGGGAAGCGTTGCTGCGACTTCCGGAGGAACGGAGATACGATGAGCTTCTCGCGCTCCTCCATCGAGCGGCTCTTGCGGGCCTTGGGGCGAGAAAGCCATAGGGGGATCTGGGCCATCCCGGACCCGGAGGATACCACGGCGATCCTCATCGGCCATGAGGAGACCGGGGTCCTCCGGATCAAGAACCTGACCCTCTGGGAGGGGAAGTACGAGGAACTCGAGCAGCGGGTCTTGAGCACGGTGGGGGCCTGGATCGCGGGGCATCGGGTCGGGTTCGGACCGAACGTCGAGATGATCTCGTCCGAGGGAGCGTTTCCGCTATGGGGCTTTTCGGAACGGGAGAAGGCCTACCTCGAATTCTGTCGCTATCTCCGGAGCAGGGGAAAGCTTCGGAGCTGACCTTGCCGGAGTATCTCGCTGCCCTGCGGGGAGTAGCGGCCTTGCAGGAGAAGGCCCGGGCCGGGATGCGGATGGCGGCGATCCAGTTCCCGAGCGGCCAGATCGGGTTTTGGACTGTCCTCCTGGTCGAGGGGAAGATCGTCCCTTATCCCCACTGGTCGAAAGAGGTAGGGGAACTCGAGGCCAAGCTCCGTTCCCTCTTCCCGGAAGCGGACTGGGACCAGGTCGAAGAAGAGGCCCAGGCCCTCCGGGCCCTCTGGACAGGATAGGGACCTTCCGATATGCTTCCCCTGACGGAGCTGGTCAGGGGGCGGGAAGGGCGTCGGGAGAAGGATTCGGGCCCTATTGCGGTCGGCTTCCCAAGCCGGTTGTCGCGGGTTCG
>FMSI01081125.1_pt1 | contig 20865 bp, 23 predicted proteins | sample 1504471 | NCBI WGS metagenome assembly FMSI01 (sample SAMEA4475357, study PRJEB15587) | soil metagenome | biome: Soil; feature: Field | place: India | collected 2015-03-11 | depth 0 m
ATAGCACTAGGTGATCTAGTAAACTCCCTTTTTACTTGAGAAAGCAATCTTTAACAATTCCCTATTGACTGACAAACTGTTGCCGCAGCCGTCGCAGCGCAGCCCCTGTGCCTTGGGTTGCAGCCTCTTCGAGGACAGCACTCATCAACCCTACTAAGTTAATTTCTGGAAAATAGCGGCTCTTGGATTGAAGGACATAGGTCTGGCCATCGAGGGCATAAATGCTCAAGCCTGTTGACTTGAAGAGCCACACTTCAGGAACCTGGTAAAGAAGGTAGTCCTCAGCCGCTGTATAGGTGGTGACATCAATTTCAATCACCAAGCCGGGTGGCGGATCGGTTTGCCAATCACTATCCAGCAAAATTTTGACAACATCGGCAACGATATTCGCTTCGCGCATGACGGGGTAAGGGACTCATGAGCAAAATTTCCCCCCGACGAAACTTGATACGGGGAATTGAACCATCGCCACGGCTGTCGCGAAGGCAACAGTAATCTTGCCACGTACCGGGCATGCGTAGGACACTGCCAGGGGGAAGAATCATTTTGGCTGGAGAAACAACCGCATACATGGGATGATTGATCCGCAACAGGTCTAGCTCCACTGCGCCACGGCATCAAGGTTTATGCGCTTTGCGGTTGCGGATCGCACGGACGGTGTTCCCGTTGCACTAGCCTAGAAAAGGCAGAGATTCAGAAGAGACTAAAGATGCAAGACGGGCGTGTGATTGCCGATTCAATTTCGCCAGCAGGGGTGCGCTTGGTAACGCTGCAACTGAGGTATCCGCGTTTTATCCATAGTGAACTTCTCACCCATCGCGTGTTTTCCCGTAATTCCGCCAGTTCGCGGGCAGTACCAGTCACAAAAATGATGGCGCAAGTAGAAGAGGATCCCGTGATTCCCTACCATTGGGGGCAAAACCAGCGGGGCATGCAGGCGCGCCAAGAAAGTGAACACAAGGAGGCGGCAAAGGAAATTTGGTTGAAAACTCGCCTCGCGGTTCTTGAGGGGGCACGCCAACTCCATGAACTAGGCATTCACAAGCAGGTGGTGAACCGCATGCTGGAGCCGTGGATGTGGATGCAAACGGTGGTGAGTAGCACGGAGTGGGACAACTTTTTGCGCCTGCGCAACCACCCTGATGCCCAGCCCGAAATGCAAGCCTTGGCTAAGCTGATTCAGCATCTGCTGGAAACCCACGAACCGACACCCGTGGCTGTGGGGGATTGGCACCTTCCCTATATTGATGCCCATGAACGGGAACAATACAGTTTGGAGGAATGTAAGTATATGTCTGTGGCACGTTGTGCGCGGGTGTCCTATTATCTGCGGGATGGCCAACGCAGTGACCCCGCCTCTGATCTGGCGCTTTATCAACGCTTGGCAGGGGCAGAACCGAAGCACTTGTCTCCCTTAGAACACGTGGCTGAATGCATGGGCGATCGCCAGCCCTATGCTAATTTTGTGGGTTGGCGGCAGTTGCGTTACTTTGAGGAGAGAAAATCAGCACATGCCCGCGAATGATCCACGATACACTGAGTAGGAGAAGACACCATTGACTCAGCTGACGACAGCGAGGAGCGCAGCCATGGACGTTGCCATTAACGTGAAACCCATTCTACTAGCCATTACGCCAGTGTTTATTTTGCTGTGTTTGGTCTTTGGCACCCGCAATGGCTTCTACGATACCGATAACTACCACGGCAACGGTTCTGCTCACTAAAGCTAACCAAGGAGGGTGACTGTTCGCCATTCATGATCGAGTGCCTCAACTATGGGGTGGGTCACGCAGATGAGGGGGTGTGCATTGGCTTAGGAATTGGCACCTATCGGATTTTGCTGGACTGTGGTGTGCCGTCCCTTGATGTTTTGCCCCTTGATGAAATTGAACAGCATCCCTTTGACTTGGTGCTCTGTAGCCATGCTCACGCGGATCATGCCCAGAGTCTGTTGGCACTCCATCGCCGTTTTCCCCATATTCCCATCTATGCCAGTGAGGTAACGACACAGCTTTTGCCCCTCAATTGGCCGGAGGAAACCGTTCCCCCTTTCTGTCGCGCCTTGCCTTGGCGATCGCCCGTTGAGTTTGGGGATGGCCTGACAGCCGAACTCTTTCCTGCGGGACATTTACCGGGAGCTGCTGTTTTTGCCCTCACATACCAAGACCCAAACACAGAGCAACCGCCCCTGAGTGTGGTCTATACTGGGGATTTTTTCCTGTCCCATACTCGCTTTACGGAAGGACTACCCCTTGCGGATCTGCGAGGATTGCAGCCGGATGTGCTGATCATTGAGGCCAGCATGGGCACAGCGCGTCATCCCCACCGCCGTCAACAGGAAAACCAACTGGCAGAACGCATCCGCACGGCGGTTGATCAAGGCTACAATGTGCTGCTGCCGCTGCCACCCCTTGGTACCGCCCAAGAAATTCTGATCCTGCTGCGCAGTCATCATCTTTTTACGGGACAGCCGATTCAAATTTGGGTCACTCCAGCGATCGCTCGCGGCTGTGATGCCTACCTCACGGTTTTACCCCATTTACCCACGGCCATTCAAAATTTTGCCCAACACCAGTCCCTCTTTTGGGATCAGCGGGTCAAACCCCAAGTGCAGCCCTTGAGCAATTTGGCGCAAATTCGAGGTGAAGCCCCCACCATTGTCCTTGTGGAGGAGGATCAAGACCTGCGTCCCTACGTGGCTCAGGGGAAACGACCTTGGCTAGTGCTCTATCCGCGTCTGCGCTATGGTCAGCCCTTTCGGGGAGGCGATCCTGACTTGGTCGGGTTACCCAATGTGGAGGTGGATACGTTTTTACTCTCCCTCCATGCCGATGGCCCTGCGACGACTCAACTGATTCACAATATTCGGCCGCAACATGTGGTGCTGATCCATGGCGATCCCAACTACCTTGCCGACTTGGCTAGTCTGAATGAATTGAGTAACCGCTACCATCTGCATACCCCCACCAGTGGCTCAACAATTCAATTTCCCATTGGCCAACTGACACTTTCGACGCCCAGCTCATTGGTGCAATTGGCCTATGAGGGGGAGGTGAGTGAGTGGAACGATGCAGCGATGATTCGCCTACCCGTGTCCATTACCACGGATCCGCGCTGGCGACGGCTGGCGGATACGGGTTTTGTCCTTGCCTCATGGCAGGGGGAGCAATTGCTGATTCGTGGTATGACCCCCAAGGAAGTGCTGGGTGGGACATCGGCTGCGATCGCCCCCGATCAGGAAAGCTGTTTTAATTGCCAGTTTTATCGCGGTCAACGTTGCTGGAACGAAGCCTCTGCGCTCTACAACTTCAAAGTGGCACCGGAGGGCTATTGTCCAGCCTTTGAGCGGGCAGAAACGCAACCCGAACCCGAAAGCTAGGCCACTTGGAGCTGCCGCCGCAGAGTTACCGTCGGACTTTCCGCGCCTGTTTTGGGGTCGATGGCGATCGCCATCAGGGCAATGGCACGCACACTCGCGGGTACGTCAATGTGAAGCACGGTTTCCCAGTAGTCCCCATAGCGATAAAAATCAAACTCCACGAGCCAGCGGGGGCCAGCAATTAACTCTCCCGTTTCGCCATTGGTGATCCACACTTTGACAGAGCAGCCCCGTTGTGTTGCCGGCAAATTCACCTTGAGGTGCAGCGGCGATACCAGTGGCTCCGGTGACAGCAGGAGCTGGGGAGGGGTCAATAGGTAGGAACTCTCAGAATGCGTGCATACTGGCGGTGTGGGTTCAACGGGGGGCGCTAATTCCGCTAACTGTTGCAATCGCAACCAAAATCGTTCTTGGCGATCGATGGGCAAATCCGGAGGCGGCGGTACGGTAACGGCAGATAGGGGCTGGCAAAAGCTAGGCAAGTCCACAACGACAGGGGCTTTTACGGGCTTCAGTTGGGGCGGTAGGGAAAAGCCGCTCACTGGCACAGGTTCGAGAGTCCTATCCCCTAAGATGGGCAACTGCGGGCCAGCGGCTGTTTCACTCTTAGGTGGGGCGGGTTGGGGGGGCGCAGAGACGGCAGGAATCACCGGCGCCGGTAACACCGTGACCATAAAGGCTTGGACTTGGCGGAGATCGCTGTGGTTTGGGGGTTCGCTGGGCAGGAGGCGGGCTTCCCCCACCATGACTGGATAATCGGTCAAGGGCGTGAGTGTACAGTGAAACCCCCATTTCCCCTCGCGGGCGATCGCGGGCACCGAGTGCTCCTGCACCACATCGCGGGTAACGGGATTGCGCAAGCGAATCACCACCGTACCGGGAACGGCAACTGTGCCCTCTAAAACCAACGTTTCATCGGCAAAAATCGTATAGGCACTTTGGGGCAGCTCAATGAGCGTTGTGGGTAGCTCAGCAGGGGAGGGCTCCTTAGGGGGGTTGGCAGCTTTCACTGGCTGCTCTGGAACGGCAGGAGGGGCTTCTGGTGCCGGCAAATCCCACTCTTCGCTTTGGGCAAGGACCTCAAGGGCGATCGCAAACACCTCTGAATCCAGCACCCCCTCTTGGGCCACACGGCATTGAAATTCCCAACGCCCCGGCTGCAAATACGTAAAGGGCAGAATACCCATAAGTCTCGTGGAGCTGCTGCGGTGGGTGCGGCGTTGGTAGCGTTGCTTGGGCACCCCTTGATCATCGTAAAGATGGGTAATTTGCACTTCTACAGAGGTTTCGGCAATCGGACAGCGCGCCATCAAGCGGTAACTGCCCTCCAAAACTTCCGCCGAGGGTGGCTCTAGGGGCAACCAAGCGCGATCGCCCTCCTTTTGCAGTAAAAACTCCCATCCGCCCATAGTTTATTTTCACTCTCCCACTGCTTAGGATATTGCACAGAAAACTCCACATTATGCAATCTCAGATGCAAAGTTAGGCAGATGGCAAGGCCACTTGCACCAATGAAACATCATCACTGCCAAAGGCATCGGGCGCTGCATGGCTCTGCACTTGGGGGATCAACTGGGGCAACGCAGGCACAGGCTCTTGGGTGTGGGCAGTAATGAGCAACTCCCTAAAGGCTTCGAGACCCCAAACCTGATTGTCGGTTGTTTCAAACTCATAGATGCCGTCACTAAAGAGGTAGAGAACTGCCGAAGGGGGGACTTCAATTGTGGCTTGGCTGAAGGCCATGTCAGCAAACATGCCAATGGGAATGCTCGGTGTCTTGAGGAGAGTCGCTCGCCATCCATTAGCCTCAGGGGTGAGGAGCAGTGCCGGCGGGTGTCCACCACTGGCATAGGTCAACTGCCGCATTTGGCGATCGTATACGCCGTACCAAATCGTGAAGTACTTCTCGTGCTGATCCGTCATTTGAAAGCGATTGTTGAGGGCTTCAAGAACTTGGGCAGGGTGCAGGTAGTCAAATGTGCCGCTGGTTTGCTCCCGCGTTGTGCTCCGCAGCAGGTTCAAGACGGAGACCGAAGGCAGAGCAGCCCCCAAACCATGGCCTGAAACATCGAGAATGTAAAGCACTAAATAGCGATCGCCCACCCAAAAAAAGTCAAAGCAATCGCCGCCCAACTGACTCGACGGCAAGAAGTAGTAGTTAATTTTGCAGGGGGCTTCTTGGGGAGCCGGCAGGAGCGATCGCACGTAATCCGCAGCTTCGTGAAGTTCCGCCTCAAGGAGTTGTTTTTGCTTAAGCAGATCTTGATTAAGTTGGTAGAGGCGCAGACCCGCCTGAATCCGTGCCCGCAGTTCATTGGGGTCAATGGGCTTTGATAAGAATTCATCAGCACCAGCATCCAAGCCCTGAATGCGATCCTCCAGTTCCCCCTTGGCGGTGAGCAGCACAAAAAAACTGCGGGAGAGTTCCTGATCCTGCTTGATTTGACGGCACACCTCTAGGCCGTCCAATTCGGGCATCATCCAGTCACAGATGATCAGGGCAGGTTTCTCAGCGGTGGCGATCGCAATCCCCTCCCGGCCATGACTTGCCACAGATACCTGATAGCCCAGATCCTTGAGCCTTTTGCGCAGCAAGAGTCGGGTGGTGGGATCATCATCAATAACTAGAATTTGGTAGGGCTGGCGATCGCCACTCATAGCCTAATTCTTAAAATCTCCCCCTAGTGTATCCCAAGGGTCTTGGCTATTTTTGTATCCGCTTGGGATCAAGGGCATCCCGCAGGCCATCGCCAACCATGTTGAAACACAGGACCGTCAGTACAATCATTGTGGCTGGTGCCCAAACTAACCACGGCTGCAAGACTAAGATTGAGGCATTGGTTGCCAAAGAGAGCATATTGCCCCAAGAGGGATCCGGCTGCTGAATTCCTAGACCAATGAGACTGAGTACCGATTCCGCCACAATAAAGCTAGGAATCGAGAGCGTTGCGGCAATAATCACGTAGGTCGCTGTTTGGGGAATAATGTGCCGCACAATAATATAGAGCGATCGCCCCCCCATTACCTGCGCCGCTTGGACAAAGGCCATTTCTTTGATGCCCAGCACCTGACCGCGAATCACCCGTGCTAGCCCCGCCCAACTCACAAAGGATGTGATCACGGTAATTAGCAAAAATCGCTCGCCACTACTGAGTCCCATGGGAAGCACCGCCGCCAAGGCCACCAGCAGATAGATAGTCGGCAGCGTCATCAGCACCTCAACACCCCGCATCAAAACTACATCGAGCCAGCCGCCAAAGTAGCCTGAAATCGCCCCCACCAGAATGCCAATCGGGAAGGCGATCGCCACCCCCACAAGGCCAATACTGAGGCTAATGCGGGCACCAAAGAGCAGCCGACTTAACTGATCGCGTCCTTGGTCATCCGTGCCCAACAGATTCAGATAGCCCTTGCCCACCGTGCCAAAGAGATGGCGATCGCTGGGGAACCCCGCAAAGATCGTACGTGGTTCAATTTGCGGATTGGTGAGACTCCAGCGGGTCGGTAGGGGCAGGGTAATTTCCAGGAAGCGATAGGGGCTGCCCTTGACAAAAAGGCGAATGGGTGAAGGTTCCTGCCAGTCCACGATCAGAGGTCGTTCCCCGGTTTCTAAGCTCACAGGGCCTAAGCGGGTGGGATAGACATGGGGGCCAAGCCACTGACCATTGGGGGTACGCCAGTAAATCCGGGTAGGGGGCAGCAGGGCACCATCCACTTGAAAGGTATAGGGACTATAGGGAGCAATAAAATCTGCGGCGATCGCCAGCAGGTACAACGTCAGCAACACCCCCAAACTGACCATCACTAAGGGGTTACGTCGCAACGTTTGCCAAGGGGTCATGGGTCACTCATGCGCTAGGGTACAGTCACTATACAGCCTTTTTTCTATCCTAGGGCTGCTCTGGCAGACTCCATACCCAGATGTCTCCCGCGCGATGCCGTAGATAAATTTGACTCAAAAACCAATAAGTGATAAATAAAACTTAACAAACTAACACCAAATTCCGTTTCTTGTTAGGTAGATTCGGTATCACTATATGATTATAGTGACTGATACAAATTAACATAATGTTAAAAAGAATACTTTGTGTTTCAAATAAAGTGATAACTTGATTAAATCTAATGATTTCTAGTCAGATCATTCTCGCAGACACCCTTTCTCTCTCTAGTGTGGGTACCTGTTGATTAAAGAACAATTTAGTTGCTTTATTCATTTGAATAGCATTCTGATAGAGGAAATATACAGCGAATGGAAAAACCAAAGCCCCTAACTGGTAAAGCACTCCTGCAGCGATTAAGTGAACTGGGTTCTGCATCCCGTAATGAAGCCGCTAAGCTCTGTGGCTACTATCGCGTCACAAAATCCGGTGAGGTGCGTGTCAACTTAGGGAAATTTTACGAAGCGGTACTCGCTGCCGCCGGACTGGAAGTCCAGTCATCGGCAAAAGAAGTCAATGGTCAATCACGACGGGGGCGATCGCCCTCCTATCGGGTAAAAGTACACCAAAACGGTCAGATTGTTATCGGTTCTGCTTATACCAAAGCGATGAACCTAAAGCCGGGGGACACCTTCAAAATTAAGCGGGGGTACAAGCATATTCATCTCTATCTCATCGATCCAGAAGAAGTGGATGGTGTCCCCACAGAGTAATCAATGGTTCGCCCTCATCATTGGCAATAGTCGGCAGCACTGGGCACTCTTTACGGGTGAACACCTCAGCCACACTTGGCACCTGACCCCTGAGGAATTTGCCTTTAATCCTGCCCAAGACTATCCCAACCTCCCCTGCTGGGGTGCGAGTGTTGGTTCTGTGCCCTTGCACCAAGTCTATCCGACGGCGATCGCCCTCAGCCTCGAGGATATTCCCATTCCTCGGATGTACTCCACCCTAGGGATTGACCGTGCCCTTGCCCTCTGGGGAGCACTTCAGGTCTATGGGGCACCAGTGTGTGTGGTGGATGCGGGCACCGCATTAACGCTGACCCTAGCCGACAATCGCGGTGAATTTGCGGGCGGTGTGATTCTCCCCGGTGTTGGATTGATGGCGCGAGCACTCGCGGACTATACGGCAGCGTTACCCTATGTGACGCTTCCCCCAGACCCACCTCCCCGTTGGGGCACCACTACTACCACAGCGATTGAAAGCGGTCTTTACTACGGCACTGCCGCCATGTTACACGCCTATCTGGACGCCTTTTTTCAGGCGTTTCCCCAAGGCACGGTGATTGTGACCGGCGGCGATCGCCCCTTTATCAGTAAGCTATTGGGAACGTTTTTGGAGCCACACCGCTGGTGTGAAGACGATCATCTGGTTTTTTGGGGGATCCGCGCCCTCCGCAACCCAACCGTTAAGATAGAAATGCACCCCATGGAAAGGATTGACGAATTCCACTAATGGAGCGACGGGATGACTTTACGGATTTAGCCTTGGGACTGGTTTCAGCCCAGAGCTTTCCGGCGATCGTTGGCATTGCCGATCACATGCTCAAATCCTCCGATGTCCTCCTCGTCGGCTATGAAAAAATTGGCAGTGGCCACTGTACCGCGATCGTGCGCGGGCGAATTGCCGATGTTCGTCTGGCTGTGGAAGAGGGCGCCGAGCGGGCGCAGCAATTTGGTCAAGAACTCAGTACTTTAGTGATTCCCCGACCTGACCCCAACCTAGAGAAAATTCTCCCCATTGGCAGTCTCCTCGCCCAGATTGCCTCTAAAAGTCGCGGCCATCGCCTCAGTAGCCACGCGGTTGGGCTATTGGAAACCCGAGGATTTCCAGCCATGGTGGGGGCGGCGGATGCCATGCTCAAGGCGGCAGATGTCATCCTAACGGCCTACGAAACCATTGGCGCCGGTTTATGTACGGCCATTATTCGCGGCACGGCCTCCAATACCGCGATCGCCCTTGAGGCGGGGATGGCAGAAGCCGATCGCATTGGTGAACTCCATGCAGTGATGTTGGTGCCCCGTCCCCTTGAGGATTTGGATCAATCGTTGCCCTTGGCACCCGCCCTACAACGGGAACTGCAACCCCTGCGCCTACCCCTTACCCTCAAGCAAAAAGAAACCGAGCCCCTTACCCTCCAACAAGGCGCGGCTCAAGAGAGTGTGGCCGTGGAAGCTCCTGTGCAACCCTCTGCCAATCCCTGACCGGCAATCCAGCCCGTTGTCCACGCACTTTGCAGGTTAAAGCCCCCCGTTACACCATCAATATCAAGAACTTCCCCCGCGAGGAATAGCCCTTCACAGCAGCGGCTGGCCATGGTTTTAAAGTCCACTTCCTTGAGAGCCACACCACCACAGGTAACAAACTCCTCTTTGAAGGCGCCCTTGCCAGCGATCGTGAAGGTACCTCGGTGCAAGGCCTCCGCCAGTGCCAGCAGTTGTTTTTTACTCAGGTGTGCCCAAGTTTGCTCCGCCGGAATCCCCACGGTGGTTGTCCAGTAGCTCCAGAGGCGGCGCGGCAGCGGCAGGGGACAATGGTTGGCGATCGCTCGCTTCGGGGTATGGGTACGACAGGCTGCCAACTCCCCTTGAATCTGCGGCAGCGATCGATGGGGAAGCCAATTCACCACCAAGGTGCCGCGATAGTTCTGCGCCGCCAAGGCACGCGCTCCCCATGCCGAGAGTTTCAAGACCACGGGGCCACTAAACCCCCAATGGGTAACGAGAATAGCACCGGTTTGGGTTAGGGGCGGCTGCTGCGGCAGTTTGAGGGTCGCTTGCACGGGTTGGACACTGAGGCCTGAGCGCTCCTGCAAGAGCGAGTCATCAATTTGAAAGGTAAACAGAGAAGGGACGGGGGGAATAATGGTGTGTCCCAATTGTGCCGCCAAGCGATACCCTTGGGAACTGCTGCCTGTGGCCAAAAGGACGCGATCGCCGACAAGGGGTTGGGACTGCTGAGCAACCGTGACTTGAAACTCATTGCCAACTTTCACCATCTCCTTCACCGCTGCGCGGGTACGGATGCGAATGCCCAAAGCCGTTGCTTCCTGCACCAGACAGTCAATAATGGTTTCTGAATCATCACTGACGGGAAAGACTCGCCCATCGGCCTCGGTTTTTAACTTCACCCCCCGCGCCTCAAACCAAGCGATCATGTCTTGGGGTTGGAAGCGACTAAAGGCACCCCGCAAGGCCTTGCCACCACGGGGATAGTGTCGCACCAATAGCGCTGGATCAAAACAGTGGTGGGTGACATTGCAGCGACCACCACCAGAGATGCGGACTTTGCTCAGCACCGTTGCCCCAGCTTCTAAAATCGTGACGCGAACGCGGGGATTAGCCGTCGCACAGGCGATCGCCCCAAAAAATCCAGCGGCACCACCGCCGATGACCAAAATGCGCTGACCTGCCATCAAGATTCCAAGGGATAGGTATTTTCACCGTTGTCGTTTTTGCCGTCGCGATCGCGCGCCAAATGAAGCTGTTGATGTAGCCGACCCACAGCAATCCCCTCTGCAGCCATTAGGTTGAGTACCCGCCGCCGAAACTCCCGCCCCACAGCCCATTGTTGTCCCGGTTGCGTTTTAATCCAAATGCGCACCAGTAAGCCACTGGCGGTAATCTGATCAATCCCTAGAACCTCTGGTCGCTCCAGCATCTTCAGTTGCCACTCCGGTTCTTCGTAAAAGTGGATACTTAAGTCATTCAGCAACGACAGCAGGCGATCGGGATTGGTCTCAATATCCACCCACAGTTCGAGATTAACCCGCGACCAAGTGCGGGTGAGATTGGCTACCTTGGTAATCGTGCTATTGGGAATTGTAATCAGCTGACCCTCCGCATTGCGCAACTGAGTAATGCGCAAATTGAGATTTTCCACTAGGCCGGAGTAAGGTTCAATTTCCACCACATCGCCAATCCCGTACTGATCCTCCCAGACAATGAGCAGACCGTTGATAATGTCCTTCACTAAGTTCTGTGACCCCAGGGAAATGGCCAAGGCTAAAAAGCCCCCCACAGCGAGAATGGAGAAAACAGGTACCCCTAGAGAACTCAAAATAACCACTAGTCGAATTAAATAAATGACAACGGTCTTAAAGCCGCGCATCACTTCCACAGTGGTACCAATCCGCAGGGTTTTACGCTGGGTATCGGCAAACTTGAGCAGATTATTTTGCTCCCAAAAGACACGAATGCGATCGAAGGCCAAATCAGCAAATTGGTTGAGCAGCCCCGTGCCAAACCAGACCACCATCCAAAGAATCGGCAAGCCATAGACTTGGGAACTCAGCCAGCGGGTCATAGGGAAAAGGCGCAGAATTGCCGCTAGGCCGAGTAGCCACAGAGCCACTTGTCCCCACAACAGCAAATACCGAACGAGACTAATCAGCTTGATACGCTGCTTGAGAAAAAAATGGTGCCGCAGGTGCGGTAGAAGCGGCAAAACCCAGGCCGGTTCCGTCGTTTGAGTGGTCACTGGGTCCAGTTGTCCTTGCAGATGCTTGCGTTGGCGGAGCAAGAAACGCTGCACAATTAAAAGGATGAAACTACCTGCACTCACCTTGACAAAGATCAAGACAGCCTCCTGAATTTGCGACATCAGGGCTGTTTCGGTGCGTTCCTGAATCGCTCGGTTCATCTGCTGTTGCAAAATGTCTCGCCACTGCTGGGCAAGGGTTTCAGGGGGCAGTTGATGGTAGTCGCTGTCAGCCTCTGTCACTGTCAGGAGGCGAGTGGTGCGTTCCGCTTGGCCAATGCGGGCGCTGATGACTAAAACATTATTGAGGCGAGCAACGCCAATATCGACTCTCGCCGGCGATCGCCGCCCCTGATCAAAGGCACTTTGGAGTACCCGCCGTAGGTTCGATTGAATTAAATCCGCTCGGACTTCAACGGGAATTGCATTACCGGGGTTATTGCGATCGCGAACCGTTGGCGCAGCAATCGTAAAGAGCGTACTGCCATCAAAGCGGACATCGGCAATTTCCAGTTCGCCAATGCGGGTGACGCCGGGGGGGGTGGGAGCAACGGTGGTTTGACTAATCCCCGGCACAGCGACCTGAGCTACCGTTGACCAAGGAGAGAGAAGGGCTAAAAAGAAGGTCACAAGGGCGATCGCTCCCCACCGCCAGAATCGTTTATGGAAGTTGATCATCTACTGCCAAGGGTTGGCTTGAAGGCAAACAGTGCTACAGGTATCCTCTCACCTTTTGAAGGCTGAACTCAGTTCACGGTTCCCTAGGGGCGATCGCCAAAGCTGCGGGGAACACAGTCACTGGCCACATCGCGGATTAACGAAAGACGCGAGGAAATATAGCGTTCCAGATGATAGCGCTGGTTGTGTTCGAGGGGATAAACGTCACTAAACTGCGTCACCAGCCACCCCTGTAGGGCGTGATCATCCATACTCAACAATCGTCCCACCTGTGCTTGCTCAACAAAGTGCCAGAACTGCCGGAGAAGAGAGGGGGTCATGCTTGCCCTCCTTTTAAGGTTTTCTTTAGATTTTGCCTATCTACTACCATACGTTGCCCCTGGGAAATTGGGGCACAATCTGCTGAAGCTGCAACTAAAGTTAGGGAATCCACATGAAATGCTGTAAACTTCTGTTGCGATTTCTAAAGCGCAGCCCTCCTGCACACCTGTGATTCTTTGGGGATGCCTCGCTAACGGTAGGGCGGTGAACCGCTAAAATAGTAAGGCTTTACCAACATACTCACAAATCATTAAGGTCTATGCGCACACACTACTGTGGCGACGTTCGGCTAACGGATGTCGGAACAACGGTCACCCTTTACGGTTGGGTTGATCGGCGGCGAGATCATGGCGGCGTGATCTTTATTGATTTGCGCGATCGCTCCGGCATTATCCAAATTGTCAGTGATCCCCAGCGCACTCCTGACTCCTATGCTCAAGCCGATCGCCTGCGCAGTGAGTATGTGGTAAAAATTGTTGGCCGTGTCAGCAAGCGCCCTGCGGATTCCGTAAACCCGAAATTGGCCACAGGGGACATCGAGATCTACGCCGATCACATTGATATCCTCAATACAGTGCGCCAACAACTTCCCTTTGCCATCTCCAGCACCGAGAATGAGCAAGTGCGAGAAGAAGTGCGGCTGCGCTACCGCTATCTTGATCTACGGCGAGAACGGATGGCACGGAATTTGCAGTTACGCCATCGCGTTGTCCAAGCCATGCGGCGCTTCCTAGAGGATGAGGCGGGCTTTATCGAGGTGGAAACTCCCATTCTCACTCGCTCGACGCCGGAGGGTGCCCGCGATTATTTAGTGCCCAGTCGCGTGAATCCGGGAGAATGGTTTGCCCTCCCTCAATCGCCACAGTTGTTCAAGCAGTTGTTGATGGTGGCGGGGTGCGATCGCTATTACCAGATTGCCCGCTGCTTTCGCGATGAGGATTTGCGGGCCGATCGCCAGCCCGAATTTACGCAACTGGACATGGAAATGAGCTTCATGGATCAGGAGGAAATTATTGATCTCAACGAAGCCCTCATCTGCCACATTTTCAAAACCGTGAAGGGCATTGATCTACCGCGCCCCTTTCCCCGCTTGAGTTACCAAGAGGCCATGGATCGCTATGGCACCGATAAGCCCGATACCCGCTACGGCCTTGAACTAGTGGATGTCTCCGATATTCTGAAAGACTCTGGTTTCAAAGTCTTTAGTGGGGCGATCGCCCAAGGGGGCGTGGTGAAAATTTTGCCGATTCCCAATGGCAACGACCGCATCTCCAACGTGCGCATTAAACCCGGTGGCGATCTCTTCCAAGAGGCCACCACTGCCGGCGCCAAGGGACTGGCCTATATCCGCGTTCGCGACAACGGCGAGATTGACACCATTGGTGCCATCAAGGATAACCTCTCCCCAGAGCAGAAAGCCACGCTCCTAGAGCGCACGGGTGCCGAGGCGGGACATCTCCTCCTCTTTGGGGCAGGGGACACTGCAACGGTGAATAAAACCCTCGATCGCCTGCGCCAGACCATTGCCCGTGAATTTGACCTCATCGATCCAACAGCAACCCATCTCCTGTGGGTGGTTGATTTCCCCATGTTTGAGTGGAATGCTGAGGAAAAACGCCTTGAGGCCCTGCACCACCCCTTTACGGCACCCCATCCCGCCGACCTTGAAGATCTCAAAACCGCCCGTGCCCAAGCCTATGACCTCATCTTCAACGGCTACGAAGTGGGCGGCGGCAGTTTGCGCATTCATCAGTCGGAGTTACAACGCCGCGTCTTTGAAACCATTGGCCTTGATGAAGCGGCGGCTCAAGAAAAATTTGGTTTTCTGTTGGAGGCCCTTGAATTTGGCACGCCTCCCCACGGTGGCATTGCCTATGGTCTAGATCGGCTCGTCATGCTTCTAGCGGGTGAAGACTCGATTCGCGATACGATCGCCTTCCCGAAAACCCAGCAAGCGCGTTGTCTCCTCACCGGTGCCCCCAGCAGTGTCGAACCGCAGCAACTCAAAGAACTCCATGTCACCCCCGCCAAGCCTGCGAAAACCACTGCCAAAACCGCAAAAAAAACCTAGGCACGTAGATCCGTTGGCAAATTCCACACCCCCTCTGGCAGCCACTCGCCGTTCACATCCCGCACGTGTTCAGTGCTCATGAGGTAAGCCCATGCCCTGCCCAAAGGTTGATGATTTAAGTCATACACTGGCACCTCTTGGCGATGGTAGGCATTCATGTCGGGAGGCAAGTTGGGGTTATAGCCTTCAAAAGCATCCAGCCGCGCCAATACGCTGGGAGGTGGATCATTAAAGATCAGTAACTCCCCCTGCACCCAACCTTCCTCAGTTGTCAGACCGGGATACCCCATCGGTAGGTGATAAAGGCGGCCTCTTACCAGCGCTGGTTGATGGGCACTTAGCCAAGGCCGACAGAGGATGTCATGGGGTTGATAGCCAGGTTTAAGGGTGCCATAGACAAAAAGGCGTAGTAGCGTCATGGTGCAAGGGAATGACATCAATTTGCTCAAATGCTTAGTTTAGCGAGTTTGATATAGGCTTGCCCTGACGAATTCCAGACTGCCGTCGGCAATCAACTGCACAGCAATCGCCAGAATGTAACCAAAACGGTAAAGACATTGAGGGCAATTTGCTTAGCTTGCTGGCGACGGTATTTGGGCGGATGTTTTGCCGTGAGGGTGCAAAAGATGGGAATGGCACCAATCGGAAACAGGGCCGCCAGTGTGCCCCGCAAAAAGGACAAGGTTGAATCCACCATTGCCAGATGTTTTTGGAAAAAGTTAGGTATTTAGGACAGCAATAATTTCATGGCTAATGGCGCGCAGTTGGTCTTGCAGATCTTCGCTGGGCAAATTGTTGCCACTAAAAACCCCCTGACCAATACTACTGAACCGCCACTGCTCACTCATATAGCTAAACCCCACGATGTCTAAACCAATGGCACGGCGTTGGGGAGAATCTGGATCGCCATAGAGGCGAATTTGCAGAAGCAAACTGCGGGCTTGCCAGCGGCGACTCCAGCCCGGTAGGTGAAAGCCAATGTCAATGGAATCCGGATCGACCCAGTTGCGGGTGTGGGGGTCATCAGCCCAAGGGTGCAGGTCTGCGCGCAGATCTGGATTGCACTGCTTAAAGAGGTGAACGATCGCCCCCAATTTGCTGGCCATCTGCACCGTCACTGCCTGCTCTGCTGCATTCACCGTCATTCTCTCCGCAACACCTTTGTTCCCAAGGTTAGCGAGGGGAAACGGCTTGATCAACTCTAGGGGTTGGCAGCGGTGCCAAAGGACGCTCAAGGCGGGGTTGCCCCACAGAATAACTCAGGGCATAGCTGTGCACCAAGAGCCAAAACCAAAGTTGCGGTGCCAAGGGTTCTAGCCACGGTTGACAACGGCGCACCAAGGGGGGCAGCCAAAACCCAAAGAGGGCATGGTACAGGGCATCCAAGCTAAAACTGAGGTAGCTTTGCAGCCAATGCAGCAGATCCCCAACCCCCACCATTTCGTAGATCCACCAAAGGAGGCCAGGGTTTTGCCAAGCAGCTCGCAGTGCCATACGGTTAAAGGGGAGCCAGCCAGCACGGTCTTTGATAAAGCGATCAGCCAATTCGGGGGATTCCTGTCCGAGAATGCCAAAAAAGGTGTTGAGCATGGCATTCACCCGCTCTGGCGGGAGGGGGCGATCGCTAGGTACCATCATTCCCCGCGAGAAGAGCCATGTCACCGCTGTATTGCTCTGATAAGCGCGAATTTGGTTGAGAAATTGCTTTTGCACAAGGTCATGACGCAGGGCGGTATCCAGTAGATCCGTCAAGCGTGGCAGGTTGCGCACCAGCGAGCCAAAGCCGGTAAATACTAAGGGGGATTGCAGTGAGGCGGCATCGCCAATGGCCAAGACGCGATCAAATGCCACGGCGCGATCGCCCCGGTGGTGGCTAAAGTAGCCGGGGATGTAACCAAACGTCGGCTTGACCCAAGTCAGTTGATCTAAATCGCAGCGGCGGTACTCCGGCAAGATCGTAAAGAAGTCTTCGTAAAGTTCCAGCAAAGAGCCGGGAAACTCTGGCTGAATATGGTGATAGTGAAAAAGATAAATCGTGCGCTCTTCCCCTGCCCCCGGAAACAGTTCCCAAATGAGTTGCCGTCCCCGCGAAATATCACCATGGCTAAAGAGTACATCGCCATAATCGCCATCCCAAACCTGCGGGGCAATGCCTTTGACGATCGCCCCCACCGTCGGACAAACACTATCGTAGGTACGACCACCGTTCAGTTGACGGGCAATGGGGGAGGCAGTCCCCATCGCATCCACGAGGACACGGGCGATCGCCTGTCGCTGTGCTTGGGTCTGGCGGTGCTGGGTTTGCAGAACCACACCATTCGGATGAATCGTAGCGGTCTCAAATTCTGTCCAATCCCAAATCTCACCGCCCGCTTGGCGCAGTTTCTCACCGCACAGATGCAGGAATTTTGCCGAGTCGAGGGCAATATTGAGAACCGTCGGGGTGTGCAGTATGGGTGCCCGACAATGGGGAGGACTAGTGGCATCAAAGAACTTGTTAAAGCCATCGCGGTACTCGCGGGCAATCAGGCTCTCAAACTCCGCAGCTGTAAACAAGCCCAGATCAATCAGGCTCTGAAATTCCATGCGGGAGATATTCCACTCCCGATTCATCCGGCCAAAGGGCAACCGCTCGATCACCAACACCCGATAGCCCAACCGCGCCATCACTGCTGCGTGGATCACCCCCAAGGCACCCCCCACATAAACTAGATCGTAGCGAGGGGGATCACAGGGCGTCGTTGCAGTGTGCAATACCGGAAGCGGAGGCGTGGGGTACCGCCAGCGTTGCTCCCACCAATAGACCCGCTCTAAATCCGCCTCACCTTGGGGCATGCGTTGGAAGTATTTCACGGTCAGCGGATAGTGCTCGGCCAAGGCTTCAAAAATCGTCTTGTCAGCAGGCCAAGGCGGAAGCACCGCAGGTTTGAGGGGAAAGGCCAAACGCAGCTCCCGCTGAAGCTGTTGGACACAGGCACGCTCCTGCGGCAAAGGCTGCTCTCCCCAGCGCATCACCTTGAGGTATGTTGTGCGTTGCACACTCCACAGGAAAATGGCGAGTTCTGTGGTGCTACTGGAAACCCGCCAACAGCCGCCGCTCGATTTGGGTATAATGGCGCCAATGCGTGGCTCAAAGGTGTGATGCAGCCAGTGAATAACCGCTGCGGTATCGGGAGTGGGCACCTCAAGGTATAGAAGTTCTTGCATTTTGTTTGAAAAGTCGGCTAAGGAGCTTGACAACGGTACGATTTGGCGTAAACTGCACTGTACTAAACAGTTTAAGCAGAATTTACGAGTTCTCAGAATTGCCCTGTTGCTCTATGCATTATCCCATTCCAAGGAGTCTCGAAGAAATAGCGGCCCTCAGCCGGCAGCCTGTCAGTGAAGAGGTGGTGGTGGCAGCGATCGCCGGCGTGATTACGATTTGCCGTGCCGAAGGCCACAGTCTAGCGCAGGTTCAGGAATGGGTACTCGCAGACGATGATCTTCTGGATCAAAAAACGCGTCAATGGCTCAGTGAAGCAGTGGAGGTGGCTTGGTTAAGTGTTGATACCGTTGCAGTGACGACTGGCCGTGAGGGCGATCGCTAGGGCATCGGCAGCGTCATCGGGCTTGGGAAGCGTGCTGAGATGGAGGTCCCGTTGCACCGCCTGTTGAACGTCTATTTTTGCAGCATTGCCATAGCCAGTGAGGGCTTGCTTCACTTGGGGAGGGGTGAATTCCATTAGGGGACAGTGCAGTTGACTCAGGACTAAAAGAATTACGCCCCGTGCTTGAGCAACCACAATCGTATGGCTCATTTTGTAGAAAAAGAGGCGCTCCAAAGCCACTAAATCCGGTTGGAGGGCAGGAATTAGCGTGTGCAGATCGGTGTAGAGACTCTGGAGGCGATCGCCCATCGGGGCAGCCGTAGGAGTTGTGATCACGCCGAAATCACACACTTGGCAGGTGTTACCGTGGATCTCAATACAGCCATAGCCAAGGGTAGCAAGGCCGGGGTCTAGGCCAAGGATGCGCACACGTTCTAGTTCACGGTGCCGGTCAACAGATCCAAAATTGGCTTCGCCATCCAGTTCAACCCCACCTTCAGTTGATGTTCAAGGGTGGGCATGCGGTAGAGGTAGGCCAGTCGCCGTGCCAAGTAGGCTAGAGGACCATCGAGGGTCAGTCCCAGCCCTGCCAAGGCAGCGCGATCGGTACCGAGGGTGAGCATTTCACCGAGATGGGAATAACGACAGGGAAGTAGCGGGCGATCGCTCAGACTGGCCCAAAGATTCCAAGCGGCATAATCCGCCTCTTGAAAAGCCGCCTGCGCCGTATGGGGAATCGCTTGGCCTTGCTCATCCACGGCATCCGCAGCATCCCCAAGGGCAAAAATCTCTGGGTGATCAACAACCTGTAATGTGGGTATCACCTGAAGGCGCCCTGTGGACGTTTTGGGCAAATCAAGGGCAGCAATCACGGGTGAAACCGCTGTACCCACGGTCCATAGGACAATATCAACGGGCAGATCATCAACACGGTCTTTGTATTGCAGGGAAATCCGATCAGCAGTGACAGCAACCGGAGTTGTTTGCAAATCAATCCAAACCCCCCGCTCTTCAAGGGCACGCAGAGCCGCCTTGCGATTAAATTCTTGGGAAGACTTGAGGATCTCGGTGTTGCGATCCACAAGGCGAATACGCCCTCGGCTCCCCAAGCGCTCCGCCAGTTTACAGGCCAATTCCACCCCACTCGGACCAGCGCCAACCACGACAACGCGAATGCGATCGCGATCGGAGCGCTCACAGCGTTGCAGCGCCTCTTCCAGACGGTAGGCGTCACTGAGGGTACGGAAGGTTACGGCGTACTCTGCCACACCGGGGATACTGTTTTTCGGCGTTTCCCCCCCTAGGGCGAGAACCAATTTTTCATAGGTGAGGGGCTTGCCCTCGCTCAAGTGAACTGTTTTTGCCTTGAGATCAATAGCGGTCACCGTTCCCTGATGAAAGACTACTGGTGTATCCTTAAGCAACTCCACAAAGGGCGGCGCAATTTCCCACGCCTGTAGCTCCCCCGTAATTAATTCGTAAAGGAGGGGAGTAAACACAAAGCGATCGCTGTGATCTACAAGGGTGATCTCTGGAGGCGCAGACCAAGGAAATTGAGCAAGGCGGAGGGCGGTATAAAGCCCGCCAAAACCACCACCCAGAATACAAATTTGGCTTGTCACCGCTGATTCCGTCATGATGTTGTCCTCCTCAGTATAACTTGCGCACCTGTGAGGTCAGTAATTTGGGGCACGGCTAGGCTCTGGTTGGGGGCTGGATCCGGCAACAATGGGCGATCGCGCCGCAGCCAAATTGCTTGGAGACCAGCGCCTTGGGCACCGAGGACATCATCCTCCCAACTATCGCCAATGTGCCACACCCGAGACGTCCCATAGGGGGTCACTGCCCGCTCAAAGATTAGCCGATCCGGTTTTGCCGCTCCCACTTCACTAGAAATCCACACCTCCTGGAAAAACGGCGCTAACCCCAAGGCCTCGAGAACACCATACAAACGGCTATCAAAATTCGACACCACCATCAAGGGAATCCCCTGCGCCTGCCAATCCTTCAAAGCAGGCAAGACATCCTCATAAACAGACCAAGGTTCAGCTGTGGCGTAGTAGGCAAAGACAGGGGCAAAAAACGTATCAAAATCAGCAAATTGATCCAAGACGCCCACGCGGCGAAATGTGTCTGCTGCAGCCCGTTGCCACCACCGCAATTCTGCCTTTGCCCGTTGTGAAGCCTCAAGATCAGGGAAAGCGCAGGGCGGGGCGGCCTTAAAGGCCTTAAAGAAGGCCACATCCAATGCGGCTGGATCCACTTGAACCCCGACTTCGGCAGCAAAGCGACCATAAACGGTACCCACGGATTCCCGTAGGCCAAAGAGGGTGCCGACCGCATCGAGGGTAATGAGTTGGGGCGGATCAAGCGGGGGCATCGGAACTGGCATCTACAGCGGGGGGG